>Ga0310040_1000036_pt1 | contig 170287 bp, 151 predicted proteins | sample EPASupsiteHSE623_FD_200237 | JGI IMG/M metagenome (GOLD analysis project Ga0310040, IMG submission 200237) | Bioremediated contaminated groundwater from EPA Superfund site, New Mexico - Sample HSE6-23 (v2) (version 2) | ecosystem: Environmental > Aquatic > Deep subsurface > Groundwater >...
TTGCGATTCTTACGCGTTTTATGTCGCGTTTTGTTTGAACACTGCTGGGCGAAGATAGCACGATAGTATTTTAATTCAACTACGTCTGACTGGCTAATCTCCCGGGATATTGAACTTGGCGCCCTATTAAGAGCCTTTGCTATCATTCGTAAGCTCGAACCTATAGCAATTTGGCGGCTAATTTCTTCACGCTCAAGAAACGAGATTCTTTGATATTTTTGCATCTGCAACTCCTTTCTTCTGCTATTATAGCAGTTAAGGTGTTGCATTAGTTGTTTGAACCTAACGACGCTGTTGCTATCTAATTGTAATTATTCAGATTACGCAACAAATACATAAATCTCCATTTATTCACATTTACAGTTGATCATCAACAACGTCTTTCAGATCTCTCTAAGGATATGGAATTATTATAGAACTTATTGTCAAATAATAGGTTAGCAACAGCGTCTTGCTATTTTATTGCTATTTTATTTTGGCATCCGGGAATTAAACCGCTGACTGCGGTACCTGGAAAGAATTGTTCGCGGGGATAATATTGCGGTTGTTACCGTATTTCCTGAAGAACAGCCGGAGGTCATCGAAAGACGCTCCGGGAAGTTTACTGAAAGCGATCCCCGCGCGATATTGCCGTGGGGAAATCTTCCTGCTCCAGACCACGTCGCCGCCGGCATGGAGCACTTCCGCCCCGCGGCTGTCCAACAAACGCAGATTAAGATGCGCATGGACCGGGAATGGGGAACGTTTATTAAGCGGGACATCCTCTGCGCCTCCGGCGGAGCAGAAGTTTGACCTGTCAAACTCGAAAGAAAGCCCGCTGGCGCTGATATCCCGCGTTTCAGCTTCGCCGGCGAGTCCGGTCTCACTGCATGAAAAATTCAAACGCATTCTCGCGGGGAAACGGGTAAAGACCCGTTTCTCTTTCCAGTCTGCCGGGGCGATGAAAGAAGCTTCGTTTTTATAAACTCTGGGGACCCTGCTTCCGATACCGCAGAGTATTTCATAAGCGATCGTCCCTCCCAAACTGGCAAGTTCTCCGGCGGTGATCTCTTCCTTGCCCTGTTGTCCGATGAAAACCGTCTCCTCCCCGGCGCAAAGAGAGGTCTTGCCGGCATCCACCATCAATTGGTCCATACAGACGCGTCCGCTTATTTTATAGCGCCTGCCGCGGATCAGCACCGGCCCGCAATTCGACAGGTTGCGCGGATAACCGTCACCGTAACCCAGAGGAATGGTCGCCACCACGCATTCATCGGGCACGCGGTAGGTATGCCCGTAACTCACTCCCGCCCCTGCCGGCAGGCGCTTCGTATAAACCAGCCTGCTCTTGAGGGAAAGCACGGGTTTCAAAAGATCGCCCGCCCCGGATTCCACGGGAGAGACGCCGTAAAGCGCCAGGCCGGGACGCACCATATTGAAGCCGGACTGCCCGCGGTTAAGTATAGCGGCGCTGTTGGCGGCGTGCAGGAACGGGATCCTGATGCCGGCCGCAGCGGCTGCTTCGGCCACGCGGAAGAACCTCTCTTCCTGGATACCCGTCAATTCATTCCCTTCTTCGTCGGCGCAGGAAAAATGCGTAAATAACCCTTCTATTTCTATATGGTCGAGAAAACTAACTTTTCTGATAAAGACCGACGCCTCGTCCCAGAGCACGCCGATCCTTCCCATACCAGTATCGATCTTAATATGGACCTTTATGCGCCGCCCCCTGCGCCGCGCTTCTTCCTCCAGGGCCAGCGCCGTTTTCCAATCGCAAAGCGCCGGGATCAACCCGGCGTCGAAGAATCCCGCCGCGCTGTCGCTCAAGACCGCACCCAATACCAGAACAGGCAGGCCGATACCTGCCTTACGGAGCTGTATCCCTTCTTCAATAGAAGCCACCCCGAAATAATCGGCTCCGCACTCGGCCAATTTACGCGCGCAGGGCACCATACCGTGCCCGTAAGCGTCGGCTTTGACCATCGGCATAATCTTCACGCCCGCGCCGGTCCTCTCCCTGATAACACGGAAGTTATGCGCCAGGTTGTCCAGGTCCACCTCGGCCCAGGTCGGCCGGCAGAAAGCTATTTTTTCCATTCTATGCTGATTCGACATATTTTAATAACTTATAAATATCTATTACGTATTGAATACGGTGCATCGAGTATAGAGTAAAAGCTTTTGTATTTCCCAGAACCACTTTTTATTACTCTCTACGTTTTTCTTATCTGGCATTCCTTGGGATACAGATAAACCGGCTTCAGGCGCAGGGCGTCGGTCAGTTCTCCGGAGGCGATCTTCCCGTCAGCCAGCGCCAGCAGGTGCCGCGCCTGCAATCTCCAGTGATCTTTATCGAGAAGATGTACCCGCCTGCCGGACCCGCGCAACGCGTCCCGGAGCAAAGGAATACCGTCTCCCAGAATTATACTCCCCTCTTTGATCCTTTTCAATAAATCTAACGGGGAAACCAGAAGGTACGGGGAGACCCGGCGCAATCCCGATCCATCTTGTTTGTAGACACAGGCGTAAAGCAGGCCCCGTTTGGCGTCGGTCACGGCGATGACCCGGCCCCCATGCCGCAGGGATTCTTCCTCGAAAGATTCCCTTGTCTCCAGGGCGTTGCGCGCCAGTATGTCCAATGAGGGGACCCCGGCGACCGGCTTCTTCAAAGCCCAGGCCATACCTTTGACTACGGCAACGCCGGTGCGGATCCCGGTGAAAGAACCGGGGCCGAGGCCGCAGGCGAAATAATCGATATCCCGCATTCTCCAACCCAGCCCGGCAACTATACGCTCGGCGGTAAGCGCGCAAAGCGCCGCGTGCTTCCTCCCCGCGGAGAGATTATACTCCATCTCCTTATCCGCGTCGCGCACTCCTATGCAAAGCATCTCCGTAGTGGCATCTATCCCCAATACCCTCATCTCAAACTCTCCAGTAGCCGCAGGTAACGTCCGCCCCGCGGTATAAATTCCAACGCCCGCTGTTTCTCTTCCCTTCGTTTATTTAATCCGATATTCACCTGCAGATATTGAGAATACTCCAGGCCGCCGAGTTTTTCCGGCCACTCCACCACGCAAACGCCGTCCCCCTGGATGTACTCCTCCAGCCCCAGGGAAACGGCCTGCTGCGGGCCGTCCAGACGGTAGAGATCGAAATGATACAACGGTATCTTCCCGCCGCGGTATTCCCTGATAAGCACAAAAGTCGGGCTGACCACTTTAACGGGATCTATCCCCAGCCCGGCGGCTATGCCCTTGGCAAAAACAGTTTTACCGCTGCCGAGCCGGCCGCGCAGGAAGATCACGTCGCCGGGCGAAAGCGCGCGGGCAAGCCTGGAGGCTATCGCGCGGGTCTGCCCCGGAGAAACGGAAACCAGTTTAAGATTCTTCTTCCTTGAATTATTTTTCATTTTTTAAACCCGCTAACGTCCTAAAAGCCGTCTCCGAATGACGATTGGCGAAACGTCCGCCACTAAAGATTGACGAGACTAAAATACGGGCATCGTAACCGTAACCGGAAAACGATATTAGAAATGCTTGTAACCGGACCGTTTAACCTTGACCGGCAGTAAATTCCTGTCCACGAGCCTGACCCCTGCCTGTTCAGGAAGAACGAACCCTATCTGCCGGAAAAGAAAGCCGCCTTTCTTACGCAGCAGCCGCGACGCCTCCGGCATCGATAAAGTGAAAAGCAATTCAAAATCTTCTCCGGAGGAAAGCGCCTCCTGCGTGCCGGAAGCCTGCCTCGACAACGGCAGGGTATCTTCGTAGATCACCGCTCCGGCTCCGGAAGCGGACATCAAGTGCCCGAGGTCCTGCCAAAGCCCGTCGGAAATATCGATCATTGAATTAATTTTAAAGTTACCCGTTAAATACGCCGCTTCGCGCACGCGGGGGGTGAAACGCAAATGCCTGCCTTTTATCGAACCGCCCAGGCGGCCGCTGACAAAAATAACGTCCCCGGGTCTTGCGCCGGACCTGGCTACAAGGCGCTCCTTCTTCACCAGGCCTGCCACGGAAATATCCAGCACCAGTTTATCGCAGCGGCTGATATCCCCGCCGACTATACTGACCTTATACTCTTCCGCCAGCTTCTTCATCCCGCCGAAGATCCCGGTCAGCCTGGAGACCGGGCAAGCCTTCGGTATGCCCATACTGACCAGGGCATAACGCGGCGTTCCCCCGCAGGCGGCGATATCGCTTAAGGAAACGGCCAGCGCTTTTCTGCCGATCAACTGCGGCCGTTCGCCGCCCAAGAAATCAATCCCCTCCACCAGCATATCCGCGGTCAACAACAGGTATTCCCGCGCGCAGAGGCGTATCGCGGCGCAATCGTCACCCGGGCCCAGCGCCACCGAAGGATCCATTCTCAGTCCTTTGGTCAGCCTGCCGATCAACCCGAATTCGCCTAATTGAGCGAGCGTCTTTTTTTTGTTCATTTACCGTCCGCCGTTTTTGCCAGAAGCTTTATCTTTTCCGCATAAGGGGGAACCAACACTCCGCGGTCGGTAATGATCGCCGTGATCAACCCTGCGGGCGTAACGTCAAAAGCCGGATTATAAACTTTAATCCCTGCCGGGGCGATGGGAGAACTAAAGAACATCCCGGTCACCTCGTCCGGATCGCGCTCTTCGATCGGGATCCCGGCTCCGGAACTAATGGAAAAGTCGAACGTCGAAACAGGCGCGGCAATATAGAACGGGATATTGTGGTAACGCGCCAATACCGCCAAAGCATAAGTGCCGATCTTGTTGGCCGCGTCGCCGTTGGAGGCGATCCGGTCCGCCCCGGCGACGATCCTGCCAACTTTTCCCTGCGCCATCAGCGCAGCCGCCATATTGTCGCAGATAAGCGTGACATCCACCCCGTGCCTGCGCAGTTCATAGCATGTCAGCCGCGCGCCCTGCAGTAAAGGCCTGGTCTCGCAGGAATAGACTTTTGAGACCCTGCCTGAAGCGTGAGCTTTGTAGATCACGCCTAAAGCAGTGCCGCAGCCTGCAGTCGCCAGCACTCCGGCGTTGCAAACCGTAAGCACCCTGTCTGCTTTTTTAAAGAGTCTCGCCCCGTAAACGCCTATTTTTTCGCAGGAAGCGGCGTCTTCCGCCATAATACTGCGCGCCTCTTGCAGCAAAACCTTTTTTATCTCTTCCACAGGCAGGCGGGAATTCTTTTCCGCCGCCAGCGTCACGCGCGATAAAGCCCAAAAAAGATTCTTTGCCGTCGGCCTGCTCGACGCCAGGTAATCGACGCTCTTGCGCAGGTCCTTCTTAAAGGAAACATAACCGGCGGCGCGCGAATTTCTCACTCCCAGATAAACCCCCAAAGCTCCGGCAGCGCCTATCGCCGGAGCGCCGCGCACTTTAAGTTCTTTGATGGCCAGCCGCATCTGTTTTATATCCGCGATATCCAGATAGACGAGTTTCCCGGGCAGCTTAGTCTGGTCTATGATCCTGACCTTGCCGTCTTTCCATTCAATCGACTTCATTCTTACCTCTTTACTTATAGTCATCATTACCTTCACGTTTCCTGCTGTTTCCCAGGACCTAGAACCCAACACCCAGAACCCGCTTTTTGTACTACAGTCCCGCCATCCTCGCCAACAAACTCTTCCTGATCTTTATCGCCCTGGCCGGGCAGGTCTCCTGACAGCAAAAGCAGGAAATACACCGTTTGTCGTCTACGCGCGGATAACCTCCGATGAATTTCACCGCTTTTACCGGGCATATCTCCGCGCACTTGCCGCAGCGCGCGCAGGCCCTCCGGTCGATCCCCGGTTTAAAACGCATCACTTTCTTCAGCGGGCCGAGAAGAAAATCCGGGATAGCGGCAGTTATGGAAGTGGCCGGCTTACGGAAAGCGGCGCCGCGCGCCGATTCCAGCGGTTCACCGAGAACCTCAATAGCGCTCAAGTCGCAAACGCCCAATCCTTTACGCGCGGCTATCCGGTTCGTAAGTATCTTCTCCGGCTTGACGCCCATAATAAAAGCCAGGACGCTGTCCAAAGCCACGCAATCCTTCCCTGCCAGGATGATCCCCTGCCGGCGCAATTGTCCTCCGGTGCCCGGGCCGTCGCCTTCCATAGCGGTGATGCCGTCGATAACGGTCAACGCCGGTTTCGCCGCGGCGTAAATGTCTGTCAGTATCCCGGCGAATTCCTCCTGGCGGAAATAACGCCTGTGCAATTCCGTCTTATAAGGCCCGGAGACCAGCCCGTAAAGATTTTTCACTCCGCCGGAAAGGAACATCAAAGTATGCGTCTTGAACTTGGGCACGTTCACCAGCGCGTCGCACTCGTCAAGCAAGGCGCTAAGCGGTATCCCGCCGCGCATCCGATGCCGGGTGAAGCGGGCCAATTCCACGTTCTCCTGCCCGGCCAGGAGCTTCATTCCCGTGGCTTCATAAACGCGTTCGGTATTCCCGGCTTCCCCTCCCCAGACGCTCGGCCCGTCGCCGAGCAATACGCGGCAGTTTATCCTCTTCAACTGCCGGATCACCGCCCTGACCACTTCCGGATGGGTAACTATGCCGCTGGACGCCGGGACCGCCATCAACAGGTTCGGCTTTACCAGAACGCGGCTGCCGGGAACGATAAAACTTTCTATTCCTCCAAGGAATTCCAGCGCCTTAGCCACGGCGGCGGACACGGCCGCGCTTTCATAATCCGCGCACTTGACCAAAGATATCCTGCTGCGCTGCGCCATAAACCGGCCCCTTTATTCGATCCCGAAGAAGTTTTTCGCGTTCAGCGTCGTGGCTTCGCAAATCCGCTCAAAAGCGGCGCCTTTTACGGAAGCCACCGTTTCCGCGGCATAACGCACCCAGGCCGGCACATTGCGCTTGCCTCTGAAACCTTCCGGCGGAAGGTAAGGCGCGTCCGTCTCCAGCATCAGCCTTTCCATAGGCACGGCCGCGGCGTACGACCGGATATCCCCGGCTTTCTTATAAGTGACATTACAGGTAAAAGAACAGTAATACCCCCGCGCCAGGCACTCGGAAAGAAAAATATGATCTCCGGAGAAACAATGGATCAGCGTTTTTACAGAAGGATATTCTTTCAATATTTTCAGAGTATCGTCCTGCGCCTGGCGGCAGTGCACCACCAGCGGCAGGCCGCGCTCCAGGGCGATCTCTATCTGGGAACGGAAGATGCGCTGTTGATTCCGGGGTGAAGCGAGGTTACGGAAATAATCGAGGCCTGTCTCGCCGACCGCGACAACTTTCTCTCCCGCGGCGAGCCTGCCTATTTCCCGCAGGTCCGCCCCGGAAACCGCGTCCGCTTCGTGCGGATGTACGCCGACGACCGCAAAAACTCCCGGAAAACGCGCGGCGACTTCCAGGGCGCGGCGAGCGCCGGTAACGCTGGATGAAACGTTAACGATGTAAGCCACCCCGGCGGCCGCGGCTTCGGCGACAACCTCTTCCCTGTCCGCGTCGAACTCCGGAAAATCCAGATGGCAATGCGTATCTATAAGCATTTATTATTTTCGGCTGAAATTCAGGCTATTTCCGGCGGTCAGGGATTTCAAGACGTTACCGTGACCGTTGCCGGATTTCAAGACGTCTATTTCTTCTCGATCCTGGGAAATAACGGCGCACCTTTCTTTAAAGTCTCGCAAGAGAACTGTCCGCTTATGGCCTCGGCCGTGCGCGGCATAAAAGGCAATAGTTCCACGGCGGCCGTCCTTAACGCTGCGGCGAGCACTCCGAGGAACGCCTCCAGCTCGGGCACCCGTCCTTCCTTGGAAAGATTCCACGGTTTTGTCTCTTCCACGTATTTATTGGCCAGGCCGATCACCGCCCAGATACGTTCCAGAGCCGCTCCGAAATCGAACGCATCCATCGCCGAAGCGACCTGCGTTTTTAAAGAATCCGCTTCTTTGATGATCGCCCCGCCGTTGCCGGGCGCGCGCGACACGTCGGCAGGAATGCGCCCGCCGCAATATTTCTCCAGCATCGTCGCGGTGCGGTGCGCGAGATTGCCGAGGTCGTTGGCCAGGTCTCCGTTGAATCTTTTGACGATCGCTTCCTGCGAAAAATTGCCGTCCTGCCCGAATTGCACGTCCCGCAGCAGGAAATATTTATATGCGTCTATGCCGAACCGCTCCGAGACTTCCACCGGGGAAACCACGTTGCCCAGGGACTTGGACATCTTGGCGTCCTGCATCAGCCACCAGCCGTGCGCGAAAACGCAGCGCGGCTGTTCTATTTCCAAAGCATGCAGGATGACCGGCCAGTATACGGCATGCTGCCGCAGGATATCCTTGGCCATAAGATGAACGTCCGCGGGCCACCAGGAAGAGACGTATTTACCGGAAGCGTCGAACTCCCCCACAGCGCTTATATAATTCAGCAGGGCGTCGAACCAGACGTAGGTGACGTGCCCGGGAGCGAAAGGCAAAGGTATGCCCCAGGCAAGCCTCTCCTTCGGCCTGGATATGCACAGATCGCTAAGCTCATTGTTGCGCAGGAACCCGAGGGTCTCGTTGCGCCTGCTCTCCGGCCGGATGAAAAGAGGGTTGGCCTCGATGTATTCCACCAGCCATTTCTGGTGTTTTTGCATACGCAGAAAATAATTGTTCTCGGTTATCCTCTCCACCGGCCTTTTGCAATCAGGGCAGCGGGAATCCTGGAGCTGGGATTCGATCCAGAAAGTCTCGCAGGGCGTACAATACCAACCTTCGTATTGGGAAGCGTATATTTCGCCTTTGGCGTAGAGTATCTCCAGCGCCCTCTGCACGGTCTTTATGTGCCGCTCCTCGGTGGTGCGTATGAAATCGTCGTAAGAAACATCCAACTGCTTCCAGAGCTCGCGGAATTGGGCGGAAACCTTATCGGCGAAAGCCTGCGGCGCCAGGCCGGCTTCATCAGCCGCCCTTTGTATTTTCTGCCCGTGCTCATCCGTGCCCGTCAAAAACCGGACATTCTCCTTCCCCATTAACGCCCGCCTGTAACGGGCCAGGCAGTCGGCGGCTATGGTGGTATAAGAGTGGCCGATATGCGGCGAGGCGTTTACGTAATATAGGGGAGTGGTTATATAATATTTCTTTTGCATCATCTCTCCTTGCAAAACCTTTTGAATTTTATTTCAAGATGCCGGTTCTGGGTTCTGGAAAAACTTAAGAACTTAGAAATATAAATTCACTATTTTTTTAGAAAAATGGTGAATAAAACTTAGTGCCAAGAATTGTCTTTCCCAGAACCCAAAACCCAGCACCCAGAACCTATTCTCGATGGTCTTTCATTTGTTGTAATCCACCTGGATTATCGTCCCGTCTTCCAGCTGGACGGAGACCGCTCTTTTAAAAACATTCACGTTGATGACCTTGCCTTTTCCCTGCTGGACGGAAATATGCTCGCCTTCCTTCGGCAGCCCCTTGGAGAGGGTCTTGTAAACGTCGTATTCAAAACTAAGGCAGCACATCAGCCTGCCGCATAATCCGGATATTTTCGGAGGATTCAACGGCAGCCCCTCTTCTTTGGCCATCTTTATGGTCACCGGCTCGAAATCCCTCAAGAATTTCGCGCAGCACAACTCGCGGCCGCAGGCGCCGAAGCCGCCGAAAAATCTGGCTTCGTCCCTGACACCGATCTGCCGCAGTTCGATCCTGGCCTTGAATATTTTCGCCAGGTCCTTGACCAGATCCCGGAAATCCACCCTGCCGTTGGCGGTAAAATAGAAAACGATCTTGCTTTTATCGAAAGAGTACTCCCCGTAGACCAGTTTCATCTCCAGTTTGTGCTCCTGGATCTTGGAGGAACAAGTGACCGCGGCGTCCTTGGCTTTCACCCTGTTATCCTCTATCTGCCGCATATCACCGGCCCCGGCAGGGCGCAATATCTTTTTCAGCGGCTCTTTGGACTTGCCGGCCGGCATCGCCTCGTCGGGAGAAATGACCACTCCGTAATCCACCCCCCTGTCGTGTTCGACAATGACATAATCGCCTTCTTTCAGCCGGACATCGGAAGCTGTGTAATTGAAGATGGGGCCTAAACTTCTCAATCTGACCAGGATCATTTTATGCACGACTCCATTCTTAAACCGGAAAGCAACAGTTTAATATTAACATTCTGTTCCAGGAAAAGCAGCGAATCCGCCAATACGCCAAAAGCCTTCAGCAGGTCGCCGGTCGTATACCGCGCCCCGCAATCAGCCAGTTCCTGCCGGCGGTCGTAATTTACCAGCCGGGATTCCGGTATACCGGTTTTTAACAAGATCACGTCCCTTAACCAGACGGCCATGGCCGTCATCGCCGCTTTAGCGTCCTCTCTTTCCTTGAGGCCGGCGGTGATATCAACTCCCTTTCCCAGGAAGTAATCGACAGCGCTGTCCCTGCCTTCAACCACTCCCCTGCGCCGCATCTGAAGCGCCGTTCCCGGACTGCCGGAAGAAAAAGCGGCGAGAAAACGCGCGGCATCCGCTTCCAGACCGTAAGTGCCGCGGAGCAATTCCTCCAGCATCACGGCAGGAAGCCTCCGGAACCTGATCGCCTGGCAGCGGGAAAGCACCGTCTTCAGCAGCCGCGCCGGACAGGAAGTGACCAGGATGATGATACTGCCTGCGGGCGGTTCTTCCAGGACTTTCAGGATGGAGTTGCCCGCCTCGGCGGTAAGTTTATGGGCGTTGTCTATTATAAAAACCCTTTTCCTGCCCTCGTAGGGCTTGAGAAATATCTCCTGGCGCAGGCCGCGGATATCCTCGGATTTTATGGAATCCTGCGCGTTCTCGATCAAATGCACGTCCGGATGCTGGCGTTTATCTATCTTCAGACAGGAAGGACAGTCGCCGCACGGTTCTTCCCCGGCCTGGAGGCAATTCAGGGCTTTAGCGGTCACAAGAGCAGCCGCCTTCTTGCCCACGCCTTCGGGGCCGCAGAATATCAGACCGGAAGGCATACGGGAATTCTTCAGATATTCCCTGATCATACCGGCCGGCCCATCCTGGCCTTTCAACTCCCTGAAAAAACTTATTCCCGGCATATAAAAAGCCTCATTTAACCGGCAAGCCGAGCAGAGCGCCGGCAGCCAGCCTTATATTACTCTGTGTCGCGTTCTTCTCACGCTCGACCTTGATCACCTTTACGCGCTCCGGTTCGGCGGCGGCGATAGTCAGATAACCGCGCCTTACTTTCTTATGATAAGACAACGCCCTGCTTTCAATGCGGTCTTTCTTGAACGCGCGGTTGCGCAGCCCCCTGCCTACCGGCAGATCAAGCAGGATGGTCAGGTCCGGGACAAGCCCGGAGGTGGCGAAACCGCCGATATCTTCTATGACCCTTTTATCCATCCCCAGCCCGTAGCCCTGGTAGGCGCGGGTGGAATCCAGATAGCGGTCGCATAAAACAATATATCCCCCGGCGATCGCGGGAAGCACCGTCTCGTGGACGATCTGCGCCCTGGCCGCCATATATAACAGGAGTTCGCATTCGCGGGACATATTGCCGTTCTTGCGGTCCAGAAGCACTTTCCTTATTTTCTCACCGATCTGCGTGCTGCCGGGTTCCCGGATAAACAGGACTTTATAGCCGCTCCTTTTCAGATACGAATAAAGCAGACCCGCCTGGGTGCTCTTGCCGCAGCCTTCCGGGCCTTCAAAAGTTATGAAAAAACCCCGCTTTATATTTTTCTTCGCCATAGAGTTCCCTGCTTTGTGTCTTCCAGTATTATTCCCCGGTCTTCCAGCTCTTTTCTTATTTTATCGGATAAAGCGTAATCTTTATTCCTGCGCGCTTCTTCGCGCCGGTCCAAAAAGCCGGCGATCTGCCCGTCATTCAATTCGGCAGTCCCGGCGGACACGGGATCAAGCGATAAACCGAGGATATCCAGCATACTCCTGGATTCAACGGCCGCTGCGGCCCGGAACGCGCCGCCTTCAGGATGTTTATTCGCCAGGTTGATCAGGCTGAACACGCACGCCAGCGCTTCCGGAGTATTGAAATCATTATCCATCGCCCGCAAAAAAGACTGCCGGGCCTTCTGCGCCTCCGCGTCCGCTTCACTGCCGGCGGCGGCGCCGGAAGAAGAAACGGCGTGAGAAAAGAAAATATTGATCCTCTCCAGCGCGTGAGCGGCCTCTTTCATCTTCTCCCTCGAGAAGTCCAGCGGGCTGGAATAATGCGTCTGCAGATAAAGCAGTTTGAGCACGTCCGGAGGGTATTCGGATACCGCGTCGCGTATGGTAATGAAATTCCCCAGGGATTTGGCCATTTTCTGCCCGTTTATGGTCAGCAATCCGTGGTGTATCCAGTATTTGGCGAACGGTTTGCCGGTCAACGCCTCCGACTGCGCGATCTCATTTTCGTGGTGCGGAAAAATAAGGTCCCGGCCCCCGGCGTGTATATCGAGGGTCTCGCTTCCCAGGTATTTCATGCTCATCGCCGAACATTCGATATGCCAGCCCGGCCTGCCCGCCCCCCAGGGGCTCTCCCAGGAAGGTTCCGAAGGCTTGGAACTCTTCCAGAGCGCGAAATCCAGCGGGTCGGCCTTCATCTCCGACGGGCCGATACGCACGCCCTGGCGCATCTGCTCGGTATCCTGGCCGGAAAGTTTCCCGTAGCCCGGAAACTTACGCACGTTGAAATAGACGTCGCCGCCGGAGACATACGCCGCGCCTTTGGCGACCAGCGCGGAAATATGGGCGATCATACACTCTATGTTCTCCGTGGCCCTGGGTTCGCTGTCCGCTTTCTCTATGCGCAGAAGTTCCAGGTCGCGGTAGTATTCCTCTATATATTTCCCGGCCACATCCTTCCAACTCATGCCGCTTTCACGCGCCTTATTGATGATCTTATCGTCTATATCGGTAATGTTGCGCACGAAATTGACCTTGTAGCCCCTGTAAACAAGGTACTTGCGGATCAGGTTGAAAATATACAGGCTCCTGGCGTGCCCGATATGGCAGCTGTCGTAAACCGTGACTCCGCAGGTATAGATATTCACCTTCGGCGGGTTCAACGGCAGGAATTCCTCATTAGTGCGGGAAAGAGAATTATGAATGCGCAACGGCATAGCAGACTGTCCTTTGTCCCTGCGTTTACGATCCGCGGCCTGTACGCCGCCCGATAAAGCAGGCCGGTATCCCGCGAAGGCGCAGATGAAACAGCCGCCGGCGGTAAGATCACGTTATTTATTTTCTTTACGTTCTTCCAGGCGTTCTATGCGCCTCTGTAATTCCTCGATGCTCTCCACCAGCGGGTCGAGTATATGTATATGGTCGAGGCTGATGTCCATTTTCTTGCCGTCCTGCCTGGTGATCCTGCCCGGGACGCCGACCACGGTGGAATTCGGCGGCACGTCTTTAATGACCACGGCGTTGGCGCCGATATAAGAATTATCGCCGACGGTTATGTCACCCAGGACCTTCGCTCCGGCGCCGATGACCACGTTATCGCCGATGGTCGGATGGCGCTTGCCCTTCTGCAGGCCGGTACCTCCGAGGGTCACCCCCTGGTATAAAAGCACATTATTCCCGATCACCGCGGTCTCCCCGATGACCACGCCCATACCGTGGTCAATGAACAACCCCCGGCCGATAACGGCACCCGGGTGTATCTCTATACCGGTCCACTGCCTGCCGAACTGGCTGATCAGCCTCGCCGGCAGATATAGTTTCAGGCGGAAGAACATCCTGGCGGCCCGGTAACAGATCAAAGCGTGCAATCCCTGATAAAGCAGGATGATCTCCGGCAGGCTTCTCGCCGCCGGGTCCTTGGCGCGGGCGGCGTTTATTTCCTCGCGAAAGAACAACGCCGCCGCCAGAGACATAACGAGCAGCCACCCGCAAAGCAAGATCAGCAAAAAAATAATAACGGACATTAAGATTCCCTCCTGCGGACAGCGGCGACGGCGTAAGCCGCCACTGCTTCCTTCCGCCCCACTTCACCCAGCCCCTCGGCGGTCTTCGCCTTCACCCCCACGGCTTCCGGAGATATACCGAGGACCCCGGCGATCTTTTCTTTCATCCCGGATTTATACGCGCTCAATAGCGGTTCCTGGGCGATGATCACCGTATCGACATTGACCACGGAGAATCCTTTATCAGAGAGCGCCCGGCGCACCCGCTCCAGCAGGATGACGCTGGATATATCCTTATAAGCCTGGTCGCTGTCCGGGAACAATTCCCCGATGTCTCCCAGCCCGCAGGCGCCGAGCAGCGCGTCGCATAAAGCGTGCAGAACGGCATCCCCGTCTGAATGGCCGAGAAGTCCTTTTTCATAAGGTATCTCCAGCCCCCCTAAGAAAAGTTTGCGGCCTTCCATCAGGCGGTGTATGTCATAACCGATGCCTGTGCGGTACTCCACCTTTGTCTCCCTTTTTCTCGCCCCGGGCTATGGCCGCGGCGTAGACCAGGTCTTCCCTGGTGGTGATCTTTATATTCGTATATTCCCCGGCCGCCACACGCACCGGCTTTCCCATTTCTTCCACCAGCGAAGCGTCGTCGGTAAACACGCGGCCGGCCGGAATACGCGAATAAGCCGAAAGGATCAGCCCGCGTTTGAACGCCTGCGGGGTCTGAACCTCGCAGAAACATCCGCGTTCGGGAGTGGAAACTACAGACCCGCCGTACCCGCCGCGCCCGCCGGAAAGCGAAATCTCCTTAATGGTGGATTTTAAAGGCACGCCCGGCACCGCGGCCCCGTAGAGCGACGCGGCCCGCATAACCCCGTCCACCAGCCTGCGGGAAATGAACGGCCTGGCGGCGTCGTGAATAAGCACCAGATCGGAGGCGGCGGAAACTTTTTTCAGCCCGCAGGACACGGAGTCCTGGCGCTCTTTCCCGCCTGGCACCATCTTAACCGGTTTAGAAAAACGCATTTTCTTCAGCGCCGCCCGCAGCCCGGAAAAAGACTCCTTGCCGGCCACCAGGATCACTTCCGAAATACGCGGGTGGCCGGTAAAAACCTGCAGAGAGTGCATAAAGACCGGTTTACCGCCGATAAGCGCGAGCACTTTGGGCGTGGAAGAAGAGAACCTTCTTCCCCTGCCGGCCGCCAATAATATAACCGAAGCCGCCATTACCTATTTGTCCGTCTTTGTGAATATCATCCGTCCCGCCTGCGTCTGCAGCACGGAAGTGACCATTACCTTAAGTTCCTGCCCGATGAATCTCCTGGCATCCTCCACCACCACCATTGTCCCGTCTTCCAGGTAGCCGACCGCCTGATTATGTTCTTTGCCTTCCTTGATCAGTTTGATCTGCATTATTTCGCCCGGGAAGACCACCGGCTTAAGCGCGTTGGCGAGTTCATTGATATTCAGCACCTTTATCCCGTCGAGGGAAGCCACGCGGTTCAGGTTAAAATCCACGGTAAGTATCTTGGCCTCCAGCAGTTTGGCCAGCTTGACGAGTTTCGCGTCGACTTCCGGCACTTCCGGTATTTCTTCCTCGCTGATGGTGATATCGCTCGCCGCGTTCTTCTGCAGGTTGTGCAGGATCTCCAGCCCGCGTTTGCCGCGCTGCCGTTTTACCGAATCGGTGGAATCGGCGATCTGCTGAAGTTCGCGCAACACGAAACGCGGGATGATCAGCCTGCCGGTGAGGAAATTGGTTTTGTAGATGTCGATTATCCTTCCGTCGATGATCACGCTGGTGTCCAGCACGTTGACCCCTTCAGAATAATCCTGCCTGCGCAGACGCACGTAAGGAATGATCACGTTGAATTCATCTTTGCCGCGCAGCCCTATCAGCATACCGAGATAACAGAAGATCAGCGTCAGCAGCACCCTGGCCATAGAGACCTGCTCGGGTGCCAGGGGGGCGATGGAGAACGCGTCCCCGACGAGCTTGGCCATGATCAAACCGAGGATAAGCCCGAACACGGCGCTGGAAAGGCCGCGCACGGACACCCTCCTCATCCCGATCTCCAGCAGCATAATGAACAACGCCGCCGAGAGGCCGGACAACGCCCCGAAAATACCGCTGCTGTTAAGGTAGAGCCCGGAAAAATTATATCCGACGATGGTCCCGCCTATGAGAAAAAGCACCCGCAAAAAAAATATATTCATCGGTTCTTAACCTCCTAAAAGTATGTCTAACGCCTCCCGCAGGCTGCCCACCGGCACGGTCTGCATCCGGCCGCAGCCGTCTCCGGAAGAAGGCATATTGCCTTTGGGAAGCAAACATTTTTTGAAACCGAGTTTTTCCCCTTCTTTGACCCTCGCGGCGGCCTGGGAAACACTGCGCACTTCCCCGGCCAGCCCCACTTCTCCCAGCACCAGGGTATCTCCCGATAAAGGCTTTCCGCGGAAAGCGGAAGCCACGGAACAGGCTACAGCCAGGTCGGCGACCGGGTCTTCTATTTTCATGCCGCCTACGACATTTACGAAAATATCCTCCGTCTCCAGAGAATACCCGATCCTCTTCTCCAGCACGGCCACAAGCAGCGAAAGCCGGTTGGAATCGAACCCCTGCGCCCTGCGCCGCGCGTAACCGAAACCGGAACGGCTCACCAGGGCCTGGATCTCCACCAGCACCGGCCTGGTCCCTTCCATCACGGCGGTGACCACCGATCCCGGGGTGTTCTCCGGGCGTTCCGAAAGAAAGATCTCGGACGGATTGGAAACTTCGCGCAGCCCGCCCGAAGTCATTTCGAACACGCCTATTTCATTGGTGGAACCGAAACGGTTCTTCACCGCGCGCAGGACCCGGTAAAGGGCGAACCTGTCACCTTCAAAATAAAGCACCGTATCGACGATATGTTCCAGCACCCGCGGCCCGGCCAGAGTCCCCTCTTTGGTGACATGCCCGATAAGGAATACGGCTGTGCCTGTGCTTTTAGCCAGCTGGGTGAGCGTCCCGGCGCATTCCCGGACCTGCCCGACGCTGCCCGGGGACGATCCCAGCGCAGGGTCATAAACCACCTGGATGGAATCCACGATCAGGACCGCCGGAGAAAGTTTCCTGACGTATTCCCGGATCAAAGAGATATCGGTCTGGTTGACGATAAAAAGGTCGGCCCCCCTGCCGGCGCCGAGGCGTTCGGCGCGCAGTTTGGTCTGCTGCACCGATTCTTCGCCGCTGATGTAAAGCACGGTCTTCCCCTGCAGCGCGACCTGCCTGGATATCTGCAGGGAAACTGTGGATTTGCCCACCCCCGGGTCGCCGCCGATCAAAACCACCGACCCCTGCACGATGCCTCCGCCGAGCACGCGGTCGAATTCGCCGATCCCGGTCTTCAGGCGGATATTCTCGCCGATCGACACATTCTCCAGCAGAACAGGGTCTTCAACGGCTCCGCCGCGCGCGGAAGTTTCCGCAGCTGACGGACGCACTTCCTCCTCTACCAGGGAATTCCACATCTGGCAGTCCGGGCAGCGCCCCAGCCACCGCGGCGAACGATAACCGCAATTCTGACAGATAAACGCGGTCTTCTGTTTCACTTTAGCGGTAAATTATCTGCATTCTATTTCCCTGTCCAGTCAAATTATTCCGCGTTCCGGCAATGCCGGGCATCAGCGCCCCGTGGCAGGACCGCAGGGTCTCTTATACGTATTGAAAGCGTTCTTTGTTCTTGGCGTAACCTATGGCGATCTCGCGGTCGACTATCCCGTCCTGCACCAGCTTCAATAACGAAGAGTCCATAGTGTGCATACCGTATTCCCCGCCCGCCTCCAGATAGGCGTGTATCTGCTCTGTCTGTTTCGACCTGATCAGATTCCTGATGGCCGGAGTGGCTACCAGCACCTCGCTGGCGAGCACCCTGCCCGTGCCGTCGCGCCTGGGGATCAGATGCTGGCCGATGATACACTCTATGCAGGAAGCCAGCTGCACGCGCACCTGCTCCTGCTGTGCCGCCGGATAAACATCGATGATCCTGTTTATGCACTCCACGGTGTCCGGAGTATGCAGGGTAGCCATGACCAGCTGGCCCGTCTCCGCGGCGGTAATGGTCTTGGAGATCGATTCCAGATCCCGCATTTCGCCCACCAGGATGACGTCGGCGTCCTGCCTAAGCACGTGCCTGAGCGCGTTGGCGAAAGAAAGGGTGTCAGTTCCCACTTCCCGCTGATGGATTATACTGCGGATATTCTTATGCACGTATTCGATCGGGTCCTCGATACTGATGACCACGCTCTCCCTGTCATGATTGATCTTGTCTATCATCGCGGCAAGCGTCGTGGATTTACCGCTGTCCACCGGGCCGGTGACCATGATCAGCCCCTTGCGCCGTTTGATCATATCGTCCGCTATCCCGGGCAGGCCAAGTTCGGCAAAGGTCCTGATCTGGTTGTTGATGATCCGGAATACCGCGGAAAGGCAGCCGCGGTCAAGGAACATATTCACCCTGAAACGCGTGCCTTCCGGTATGAAATAAGAAAAATCCAGTTCCAGTCTTTCGTTGAAGACGGCCCGCTGTTTCTCGTTGACCATGCTCAACACCATCCGTTTCAGGTCTTCCGCGCTTATCGGCAGTATGTCCAGGTGGAATATCTCGCCTTCGATCCTGAAGATCGGCGAGTGGCCGGAGACCATATGCAGGCTGGAAGCCTTGCGTTTCACCGCCAGCCTCAAGATGGAATCAATATCGAGCAGCTGGACGTATTTTTCTATGGCGGTCTGATCTTCCTTTTTTATTTCCTCGAAAAGCACGCTGTGCAGGTAACGCTTGCGGGCGGTCTCCTCGATCCTGTTGACCTTGCCCCTGATCTTCACCGCGTGCGGCAGCGACGGGACCATCAACTCCGCCTCGATGCGGGTGCCTAATTGGAATAATTCCTGCACTTCGAACGCCACGCTGCGTGAACTCAAGTCCACGCTCAACGCGGTCATCGAGGGCGCGTCTTCCCTGCCCAGGATATGGTAACGGATGGGAAAATGACTGATCTTTCTTTTTGCGCTTCTCTTATCCACTATTCCTTGCGTCATAACCTCCAGCCTCCTCTCGAAAAGCTGTTAAGAATCGCGTCAATGTTCCGCAGGGACACGGACGCTTTTTTCTTTGGTTTTCCAGAACAGTTTCCACGGATTTCTCCTTATATCGACCACAAGCGCGTCCACTTCACGGTAAAGGGTATCGTCGAATAAAAGCCGGCCCAGAGTGCCTTCTCCCCGCTTCATCCTGTTTATGGCCTCCTGGATATCGTTCACGAACCCCCTGGCGATCTCCGCCACTTCGTGCATAGCCACGGGATCGTTGCCCCTGACCACCGAATCCGGACCGAGCGCGGACGCGGCGTTCGTGCCTGGCATAATCTCCACGTATTTCTCACCCAAAAGCCCGAGAGTGTTGACCCATACCTTGGAATCGGAAGGGATACGTATCTCCTTCTTTATCCATACCGTGACTTTCACCGATGTGGAGTCGCCGTCGGCCACCAGGTCTATCTGCTTGACCTCCCCGACATCCACCCCGGCGAAACGCACCGGCGCGCCCACCTTGACGCCGTTTATGAAATGGAACATAAAATTCAGATGGTATCCCGACCTCAACGTCTTGAAATCCCCGATCAGCAGGATAAAAGCCACCAGGATCAACAGGCCCACGGAGACAAAAGCGCCGACTTTCAACTCAAGATTGGATTTCTCAACCCTCATTTTCTCCCCTCCGCCGCTTAGCGCGGCTATTTTGCCCCGATATGCACCGAATTCGTGTCCGTTATCGGCCCGGTCGACAATCCGTTTATAAATTGCTGCACTACCGGGTCGGCCGAATGCTGTATTTCCGAAGGAGTGCCTTCGGCGATGATCTTCCCTTCATAAAGCATCGCGATCCTGTCGGCGATCGCATACGCGCTCTTCATATCGTGAGTGACCACGATGGACGTGACTTTCAGTTTATCGTGCAGGCTGCGTATGAGGCCGTTTATCGAGTCGGCCGTTATGGGGTCGACCCCGGTCGTGGGTTCGTCGTACAGGATGATCCTCGGCCTGGTGCAGATCGCCCTGGCCACGGCAACTCTTTTCTTCATCCCGCCGCTTAATTCCGAAGGCATCATATTCTCGATGGAATAGAGCCCGACCAAAGCGAGCGATTCGCTGACCCTCTTTTCCAGCGCGTCTTTTTCCATACCGCCGTGTTCGAGATAACGGAAGCCTACGTTCTCTCCGACGGTAAGAGAATCGAAAAGGGCGCCGCCCTGAAAAACCATTTCTATCTTCTGCCGCACGCGTTCCAGCTCTTCCTCTTTCAGTCCCGTGATATCAACGCCGTCCACGAGCACGCCGCCGGAATCGGGCTTCAGCAGGCCGATGATATGTTTCAACAGTACGCTCTTGCCGCAGCCGGAACGCCCGATGATCACCAGGGTGCGGCCTTCCGGTATCTTCAGGTTCACGCCGTCCAATACCTTCCTGCCGTTGAATCTCTTGTGAAGTTTCTTTATTTCGATCATGGTCATGGGAAAATAAAATAGAATAACGCGGTGAAGAAACAATCGGTGGCGATGATCAGGATAAAGGACGTGACCACGGCCTTCATCGTCGCCTTGCCGACCCCCACCGAACCGCCCTGGACGTTAAACCCTTCGTAACAACTGACCAAAGCTATGACCATACCGAAAACTACGGTTTTGGCAAGCCCGGTGAAAAGATCCTTGAAAAGCAGGGACTCGAACGTCATCTTCATATAAATGGTGGAAGAGATATCGAGTTTGTATACGCAGATCAGGTATCCGCCGAAAATGCCGATAATGTCCGCGTAAAGCGTCAATAACGGAAGCATAAGCGCCAGGGCGACCAGCCTGGGCACCACCAAATACTTTACCGGGCTTACCGAAAGAGTCTCCAGCGCGTCTATCTGCTCCGTGACCTGCATAGAGCCGATCTCGGCGGTTATGGCCGCGCCCACGCGGCCGGCGACGATCAAAGCGGTGATCACCGGGCCGAGTTCCCGCACCAGGGAAAGGGCCACGATGGTCGCTATGTACATCTCCGAACCGAGCCTCTGCATCAGGTAAGCGATCTGAAAAGTGAAGATCACCCCGATGAACAAAGAGATAAGGGCGACTATCGGCAGGCTGTCCACCCCGGATTTCCTGGCCTGCTCCAAGATACGCCCGCGTTTCAAAGGCGCCAGAAAGACCCACCGGCAAGCCTGCCCGGAAAGGACCGCCAGGCCGCCGAAGAAATACAGCATAGCCAGGACTTTAGTGCCTATCCTTAAAAGAAATTCCTTAAGCATCATTCGAAAAGAAGTTCATCCTTGCCCAGCTTCACTTTGATGGCCGCCCCGTCGTTGAGTTTCCTGGAGATTATCTCCGAAGCGAGAGGGTCCTCCAGAAACCGCTGTATCGTTCTTTTCAACGGCCTCGCGCCGAAAACCGGGTCGAAACCGCGCTCGATCAGGAATTCCTTGGCTTCCGCCGATACTTCCAGCGATATCCCCTGCTCGCGCAGTCTCTTGATCACCTGCTGGACTTCGATGTCCACTATACGCTGCAGGTCTTCTTTGACCAGCGGACGGAACACGATGATATCGTCCAGGCGGTTCAGGAATTCCGGCTTGAAAGTGCGCTTCACTTCCTCCATCAGCTTGTCTTTGATCTCGTTATAAGTGACTTCCTCTTTCTTGGCGGTGAAACCGAGAGAGGCGTTCTTGCGGATCATCTCCGCGCCGACGTTGGAAGTCATAATGATCACCGTGTTGCGGAAATCCACCTTGCGCGCGAAACTGTCGGTAAGCCTCCCGTCCTCGAGCACCTGCAGCAGCAGGTTGAAAACGTCCGGGTGCGCCTTCTCGATCTCGTCGAGCAGGATCACCGAGTAAGGCCTCCTGCGCACTTTCTCCGTCAGCTGCCCGCCTTCCTCGTAGCCGACGTAACCCGGGGGGGCGCCGATCAGCCTGGAGACGTTGAACTTCTCCATATATTCAGACATATCGAGCTGGATCAGGGCGTTCTCGTCGCCGAACATATATTCGGCCAGGGCCCTGGCAAGCAGCGTCTTGCCCACGCCCGTGGGGCCCAGGAAAATAAAAGAGCCTATCGGCCGGCGCGGGTCTTTTATGCCGGCGCGCGAACGCCTGACCGCGTGCGCGATGGTGTTGATCGCCTCGTCCTGCCCCACCACGCGTTTATGCAATTCTTCCTCTATCTTCATCAACTTGACGCCCTCTTTTTCCTCAAGCCTGACGATGGGAATGCCGGTGGTCTGGGCGACGATGCGCGCGATGTCCTCGGCGTTCACTTCCGGCCGCAGCTTATCCTTGGTCTGCGACCAGTCCCGGTTCAGCTGCTCGAGTTCCTGGCGCACCTGCCTTTCCTGGTCGCGCAGGGAAGCCGCCTTCTCGAAATCCTGGCTTTTTATATACGCCTCTTTCTCCTTCTTAAGTCCTTCCACCCGGGACTCGAGGTTTTTTATTTCCGGGGGAACGATAAGCACGTTAAGCCTGGCGCGGGAACCGGCTTCGTCGATCAAGTCTATGGCCTTATCCGGCAGGAACCTCCCGGACACGTACCTGTCCGACAATTTAGCCGCGGCCACCAGCGCTTCGTCATTGAAGGTAACGCGGTGATGCGCCTCGTATTTATCCCGCAGGCCTTTGAGTATTTCTACGGTCTGGTCCACGGAGGGCGGCTCGACCATTATGGTCTGGAAACGCCTTTCCAGGGCGGCGTCCTTCTCTATGTATTTGCGGTACTCGTCCAGAGTGGTCGCGCCTATGCATTGTATTTCTCCGCGGGAAAGCGCCGGTTTCAATATGTTGGAGGCGTCTATCGCTCCTTCGGCTGCCCCTGCTCCCACCAGCGTATGTAACTCGTCGATGAAAATGATCACGTCCTGCGAACGTTTGATCTCCTCCATCACCGCTTTGATGCGCTCTTCGAACTGCCCGCGGTATTTGGTCCCGGCGACCATCAACGCCAGGTCAAGCACGATCAAACGCTTATTGCGCAGCACCTCCGGCACATTGCCGTTGACTATCGACTGCGACAATCCCTCGACGATAGCGGTCTTGCCGACGCCGGCTTCTCCCAGGAGCACCGGGTTATTCTTGGTGCGCCGGCTGAGTATCTGGATCACTCTTTCTATCTCGGCCTTGCGGTCTATTACCGGATCAAGCTTGTTCTCCTTGGCGAGCGCGGTCAGGTCCCTGCCGAAAGCGTCCAGCGCCGGGGTCTTGGTCTTGGCGGCCTGATGGCTGTAACCCGGCAAAGCTGAACCGAGTATCTCCATAACTTCATTCCGCACCTTGCTTAGGTCCAGGCCCAGGTTCATCAACACCTGTGAAGCGACTCCCTCTCCTTCGCGGATGAGGCCGAGCAAAAGGTGCTCCGTCCCTATGTAATTATGCCCGAGCGCGCGGGCTTCTTCGGCGGCGAGTTCCAGAGCCTTTTTGGAACGGGGGGTAAAAGGGATGTCCCCGATGATCTGCGTCGCGGGGCCGGGCTGCACGAGTTTCTCTATCTCAAGGCGTATGTTCTCCAGGGAAAGACCCAGCTTCTGCAGAACGTTGGAAGCCACTCCTTCGCCCTCCCTGATAAGCCCGAGAAGGATATGTTCGGTCCCTATGTAATCGTGGTTGAACCGCCTCGCTTCTTCCTTGGCCAGGATGATCACTTTGCGCGCTCTCTCGGTGAATCTCTCGAACATTTTTCTCCTCCTGATTATTTAAACCCCTTTTCAAGGGGGCGCTTTTTAGACAGCGTTAAGTTTTTGACGTATGATCTCGGCGCGTTTCACGTCCCTCTCCTCCGGAGAAAGCCTTTTATTCTCCAGCTTCTGCAAATGGGAAGGCTGGATCAGGATGAAGAGTTCGTTGAGCACGCCGCGGTTGAGGTCTTTGATCATTCCCAGTTCGCATCCCAGCCTGAGCATAGAAAGCAATTCTATAGTCTCCTTGCTGGAAATAATATACGCGTTGCGCAGTATCCCGTAACTGCGGTGCACCCTGTCTTCCAGCATGGCTTTTTCTTTCGCCAGCAGGGCCTCCCTCGCCTGGGTCTCCTGCTCGATGATCTGGCCGATCAACCCGCTGATGTTACCTACAAGCTCTTCTTCGCTCTGCCCCATGGAAACCTGGTTGGATATCTGAAAAAAATGCCCGGCGGCCTGCGTGCCTTCACCGTAGAAACCGCGCGTGGTGAAACTAAGTTTGGAGATGGCGGCAAGCACCCTGTTTATCTGGTTAAGAATGACCAGCGCCGGCAGATGCAGCATCACCGACCCCCGCATTCCTGTTCCGGCATTGGTCGGGCAGGCCGTCAAATACCCCCATTCCTGGGAAAAAGCGTACGGTATCTCTTTGGCGATCGCGTCGTCGAGCCCGTTGATGATGTCCCAGGCCTCTTTAAGGTTAAAACCGGAACGCATTACCTGCACGCGCAGATGGTCCTCTTCGTTGACCATTATGGAAAGCACTTCGCTACTCTCGACGATAAGCGCCTTGCTGTTCGGCTTCTGGCTTAACTCATGCGACATCAGATGCCTTTCCACCAGGAACTGTTTGTCCACCGCGTCGAGTTCAGACATACTGAAAAATACGGTGTTCTTCAGGGCGTCGACCGTGTCCCGCAATGCCCTGGCCCGCTCCAGCACCGCTTCCGCCTGTTTCTTACCGGCCATATGCGGAAAAGGCAGTTTATCTATGTTGCGGGCAAGCCTGACGCGGCTGGAAATAACGATATCCGAGTTCGATCCCGCGCCCTTCAGCCACTCGCTCGTGTGTTTCAGGAAATCATTAAGTTCCATATTCCCCGCCGTTCTCTCCCTGCTGCCGCGGTTTCTCTTCCAATTCCCGGATGTTGTCCCGCAGCCTTGCCGCTTCTTCGAAATTCTCCTGTTCCACCGCTTTCAAAAGCTTCTGGCGCAACTCCTGCAATTCGCTTTTTTTGCGCGGCTGAACGGATTTTCCCCCGCACTTCCCGGGCAATTTCCCGGAATGCTTCGCTGAACCGTGTATGCGTTTCAATAAAGGCGCCAGATACTGCCGGAAAGCCGCATAACAATCGCCGCACCCCAGCCTGCCTATCTTTTTGAATTCCGCGTAAGTCAGTCCGCAATTAGGACATTTCAGGGAAAGCGTCTCCGCGGCCTTGGAAGGTTTATCGAAATCGGCCATCCCCGCCAGTATATCGCTTAAACCGAATTGCTGCTCCATCTGCGCGCTTTTATTCCTGGCGCAGTCTTCGCAAAGATGCAATTCGCTCATTTGATCGTCCACTATCTCGGTAAGATGCACCGTAGCCTGGACTTTTCCGCAAATATCGCAAAGCATAGATCACTTTCTCCTGAGTGAGGACAAGAACCGTTAGAGTTTATATTTAATGCCGCTTCTACCCGTGCATTCGTGGAACTTTTTCGTCAAGTTCTGCGTGAGCGCGCCGGGCTTGCCGGAGCCGATCCTGCGCCCGTCGATCTTGACCACGGGAATGATCTCCGCGGCCGTCCCGGTCAGGAAACATTCGTCCGAGATGTAAACCTCGTGCCTGGTGATCACGTGTTCGTGCACCGGGATGCGGGCTTTCCTGGCCAGATCTATCACGGCGTCCCTGGTTATGCCGCGCAAAGTCCCCATACACTGCGGCGGGGTATAAAGATTACCGTTCTTGACGATGAAAATATTGTCTCCCGTGCATTCCGCCACGAAACCGAGAGAATCGAGCATGATCGCCTCATCGCAGCCGGCGTTCACGGCCTCGATCTTCGCCAGTATATTATTCAGGTAATTAAGCGACTTTATCTGCGGATTCAAAGCTTCCGGCATATTCCTGACGGTAGGCACGGTGACGATCGCCAGACCTTCCCGGTACATCTTTTCGGGATAAAGCACGATCTTATCTGCGATGATAATGATCGCCGGCTTCCCCAGGCATTTTCTCGGATCCATCCCGAGGTCGCCCACACCGCGGCTGACCACCAGCCTGATATAAGCGTCCTTGAGCTTGTTGGCTTTAAGCGTTTCCAGCACCGCTTTGATCATTTCCTGCTTAGTGATGCCGATATCCAGCATAATGCTGTGGGCGGACTCGTATAAACGGTCTATATGCTCTTTAAGCTTAAAGACCAGGCAGTTATAAGAACGTATGCCTTCGAACACTCCGTCTCCGTAAAGGAATCCGTGGTCGAACACGGACACCTTGGCGTCTTCTTTACTGTAAAATTTACCGTTGATGTAGATCTTCATTGTTCCTCCCTATTTAAATTAAATTCCAAGAAACCGGTTCTGGGTGCTGGGTTCTAAGTTCTAACAAAACAAGTAAAATTCCCAACGACAAAATTTCCAATACCAATACCCATTTAGTACACATACTATGTATTATGACCATAATCCAGCATTTATTTTTGTTGTTCCAGAACCCAACACCTAGAACCCAGAACCTGTCTTTAATTACCCCCGTTATGCAGCAGTCCGTCCTTCAGAGAATAAACGGTCCCGGCCGTGCGCGCCAATTCGGGATTATGGGTCACCAGGACCAGGGTAGTGCCTCTCTCCCTGTTTATCTTCCTGAGGATCGAGACCACTTCCGCCCCGGTGGCGGAATCCAAATTGCCTGTCGGCTCATCGCACAATAAAAGCGCCGGCCTGTTTATCAACGCCCTGGCTATCGCCACCCGCTGTTGTTCTCCTCCGGAAAGCTGGGAAGGAAAATGCGTTACCCGTTCTTTAAGCCCCATCTCAGACAACAATCCCAGGGATTCTTCCCTGGCCGCGGATGAAGCGCCCCCATTCTTGATGAAGGCCGCGAGCATCACATTCTCCAGCACCGTGAACTCCGGAAGCAAATGATAGAACTGGAACACAAAACCGATACCGCCGCTGCGCACCGCGCATAAACCGGCGTCGTCAAGGCCGTAGATATCGCGGCCGCCGATCAGAACTTCCCCCTGCGTCGGCCTGTCCAGCCCGCCGAGTATATGCAGCAGGGTGGATTTTCCGGCCCCGGACGGGCCGATCAAAGCGGTAAAGCTTCCTTCCGGCAAAGAAATATTTATTCCCTTAAGTATATGCAGTTGACTGCCGGTATGCGAGTAAAGCTTATGGATATTCCTTGCTTCTACCACGTATTTCATACTGCCTTTTAGTTAAACAGCCGACCCCTGTGTGCGGTTTTCGTAAAAATTGTTCTCAGTAATCCCCAGAACCGGTATTTTTAATAAGGAACTTCATTCATAACGTATAGCTTCTACCGGCTCAAGACGCGCTGCTTTGGCCGCCGGGTAAAGCGTTGCCGCCATCACGATGGCCATCGCGCAGCCGACGATCAGCACCACGTCCGGCCAGATCTCCACCGCCACCGGCAGATGGTCGAGATAATAAATATCCTGCGGCAGTTTGATAAAATGGTATTTCTTCAAGAGCGCGCAGACCAGCAGGCCGCCTCCGGCGCCCAGCAATATGCCCAGGCCGCCGATCAGCGCCCCGGCATAAGTGAATATTTTCTTTATCTGGCGGGAAGTCATTCCCAGCGCTTTGAGTATGCCCACATCGCGGGTCTTGTCCACGACCATCACGATAAGTGTGCTGATGATATTGAACGACGCCACCAGGATGATCAAAGTAAGAATGATGAACATCGTGATCTTCTCCAATTGCAGAGCGGCGAGAAAGTTACGGTTCACGTCCATCCAGGTGTTGACGTTATATTCCATCCCCAGATTATGTTCCAGGGCTGTCTTTACTTTCGCGGCCGATTCCACCCGGTCCAGTTTTACCGCCAGCGCCGTAAGCCGGCTTCCGGCGCCCAGCAATTCCTGGGCGGCTTTGATCCCGGTAAAAGTCAGGTTCATATCGTAGTCGTACATACCGGAATTGAAGATACCGCAGACCCTGAACTGGTATTGTTTCCCCAGCGGGGAATAGACGGCCAGCTGCGAATCCACCCCGATATTCAGGAACTTGGCAAGTTCGCTGCCGATGACTATGGCCTTTTCCGAAGTTTCCGGGAATCTCCCCTGCTGAAGGTATTTAGCGAACCCGCTGACCTTGCCGAGAGTTTCCGGGTCGACCCCGCGCACGGCCACGGCGAACAACTTTTCCGCGTCTTTCAACAAAGCCTGCCCCTGCAGGTACGGGCTTACCGCGCGCACGCGCCGGTCAGATCTCAGCGTTCTTTCCAGCGCTGCATAATTGTTCTCGTCGATACCGCTGTAAGAAGAAACGATGATATCCGAATAATTGCCGATTATTTTTTCCTTCAGGTCCTGGTCGAAACCGGTCATTACCGCGATAACGATGATCAGCGCCATCACCCCGATGGAAATGCCCAGCACGGAGATCAGGCTGATCAAAGAGATAAATTTCTCTTTTCTGGCGGTGAACAGGTAACGCAGGCTGATAAAAAAAGCCGTGTTCATTCCGGCGCTTCCCCCGCAGCCTTCTCCGGCCGCAGCAGCGGAAAAAGGATCACGTCCCTTATCGAAGGTTTATCGGTAAGAAGCATCACCAGCCGGTCTATGCCGATGCCCAACCCGCCTGCCGGAGGCATACCGTGCCCCAGCGCGGTAACATAATCCTCATCCACGGATTTCTCGTCCTCGGATACCGCTTCCGCCGTCTCCTGGCGGAAACGCGCCTCCTGTTCCTGCGGGTCGTTCAACTCGGAATAGGCGTTGCCGGTTTCCATCCCGGAAATGAACAGTTCGAACCGTTCCGACAACAATGGATTATCCGCCTTTGTCCTGGCCAGAGGGCACATACTGGTGAAATAATCCGTGACGAACGTCGGGTTCTGGGTCATCCCTTCTTCCAGCAGATCTTCTATGATCTTGGTGATCTGCGACCGGCTAAGGCGCGTCGCGCCCTTGGCCACCCCCCCGGCGTGCAGCTTGGAAAGCATTTCTTCGGCGCTGTCCGAAGGCAATATGCCGAATTTATCCTTCACCGTTTCGGCGAACGAAACCCTCTTCCAGGGAACGGCGACGTCTATCTCTTTCCCCTGGAAAGTGAATTTAGTGCCGCCGTGCAGTTCTTTCACCAGCCCGCAGATCATCTCCTCGCAAAGCCGCATCATCGATGAATAATCTTCGTAAGCGGCGTAAACCTCCAGCATCGTGAATTCCGGATTGTGCCTGGTGGAGACCCCTTCATTGCGGAAACTGCGGTTTATCTCGTAAACCTTCTCGAACCCTCCCACCAGCAGTCTTTTTAAATAAAGTTCCGGCGCTATACGCAGATAAAGCGGCATATCATATTCATTGTGGTGGGTCTTGAACGGCCTGCCCGCCGCCCCTCCGGGAATGGAATGCATCATCGGGGTTTCCACTTCCAGGAAACCGCGGCTGTCCAGGAAACTGCGCATTGACCCGATCACCCTGGCCCTGGTCACAAAAATATCCCGCACCTCTTCATTCGAAAGCAGATCCAGATAACGCTGTCTATAACGGATCTCGACGTCCTTCAAACCGTGCCACTTCTCCGGCAGCGGCCTTAAGGCCTTGGAAAGCAGAATCAACTGACCGACTTTAACGGTGATCTCGCCCGTATGCGTCTTGAAGATCTCCCCGGAAACTCCGAGGATATCGCCGATATCGATCTGCCCCAGCAATACCAGGTCTTTACCGGCGAACGCGTCCGCCCGCAGATAAAGCTGTATCCTCCCGGTCACATCCTTCAAGTCCATAAAAGAAACCTTGCCGTGAGAACGTTTGGCGGTGATCCTGCCGCAAAGGCTCACCCTGCCGCCTTCGGGAGAGGACAAAGCGGAGGAAATACTGATGCGTCCTTCACCCTCCGGTGCCTTATCGTAACCGGAAAATCCCTCTTTACGCAACAACGCGAGTTTTTCTTCTCTCTGCCCGATCAATTCATTTATATCCATTATTCATTCCTTAACGGTTGGCGGTGAGTTATATATATAAGATAGATAATTATATAGTAGTTTCGGCGGGGTGTCAATAATACAGAACTAAAAACGGGTGCTGGGTTTTGGGTTCTCGGTTCTATGAATGAAGCTCCCTGGGCTAATCCTTCGACCTTGCTCAGGACAGGCGCCCAGGGTTTCTTTGTTACTTAAGCGGAATTCCTCCGAAGCAGTCCCCCTCTTTGCGCAATCCTGCGGCGCATTCATCCCGTGGTCTTCTGCGTAGGAGAATAAAAAGATAAAGAAGTGAATTGGCTTTGATTCCGGCTTCTACCACTATTTGGGGAATTTTTTAGAACGACGGGAACCGCCAATCGCGGTCTCAAAGTAAGAACCTGGATGTGGGATTCCGGTAATTTATTTTTCGTAAATACTAAAACGGCCTTTCCCAGAACCCAGCACCCAGAACCGGTTTTTGCGGCCGGGAAACGCGCCGCAAAATATTACCTATTATACTCGGAAAGTTTCTTGATGCGCCGGAGCATATTCGGGTGTGTGCTTAAGGACTCCATCAGTTTGTCCGTGAAACTCAAATGCACTTTCTTGTCGGCAAGCAGGGCGAGTTCGGCGAAATCTATTGTCCCGTCTTTATTGGTGTCCAATTGTCTCAACTCGCGTATCTCATTCATCGCCTGTGAAGGATCGTTGACGAAAAAGGCTTTCAGCCCCTCGTGTTCCCGTATTTCATCCTTATCCGCCCGCGCCGATCCGTAAACCAGTTTATAGAGGCTGGAGGCCAGCGCCGAAGGAGGGTTGCCGAGCGCAATAGAGCCCCTGTCGGCGAAGTATTCGCGTATCCTGGAAGCGTAAAGCACCAGCAGGTTGGTAATAAAATAAAACACGAAAGCCACCAGGCCGATCAACGCCGCCCCTCCGCCGGAACGGTTGCTGTCCCTGCGTCCGAAGAAAAGGAACTGCCAGGCAATACGGTACATTATCAGCGGGATCACCGACAGAAGCGTGATCGTAAGCACATCGCGGTTCTTGATATGGCTGATCTCGTGGCCCAGAACGGCCCTGAGCTCGTCGGCGTTCAAAAGCTTGAGTATCCCGGAGGTAACGCAGACCCTGCCGTCCCTGACAGACCTGCCGAAAGCGAAAGCGTTGGGAAGCGCGATATTCGATATCGCCACGCGCGGCGCGGGGATCCCCGCCTGGGCGGCAAGCCCTTCCACCATATTGTAGAGAGCGGGATTCTCCTCCCGTTTGATATAACGCACCTGCATAGTCCATTCCACGATCAGCGGCCCCAGCAAATACTGCAGCAACATCACGCCTACGGAAGCAAGCAGATAAAAATAAAAGTTATTTATACCGGCATAATACCCCAGCATTACTATCAGGGCGTAAACGATGCCGAAAAGAGCGGTCACCAAAAGCCACATTTTCAACCTGAGCATAAACATTTTACTCCTCCATATCCTTATTCTTGGTCCTTTTCCCGGGGCCCAAAACCCGGGATTAAACCTCGGCAACGGCTAAGGTAACGAAACCCGTATCGGTTTTCGGTTACGGTAACGTAAAAAAGCCGTAACCGTCCGCCATTGATGCTGCGACGAGACTAAAATAAGGTATCGTAACCGTATCTGAATGCCGGTAACTTAATCCCCGGTACTTTTCCCAGAACCCAAAACCCGCTCTTATCATTTTGCGTCCCGGGGCATAACCTCCGCTTTTATTATAAACTTCTCCGCCGGATTGTCAACATCGTCGGTGTTCACGTAAACGAACTGCGTGATCGCCCCGGAGTACCCTTTGGAATTTAATTTCACATCCAGGAACGTTTCTTCCCCGGGAGCGAGCGACTTTTTCCTGACCGAGGAAGAAGTACAGCCGCAGGAGGCGACGGTCCCTGTTATCGTCAGCGCCTTTTTACCCTTATTACGCAGCACAAAAGAATGCTCCGCTATCTCCCCGGCCTGGATCCGGCCGAAGTCATAACTGGAACCGTCCTGAACGTTATCCTGCCGTCCGGCGTCCGCCGGAACAAAAGAAACTGCCGGTTGTGCCGTGATCCCGGCGCCGCCGGAGTTAGAAGCCGCGCATCCGCACAATAAAGACGAAAACACCAGACCGGAAACCATAATCCCGCGCATTAAGACCTCCTGATTAAAAGAAATCCCATTATAAAAAAGACGGCCGCCATAGCCGCTTTCAAAAGAGGGACCTTCCTGCCGACAAATGCCGCCATCTTATTCGACGTCACGCCCAAAAGAGTGACCATCAGGATCACCCCTAAAGGAAGAATGAACATAAGATTATAAAGAAAAAGATAGAAACAGGCTTTCGCCTTGAACTCCGTTGTCTTCAGAACGAAGACTATCGTCGGCAGATACATCTGTCCGGTGCATACCGACTCCAGCAGCGAAACAAGAAAACCGGTGGAGAAAGCCGTGACGGTATGCGCGCGCAGGCTGCGGCGTTCCTTCTCGGCCGGACCGGCGTCTTTTTTCCTGCGGTAGGAGGACCCGATGAGTTCCTGTATTTTCGCTTTCACCGCCGAGGGAAGCCGGAGCGCCATCTTCTCGTTCCCCCCCTTGAAATAAAACACGATTATATCGTATACGGCGAGGACACCCACTATCAGGCTGAAGACCCCGGCGGCAAAATTAATGGTGTTCGCCAGCTGCCAAAAATGGTTCAGTTTATAAAGGAACCCGAAGATCCCCAGGCCGATCATTATATAGGCGCAGAAAACGGCCAGGATAAAAACCGCCCCCACCGAAACAAGCTCTTTGCGCGAATATCCCTGCAGGGCAAGAAAAGAAATGAAGAAAACTATCACGGTAAAAGCGCAGGGATTGATACCGTCAACCAGACCGGCAAAAAGGACGGTCAACAGCCCGAGCCCGGAAAAACGTTTCTTAATATCCACTGCCGCCGCATCTGCTCCCGGCTCCCGGCCCGGACCTCCGCTGCCCGCAACCCGCCGCACAAAGGCCTCCGCAGTCTCACTGCTCTCCGCGGCCAGGAAGCTGCCTTCCAGATAAAAGACCGGCCAGCGCTCCTTCAAAACCGCTTCAGGATGCGCCTGGCGCAGAGAAAGATAAAACTTATAATTCTCCAGCAGACTTATATCGCGTTGTATTATCTCCAGTTCGCCGCCGAACCTGGACCGTAAAGCAGGAATGGTCTTTATCCTGGCATCCGCGCACTCTTTACAAGTGGGAGAATAGAAAAAATAAAGCTGTTTCTTCCCTCCGCCTCCGGCGGACTGCTGTTGAGCTTGCGGCACCCCGCTCAAAAACAGGGTCAATACACCGCAAACCCCTAAAATAAAACTTATTCTTTTAAACACCTTTCACCGCCTCAAGTATGAGTCAATATCGTCTATGAGTGTTTTTAGAACCTAGAACCAAAAACCCAGAACCCCGTATTCTTAAAACAAAATACAAATTTACCTGTCCAATCTTAACTCCGTCTCCCTGCCCGCGCTCTCCAGGATGACCCTGTCCCTGCGGATCACCTTAACCCTGGAGCCGTCCACTTCATCACCTGTGCCTACTATCCTGCCGTTGATTATCGCGCGCGGCCTGTCCAAATCCCAGAAGATACCGGCAAGAGACACGCCGGTCCGTCCGCTGTCCCCGCTGCCGGCTCCCGCGATCTGGGTCCCGTAAAAAGGGTCCCGTTTCAGTGAGAGCCGCGCTGATTTATCCCGCAAACCGGCAAAAAGAGAATCTCCCGTTCCCGCCGGAGCCGCGGCCTGCGGTGAAAGAACGACCGCCGCGGCCGTGGTTTTCCTGCCGGAAGACCTGCCGTGAATACGCGTAAGAAACGCAACGGCAAAAACCAGGATCAATACTCCGGTTACCGCCCACTCTATCTTTTCTTTTCTGCCAGCGCTCATAGTAAAAGAAAGATCCTGATATTCATTTCCGCCGCTAACATTCCCGGCCGGCCTTTATCCTTCAGGAGCCGGAAATCCCGGACATTCACCAGCGCCGGGGCGTTATTATAAAGATAATCAAGGAAACGGTAAAACTCGTAGAAAGTCCCGTTGGCCTTAAAAGCAACCGCTACCGTGTAGACCGCCCTGCCGTAAAAACCGGCCTTTTTCCCGGAAGTATCCAGATAGACCTCTTTCTCCGCCGGGCTCACCGAGACCACTTCCAGGCCGATCTTCCTGGCGGCCAGGGATATACCGGAAACAGCCGCGGTTTCGTCCTCGGGAAGACGCCCGTTGAATCCGGCGACCTCCGCGGTCAACGCCTGCAGGGCCGCGCCCGGATCCCCGCTATACCGCGCGGTGAGCGCGTCCATCTCCCGCATCGACTCCCGGCTTAGCGCAAGTTCCTGCCGGAGACGCAGCATAGCGTTGCGCTGCGGAAAGAACAGCGCCGACCAGAGCGCCAGCAGGAACAACGCGATCGCGCAAATAAGATACAGTTTATAATCGCGCAGCAGGTCCAGTTTATTCATAATACCTTTTTCGCGAACCGGCAGGTTATCTCGAACCCCGGATTCTCCTGGTCCCTGGAAGAATATTTCAAGGAGATGTCCGGGAACATTCCCGTCGTTTTCAGGGCATCCGCGAATTCCGCCAGCGATCTCTGGGCATCCTGCGCGGGAGCGTTAACCGTCCCTTTGAATATCACTTCCTGCTTTTCGGAAGCTAAAGAAAGCTCTTCCAGGTAAATATTACCGCCGGCCGCAGAACTGACCGCTTTCATCACGGCTTCGGGAGGGATATTATCTGCGCGCATATTATTTATCAAAGCATTGCCCGCTTCGATGACCGATCTTACCGCCCTGATACCGTCAAGACTCTGCAGGCGCGCGGCGTATGCGGCGGCCTCTCTCCTGTAGACGGAAATCTTGTTCCTGTCGTAAAAGAACAGCACGGAAAGAATTACCAGCAAGAACGCCGTCCCCGCGTATGCCAACCGGCACTCCTTCATCAGGCGCAATTGCTTTTTAAGCTGTCCGGGAAGCAGGTCGGCTCCCGAACTGTCCGGGATAGCGGCGCCGGCGGCGCTAAGGAACTGCCCCGGTTTTGCCCCCGATAAGGGAAACGCGCAAAACGGCGGCTGCGGAAAAACCGCGGACTGGATACCCAGTTCCCGGCTTAAATAAACGCCGAGGTTCTTTATATCCGCGCCTCCTCCGGCCAGAAAGAACCTCTGCGCGGAGGCCTCCCCAGAGGACGAACAAAAATAGCTGAACGACGACTTTATATCTCTCAACAGATTTTCCAGCGCCGGCCGCATCAATGAAACGATATGACTCCCGCGCACATCCCCGTCCACCTCTATCCCCTCGTCCATAACAACCCCGAAGTCTTCGTTGATCTGCAGGGCTTCCGGGAGAGAATACTCCACTTTCCGGCTGCCGGCGACAAAACTGGTGGTCAGGGACGCCGCCAGTTTCTGTGAAGAAAAAGGCAGCCTGCGCAAAAAGGCGAGCCTGCCGCCTTTATAGATACTGATGAAAGAATCTTCATCGCCGACATCCAGCACCGCGTCCACCGAGCCGGGACCGGCAGGCCGCTGCCGCAGCAGCCTGCCGTAGTTGAACGCCGCGTACGATATTCCCTCGGTCATCAGTCCGCAGGCAGAAAGGAGGTCCAGATACGCCCCGATCTTTTCTTTGGGAGCGCATAACGCCGCCAAACGGTATTTCTTTTCTCCATCCCGTCCCGCGGACTCACCGTTCAATTCCCAGCCGAGGTTATAAAGTTCAGAACCGCCGGGCAGATCGTCCTTCAACTGCCACTCCGCGACCCCGGTTATTTTAGCGGCCGGCACAACGGGAATTTCCAGGTGCCTGACGATCATCCCTTCGTTATCGGGAAGCGTCAAATAAGCCCTTTTGCACCCCGGCGCATACCTTGCGAGGAATTCTTTTATGAAGCTCTCCGCCGCAGCGGGATCGGAAATCGTTATTTTAGCCGCGCTGCAGGCGGCCGGCCGGCCGCGGGAAACCAGCATTATCTTCAGATAAACGCGCCCGAAATCTATGGAAACCGCAGTGGCGGAGAAAAAAGCGATTATATCTTGCGGTATTTTCATTTTAAGGTTATTGATGTGCGTATCCTCTCTCCCGGAGCGCCAAGTCCGCCTGCGCCTCCCAGAGCAATTTCAATTCTGGCTACTTTAGACGGCAAAGAAGCCGGTTTCTCCCGCTCGTCATAAAACCGGAATACCGCGCCGTCTACAGAAGAGAACTTTATCCCTTGTTCTCCCGCGTAATAAGGCAGCGTCTCCTCTTCCTGCCCGTCGACGCTGCGGTAAAGCCTGCCGTCTCCGGGATTCAGGCGCAAGGTTATCTGCTGCCCGTCGTAAGAATTGAAAGTGACTGAATCTTCCGATAGATCAAGCAGGCTGCCGCACGAGCGCAAACCGGCCGCCTTAGCGTCCCCTTCGACTACGCTCTCCACCGCTTCCGAAAGCGCGTTAGCGCAAGCCGCCCTTTCGCAGATAAATAGCGGCCCGGCCAAACAGTAAAAAAAGACGGCGGCTGTCGCGGCGGCAAGCACTCCCATAACCAATAAACTTACGCAAACCTCAACCAGTGTAAAACCGCGCTTGCTGCTCCGGCATCCGCGCATAGATCCAAAAGAGAATAGCGATTTCTTAATCATTATGATCGCCGGTGATATCCGTAGTCAAAGCAGCTATTTCTTTACCGTCCCGTCTGCGGGTAACCGCCACCGTTATCCTTTTTACGCCCCCGCTATGCCCTGCTGAACCGGCAATAAGCGTCACGCGCCTGGATACGGTATAATACTCATCCTGCGGCACTTCATTCTTCAGCGTATCATAGCTTATATTAAGACACTTTTCAATCTCATTCCTGGCAAGATTAAAAGCCTCATTCCTCGCCCCGTTCTCAAAAACCGCCTCCATTCCCGCGTTGACCATCATACATAAAGCGGGCACGCTAAGGGAAAGAAACACGATAGAAACCAGCAGTTCGGTTAAAGTAAAAGATGACCGTTTACAACGCATCCGTAACCTCCTGCGCTGCAGACAGGCTTCCTGAAATAAAATCGTATTCCGCGGACAACAGACAGGACACCGGAGAGCCTTCAATGCCTCCTTCTACCCGCAAATTCAACAATACTTTATCGGAAGCCGGATAAAGCGTTCTCTGCGCTTTAGAACCGTCCGAAAAAAGGAACACGGCGTTCAATTCAACCCTCCGCATATCGGCGTCAAACTGCAAAGAATCTATCGGCGTCACGGAAGGACGCAATAAAACAGGCCTTAGGCTACAGGATGCCGGCGAACCCTGCCTGCCGCTCCAAACTCTCTTGCCTCCGATGACGATCTTGCGCAGACGTCCGCCGTTCGGCCAGGAAAGATCCAATCTAACGATCTTAACCGGAACGGATGTTACGGCATTATAAAGCATTATCCCGCCGATGCTGTTTCTTTTTGCGCGGGACTTTTCTACTGAAACAAAACGGGTATCCACAAGCAACGAATCCGCCTGTTGCTGCTGCGGAAGAAAGAAAATCTTATCTTCTTCTATGTAAGTTTTTCCCGGCAGCAGTACGCCCCCCTGCCATCCTCCCTGCTTACTGCATAAATACGCCGTATCGGCCAAACCGGCCCTTGCCGCGTAATAACACTTCATACGTTTATGCGCGGCGTCCGCACGCGACACGGATTGGATGACCAGCATAGTCACGGAGAAAACGGTGATCGCCGCGAAGGCAATTACCATCACCAGCGCTGCCAGCACTATTCCGCTCTTGGCTGATCTCATCCGCATATGATAATTGGAAAACAGGTTCTGGGTGTTAGGTCCATTGTTACAAAAGTTTCTGATAGTCGAAAATCGGAATTAGATCGCAATCGAGAACTTCCATCGAATCAAATCTCGATTTTCGACTCTCGATTGCTCTGTGCGCTGTTTAAAGAACTTATTTAACAGCGCACTAGGTTCTGGGTTCTGGAAAAACAAGACGGCCCTTCTGCTCCTCATATCAGCAGAAGCAAAAGGGCCGTCTCGGCATATCAATGTAAAAACTTATTATTTAAAGGAACCGTCGGCAGCAGAATAACTATACGTAGTCCCGTTAGGACCGGTATAAGAAGCATCCCCGGTTTTCTTCCAATCGCTGCTGGTTATCCCGCCCTGTTCAAGGACGTTAACGAAACAAGGACTGGTGGAACTGCAGGTTGTACCTGAAACAAGCCCGTCCAATTCCGTGGGCCAATGAGACGCTTCTGCCGCTCCGGGATTAGTAGTCGCATCCTTGGCATAATAATTGTGGATCCCTGCCCTGACACTGCCGACCACACCCTGCTCTGCTGCGGCTTTCGCCTTGCTCTGCAGGTCAAAAAACTTAGGAATAGCTACTGCTGCGAGAATACCGAGGATAATGATAACCATAACTAATTCGATCAGCGTGAAACCATTCTTTTTCATCTTTTCTCCTTTTAAAGTATTGAACGATTGTGTATCTTACTATTTGCTGCTATCCATATTTCCTGAACAGGAAATACGCCACGAACATCACCATTACCGCGACCAGAATAAGCGATACGCCTACCCCGGCACGCATAGCATAAATACTCTCGTCAATGTGAAAAGTCATTTTATTGACTTTCTCGCTGACTCTGTATATGGCCCTGGGAAAGAACAGAATCAGGACTCCGAATATAAGAGCGACTATGCCGGCAAAAATAAGAAACCCCATCTCTCACCTCCTCCCTTATGTTTACAAAAAAAGGCGCTTCTTCAAGAAGCCCTTCTTACCGTGGTCATCACAAACTCGCCGCTGGAGCCGGTATAAGTGTAAATAGACCCTGTCGGCCCCTGATAAGTGTATTTTCCGGTCTTGGTCCAATCGGAAGTAACTCCTTGCTGGGACAAGACCGCGGAAAAACATGGATTGGACGTGGAACAGGCGGCTGTCTTGGCGGAATCCAGCTCCGCCGGCCAAACGCCTTTATTACCGGCAAAATAAGTGTATATCCCGGACCTGACCGCGCCCACCACGCCTTTTTCCGCGGTTTCTTTGGCGTCGTTCTGCAGGTTGAAGAATTTCGGCATTGCGGTCACGGCCAGAATACCCATAATGACTATCACCATTACCAGTTCAACCAAAGTGAATCCTTTACTATTCCGGTTGAGAACTGGAAGCCGCAATAAACGCATTATTTGAATTCTCCGGTGGTCGGATAATAGGTATAGCTGCTTTTCGGCCCTGTATAAGTCGTAGCACTATTTTTCGTCCAGTCGGCGGTTATCCCGCTGTTAAGCACGGTGCCGAAACAAATATTGCTGGAACTGCAGGCCGCGTTCGTAGCGGAATCGAGAGTCGTAGGCCAGACCCCTTTGTTGGCGGCGAAATAATTGCTGATCCCGGAGCGGATCGCGCCCACCACGCCTTTTTCGGCCGCTTCTTTCGCGTCATCCTGAAGACTGAAAAATTTAGGTATTGCCACTATGGCAAGTATGCCCAGGATCACGATCACCATTACCAACTCCACCAGCGTAAAACCTTTCTTCCTTGACATCTTTTCCTCCCGGTTCCTGCTCCCGGAATACCGCTGCGACTCGCGCGGCAAACCCGGACTACTTTGATGGACTGATACGTTAATTCTGCGCTCCGATTAAACTGTAATCGTTCAATTATACCATCAGCCGCATTTTTTTCCAGAAAATTATTATGAAAAACGGGTTCTAGGTGCTGGGTTATAGGTTCTGGGACAAAACCGGTATCATTATCGTTGTACTAAAGGAACATTTTACCACTAGGAATTTAAATTACCGTGATTTTTGTAATTCCCAGAACCCAAAACCCAGAACCGAGAACCGAAATTTATATTTTCTGTTAATGTTTTATAATACTCACCAGGTTCCACATCGGCAGGAATATCCCCAGGGCGATAAAAAGGATTATCCCTCCCAGGACTACGGTCAACATCGGCTCGATCAGCGTGATCAGATTGTCTATGGTATAATTCACTTCCGATTCATAATACTCGGAAACATGCAGCAGTAATTCGTCAACCTTGCCGATCTGCTCACCCACGGAGACCATCTGTATGACCACGGGAGGGAACATCCCGCTGTTCTTCATCGGCAAGGCCATCCCCTTCCCCTCATTGACGCTTTCCTTAATACTATTTATGGTCACGGCAAGGACCTTGTTACCCACGCCCTGTGCGGTAAGGTCCAGGACATTGAGGATCGGCACCCCGCTGCGCATCAGCGTGCCGGTGATCAGGGCAAATTTGGACATCGAAGATTTCAGGGTCATCTGCCCGAAAACCGGCAGTTTCAGTTTGAAAGAATCCCAGAGATACCTGCCGGCAGGCGTGCCTATGGCGCGCCGGAAAAGGAAATACGCGGCGCACCCGAAAGCTATCAAGAGCCACCAATACTGCGTGATCAGCTTATGTATAAACAACAGCATCCGCGTCGGCAAAGGCAGTGAAGCCGTGAATTGCCCGTAGATCACCGTGAACCGCGGCACCACCACGGTAATAAGAATAAGGAAAGCGGAAACAATGGCGATGACTACTATCAGCGGGTAACGGGTGGCTGTCTTGATGCGCATCCTGGTCTGCTCTTCCTTCTCCCCCAGCTTCGCCAGTTTTTCCAGGGAATCTTCCAGCGTCCCGGAGATCTCCCCGCACTTGAGCATATTCACGTATATCTCCCCGAACACGCGCGGATGACCGGCAAAGGCCTCCGAAAGACTCTTCCCTCCTTCGATATCCTTCTTAATACTGCGGATGGTCTCTTTGAAAAAAGGGTTCACAGCCTGTTCATACAGCGCTTCCAGACTGGAAATGACCGGCAACCCCGCCTTTTGCAGGGTATAGAACTGCCTGGTGAACATATTTATATCCGCGAACCTTACCCGTTTAAAGAACACCTCCAACGCGGGCATCTTAAAAGCGGCCGGGGCCGGACGGATATCTATAGGCAGATAACCGTCTGCCTTCAAGGCCCCTGCGGCTGCCTCCCGCGAGGCGGCTTCCAAGGCGCCTTCTATCTGTTTTCCCGACCTATCGCAGGCTTTATACGCGTATTTAGCCATCTTTCATCTCGCCCTTCATATTCTCGGAGATTTAAATACTGTATCCCCGGAATTGAAATTTTCTGGACCGTAAACTTCTTTTTCTATTCTAAGAACCCAGAACCTATCACCCAGAACCCGTTTTTATTCTATTTCCGTAGCCCGCAGCACTTCTTCCGGGGTAGTCAACCCCGCGGCTATTTTATTCAATCCGTCGCGGCGCAATGTGGTCATTCCGGAGTCCAGGGCCTTTTTCTTTATTTCATCTGCGGAACATTTGGATTCCACCATTTTGCGTATCTCTTCATTTACCATAACCAGCTCAAAGATACCGATCCTGCCGAGGAACCCGCTCTGCTTGCAGGCCGGGCAGCCCGCTCCTTTATAAAATTTTGCCGTTACGTCCCCGCTCCCGAGTTCCTCCATTATCCTGACTTCGGGGGTATATTCCCTGCGGCAGGAAACGCAGATCTTCCTGACCAGCCGCTGCGCAAGTATCGCCGTCACCGAACTGGAGACCAGGAACGGCTCTATACCCATATCTATCAGCCTGGTAAGCGCCGAAGCCGAATCGTTCGTATGCAGAGTGGAAAGCACCAGGTGGCCGGTAAGCGCCGCCTGTATCGAGACGTCCGCGGTCTCGCGGTCCCTTATTTCCCCGACCATGATTATATCCGGGTCCTGGCGGAGTATCGAACGCAGTCCGGTGGCGAAAGTTATCCCGGCCTTGGGATTGACTATGGTCTGACGGATAAGCGGCAGCTCGTATTCCACGGGGTCTTCTATGGTAATAATATTCTTTTCCATCGAATTCAGCCGCGACAGGACCGCGTAAAGCGTGGTGGTCTTGCCGCTGCCGGTGGGCCCGGTGACCAGGACTATGCCGTTGGGATTATGTATCGCCTTATCCAGCAGTTTGAAATCCCCGGCGGAAAAGCCGAGCTCGCGCATATCCAGGTTGACCGCGGATTTATCCAGGATACGCAGGACGACATTTTCCCCGTGTATCGTGGGAAAGGTGGAGACCCTGATATCCAGGTCCTTATTATCGAAACGCATCCGCCCGTCCTGCGGCTTCCTGTTTTCCGCGATATCCAGATGGGACAAAACTTTTATTCTGGAGATAACCGCATTCTGCGCGTTTTTCGGCAATTTCCCGGATTCATAAAGTATCCCGTCTATACGGTAGCGCACCCTGACAATGTTCTCTTCCGGCTCTATGTGTATATCGGACGCCCTCTCCGCCACCGCGCGGATGATCATCTCATTGACCATTCTTATTACCGGGGCCTCTTCCTCTCCTGGCCCTTCCTGATGCGGCTGCCCTGCCTGCGCAGCGGCCGGGGCGGATTTCTTGGGTTTGACGGATGCCGCGTAATAAGTATCCAGCGCTTTATTGATGCCGCCAAGACCGGAGATGACCGGATCGATATTGTCGAACCTGGTAATACGCCGCAATTCGTCCAGCATCATTATATCGTCCGGATAAGCCATGGCCACGGCAATACTGTCCTGCACCCGGAAAAGCGGGATCGCTTTCAGCTTCCTGGCGTGCTGCTCCGGCAAAAGCTCCAACAGCGATGTGTCTATGGAATAACCGTTGAGATCAAGATAAGGAATACCAAGGAGCAGGGAATTGACTTTAGCCATATCCTCCTCGGAAAGTATCCCGCTCTGCCGTAGGGCTTCCTGAAAAGTGATGTTGTTTTCCGCGGACTTCCCGGCGACCGCTTCCGCCTGCCCAGCGTTCAACACCCCTTCCTTGACCAGTATCTCTTTCAATTCCCCGCTATCCATTACCGTTATCTCCCGCTGCCTCCATTCCCAGCAGCCTGTATATATTAGATAAAAGCGCCTGCGGCTCGAACGGCTTGGTGATAAAAGCGTCCGCCCCCACTTCCGAGGCCGTTTTGCGGTCGGTTTCCCTTACCCTGGCGGTAAGCAGGACCACCGGGATGGATTTATATTTATCGTCGAACTTGAACATCCGGCAGACCTTGAACCCGTCGAGTTTCGGCAGCATAATATCCAGGATCACGATATCCGGGCGCACCCTGCGCACTATGCCGAGGGCGGCCTGGCCGTCGGAAGCGGTGATCACCTCGAAATTGTTCGCCTCCAGCCGCATCTTCACCATCTCCAGCAATTCAGGCTCGTCGTCCACCAAAAGCACTTTCTTGGGCTGTTTTGGGCTTTCCATAAGGCGCTACTCTCCGGATTCTTCCCTGCCGCAGCTGTCTCCCAGCAGAAATTTCACTTTTCCCAGCAATTCCAGGGAATCAAAAGGTTTCTTCAGATAACCGTCGGCCCCGGCATCGGAACATTTCCGCTCCACGTCCTTGACGTTGGAAGCGGTCAATATCAATACCGGGATACCGGAAAGGGCCTCGCTATCCTTAAGCTTCCGGCATAATTGCAGCCCGTCTATGCCCGGAAGAAGCACGTCAAGAAGGATGATATCCGGCTTATCCCGTAGCGCCGAGGCGTAGCCTTCGATGCCGTCTTCGGCGCTGATGACCTCATAGCCGGCCGCCTCCATCCTGAAACGCAGCATAAACAACATATCCTTTTCGTCGTCCACCAGTAAAACCCGTTTTGCCATTTCTACCTCACTTGTTCCTCGCTTTGCTTATTAACTCCTCGTCGTTACCGGCCTCGTCGGGGTAAGTGGCGATGCCGAAATCGACCTTTATTTCCTTATCGAGCCCTTCCCTGCGCAGATAATCCAGCACTGTTTCCTTAAGCCTGCCGGAGACGGCCACGGCGCTTTCCCGCGGGCAGTCGGAAAGCAGCACGATTATCTCGCAGGTGTCTTTGACCGCCACGTCCCCGGCCCTGCGCAAACTCTCTTCCAGCAAACGCTCCATCCCCCGGAGCGCGGCGTGCAGCCGTTCCTGCGGTATGCGCTGCCTGACGCCTTCGAAATCGACAACGGAGATCATGATCAAAGAGACCCTGGCATCCCTGGAACGGGCGTCCTTGATACCGTTGGTTATATACTCCCTGAACAGCTCCTCGGAATTGAAACTCGGCAGCGTAAAGACGAAACTCGACCCTTCGCCGAGCCTGCTTTCAACGCGGATCGCCCCTTTATGCAGTTCCACCAGACTCTTTACTATGGACAACCCCAGGCCCGTCCCCTTTTCCCCGCCTCCCGCTTTTCTGCCGAACTGCTGGAACTTGGAGAATAATTTGGGAATATTTTCCTCGGAAATACCGGCACCGGAATCCCTGACCGCGCAGGTGATCTCTCCAAGCGAATGTTTGAGGGATATCTCTATATGCCCTTTCTCGGTGAATTTAAGCGCGTTGCCGACCAGGTTAACGAATATCTGCGTCACTTTGTCGGAATCGGCGTAGATGCTTATTTCTTCCGGAGGCAGGTCCAGCCGCAATTCCAGGCCTCTCTGCCTGATGCGGTTCTCGAAAGACACCGCCACCTGCCTGATCAAAGCGTTCATATCGACCAGGCTCTTCTTCAACTCCACCTTGCCGGAATCGATCTTGGATATATCAAGAAGCCCGTTTATGATACGGCCCAGCCGGTCTATATTATCTTTGGCCACCGAAAGTATATGCGCCTGTTTCTCGTTCAGGTCACCGGCGATCCTGTCTATGATCAGGCTTAAACCTTCCCTGGTGATCGCCAGCGGCGTGCGTAATTCGTGGGAGACCGTATTCAGGAATTCGTCTTTGAGTTTCTCCACGCGGCTGCGCTCCGTTATATCCTCCACGAAAACCAGGACTTTCTTTTCATGCCCCTCTTCCAGCGGCATACCGGTAAAATTCCTTATGGTATTTTTCTCGCTTTTATGCCCGTGGTATTCCACCCCGCCGATAAAGAAACTTTCCCCGTCGAAAGCCCTCTTTATTTTCTCGTCGAGGCCTATGCGTTTATAAGACGGCAGTTCATAGACGTTGTACCCAATGAATTCTTCCCGGCTCACCCCGGAGATCATCAGCATCGAAAGATTCACGTAATCTATATTGCCGGAGGCATTGACGGTATAGATCCCCATCGGCGCTTTCTCGAGTATCGAACGCATCATACGATACACATGCCTGATCTCTTCTTCCTTCTGGATGCGTTCGGTTATGTCGAATATGGAACCGTCGAGAAAAAGAGGCGCGCCTTCAGGAGAGAACACCCCTTGTCCTTTTTCAAGCACCCAGCGCTGGCCGCCGCCGGCATGGAATATGCGGTATTCCACCGCATACTGGGCTTTCGCCGCCACCGCTGCGCCGATGATCTCCCCGACCCTGCGCCTGTCCTCCTGATGTATTATCCCGGTGTAGGCGCGGCTGCCGCCGCTCATAAAGTCCTCCGGCTTATAACCGGAGAGGTTCTCCACGGCATTACTGATAAATTCCATGGTCCGGTCGGCGTTAAAAGAACTGCGGAATATAACGCCCGGCACGTTGGCGATTATATTGCGTAAGCGCTCTTCTTTTTCGTGGATGATCTCCGCCGTTCTTTTATGCTCGGTGATGTCCACAATGGAAGCGACGCTTTTCTTGGTGCCCTGGATCATCGCCACGGTGACAAGACAATTGTGCACCGCGCCGCTCTTATCCAGAAAACGGAATTCGTATTTATCCGGCGTCTTTCTCCCCGGGCAGCAGGCCCTGCGGTCGAGATGATAACACTGCATTCTCTCGAGGTCCTGCGGATGCACGAATTCGGTCCAGTATTTCTTGCCTTCTATCTCCTCGCGCGCGTAACCGGAGATCCTGACGAATTCCCGGTTGGCCATATAGATCATCCTGTCCTCATCGGCGATTATCGTGGCCGCGCCGGTATTCTCGAAGATTACCCGGTATTTTTCCTCCGATTCGATGAGCAGTTCTTCCATCCATTTGCGTTCGCTGATATCGACCAGGCTTTCGATAATGTACTTATGATTGTCCAGGGTGATTGTGGAGGCGCTTTTAAAGACCGGGACGCGGTTCCCGTCGGCGCGCAAAAGCATGCATTCCGACTTCTCCAGATATTCGCCGAACTCGGTGATCGGACAGCCTCCGCTTTCCATAGGACAGATGAATTTAAAACAGATATGCCCGATTATCTCCCGCCGCTGAGCCCCGATCATCCTGACCGCCGCGTTATTGGCGTCGACTATGGTATGCGTTCCGGCATCTATGATGACGATGCCGGTCTGCATGGAATCAAAGATGCTGTTCAGACGTTCGCCGCTTTCTCTCAGCAACTTATCTGTCATAGCCGCAAGGCCTCCCTTCTTGTTGTCCGGAAATCCCGAGATAGAAGTTGTTTAATGGCATGTTGTTTGGACACAGAAAGAACCCGATGTAATAGGAAAAATTATAGCATAGCCGCAGGTCAAAAGCCACTATTTATGGTTCTGGTTGCTGGGTTCTGCGGTAATTCCGGGAACACAGTACTTAATTCTTGATACCGGTAACGGCTACGGTTACGAAGCCCGTTTCGGTGTTGGGTTATGGCTACGTGTTAAAACCGTAAAACGTAAGACAATGGTGCCTCGTGTTCGCATAAGCGAATACTTGCGCAATTCCGATCTGCGCAAGGTGCTTTGCCCCTCGTGCTTCGTAACTTATGGTCTGTCTTGCGTGCTTCATGCTTCATTTTTCTTCCCGATACCAGCTTTTAATTATGATCCGGAATTGTCACTCGCAGATCTGGGAGAACGCGCAATAGGAGCAGGCCGCGGGGTCTTGCTTATCCGGGGCGAACGGCACCTCCGGGTTCAGTATCTCACGGTTAAACAACCAGGCCAGGGCGCAGAGATATTCCCGCATAACCTCCGCGCGCTCCGCGGCCTGCAGGCTCCCGTGAAAAAGAGTTTTTACAGCCGCGCCGGCATCGTTTTCCCGCAGACTGTAAAGAGCCGCGTTCTGCAGCGGGATATCCGCGTATTCGCGCGAAGCAAAATACAGATAAACGGGGAGTTGAAAAGATTTGATCTTTTTCTTCATCTCATTCCGGTCAAGCGGACCGTCGGCGCTGCGCAACGAACCGTCGGGGACCTCGCCGCCGCCGGTTTTATAGTCCAGCACCAGCAATGACCCGTCCTCGAGCATATCTATCCTGTCGATCCTGACTTTGAACGCCACTTCAACCTCTCCCAAAGGTATGCTCCCGCGAAAGTCTTTTTCCAGCGCCAGTATCCCGGCGACAGGACGCCCTTCCTCCACGGCGAGGAACCTTTCCAGGCGGTGACGCATAATTTCCCTGACCATAAAAGCGTCCGACTTCATACGCTTTCCCAGATCGGCGGCAAACCTCTCTTCGAAAATACCGAAGAAGAATTCTTTAAAATGAGCGTCTATGCGCGGTCTCTTGCCGCAGAAACCGGAAAAAGTCTCCTGCAGCAAAGAATGCAGGAACGTGCCCACATCGGCGCCTCCCGGATCCTGCAGGGAATCCTCCCTTTCCTTCAATCCCAGGACATAACGATAATAGAATTTCAACGGACAGGAAAGGTAAGTATTCACCGAAGAAGCGGAATACCTCATCCGGGAAAGGAACTCCAGAACGCTCTTCTCTTTTTCCACGGACGTGCCGCGCACCGGCACGGAAACATTAAAGTCCGCCCTGGGCACGGACGGCTGCCGCGGATCACCGGAAACCTTCTGCCGCTCCCAGATAAGTTCCTCGATAAAACGGCTGCGTTCGTTCTCCGCGCACTCCCGGTAAACAAGGCTGACCTTTTCCGCCCCGGCAAGCAGCCTGCGGAACAGATAACGCTGTATCTCCTCTTCCTTTTCCATCCGGTTGATACCGAGGCTGACCAGGATCTCCCTGGGGATCAACGGCTCATAAAGACGCAGTCTGGGCAGGCGCTGCTCATTGGCGTCCAGCACGATAACATTGCGGAAATTCAGACATCTCGTCTCCAGCAGGCCGAGGATCTGCAGCCCTTTAAGGGGCGAACCGGTAAAGGCAACCGCTTCTTTTTCCAGCCTGCCCAGAAAGAGCGCGAAAATATCCTGTCTGGGAAAACTTTCCCCGGCGAAAGAGACAGCGGAGAATTCGCGCGCTACGCGCAGCAGCCGCGCTATGGCAGCAGAATTCAAAGGATACCCCTCGAACATACCGCGTTGTATGAGCGCCTCCAGAACTTCATTAAGCAGGACCGCGAACGCGCATATCCCGGGAACATCCTCCCACTTCCTGAAGAAAAGACCGTGCACCGAAGACAATATCTCCGGGAGGACTTTTCTATCCGCTTCCCCGGAGGATTCCAGCGTAAGATCGTAGAGCATCCCGGTCTTCTCTATTTCATCGAGGCTGACGAACAGACTCCCGCCCAGGGGGGACTCCCGCTCTCCCCGCAGCAGTTCTTCCACCTTATGCATCAGTATCCTGGTCACCGGCGGAGAACAGGAAAACCTGAGATTCTTCACCAAAGGATGCAATATCACCCGCAGGTAGTCGGCCGCGTAATACCTGCCGGCGCTGTCCCTGCTCTCCTGCGCCGCGCAAACCGCGCGGAACAACGAATAGACCGGGCTTCTCTTCAAAGGATAGCCCATAGAAACATTAAAATCCCCGTCCAGCGAGGAGACTTCCGACAGTAACGGCACCAATCCTTCAGGATCCGGCAAGACCACCGCCGTGCCGGAGAGACCGCTGCCGGCTTGCGAAGAAAGCAGGTTCCGCGCCACTCCCACCTGGGAATGCAGGTCGAACCCGGCATAAAGCGATATTTCCGCCGGGCTCTTCCCGGAAGGAAGCTGTTTCTCGCGCGGCAAAGGGCCGAACAAGGACATTGTCTTTTTCAACACCGGCCACTCCCGCGGATCACCCTGAAATACCGGTATGGCCTGGCCTTGAGCATAAAGCCCGCCGATGATCTTTTCCTCGCAGGAATGCAGATAGAAAAGCCCGCAGAAATAAACCCTCTCAAATCCGGGAACAGGCGCGTTCCGGGTATATTCAACCGCCCGCGAATAGAGCATCCCGCGCGAATAACGTTTATTCTCCGACTGGAAACGATGATACCCCTGCCGGATAAAATTGACGCTTTTCAACAAAGCGTTAATGTATTCCGGGACGTCGTAACCGATCTCGGCCTTGAGCTTCAGGTTCTCCAATGCCGGCTCTTTTATATCCTCCAGATCAAGCTGCTCTATCATATCCAGGATCTCGGCCGCCCAGGGATAAAAACGGGAAAAACTGTCCGTCATTCCGAAAGCCCCGCAGGAAGTCTCCTTTGCCAAAAGATAAACCTGATGCGCGGCTTCCAGTTCCGGCATGCGCGTGAATGTCTCATTGCTCCTGACGATATGCGTAATGAATTCATCCATAGAAAAAAATGAAGGCGGATAAAAACAGTTCCCCAGCCCGGCCGCCAGCTCTTTCTTCAGGAACAGCGCCGGCCTACGGCCGCCGAAAACCAGGGCGACGCGGCTGAGATCTAAAGGGGCGTTACCGGGATATTCCCGCCGTAACTCGCCGGCCAGAAAACCGATCAGATCTTCGTCTATACGGCACGAAATTATTTTACCCATCCTGCACCGCCTCCGTCTCCAGACTATCCATATACACGATCACTCCGGAAACCTGGCGGCCGGGATAAATCCCGGCTGCAGCGCCGATATATTCCTTCATCTGCCTCAGATATCCCTCCCTGCCGGAACGGGAACTTTTATAGTCCACGACGAGTATCTTCTTCTCCTCCTCGATCAGCCTGTCGATCCTTAGACTCCGGCCGGATGCCAGGACGATCTCTTTTTCGCAATATACCCTGGCGCCGGAGTGCCTGAAGATCCATGCTGTCGCCGGGGCCTCCAGCAAAGCCAGGGCCTTCTTGCGCGCCTTTTCTATCTTTAACGGTTCCTCCTCCAGCGCCGCGCAGGCGGAATCCAGTTCCTCTTGCGGAGCGGACCCTCCGCCGGAGATACCGACGGCGGAAAGCAGCCCGTGCAATAGTTCCCCCTCCGCGATCGCTTCCCTGTTGCGCAATTCCTCTCCGGAAGGGAATTCCTCGCGCAATAATCCCATCCAATCGCCGTAACGCGGAGCGGAAAGGGACAGTAAAGTCCCGGAAGGCTCCTTATGCGCGCGGCATTCGCCGCGCTGTCCGGCGGTATATCCGCCGGCGGGCAGCAGATCAACGGCCGGATTTGTTTTCCTGGCTCCGGCAAGCGGGATGATCACATACAACTCGCAGGCGGCCCTGGTGCAGGCCACATAAGCGGCGCAGAGCTCATCCCCCACTGCCTTGTAATATTCCCGCAGATAAAGTGCCTTCAATGCGGGAGAGAACTCCACTCCTTCGGCGGAACGCAAATGGACCAGATGAGCTGCGTCACTGCCGGCGTTGTAAACAAAGGCGTCCGACCCTTCCGCGCTCCTGGAGCCGACCTTAAACCTGAATTCCATGAACGGAATGATCACTACGGGAAATTCCAGTCCTTTTGATTTATGGATAGTCAATACTTTCACGGAGCCGCTTGCAGGGATATGCAGGTTCAGCCTGTCCGCCGGCATATTCGCGAACCATTCCAGGAAAATACCCGGCGAGCCCTGGCATTCCGGTTCGCTCTCCTTCATTATTTCCAGCAGCCCGCAGACGAACCCGCTTTCCCCCGGGAAGTTGGCCGTCACTCCGAAACGGGAGACGATATCCACGGACATCTCGTACAACGGCATCAATCCCACATTCTTGAAGAACGGCTCGAACAAGTCCTTCCAGGCCTGCGGATATTCTCTCTGGAACTCCCGGTAATAATAAACGCTTTCCCGGGCACGTTCTCCGCCGGAGGCAAGACGGAAGAAAAAACCGCGGATAGAACCGGCCGGGATACCGGAGGCGGCCGGGAATATCCTGCCGAGCAGAAAGGAAGCGAAGGAAAGATTATCCACCGGGGAATTCAGAAACTTCAGCAGCGAAATGATCTCTTTGACCAGGGCGTTATCCCGGATATTCAGGGTTTTTTCGGATTCCACCGGCACACCCTCTTCCAGGAGCCAGGAAGTGACCGTCCCCGCTTCGCTGTTGGAACGGCAAAGCAGGGCGATATCGGCGCAGGCGAACCTGCCCGGGGACCTCAATTCAGCGATGATCTCCAGCACCCTGGCACGGATATTCTCGCTGCATTCTTCCTTATTTCCGCCGGCCGCGGTTTCCACGGAAACATACCCGGTCACTCCAGGGTCGATTGCCGGCTCCTGCCCGGCATTCGCGAATATCTCCGGCACCGCTGCGGCTTCCGGGGGGATGCCTTCTTCCGGAGAAAGAGAAAGCAGGAATTTCATAAGGTTGCCTCCGGAAAAAACGTAATTGTTGAACTCGACGACCGCCCTGCTGCTGCGATAATTGCGGTTAAGCACTTCCGTGAATATGTTGAATTGCGAAAAGGCTTCCGGGACTCTCCTCATCAAAGAGGTATCGCCGCCGCGGAAACGGTAGATCCCCTGTTTCCTGTCCCCCACCAGGAACAGGGAACCGCCGTTGGACAGCGCTTCTTCCGCCATCGGCATCAGGTTCTGCCATTGTATCACGCTGGTATCCTGGAATTCGTCGATAAGAAAATGGCGGTAACGCGTGGCGAGACGGTAATAAAGTTCCGGAACGTCCACGCATCCCTCCTCCCACAACGAATGCAGGCGGCTGTTCAACTCGTGAAGAAAAAGCACGTTCTCCCGGTTGGCAAGATAAGCGAGATTCTTTCTTACTCCTTCAAAAATATCTATATAGCAATTGAACCGCGAATAAGCCGACCATTCGCAGTACTCGGCGATCTCATCTTTTATTCTTTTCCAGAGTTCCTCCGATTCCGCGGAGGCGCGCGCGCCTTTGCGCATACGCAGATCATCCTTCGAAAAAGGCCCCCAGAATTTCTCGATCTTCATCAAATCGGTATCGGGGGATAATTTATCGATGAATGTCCCCCAGGTGACCCTGTTTATTCCTTCGGGGAGCAGCGGCTTCAATTGCAGCATCAACTCGAAGATATACCTGCGTTTTTCGATAAGCCCGGAAGGGTCCTTGGGATATTTAAGCAAAGGAAGACCGTAGGAACTGCTTTTTTCGAACAGGCCGGAGATAATGGAAATTATGTCTTTTCTGGGGACCCAGCTCTTACGGTTTTCCAGGTAAATATACTGCTTTAAAAATCCCAGGAAAATATCCCGTTCCTTTCCCTGCGCGGCGGCCGCGTCCACCATCCTGTCGAAACCGTAGGCGATATAACGCCGGAAATCGTCTTTTATATGGAATGAGGGGGAAATATCCAGGCGGAACGCGCACCCGGAGAGCACCGCATTTATGAAGCTGTCGATGGTCTGCACCTGGAGAAAGTTATACCTGGCAAGGATCCCGTCCACAGCCGCGGACGCCGCGGCACGGAGATCAGCGGAGGCTTCAAGGTATTCATAAAGAGAATCTTTTTCTTTCTTGTCCCGGAAACCGTCGAGGGCGATCTTTTTCAGCAGGTCGAGGATGCGGCCTTTCATCTCCACGGCCGCTTTATTGGAAAAGGTTATCGCCAGGATACTGCGCTGCGGCTCCCGCAGCGCCGGGGAACCGCCCGTAAGAAGAAGTTTTACATATCTCCTGGCCAGGGCGTAGGTCTTGCCGGAACCGGCTGAAGCCTCCACCACACGCACTTCGGAAGTTTTGAATCCGCGATTTTCCATAAGACCTGCGCCCATTTCCGGGGATATCTCCGGCAGCGTCCCTCCGGGACTCTCTTAAGAAACGGCGGCCCCTACTACATTGTTACATAAGTTTCTGATAATCGAAAATCGAAATTAGATCCTAATCGAGAACTTTCACCGAATCAAATCTCGATTTTCGGCTCTCGATTGCTCTGTGCGCTGTTTAAAGAACTTATTAGACAGCGCACTACGGTGTGCCCGGGAGCGGCTTACCGCGCCCGTTTTTCCTGGGAAATATTCAGGGCGGTGACCGGATAAGGTATGATTATGCCTTCCCTGGAATAGCGTTTATGCAGTCTTTTGATCAATTCGTGCTTGATCAGATACTGGTCCGTGAACTCCCTGGCGCGCAATATCACCGTCATCTGCACGGCGTAATCACCGAACCCGCCAAAACGCACGAACGGATCAAAAGACGGAACGCCTCCGGAGACTTCTCTCATCACCGCGGCGGCCTCCTCGGAGGTGACCCGCTCCACTTTGTCCAGATCGCTGGAATAATGCACGCCGACCTGGAGCAGCACCGCTATCTCTTTGTCCGGCTGGCAATAATTTATGATAACTGATTTGGTGAGTTTTTCATTGGGGATAAGCAGGACATTATTCTGGAGCATCTTTATCTTGGTGGTGCGCCAGTTGATATCGGTCACGAAGCCCTCGTCCCCCGACTCCAGACGCACAAAGTCGCCTACTTTTACCTGCCGGGAAACGATAATATAAAAACCGGAAAAGAAATTGGAAAGGGTGTCCTGCAGGGCCAGCGCCACTGCCAGGCCTCCCACTCCCAGCGTGGCCAGTATGGGAGCGATGGATATCCCCATATTATGCAGTATGATCAGCAGGCCTATGGTAAAGATAATGATGCGGCTGATATTCTGGGTAAAAGAAGTTACCGGCATAGCCGGGCCGGCCTTTCCGGAATAAGATTTGATCAGCCCGGCGGCGATATTGGAAAGTACCAGGGTAATGGAAAGCACTCCCAGCACCACCAGGATCTTATTGACGGTATTGAACAACCCCCCGGGCAGGTCGGCGAACCTCGCCGAGCAGGAAATACCGAGCATCATAAACCAGATGATGAACGGGCCGCGGACGGCGTTTATTATGATATCGTCCGCTTCAGTGCTGGTGTTGCGCGCCCAGACGCTCAAACGCACAAAAACTATTCTCCTGGCCGCGTAACCGATGAACAACGCCAGCAGGAATATTATCAAAGGCAGCAAGAACCTGAATATCTCATACCCCTGCAGGCCCATCAATGTCATTTTTTCTTCTCCTGCTTCTTGATCTTATTCCAGTTGCGGATGATCTGCCGCGTTGAAGAGACCTTTTCCCCGCCGAAGACGTGCGGGTGCCTTCTCCTCAGCTTGCCGATCAATCCGGCGACCACATCCTCGATGTCGAAAATGCCGTTCTTCTCCGCTATCTGGGAATAAGCCATCACATGCAAGAGCACATCGCCCAGTTCTTCCTTGATATGCTCGTTGTTCCTGCCGCGCACGGCGCTTACCAATTCCTGCGCCTCTTCCTTAAAATGCGGAATAAGCGTGGAGAAAGTCTGTTTCTTGTCCCACATACACCCCTGCGGCCCGTGCAGAGTCCTGAAAACTTCCTTGAGCTCGATGAATAAGGTCTTTTTACTTTTCATATTTGAAGTCTTTGTGTATAGTTTTTAAAATAGAACCAGTCCATAGACCACAGACCATGGTCCATAGCCAATCTATAAAGAAATCAAAAAACAATACTTACGATATCGCCATTAGTCCATAAACGAAATTTATTTAAACTGTGGACTATTGACTATGGTCTATGGACTGCTTTAATTAGGAGAATAAAGACTCCGGCTGCGGTGAGGACCACAGAACAGTTGTCCCCGGCCGCAGCCGGAAATACGAACAATTTATTTCTTCTTTTTCTTAGCTGCCTTCTTTACAGGTTTCTTCGCGGCTTTCTTTGCTACTTTCTTTACCGGTTTTTTCTTGGTACAGCAACATCCTGCCATAATGATACCTCCTTTCCTCTCTTGATCCCCGTAGTGAAACAGGGGATGTCCACCTGTCTGCATCTCAACAGCTATAAAACGTCTGCCGGTCGAAAATTAAAATTAGATCCCTGCACTACTCACTTCGTCCTTCGACTACGCTCAGGACACACACCTGAACTAAATTGAATATGTTCGTTCGAATGCAGGGCAAGCGTTATTTTAAGAACTCATCTGCCGGAGCACTCGCGCACCCCTACACGGATTGACGCCCGTGGTTTCCCGCGCAGGAGAACGGACTTCATTATTTACGTAAAGGGTACCTGCCGCAAGTGAACTTCTCTCCTTCGGGGCAATATCCGAGGCCGCGGCACTTGGCGCCTGCGCCGTGAAAGACTTCCGGCAGTTTCTCCCGGCAAAGTTCAAGCATCCGGTCCGCCAGCGCTTTTATCTCCCACTGGGCGCGCGAACAGCAGCGGAGCTGGAAGAAATGCAGCAGTTCGCGGCAGTTCATCGTGACCACGATCTTGGTTTCCGCCGCCTGCGGCAGGACGAAACGCGCGTCCTCGTTCGCCTTCTCTGCGGAAGCCCCGGAAGACCTGATCGCCTCGCGCAGTCTGTTATAGCTTTGCTGGACCGCGCCCATTACCGCGATGAACTCTTTTTTCAACTCCGGCTTCTTCTCGATCACCGGCGGAATAATGTAATCGAACGATTCCTCCCGCACGTAACGCTGGCTTTGCTGGGAATAAGAAGCGATCCTGTGGCGGACAAGCTGGTGCGTCAGGGCCCGGGAAACCCCTTCTACGGCGAAAGTGAATTTGGCGTGTTCCAGCGGGCTCTCGTGGCCGGAAGCCACGATCTTCCTGATGAACTGCGACTTCTTACCGCCGTCGGCTGAACCGCGCATAAACTCCCCGGCGAATTCTTCCGAATAACACTGCCGGCACGCCGCGTAGATCAGGTCCAGGGCATCTCCGGTAACGTCCAGGATGATAACGTTGATCTTCGCCTGCGACATTATATCTCCATACCGGCGGGGATCGCCGTATTCTTAGGCACTATTATTATGCCGTTGCGTATCACGCAGAACTCATTCTCGAGATCACGCAGGCCTTTTTTATTGACCAGTTTGACGCCGTCGCCCATGATAACGTTCTTATCCACTATGGCTTTCCTTATCACACAGCCGCAGCCTATACCGGGGGCCGGGATATTCCTGTTTTCTCCGCCGTCACCGGAATAGAACCCGTAATAATCGTTACCCATCAATATCGAATCTTCTATCACCGTGCCCTTACCGATCCTGCTGCGCAGCCCGACTATGGAACGCGTGATCTTCGCGCTTTCGATCAGGGTGCCGTCGGCGATATTCGAGCTCTCCACGGAACTGTCGGCGATCCTGGAACACGGCAGATAACGCGGCCTGGTAAAGAACGGCCAGCCCTCGTTGAAAAGGTCCAGGGGCGGATTGCTGCCGGTGAACGCCAGGTTCTCTTCATAGAAAGAAGCGATAGAACCGATATCTTTCCAGTAGCCTTCATGCAGGAACGCGTGCACCCGTTTAGTCTTGAGCGCCTCCGGGATTATTTCCCTGCCGAAATCCACGGCTTTATTGCCGAAAAGCAGGTCGAACAGAACATCCTTGTTGAAAAGATATATGCCCATGGACGCCGGGTACCTGCCGCCGGAGACGCGCAGACGCGATATATCGGCGCCGGCAGCCGGCTTTTCGACGAATTCGCGGATGCGCAGCGCATCGTCCATCCCCATTATCCCGAGTTCCGGCGTCTCCGCTTCCGCCACCAGATTACAGGCCACGGTGATCTCCGATCCCCGTTCGGTATGCCTGCGCAATAATTCCTGGAAATTAAGTTTGTACAGCTGGTCCCCGGAAAGGATCAATATGTATTTCACGCCCGGATCGTTAAAATGCCGGAAGGATTTACGCACGGCGTCGGCCGAGCCCTGGAACCAGTCCGCGTGTTCCATAGACTGATCGGCGGCAATGATCTCCACGAAACTCTCCGAGAAAAGGTCGAAACGGTAAGCCCTGTTTATATGTTTATTCAGCGATTCGGAATTGAACTGGGTGAGGATGACGATCTTCCTGAGCCCGGAATTCAGACAGTTGCTCACCGGGACGTCGATAAGCCGGTACTTGCCGGCGATGGGCACCGCCGGTTTGGCGCGGTACTTGGTAAGCGGATAGAGCCTGGTCCCCCTGCCTCCCCCGAGTATTACGCAAAGGATTTCTTTCATAAGCCGACCACCTTGGAATGTTAACAAAAGTTATACGATCTTTTCCGGAACCGGCTGCCCCCCGCAGGGCTGCGGCTCTTCCGCCGGGCATTTCGGGAACTCGCCGCGCAGGGCTTTTTCCGCCAACTCCTTCACCGAAGGACTGAAATCCGCGGAAACTATCCACTCCAGATATTTCCTGTCTTCTTTTGCCAGGTCGTCAAGGCTGTATTTCCTGGCGTATTTACCGAACATAATATAAAGCCTGCCGTTCCACCACCTGAACCTGCGTTCTTCATCGTAGAACTCGGTGCGCGGCTTATAATTGAACTTCTCCAGGTCTTCAATACCGCCGTCCTGCCCGATATACCTGGAGATCTGGGAAGAAAGCACTTCCAGGCAGGCGCGCGTGTCCGCCAGGGCGGAATGCGCGTCTTCCAGCGTCTTGCCGCAGTAAAACCTGTACGCCGCCGAAAGGTCCCTTTTTTCGTTAAGGTGATAAATTTTCTTGGCGTCGTATATTCTGCGGCCTTCGATACTGAACTTGTAACCGCAGGAGGTCAATTCCCTTTCCAAAAGCGGCAGGTCGAAAGTTTCGATGTTGAACCCGGCGAGGTCGGCCGTGCCGAGAAAAGCGCTGACCTCTGCGGCTATCTCGCTGAAACGCGGAGCGTCCTTGACCGCGGCGTCGTCTATCCCGGTCAGTTCAGCTACCACCTGCGGAATATTCATCCCGGGATTCACGCGTCGGTTATAGACAATCTCTTCCCCGGAAGGCAGGCATTTCACCATCCCGATCTCGATGATCCTGTCTTTTTCTATCCAGGTACCGGTAGTTTCCAGGTCAAGCGCGACAAGTTCCTTGGAAATCTTCATATGCTCCTTCATTATTTTAATAAACAGTCCATAGGCGACAGTCCACGGACCATAAGTTTTAAAACTGAATCCTATTCATTTACAAATATTTATCTAACCTAAAATCAAGAACGGGCTTTTCAAACTATGGACTATCTTTTATATAAATAACTATACCATCCATCGTGATTTTAGTAAACGCAATTTTCTATTTCCGGATTTAAGTAATCCGGCAACGGTTATGGTAACGAAACCCGTATCGGCTTTCGGTTACGGTAACGTTTTTAAAACCGTAACCATTACCGAAGGAAGATTTAAACAACTGCAGTTAGATTAGATCGTTATAGAGACGCGGTCCTCGCCCAGGAGGTCTTCTATCTCATGTATCAATTTCTCGTTCGGGGCGACGAACAGGCCGTCTCCGACGAGCAGCCTGGTGCGCGATTTAGGCGAGGTATCGAGGTGCAGATAAACCGGGGCCTGTCCGGGATTGGCGGCAAGCAATTGTTTCAATGTTTCCAGGACGTTCGGCCGCACTCCGGTAAGATTGACGTTCAGGCAGGAAACCAGTCTGTAAATTTCCTCCACGGGGATCAGATCGTTCACCACGATCTTGGGCGACTCCTCCTTGAGATTAAGCCTGCCCTTGACGACGACCACCGCTCCGCCGAGAAGATAACGCGAGACTTTCTGGAATGTCTGCGGGAACACCAGCCCCTCGATGGAACCTTCCAGATCTTCCAGTTTAAGTATGGCCATCTTCTCCTGCTTGGCGCGGGTGACGGTCTGTTTGATCTTGGCAAGCAATCCGGCGATCTTCACTTCCTCCCCGTCCGCGCGGCTTTTGACTTTGCCGGTGGTGGTGGAGGCGAAACGCGCGAGCTGCCCGGCATAACGCGCCAGCGGATGCCCGCTCACGTAAAACCCGAGCATCTCTTTCTCGAAAGCGAGTATCTGCGGCTCCGGCCACTCTTTCGCTTCCGGAAGCTTGATATTCCCCCCGCCGAGAGAACATTCCATCGAGGCCCCTTCGTCAAAAAAAGACAATTGCCCGCTGCTCTGCTGTTTCTGCAGACGGGAAACGGTCTCCAGTATCTGTTCCAGACCCATCACCATCGCCGCCCTGACCCGGCCTAAAGAATCCAGCGCCCCGCATTTTATCAGGCTCTCCAGGACCTTCTTGTTCACCGCTCTCAGATCTATCCTGCGGCAGAGATCGTAAAGCGACTCGAAGCGCCCGCCCGCCTTTCTCGCCGCGATTATAGACTCCACGGCGGACGCCCCCACGTTCTTCACCGCCAGAAGCCCGAACCGGATAGTCTTTTCGGCGGCGACGGTAAAGAACGCGTCGCTTTCGTTGACGTCCGGGGGAAGTATCCTGATCCCCATACGCACCGATTCGTTTATATACTCCACGATCTTATCGGTGTTGTCGCGTTCCGAGGTCAACAGCGCGGTCATGAATTCCACCGGATAATTGGCCTTAAGATAAGCGGTGCGGTAAGAGATCAAGGCGTAGGCGGTGCTGTGGGATTTATTGAACCCGTACCCGGAGAAATATTCTATCAGGTCGAATATCTTTCCGGCGACGGCCCCGGATATGGAATTCTTCGCCGCGCCCTGCAGGAACGCGCTTCTCTGCTGTTCCATTACTTCCGGGTTCTTTTTGCTCATCGCCCGGCGCAGCAGATCGGCCTGGCTTAGGCTGAATCCGGCCAGCGCCGAAGCGATCTGCATGATCTGTTCCTGGTAAACGATTATCCCGTAAGTCTCTTTAAGTATATTTTCCAGGAGCTTATGGTCATATTTAATCGGCACCAGCTTATGCTTGCGTTTGATGAAATCATCAAGCATACCCGAACCGATCGGCCCCGGGCGGTATAAGGCCAGGAGCGCGATAATGTCCTCGAACCGTTCCGGCTCAAGTTTCCTCAACAGGTCGCGCATCCCGGAACTTTCAACCTGGAATATGCCTACGGTCTGCGCCGAACTCAAAAGCCGGTAAGTTTCCGGGTCATCCAAGGAAATATTCTCTATATCCAGGCTGACGCCCTTCGTCTCCAGGATGGTCTTCAGGGCCATCTCGATCACGGTCAGCGTCCTTAACCCGAGGAAATCCATCTTCAACAGACCGATCTTTTCCAAAGAAGACATTCCGTAGCCGGTAGTGATCTGATCATCCTGGGTCTTGAAGAGCGGGGCATAATTATCCAGGGGTTTGTCGCTGATCACCACCCCGGCCGCGTGTATGGAGGCGTGCCGGTTCAACCCCTCCAGGGTCAGGGCGGCGTCCACCAGCTGGGTAAAGGCGGGATCGCTTTTATAAAGGCTCTTCAATTCCGCCTCGTTCTCCAGCGCGTCCTTAAGCGTCGCATTCGGATCGGGAGTGATCATCTTGGCGATCCTGTCGACATCGGCATAGCTCATTCCCATTACCCTGCCCACGTCGCGGATGACCCCCCTGGCCTGCATGGTCCCGAAAGTGATGATCTGCGCGACATTGCTGCGTCCGTATTTACGGGTCACATAATCTATTACTTCCTGCCGCCTTTCGAAACAAAAATCGATGTCTATATCCGGCATACTCACCCTGGCGGGATTAAGGAACCTTTCAAAAAGCAGCCCGTACAGCAGCGGATTGACATCCGTTATGCCGAGAAGATAACTGACCAGGCTGCCGGCCGCGCTCCCTCTGCCCGGCCCGACCGCGATATTCTTGCTCCTGGCGTAATTGATAAAATCGCAGACGATCAGGAAGTATCCGGTAAATCCCATCTGCGCGATCATCTTCAATTCATAATCAAGGCGGGCTTTTATTTCCGGAGTGCAGGAATCGCCGAATCTTTTCTTCAGGCCCTGGTCGCAAAGCTCGCAGAGGAATTCGTCCTTGGTCCTGCCCGCGGGAACCTCGTATTTAGGCAGATGATGGCCTTTAAAATCCAGTTCCAGATTGCACCTCCGGGCTATTTCACGGGTATTCGCGACCGCGCCGGGAACTCCGGCAAAAGCGCTGCACATCTCCTGGGGGGATTTAAAATAAAATTCGTCGCTCTGAAAACGGAAACGGTTTTTGTCGTCTATGGTGGCCTGGGTCTGTATGCAAAGCAGTATTTCGTGGCTGCGGGCGTGTTCCTTCTTGAGATAATGCACATCGTTGCTGGCGACAAGCGGAATGCCGAGTTCGGAGGAGATCCTGATCAGCCCGTCGTTAACTACGCGCTGGTCCGGGATGGAATTTTCCTGCAGTTCCAGATAAAGATTGTCCCTGCCGAAAATACCGCGCAGGTCGTCGGCGGCCTTAAGCGCGTCGTTGAAACGTTTCTCCCTGATCAAAGAAGGCACTTCGCCTTTTATGCAGGCGGTCAGGGCGATCAGCCCTGCGCTGTGCGCCGCCAGGACTTCCTTATCGACCCTCGGACGGTAATAAAACCCCTCAAGATAGCCTATTGAAACGAGCTTCATCAGGTTATGATAACCGGTCTCGTCCTTGGCCAGGAGGATCAAATGGTTGGAGGATTCTTCCGCGCTCTTATCCAGGCGGCTGCGCGGCGCCACGTAAACTTCGCAGCCTATGATCGGTTTTATCCCCGCCTTTTGCGCGGCGAGATAGAATTCTACCGCCCCGAACATATTGCCGTGGTCGGTGATGGCCAAAGAGTCCATTTTGTAATGGGCAGCCATTTGCAGAAGCTCGTCGATCCGGCAGGCACCGTCTAAAAGACTGTATTGCGTATGCAGATGAAGATGGATGAATTCGGAATGGGACATATAATGTAGCCTTTGGGGGTTACAACGGCCCCGCGCGGCCGGGCGCTCGGGGATCCGGCGGGAAATTTGCCTGAGCCGTAAAGAAAACCGCTATTCCGTTTCTTATTTCCGCCGTATCAACGGCGAACGGCGCTTTTGCCCGCTAAACGCCCGGACGGGCACCGCCGGAGTATCATTCCCACTCGATAGTGGCGGGCGGCTTGGAACTGATATCGTAGACTACGCGGTTGATGCCTTTAACCTCGTTTATGATGCGGTTGGATATTTTCTGCAACAGTTCCGGGGCAAGCCTGGCCCAGTCTGCGGTCATTCCGTCTATGCTGGTCACACAACGTAAGGCTACCACATTCTCGTACGTGCGTTCGTCGCCCATAACGCCGACGCTTTTTACCGGCAGCAGCACGGCGAATGACTGCCATATCTGCTCATAACATCCGGCCGCTTTTATTTCCTCGATCACCCGCCTGTCCGCTTCCCTGAGAATGTCCAGGCGCGGTCTGGTTATCTCGCCGATGATCCTGACGGCCAGCCCCGGGCCGGGAAAAGGCTGACGGTAAAGAACGAAATCCGGCAGGCCGAGTTCCTTGCCCACCGCCCTGACTTCATCCTTGAAAAGCTCGCGCAACGGCTCCAGAAGCTTGAGTTTCATATGCTCCGGCAGGCCGCCGACATTATGATGGCTCTTGATGCGGCTGCTGGGCGCCCCTGTCGGGGAAAAAGACTCGATGACATCCGGATAAAGAGTCCCCTGTCCGAGGAACTTCACGCCTTTGACCTTGGCCGCTTCATCCTCAAACACTTTTACGAATTCCGCGCCGATGATCTTTCTTTTCTGCTCCGGATCGGTCACGCCCTCAAGATGCTGCAGGAACTTTTTGCTCGCGTCCACGCAATCGAGGTTAAGATGAAAATTACCGGTGAATACTTTCTTGACCTGCTGCGCTTCGTCCTTACGCAGCAGACCGTTATCTATGAATATGCAGCGCAGGTTCTTGCCGATTGCACGGTGGATAAGCAGCGCGGCCACGGAAGAATCCACGCCGCCGCTCAATCCCAGCACCACTTTATCCTTGCCGACCGTCTTTTTTATGTTCTCCACCGATTCCTTGACGAACGACGCCATGGTCCAGCGGCTAAGACAACCGCAGATCTTGAACAGAAAGTTACCGATGATCTGGCTGCCTTTCTCGGTATGCGTGACTTCCGGATGGAATTGCACGGCGTAAATCCTGCGGTTCCTGTTGGCGACGGCCGCGATCGGGCTGTTCATAGAGTGGGCGAGCGCCTTGAAACCGTCGGGAAGCTTCTTGACCAGATCGCCGTGACTGGCCCAGCAAGTGAGATTTCCCGGGAGATGATTGAACAGGTCGGAATTATCGTCTATGAATAATTCGGTGTTCCCGAATTCCCTGTCTTTGCCGCTTTTAACTTTTCCGCCCAGCATCTCGGTGATCACCTGCATACCGTAACAAATACCGAGTATCGGGATGCCGAGTTTGAATATCCCTTTATCGGGATAATGGCCCTTGCCTTCGGTGACCGAAGACGGACTCCCGGAAAGGATCAATCCTTTCGGGGCCATAGCCGCTATTTCCGCGGCCGGAGTATTATACGGTATGATCCGGGAAAAAACCTTGTTCTCCCTGACCCTGCGCGCGATCAACTGCGTATATTGCGACCCGAAATCAAGTATCAGTATCGTCTGTCTGCTCATTTCCCCATTCCGACTCTCTGCCCGACCTGGAAAATCTTGCCTTCCGTCTGTATGGACGGGGCGATGATGATCTCCACGTTATGCATTTCTTTAAGATTCATGGCTCCCAGAGACCCCATGGAAGTCTTCAAAGCGCCGATCAGATTCTGCGAACCGTCGTCCGCTTTCGCCGGCCCGAAAAGTATCTCTTTCAGGCTGCCGGTAGTGCCGACGTAGATACGCGTTCCCCTCGGCAGGTTCATATGCGAAGTCGCCATCCCCCAGTGGTAGCCCCTGCCGGGAGCTTCCAGGGCCCGCGCGAAACTCGACCCGATCATAACCGCGTCCGCTCCGCTGGCGAAAGCCTTGCAGATATCGCCGCCGCGGTTCATCCCTCCGTCGGTAATGATCGGCACGTACCTGCCCTTTGTCTTGAAATAGAAATCCCTGGCCGCCGCGGCGTCCACGGTAGTGGTGACCTGCGGGACCCCGATACCGAGCACTCCCCTGGTAGTACATGCGGCACCAGGTCCGACCCCGACCAGCAGCCCGGAGGCTCCTGTTTCCATCAAGGCCAGAGTGGTTTCGTAAGTAACGCAATTGCCCAGGATCACCGGTATCTTCATCTTTCCGCAGAAAGAATGCAGGTCCAGGCTCTTATATTCCTTGGCGATATGCTTGGTGGTCGTTACCGTGGACTGGATAACGAATATGTCGGCGCCGGCCCCGACGGCGATCCTGGCGAAACTCTCGGCGTGCGCGGGTATGCAGCTTACTACCGCTATACCTTTGCGCTGCTTTATCTGCTCGACTCTTTTCTTGATCAGTTTTTCCTTGATAGGAGTGGTGTAGACCTGCTGGATAAGCTCCGTGGCTTCCTGGGGGGATGCCTTGGAGATCCGGTCCAACACTTCCCCGGGATTTTCGTAACGGGTCTGCACGCCGTCCAAATTAAGCACGGCGATCCCGCCGATCTTAGACATAGCCACGGCGAATTCCACGTCCACCACGCCGTCCATGGCCGCCGCCATTATCGGAATAGAGAATTTCTTTCCGGCTATTTCCAAAGAAGTATCCACTTCCATAGGATTGACAGTCCTGTCTCCCGGAACGAGGGCTATCTCATCGAATCCATAACATCTGCGCGCGCGCCTGCCTATTCCTATCCACTCACCCATTGATCCCCCTTATTATGCTATTTCTCCCTGCCTCCGCGCTCGATCACCGCTACGGCAGTAATTTTGTAAATCTTTACAAATCAATATGTTATTTAAATAGCGCTTATAAATAGTTTATAAAATTTTACTATAGATACGCGTTATTGTCAACTGTTTTTAAAAAACCGGTGACACTGCCCCACCGAGGAAATAATATCCCTACGTAGGGAACGGTTTTAAACCGTTCCCTACTCCTCCCAATTCACCACATCGTCCGAACTCTCCACCCCATCCTTGCCGAGAGAGGAAATGTCGTAGTCATGCGTGCGATGCACTCCCGGGCTCTTATACTGATACTCCTTGCCCCAGGGATCAAGCGGTTTTTTCTCCACATACGGGCCTTTCCAATTCTTTGCCGAAGAAGGCGCGCTCTGCAGCGCCGCCAATCCTTCCTCTGTGGTGGGAAAAGCGCCGTTATCGATCTCATACAGCTTCAAGGCCATCGGGATATTCATACCGATATCGGCTTTTGCAACTTCGACCCTCGCCTGCTCCGACCTGCCGGCCATCCTGGGAACGACCATGGAAACAAGCACGCCAAGAATAATGACCACCAGCATCAATTCGATCAACGTGAACCCCGCCCTGGACTTTCCGTTAAACATATTTTACCTCCTCCGATGGCAATTATTCAATGTGCGCCCGACAAACTAACACATTGTTATATAAGTTTCCGGTAATCGAAACCCGAGAATGAATACTCCCCGGACTAATCCTTCGACGGGGTTTATCCTGAGCGGATTCGACTTTGCTCACCATTAAAACTTGTCGAAGGGCTAAGGACACACACCCGATCTAAATTGAATATGTTCGTTCGAATGCAGGGCAAGCGCGCTGACGCGCCTACCTCTCGCGCCACTCCAATACGCTGCTTTTACCGGTCACGATCTCATAATACATTGCCTGCTTGTTAAAAACGTATGTCTTGATCTTTACTCGGAAATACTGCGAAGCCACCGTAAGCAGATTGATTATCCCGGTAAGCGTCTGCTCCTGCGCGGCCATAAAAGAAACTCGTGAGCGCAAACGGCTCAGTATTTCCGCGGTGCTCTCGAAGACCTCGTCGTCGGCAGTCCCTTCCTCTCCGTCCTGTCCTTTACGGAATGCGACTATGGCGTCGGCTATAACGGAATCCACGCCCAAAGCGGTCAGGACTTCTTTGGGGGCGGTATTGATATTGACCGTACCTCCGGAATAAAGACTGATAAAATCCTTGATCCCTTCAAAAGTCTCCCCGCTTACACCTTCTACAAGAAGCAGTTCCTCTTTTGCCGCAAAAGGACGCAGACTGGAATTAACTATCGCTTCCGCCAACTCCTCATTCAAACCGGGAAGCCTGGCGATGACTTCCTGAGAACTCTGGTTTATATCGATCAGGCGGGATTCGTCTTCTACGGTATAGGCGAATTCTCCGTTGCCGGCGGTTTTGCGCTGCTCCCCGGAAAGGGTATAGAGAGTATCGTAATCCGGCTTATCCTTCTTAAACAACAGTGCCCGCGCATCGCGCAAAGCCGACCCGGCGAGATAATAAGATATTTTCCCGGATTCGACGGACTGCGACACCCTGATCCTGGCCGAGACGATGCGGTACAACCCGGCACTGAATATAGACAACACCACCAGCACCCAGATCGAGATGATCAGGATACTGCCGGGGTTACCCCCGCGGTATAAATACGATCTTGCTGAATTCCTCATCGCCGGCCTTGAAAGTGAGTTTAACAGCGCCAAAAAGCCCCAGTGATTTATCCCAGGTATCCTGCCAGACGAACAACTGACTGTCTTTATCGAAACACCTGTATTCCGCCGAGAACCCGCTGAAACAAGAGATATCGCGTTCCACGGTCTCTTCGTCTTCCGCCAAAATGGAAGCGAAGTCGGTTTCCGAGCGCGTAAACTTCTTCTCCTGCGGATCAAACCGGTAAGTAACACGCACTACCCTGCCTTTGGCTGAAACAACGGGGAAAGTAAATTCCTCCTTCTTTCCCGAACAGCCGGCCTCGTTCAAAAGAAAGCACTGTCTCAACTCCCGGGAGATTCTTTCCGTTTCCAAAGCGGCTTCCATCACGGAATAATCACCTCCGGACGCCCTCTTCCATATCCTCACCCCGGAGAAAAAAACCGACATCAACCCCGCGGCGATCACCGAGACGATACTCACGCAGACCACCATTTCGATTAAAGAAAATCCTCCGCGCTGCATCCTCAATTCAGGCAGGTAAACCGGAGGACAGGGATCAATCGGTCTTTTTCTGTTTAAAATAAGCCGCCAGCACCGCATTCTTCTCTTTATTACCTTCCTTCCAGCTTACGGTAAGCGTATCCTCGATAAAAGCGTCCGCATCATCCTGCCCGTTAACTTCCAGAAGCGCCGCCCGGCGGATGTATTCGGCCGTACGGTTGCCAAGTTGGATCGTGTTCCGCTCTTCCGATTCGCAGATGCCGCCCTCTTCTCTCTCCTGAAGTTCCGCCTCCTCCATCTTGTTCTCCAGGAACCGCACGGCCGCGACGCGGTTATCGCAATTATCCAGCGCCGCGGCTACCGCGGCGAAAGAACGGACAACCAGCGCTATTCCGCAGGCCAGGATAGAAACCGCCACCATCAATTCCACCAGAGTGAACGCGCGGTAATCAGTACAGGGAACAGGAACCCCATGGGAAACATTTCTAAACCGGTAAGAAATCCCGTGCTTTACGCTCAAATCCATATCTTTCGGCGGCTCCACCAAACATTCGTTTAGAAAAATAGAATTGCACTCCCCCGGCATAAAAAACGCAATTTCATCTCTAACAACCTGCCATTTAAGCCCGGTAACGGTCACGAAGCCCGTATCGGTTTTGGGTAACGGTAACGTTAAAAAACCGTAACCTTCCGTCACCGGGACTTTGCCGGACTTCGCTTGACGACTGAAGAAACGCCCGCCATTGAAGCGTTGGCGAGAATAGAACAAGGGTATCATAGCCGTCCGGCATTGGAACATTGGCGAGGCTTAGCCCGCCGTAAAATACCGGCAACGGCTATGGTAACGAAGCCCGTATCGGTTTTCGGTTACGGTAACGTCAGAAAACCGTAACCGTTGCCGATAGACGAAACGGGTATCGTGACCGTAACCGATAGACGATATTAATACTCGGCATTCAAGATTCTGCGTTTCGCTTGTCAGAGGGCTATTATACTGATCACGCCTTCCAGGCGGATCAACAAGCCTGTTTCATCTTTAGGGGCCAGCAAAACCTTGTCAAAACCTACCAAAAGTTTATTGTCCTTTATTTTATACATAAAAGTAAGCACCTGCGAAAGAGTTCCTTCCACTTTTATGTCGGCCTTGTATTTTACCGCTTCCTTCAATTTCTCCGGCTCTGAACGCGGGCTTAAAGCGACTATCGAAACCCCCGTTTCTTTTGCCAGGCGTTCGATCTCCTTCATAAAATCGGAGATGATCTGGGTCTGGTCCTGCTTGGAATACTTAAAATAAGACTGATACGCGTTGTACTCATCGACCAGGTTATCCCTGTCTTTCCGGATCCCGCTATCTTTGACCAGCCTCGCTTCAGCCAGCTTGATCTGCCGCTCCAGGGCGCGCGTTCTTTCGTTGATCCCGCCGATAATGATTTTATTAAAAAACAATAACAACAGTATGCCGCCGGCTGCGGAAGCGATTATCTTCTGTTTTTTATCGAGTTTAAAAGCGGCCATATCGCGTCTATTCCTTTAGTTTCAGTTCCAGCTCAAAGTCGGTGAATTCGCCGTCCTTGGTTTTTTTCTTACGGGTATACTTAGTCTGTACTTCCTTGAAATATTTCGAGTCTTCCAGGGCGGTCACGAACTTATAAACATCCGACAACTGCGGCCCCCTGCCCCTGATCTTCACGCTTTGCTGGTCCATATCGAAAGCGGTCACCGATATTTCCGCCGGGATGGCGTTAAAGAATTGTTTGACCGCCGAAAGCGGCCGGTTGCGCTCCGCAAGATAAGACCTGATAAACCCTATCTTGTCCAGCTTAGAGAACAATTCCCCCATATCCCCTTCTATATTCTTCGATTCGCCCTCAAGTTCCTTCAGATAATTCTGGCGGTTGTATATCCTGGAAAGGAATACCGCGCAAACGACGGTAAGCAGATATATCACGGTGCTGCCCAGGACAAGCAGGAGCCTGATCTTGTCCTTTAGAGACTTGCGTATCTGTATTTCCGGCACCGAAAAGAAGAAACCGCCTTCTTCCTGCGCGGAAGCCAAAGCGGTAATTCCCGAGAAAGAAACATCCCGCATGCCGGAGGCGGCTTTGTTCTGCGGGCAGGACGCGGAAAATACCGTGACCGGCATATTCAACTCCGCGCCGATGGTGGAGCTGAAATGCCCGACGAGATCGGCGCCGCCTAAGAATATCCGCACCGGTTTCTTGTTCAATTCCTCATTATAAAAAATTATCAGCGACTGCTTCAGTTCGCCTATCAGTTTCGAGATACCGGCTTCCGGGGTCAACTGTATATCATTCGCGCCGATATTGATACTGCGCGTGAAAAGAAAATGATCGCGGTTACAGATGATGAAATCGGTGAAATCGTGGTCGACATCCAGCAGGATATACAGATCATGGGCGGAGAATTCGCCTCGGTAAGCGGTCACCACCGACTTCCACACGCCGAAGGAACTCAAGCTTACCCTGTCGATGGATAATCCCGCCTTCTCGAGGGTATTCACTTGTTTCCTGACCGCTCCGATATTGATGATGGCGAGAAGCACCTTCCCGTAACCCATTTCATCCACGCCCAGAAAACTATAGGAGAACACAATCTCCTCTTTTTTGTAGGGGACGATCCTGACCATATGCAGTTCGACCATCTCCGCTATTTCTTTTGCGTCCTGCGAAGGCAGATGAAGGTTCCTCACGGTGACAGCGCTGCGCTGCAGACAGAGAGTGACCCGGCCCGGGGAGATCTTATGCATACCTATCAGTTCCGCAGTCTTTACGGCGACCTGTTCGTCGGTAAGAGAAGCGATCGGTTCTGTCAGACAGTGCGCGGCCCTGAACCTTACGCCGTCATCCGGCGCTCCCGAAACAATCTTCAGGTTGGACTGGTCTATCTCTACGGCTATAGGTGATCTCATATCTTTTCTTTAAACGGGATTTTGCATCGGGATTTATTGAATGTTAAAGTTCGTGCCTCATCCTTCAATGTTCTTTAGTGCACCATCTCCGTTATCTGGAATATAGGCAGCATGATGGAAAAAACGATCACCCCGAGCACCGCGCCCATACCCAATATCAGCATCGGTTCAAGCAGCGAAGACACAAGAGATATATCCGACTCCACTTCCTGGGTATACGAAGAAGCCACTTCATCCAGCACCTCGGAAAGCCTCCCGGACTCCTCGCCGACGGCCACCATTCTGGTAAAAAAGACCGGCAGTTCGGTATAATCCTGCAGACACTTGGCTATGCTTTGCCCGGAAGCTATGTCCCTGCCGGCTTTTTTCAATCCTTCCTTAAGCTTCCTGTTCTCGACGCTCAAGGTGGCGATATCCAGAGATTTCAAAGCCGGCACGCCGCTTTTAAGAAGCAGGCTTAAACCGCCGGCAAAATGCGCCAGTTCCTGGTTCACCGTCATCCTCTTCAACAAAGGAATATGACGTTTCAGCCTCGCGGCCGAATCGCGGAAGAACCGGCTGCCCTTTACCCGCAGCAGCAACAGCACTCCCGCCGTAACGGCAAGCACTACCCCAGGCCACCACTGCCTGCTGAAATCGCTTAATCCTAATATAAGCGTAGTGACCAACGGAAGTTTCGCTCCCAGGCTCGAGAATACGGGTTTAAGACTGGGCAGCACATAATTCATAAGGATAAAAAGACTGACAAGGCCGACCATAAGCAGAATGACGGGATAAGCCAGCGCCGTCTTGACCTTATTGGAAAGAGCGGCATCCCTGCCCATAAAACCGCTGATCTGTTCGAAACTTAAGTCCAGCCGGCCGCTGGTCTCGCCGGCCTTGATTATATTAATAAACAACGGGGAAAAATGTTCCGGATAGGCGGAAAGCGCCTCTGAAAAAACCTTCCCTTCTTTAACGCTGTTATACAATCCCTGCACTACCTCCCGCATTCTCCGGTTATCGGTTTGTTCATAAATGATCTTCAGGCTGGAAAGCAATTCCACCCGCGCGCGTATAAGAGTGGTCAGTTTCTTGGTGAAGATATGGATATCGGAGGAAGAAACGCGTTTATTTATCAACCAGGACCGCCCCGGGCCGGCCGGCCCGGCTTCGGCAGGCAACTCGCGCATCGACACCGGAAAAAGTTCGGCGGCGATGAGCTTATTCAAAGCCTCAGATTCGTTGGGGGCTTCGATCACTCCGTCAACATGCTGATCCAGTCCGCGCTTTGCCTTATAGGCGAACTTCGGCATACTAATCCCCTCCCCATTCCACCACGCGCAGGACTTCATCCGGCGTAGTCTGCCCGAGACGGACCTTCTCCAATCCCGCCTTCTTGAGCGTGGTAGAGCCGAGTTCCAGGGCCTTGGCCTTGATCTGCGACGACGAAGCCTTGCGCAGGATCAAAGAACGTATTTCCTCATTGACGAAAAAGATCTCGTGGATCGCGGTGCGTCCTTTAAACCCTATGAATTTGCAGAGTTCGCACCCTTTACCGCGGTAGATCTTCATATCCCGGAACTCCGCCGGAAGCAATCCCTTATCTTTCACTTCTTCCTTGCAGGCAGGGCAGATTATCCTGACCAGGCGCTGGGAAATAAAAGCGTTCACGGAAGAAGCGACGAGATAAGGTTCGATGCCGATATCCAGAAGCCTGGTCGCGCCGCTGGCGGCGTCGTTGGTATGCAGGGTGGAAAAAATAAGATGCCCTGTCAAAGATGTCCTGATCGCCAATTCCGCAGTCTCCAGGTCCCTGACCTCTCCGACCATCATTATATCCGGGTCATGCCGCAGGATACTGCGCAGGGCGTTGGCGAAAGTAAAACCTATCTCCGGCTTGATCTGTATCTGCATCACCCCGGCCAATTCATACTCGATCGGGTCTTCTATGGTGATGATCTTTACCGCTTCCTTGTTCAATTTGCTCAGGCAGGCGTATAAAGTGGTGGTCTTCCCGCTGCCGGTGGGGCCGGTCACGAAAATGATCCCGTGCGGTTTCTGCATCAGCGTCTCTATCTTCTTTAAGTCCTCTGGAAAAAAACCGAGATCGTCGAGATTAAAAAGCAGCTGCACCGGCAGTATCCTGATGACCACATTCTCGCCGTAGATAGAAGGTATAATAGAGATACGCAGATCGACCTGCCTGTCTTGTATCTTAATGATCGCCCTGCCGTCCTGCGGCAGGCGTTTCTCCACCACATTAAGGTTGGAAATGATCTTGATACGCGAGACCACCGCCGAATGCAGGTGCTTTATCGCCTCCGGCACGCGCATATCGTACAAGATGCCGTCGATCCTGTACCTTACGCGCACGTAATCGCGGAAGGTTTCCAGATGTATATCGGTGGCCCGGGCATTGACCGACTCGGAAAGGATCTGGTTGACCAGTTTTATTACCGAAGCGTCCTCGGCGGTCTTGCCCGCTTCTTCTATATCCTGTATCTCTTCCAGGGTCTCGTATTTCGACTGCCTGCCTTTGCCGGATCTCTCCTGCGTAAGTATCTCTTCTACTGTATCCGCTCCCACGCCGTAATAACGTTTTATTCCCGCAAGGATCTCTTCATGGGTGGAAAGCACCCTCTCGATGTCGAACCCCAGGTGCAATTTCAGGTCCTCCAACAGCCAGACCGCCAGCGGATCGGAGACGGCCACCGTAAGCACATTCCCCTTCAATTTTACGGGCATAAACTTGTAATGCTGTATGAATTTAGGGGAAACGGCCTTGATGACATCAGCGGGGATATCAAGTTCCTTGAGACTTGTATAATACGGAATACCCAGCTGCTCGCCCAGGGCCATAAGCAGCTGCTCCTGCGTGACAAGATTCATACGCAGCAGGGTCTTGCCGATCAGTTCTCCGCTGATGCGGCTTTCCTTCAGCGCTATTTCCAGTTGTTCAGGGCTGAGCAGCCCGCGCTGGACCAGGAATTCGCCTATTTTCGTCATTAAAGTTTACCCGTCACTTTGCTTTCCACCGCCCCGATCATATAGAATTTGTCCTCGGCGACCTCATCCAGTTCTCCGGAAATTATCTTCTCGCATCCGGAAAGCGTTTCGGGAATGGTAACGTACTCTCCCATATGCCCGGTGTGTACCTCCGCCACAAAGAAAGGCTGTGTGAGGAAATTCTGAAGTTTCTTGGCGCGGTCGAAAACGATCCTTTCCTGTTTGGAAAGTTCCTCCTTGCCGACGATGGAGACTATCCTCTGCAATTCGTCGTATTTCTGAAAATGCCTCAACACCGACTGCGCCGTCTCAAAATGGCGTTTGCCTACTACCAGCGGGTCGAGAGAACCGGAGGAAGATTCCAGCGGCGATATCGCCGGATAAAGCCCGCGCTGGACATAAAGCCTGGAGAGCACGGCCACGGAATCCAGATGGCTGAAAATAGAGACTACGGCCGGGTCGGTAACGTCGTCGGCGGGGACATAAACCGCTTCGATGGACGTGATACTCGCGCCTTCGCGCGACTGTATGCGCTCGTGGAACTGGCTGATCTCGCTGGTCAAAGTAGGCTGATAGCCCGTTTCCGAAGGGATCCTTCCCAGGAGAGCGGACATCTCGCTGCCCGCCTGGGCGAAACGGAAAACATTATCGCAGAAGAACAGCACGTCATGCCCGCTGTCCTGCAAAGACTCCGCCAGAGTGATCCCGGTATTGCCCGCCTCGAACCTCATCCCAGGAGACTCGTTCATCTGCCCGAAGACCAGGATGGAACGTTCCAGCAGATTGGTCCTGACGAATTCGTAATACAGTTCGTTCCCTTCGCGGATACGTTCGCCGATACCGGTAAAAATGCAGACCCCGCGGTTTTTCTGGATGATGTTATGGATGATCTCCAGTATCAACACGCTTTTTCCCAGCCCTGCGCCGCCGATGATCCCGGTTTTCGAACCCTTCACCAGCGGGAAAAGCAGATCTATTATTTTTATGCCGGTCTGCATTATCTCGGCTTTCACGACCGTTTTCTGTTCGGCGGATCTCAACCTGGCCTTGAAGTTCTTGCGCGTGGGCAGCGTATATTCGGCGTTGACGTCCCCCTTATTATCTATCGGTTCCCCCAGGACGTTGAGCATACGGCCGAAAACGCTTTCGGCGGGAGGCATACTGAGGAACTTATTCAGCGCGGCGACCGGGCAATTACGCTGTATCCCGTAAGTCGGGGCCAGGGCGATACACCGGCAGATATTGTTCTCCCTGTGTTCGACGATCTCGAGCGTCACCGGCTTACCGTCGAAAGTCTCCAGGCGCATTATTTCGTATATCGGAGGCATAATATGCGGAGGCTCGATCTTGACGTCCACGACCGGACCGGCGGTGCCCACGACTTTACCGATATATTCCATTACTCCCCCCGGATTTATTATTTCCTGCTTAACCTCGAAGAAATGATCTCCCTGATAGTCTTGTCCGCCAGCGAATGCACGTGCTTAAAATACTGCAGGCTAAGCTGCTGTTTCATCCTCGCCAGTTCCTGCTCGCTGCCCTCCAGATGCATCAATCTCGCCCCGAACTCCGAGAATTTGCTGGTCCAGGCGATATTGTAAAGAAGAAACGTTAGCCTGAAACGTATCAGGCCTTCCATGACCGCCCCCGCGGAAGGCTCCGCAGTGAAAACCCCTTCCGGATCTTTCTCCTCACCGGAGGAAACGGCGTTTTCCGGAGCGCCGCCGCACGGCAGCAAGGTATCAAGGCGCACTTTCCAGGCGCCGACATTGCCCGACTGCGGATAAGCGATACCGACCCTGCCGAAATCGCCGTGCAGAAACCCTTTCACCAGATATTCCTGCAGCCTGGAGATCTCCGCCGGTTTTATATCTTCGCTCAACCCCGGCATACGCGCAAATTGCCTGTTTTTGTCCTCGAAATAATTCCAGCCGCGTTCTCCCAGCACCACAAAACTATCCAGGCTGCTCCCGGAGGCTTCCAGCGCGGCGTTGGCTACCGCCGTATTCAATTCCCCCACAAAGCCGTTGTCCGTATTTACGACCACGAAGCAGGCCGGCAGACCGGGATTGCCGGTCAAGAAAGGATGCCGCACCTTCTGGCGGAGAAGCATAAAAGAAATAGCGTCGATAACGGAAGACACCTCTTCCAGGGCCTTCGCCTTCGACTGGAACTGCCTTAACTGAATGGCGCTGCCGGACTTGAGCGCCTCAATGATCGCCCCCAGGCTCTTATTGAGTTCGAGGTCGCTTTTTAGTTCAGCTACCGAGATCATCCGTCGCTCACCGCGTTATTGCGGACGGAAAAGAATTCTTCGATCTCCCCGTCTAAAGCGGCCTTGATCTCAGCGCTGAGATCCCGCTGTGAATCAAGCAGTCCGGCCAGTTCCGGATCGGTTTCCCGCAGATAGGTAAAGAATCCGTCCTTGAACATTTTCACCTCGCGCGCGTCGCGTTTCTCGAGCGCGCCGCTTTTCAAGGCATAGAACATAACGATCTCTTCGAGAGTGGAGACCGGGTTGCAGTTATCCTGGGTAAGCAGTTCCCGCAGTATCTCCCCGCGTTTCATCTGGCGCATAGCTTCTTCGGAAAGTTTGGTCCTTAACCTGGTCAAACGCAGCAACTCCCGGTATTGCGCGTATTCGAGGCGCAGGCCGCCGCTGACTTTCTTTATCGCCGGACACTGGACTTTACTGCCGATACGCGAGACCGATAACCCCATATCTATGGCGGGTTTGAACCCTTCGTGAAAAAGTGACGCGTTCAGATAGACCTGCCCGTCTGTCATAGAAACAAGGTTGGACTGGACATAACCGGTGATATCTCCCTGAAGAGTGGAAACGATGGGCAAGAATGTCATTGTGCCTCCGCCGTTCTCCGGTTTCAGCTTGCCGGCGCGTTCCATCAACTGTGAATGGATATAAAAAATATCCCCCGGATACGCTTCCCTGCCCGGCGGACGCTCCAGCAGCAGCGACATCTGCCTGTAAGCCCAGGCGTGTTTTATCAGATCGTCGAAAACAACCAGCACGTCGCGGCCGTGGAACATAAAATATTCTCCGATAGCGGAAGCTGAATAAGGGCAAAGGTATTGTTCCGCTGAAGAGGTGGCGGCGGTTGCCGCCACTACTATCGTATAATCCAGGGCGTCTTTTTGGGCGAGTAAAGATACCGCGCGTTTCAGGCTGGTGTAACTGCCGCCTATACAGACATATATACAAACGACATTTTTACCTTTTTGGTTTATGATCGCGTCTATGCCGATGCTGGTTTTGCCGGTCTGGCGGTCGCCGATTATCAACTCCCTCTGACCTTTTCCCACGGGTATGGCGAGGTCTATGATCTTGACGCCGGTCTCCAGAGGATCCACGACCGGGTCCCTGCCGATAACGCCCATCGCTTCCCGGAAAACCGGATAATGCTCCGCTAAAGCGATCTCGCCTTTATCGTCAAGCGGCTTGCCGGCGCAATCCACCACTCTCCCCAGATACCCCTCGCCTACCGGGATAGTCAACAATTCGGAACGGCTGACCAAGGTATCCCCCATCTTGATATTGCTGTCGTCTCCCAGGACCACGATCAACACGGAGTCCGGGTTGAATCCGAGGATAAGCCCTTTGATCCCGTGCGAGAAATCCACGAGCTGGCCGTAGATACAGGAGGGCAGCCCGGAAGCCATAACTATGCCCTGGCGCACTTCCTGCACCCGCCCGACTTCGCTGATATCAAGAGTAGGTATATGTAACTGATTATTCATTCCGCTCCGGCTGTAAATGAAAACAATGGTGTAGTTGCGGCGGTAAAGAACCCGCGGCCAAAACGCGGCGCTTCTTCATATAAACGGGATATCCGGTAATCCACGGAAGAAGACGGCAGGAACAAGATTACCGCCCTGAACCGTTCCTCAAGAAAGGAATGACCTTGCGTAATTTATTCTTGAGACTGGCGTCGATCACCAGGGCTCCGGTCTGAATAACGATACCGGTGATCAATTCCGGATTGACCTCTTCATCGATCACGACCTCGGTCTTCATCTTTGCCGAAAGAAGGGTATTCAACCGCTGCTTTTCCTCCGCCGACAAAGGGCAGCTCGACGCCACCTTCACGGAATTGGTGCCCACGGCGAATTTCTCTTCCTGCAGATTCTCTATCTCTCCGGTGATCTCTTTTATTATCTGCCGGTGCAGCCCCTCCCGGCCTTCACCGGTAAAGGCGTATTTGATCATCTCCGTGGCCAGGCCGAGCGCTTTCTCTTCGATCTCCGATTCCATGCTGGATTTAAGTTTATCCAGTTCCTCACGGCCGTGAACAAGCGCCTTACGGCTGTTATCCTTGGCCTGCTGTTCGGCATTGATGATGATGGATTCCGTCTCCTTCTTGGCGGCCTCAATTATGTTTTTGGCCTCCTGCCTGCCTTTCTCCACTTCGGCGAGCCTCTCCGCTTTGGCTTTCTCCAGTTCATCCCTAAGCGCCGCTTCTTTGACCAGGGCTTTTTCGTTGAGGTCGCGCAGGCGGCGCAAAGCGGAGTTCAAATGATTGTAGAAAAGAAACCGCAGGATAAGGATCAACCCCACGAAAGTTATGATCTGAATCAAGGCAAGTTGCAGAAGCATTCCGCCACCCCGTATCTGTGTCCCGTAAAAGGACATCAAGTGAATACTCCCCGGACTAATCCTTCGACGGAGTTCATCCTGAGCTTGTCGAAGGGCTCAAGACAGATGTCCGGGATTTCTTTCCTGAATTATTACCCGCCACAAAAATTGGCGAGGCTTAGCCCGCCGTAAAATACCGGCAACGGCTATGGTAACGAAGCCCGTATCGGTTTTCGGTTACGGTAACGTCAGAAAGCCGTGACCGTAACCGATAGACGATATTAATACTTGGTATCCGAGAATTCTGCGCTCCGATTAAATTTGTAAACCAGAAGTCTATTTAAACAGGTTAAATACGATCAAAAGCGCGATGACCGCGATCGCCTCGGCGAACAAAAAAGCGATGATCATCGCAAGCATTACCCTCGGCGTCGCAGAGGGATTCCGCCCGATGGCCTGCACCGCTCCGTACCCGACGAAAGCGATGACAAGGGCCGGGCCCATCGTGCTCAAGAACATGATCAGAAGTATCGTCAGATTGCGCATCGGGCCTTTATCTTTCGACCAGGATATCCAGGGCGTTGTCTTTCATCGCGGCGACGCCGTCCCTGATGAATATATTGCCGTTACCGCCGGCAGCGGATCCGGGGCCGGCCGGCTTTATTTTCACGTGTCCGCAGCGCAGACGGTAAAGAAACGACTGATGAAAATCCAGCACGCAGACTTCCCCGTCACAGCCGGGAAGGATCACTTCCCGCGCTTCCCCGTCAAAAAGTTTTTCGTAAACGGTCAATACTCTGGTTTTCATCGCAAGCGCCGGCTATTTAAGCAGATAAGCCTTCCAGCGCTCCCCCATTTCCGTAAAATCCTTGAACCCGTAAATCCCGATAAAGAACGATTTCCAGTCTTTATTGAGTTTATTATCCCTTAGCGCCCTGCAAAAATCAATAAATTTCTCCCTCCCATACTGTTGCAGCAGGAATGCGACGACCGCCGCCGATTCGGCGTAGAAAACCTCGGGCATAAACAGCCCCGGCTTGGTTATTTCGGTCAGCTTGTCCAATTGAATGAACATCTTGGTCTTTACAAGCACTCGGGCGATCCCGACATACTGCCCGCCCTCTTTTTCCTGCGAACAGGCGATCCCCTCGTCCAGCCATAACGGCAGCCATCTGTCGTAACCGACGAATTCCCTGAAAATAAGATGCGTCATTTCATGCGGCAGAGTGGTGTCCAGGAAATCCCTGGCGTGAAAGAAAGTGTCTATGCTTCGTTTGCGGATATTGGCGCTGCCGCCGGACCACTCCGGTTGGTTGGTACTGCGCAGATAATCTTCCCGCGAAGAATAAAGATTTATGGTGCAGGCATTGTCCCATGTCCAGAAATTGAACCTGCGGAACCCGAGATTTTCGGTAATGCTGTCGTAATAATCCTCGGCCCTCTCGATAACGCTGTCCACATAATGCGAAGGATCGGACTTATAATAGACTTTAAAATGCGCGCTTTTCTTTAACTGCCAGAGTTCATCAGTGCCCACGGGCAGAGCCTGGCGCGCCGGACAAAAGAACAACAGGAAACAACTTAACGCGATGGAATAAGCCAGCCTCCGTCCAAAACCATATCCGCTGAAAAAGGGAGAGGACATCTTCCTCCTTGTACCGCTACTTTTTGTCTTCCTGTTGAGAGAGTTTATCTTTAGCGTCCGGTTCGCGGTTTTCATCTCCGAAGGTGGGAGTGGAGATGACTTTTATCTGCGTCTGCCAGATAAAATAAGAGGCTATCCCGATAAAACCCAGGAAAAGGACTATTATAAGTATAAGTTTCCATACCGCAGCCGACGGTATCGGTTTTGCCTGGGCGAGAAGGCTCCTCGCCACCGCCAGGTCCTCCTTGGCCGATTCCATTAAACGCTGATTGTCCCGGTAGAGGGAGATATGCCTCTCCGGATTTACCGCCTCGGACTTCTGATTATCCTCCACCATCTTCAGTTTACGCTCGATATTCTCTTTTAAAAAACTGACCCTGTCCCGGAAATCGGTATCCGCCAGCAGCTTTACGGTCTTGTCCAATTCGGCGCGCATCGATTCTATCTCCGCCGAAGGAACGACCCAGACGTCCATCATCTCGATCTCCCGTTCAACGGACTCTCCGGGGCCGAGCTCATACTGCCCGTAAACAAAATAAGACCCCTGCTGGTTGTCATATCCGACTTCCAGGTCACCTTTATCTATGATATTCTCCGGTTTCACTTCTTTCGGCAGATAAACCTTGATCGGAACGGATTGTTTTTCCGCTTTGGAAGGATTGATGGCCATCGCCTTCAACACTATTCCGGCATAGGCGTTCGACGCGCAGACAAACAAGAACAAACAACAAATAAATATTCTCTTCATACCATTATCCCCCTTTGAAAGACGGGTTCTGGGTGCTGGGTTCTAGGAAAGACAAAAGATCTAATTTTGTTTTTTCTGCAACGCGTTCTCGTAAATATTCTTAAAAGTTGCTCCCAGAACCCAAAACCCAGAACCGGTCTTATTTAAACTCAAACCAGGTCTGCGTGACCGGTTTATTGGCAAGATTGTCTATCATCTTCTGGTTGACGTCCATTACCGCTTTCAATTCCTGCGTTTTATTCTTCAGGTAATTCATATCGTTCTTTTTCTCTTCGTTGACCTCAAGAAGCTTTTCCAGGCTGACGTTCTGTTCAGTGCTGACCTTTTTCAATTCCCTGCCGATATTTACCAGCTGCATATACACCGAGTTGATGTCCGTGGCGCTGCCGGCCACTTCTTTTACCTGGTCCACAAGGTCCTTGCTGATCTTGCCGAGCGCCGACTCGATAACGGCGAACTGGCTGTTCAAAGTATCGGCGAGTTTGGTGAAGTTATTCAGGCCGGAAGTAGAACCGAGAACGGCGGAAACCTGGCCGGCGACCTGTTCGATATCGGAACGGATCACCGAGATGATCATCGCGTCCAGCGAACCGTGAGTCGATTCCGAACAGACGATGGTAAAATCACCCCTGCCCCAGGAAGACGAGAGAGAAATCGTGTATTCATATATACCGCTGGAGACTTCCGTCATCGCTCCTTTGACTACCCGCTGGACGTTATCCGGATCATAGAAATCCAGAGTCGGCTGGACTCCCGGGTAAGTCCGGTAACGCACCACCATATCCGTGCCGCTCCTGACGGACGTCTCCCGGTTAAGTATCTCCGATTTCATCGCCGTTTCCTGCTGCTGCCGCGACTCTTCTATCTTCTGCGGGATATCCGTCTGCGTGGCGGTAAGTATCTTGGCTGTATCCGCCTTTATTTCCTCTTTCGCCTCGGTGATCTTCTGCGGAATATCCTGCGTGACCTGCGACTGAATGGTGGCGGCCTGCGTCTGGAGGCTTTGTAATATGGCCGTCTGGCTCTTGGCGGTCAATGCCGCCGTTATATCTATTGAAGCGCCGGAATTATAACTGCTGTCGCGGAAAACTATCGTGGACTTCACGAAATAGGTTTTCCCGGAAGAGAGACCTGTTTTGGCCCAGGTGAACCAGAAAACGCCGTTATTATCCGGAGTGGTGGAAGTCATGGTCTTGACCAGTGTGTCTCCGTCATAGACGCTCAAAGTGGCGGAAGCAAGATCCGCCCTGTCGGTATCATTAAGCCCGACGATCTTACCTCTTCTTTCCAGCCAGGAAGAAGCATTGATGGTATCGGTGCCGGAATTGTAGGCGGTGGAAAGCAAAACGTGCCACTCGATCTGGGCGCTGATGGAATTCTCCAGAAGCAAAGTAATACTCTTATTGGCATCGGCGGTCCAGTCCGTACTTCTTTCGATATAACCCTCCTTGGACCAGAAGGTGGTGTAATGCCCGTAAGGATATTCGTGGGTGACCGGGCAGATGATCGTGGCGCTGGAATCGGTCCACCAGGTATCGCGCACGCTCAAGTTCTGCAGGTTATCCATATTATCGTAATCCTTGACCTGCCAGGTGATCTGATAATAAATGATGTTGAACGCCTTGGACACTGAATAAACTGTGGAATCCGTGGAATCGGAAACGCGGATCTTGGCCTGTTGGCCGTGGTAATCAGGAGGCGTCCAGCTGTAAGTGTTCTTGTTGGCCGCGGAAGAGACGATGGTGTTCCAAGTCGCGCCGTCATCCACGGTATACTCCAGTTTCACGTTGGGCACCTGCCCTTTTGTCTCCCAGGTGATGGAACGCGGCTCGTTCACGGCCCATTCCGCGTTCTCGGTAGGATAGGTGATGTTAAAGCCTCCCCGGATCCTGAAGGTATTGTTTGAGGTATCGGTGATCACCGTTCTGGTCGGATCATATATTTTTATCTTCAGGGTGCTCACCGCCATTACGTCGTCGGCTATGGTCCAGACGTATTTTCCGGTATTGGACACTCCGGTCTTTATGGTATAGGAGGTGGCGAAATTGTCCGCCGAATAAACGATGGTCAAAGGATTTATCTTGAGTCCTTTGGATGTCCAGGTTATGTCCACAGTATCACCGACTACATACTCTTCCCCGCCGTTGGGCGCGGTCACCGTGATCTCCGGATATGAAAGCACGCTGAAAGCGTTTGAGACCCCCATTGTGGCCGGGCGATTACCGTCGACGATACGGATCTTCATATTGGAAGTGGGTTCATCCGGGACGGTCCAGGCAAACGATCCGTCGTTAGCCTCGCCGACCGCGATACCGGTAAAAGTCGTGAAATTATCCGTAGAATACTGTAAAACAAGGTTGTTGCTTACCGACCCTTCCGAAGTCCAGTTGACCGTAGCTTCATCGCCCACCGCCCAATAAGTGCCGGTTGCCGGGGAAGTGACCGTTATTTTCGGCACTTCTATGCTGAAGACATTGTTGGACTCATCAGTGGAAGTCGCACGCCGGGTATCGGTAATACGCACCTTGGCGGAAACGGAATAATCGTCCGGGATTGTCCAGCTGTACGCCCCTGCGTTGGAGACTCCGGTCGCGATACTTTTCCAGGTCGTTCCGCCGTCAACCGAATATTCCAGCTTCAGATTATTGCTCACCGGCCCGCTGTTATCATGCCATTTGATCTCCTGCACCGTGCCGATCCTCCAGGTTTCCCCGCCGTTGGGGGCGTCAAGAGTAAGCACCGGGAACGGCAAGATGGAGAAGGAAGCGTTGGATTTATCGGTGATCTGCGCGGCGGCGTTATCGGTGATCCTCACCCTCAAGATAGTGGAAAGCACTTCCGGCACGGTCCAGACGTACATCCCGGTATTCGGGACATTATCGGCGATCTCGTTGACATCCAGCACGAAGTTATCCCGGGAATATTCGATCTTCAGGCTGTTGCTCACCGTACCGTTGGTGGTCCAGGTGATGTCCTCGTTGTCGGTAACCGCGAATATCTCTCCGCCGTTGGGGCGCGTAATGGTAATGATCGGGTAGGAAATGGAGAAGACCGAGTCCGTGGTATCTTCTATATAAGGAGGCTCATTATCTTTTATCTTTACCTTGCAGGTGGAAGAAATGTTCTCCGGGATCGTCCAATCATAGGAATGATTGGAAGTACTCCCGCTGTATATAGTGATCCAGTTCGTTCCGCCGTCTTTAGAATAAGCAATGGTCACATTATCCGAAACCTGCCCGATGACATTCCAGGTAATGCTATGAATTGTACCATACGGCCAGACTTCCCCGCCGTTGGGAGAAGTGACGATAACGCTCGGTGCCGCTATCTGGAACACGGCGTCGGAAGTATCGACCGTGGCCGGCCGGGCATAATCGTATATTTTAACCAGGCATTTGCTGGCGATGGAATTCGGCACTGTCCAGGTATACGTCCCCTCGTTGGCAACGCCGGTAGCGATATTTTTCCAGGTCGAACCGTTGTCCGAAGAATACTGCAGAGTAAGGTTATTGCGTACGGAATTATGGTCGCCGGTGGAGGTCCAGGTTATGGGATAGTCCAGGCCCACGACCCATAATTCGCTTCCGTTGGGAGAAGTAATGGTCAGCGTAGGCGCAACTATAGTATTACCGGCGTCGGAGACGTCGCTGACCCCGGACTGGGTTTCGTCGGAGATCCGGATCTTCAGCTTACTGGAGACGACATCGACCACTTTCCAGGAATAGCTGCCGCTGTTGGCCAGATTTCTATCGATTATGTTCCAGGTAGTGCCGCCGTCCGTGGAATATTCCAGTTTCACGGCGTTCGCGCCGATCGTCCCCAAAGACTGCCAGGTCAAGGAATATGTGCCGGTGGCAAAAAGCGTTTCGCCGCCGTTGGGCCAGGTCAGCGTCAACTGCGGTTTTTGTATCTCGAAATCGGCGTCGGATTCATCCTCCACCCAGGAGAAATTATCGGTATCGTCGCATTTGATCTTGATGCGCGCGGTGGTTATCTCCATCTCCGGCGGGGTCCAGAAGTAGGAGCCGTCGTTGGGACGCTGGTCGGAGACCAGCGTCCAGGTCGCGCCGGAATCTGAAGAAAAGTAGACATTGAAACTCACATCGTCAAGCTGATCCCCTATAGTGAACCATTTCACTTCGTAAGCCGCCCCGATAGTCGTCTTCTCTCCGCCGTTAGGCTGGGTGAGCACCACTATGGGCTTATCCAGCACCTGGAAATAATCGTCGCTGGTATCTTTTACTTCCGGACGGCTGATATCGGTGATCCGGATCGAGACTTCTTCCCCCACGGCGGCCGCCGGGATGGGCCAGGAATACGCCCCGTCATTGGCCTCCCCGGATGATATCTCCACCCATGTCACTCCGGCATCCCGGGAATATTCTATCTTCAGCGAATTCTCTCCGATCGCCCCGTCCGAGGTCCAGGTAATATCGCGCGTATCCCCGCTGACCCATTTCTCGGCGCCGTTGGGGGAAGCGATATCGATGGTCGGGATGGTAATGGTGAAATCGGCATTGGAAGAATCCTCGGCCTTGGTCTGGGTGTCCCTGCCAGACGGAACCGCGCTCTCCGCGACTTTTATCCTGGCCTGGGAAGTGAGGATATTCGGGACCACGCAGGAATAGGTCCCGCTATTGGCCACTCCCGACTGCAGGACGGTCCAGGTGGAGCCGCTGTCCGTGGAAGAATATATATCCACCAGAGTATTCACATTCCCGGTGTTGGTCCAGGTGATATTCTGCGTGGCGCCGGCTTTCCAGATTTCTCCTCCGTTGGGCGCGGTCAGGGTTATTGCCGGGATAGGAACGATGGAAAATACGCTATCTGAATTATCGACAATATTGGTGTTATTGGAGTCTATGATACGCACCAGACAATTATTAGAGATTAAAGCGGTGCTATTGGTTATATTCCAGGTATAACTACCGCTGTTGATACGCTGGTCGGTGAGGGTCGTCCAGGTACTGCCGCCGTCGCGCGTATATTTGATGGCCAGGTTATTGGAGACCGTGCCGTAGGAAGACCAGGTGATCTTATGCGAGGAGCCTATCTCCCACTGGCAGCCGCCGTTGGGAGAAGTAACGATCAGCCCCATCACGCCGAAGACCGCGTCGGAAACATCCTTAATACCGGGGAATTCGTTACAGGTTATGCGTATCAAAGAAGTGGGCGAAGCATTGTTGGGGACCGTCCATTCATACGCGCCGTTATTCGGCTGACTTGAACTGATCTGCAGCCAGCTGTTGCCGCCGTCCACGGAATATTCTATCTTCACCGTGCTGGCGGATTCGTCTATACCCTGGGAAGTCCAGGTGATCAAAGCGGTCCTGCCGATCGGCAGTGATTCCCCGCCGTTGGGCGCGGTAATGGTAAGTTTTGCCTGCAGATACTCGATCTTGACGTCCTGCAGTATCGGGGGTTCCTGACCGTAAGAACTAAGAATGGCTTTATATTGTATCCACTGGTCATCCACCGTATCGGAACTCAAGGTGTTTATCGAACTTCCGGCGGGAGTGATGTAATAAGTTGGCTCGCTGGTAGTGGTGACCGTGACCGTGTCCAACTGCGGAGTATAGATACCGTCCGTGGTGTCGAGATAAGCGCGGAAGAAAAATTCTCCGTTGGGTAAAGCGGTCACGAAATCGGCCAGATGGCTGTTAATATCCGACGCGGTGTTGGTCTGGCTGAACCCGCCGCTCACCAGTGTCCAGGCCGAACCGTCCCACCAGTACCAGTTATATCCGTCGTTGGAGACCTGGTATTTAACGGCGGTATTGGAAGGGGTAACTATCGCCTCCTGAAAAGCGGTAAGATTCCCGTCGTAGAACACGCCCAGCACCGGCTGGATCACCGGATTGGTTTTATAATAAACGTCCATCCCGGTCGGATTGCTCTCTTCGTTAAAGACAAATCCCACATAGGGGATCACTGTCGCGCTCTTATGCACCATGATCTTATCGATATAGATCGCGTCCGAGGAAGAACGCACGGTGGGCCGGATGGCCAGGCCCGGGCCGGCGACGAATCCGGCGTTATAGGTAAGCTTGTCGCCGCTGGCCAGGGAAAAAACGACCTTGCCGGTAATACCGTTGGCGGTATCGTTCGGGGTCCAGGTCAATTTCTCCTTGTTCCAGGAAGTCGAGGTATAGGCGGTCTTGACGGTGCTGAAGGTATTATAACCGTTACCGGACTGATCGTAATAATAACCGCTGCTGTTCAACAGAACGTCATACCCGGAAGCGAAACTGTTGTTGCCGATGCCGGTGGAAGCCACGGCGTTGGGGTCGCAGATACCCATAAAGTGGTTGCCGGTCTTGTTCGCCGTCTGCCAGATGATCTCGGTGGTGATATCGTAACTGGGGCTTAAATTGGTCTTGGACTGTATATATCCGTTATGGGCCACCTTCACCACGCTCCTGCCTCCCAGCGTGGTATCGGTCAGCGTAAACCTCCAGAAAAGATTGTTAATGGACGAACCGCTGGTATTGGCGAATGTCCCGCTGATCGTCTGGGAAGAACCGCCGCTGACCGCCGATGATGGCAGCACCGGACCGGAAGAGATCGCGAATCCGCAGGCGATATTGAAAAGGGCCGCTGGGGCGTCGGCGCTGGTGAAGACGACGTTATTGTCCTGGTCTATGATCTTCCACGACCAGTAATACAAATGCCCCTTGGTAAGTCCGGGAGGCATCGGCAGGGAAATACTGGTAATACTGATGTTTGTCCCCACCGGGATGCTGAAAGTAGTGCTGTCGATATTGCTGAAGACAGCCGAAGTATCCACGTCGGTAAGAGTAAAACGGTATTTCAATCCGGTGGCGGCGATCGAACTCTTATTGGTAAATATACCTCCCAGCCCGGTGACTACAGGCCCGGCTTGCATCGTGCCTCCGCTGCCGCCGGCCGCCGAAGTCGCCAGCGCAACGGTGAATCTGGTGGTGCTCACCACCGAGGCCACGGTATAGGTCCCGTTATAGGTAGTAGGGGTGATCCCGCTTAAAGTCACCTGCTGGCCGACAGCAAGGTTGTGCGCGGCGGAAGTGGTGATGGTCGCCACGTAACTGCTCCAGGACGCAGAAGAGACGCTCACCGAGGACGGGATCGTCAGGTTACTCGACATATAAGGCCCGTCGGTCATCGTCATCAAGTCATTGGTCAGCGTAAAGGGCTGGGCGATCGTCTGCGCCTGCACCAGAGCGCCGCCTGACCAGCGCAATTCCCAATACCAGTCATAAGTACGGCTGGAAAGAACGCCGGTCGGGATGGTCACGGTAGAACTTACCGTATTCGTGCCGCTCGAAGCCGTGAAAGTAGTGCTGTCCATACCGAAAATGGACGAGATGGTGGTAAGATTGGCGTACTGCGAATTCCACAGTCCGAGGTCGCCGTCGAAGTCGTCGAAGAACTCGAAAACATTACTGCCGTTGCTCAAAGAAACCGCACCGCTTTTTCCGTAATACATATAAATGGTCTTTAACGCCGTGTGCGACAAAGAAGGTATCTTGACCCAGAAACGCGCGGTTTTGGAACTGGAAGTGAAGGACTCGATGAAATAATCGAGCAGGGTGTTATCATCCTCGTCCACAAAACGCACGTCCGCCCCGGTAGAGAGACAGTGCTGCCAGAAGTTAGTGTGATTCTTGTCTACGTCCACCGCCACCTGAAAACTTGTCAGGTCCGAGGAATTATCGGTATTATCTATTTTTATGGTTTCTTTATACAGCCACCCGGAGAGAGCGCTGTTGGCGCTGGTTGCGGAACTTTCGTATGCGGTCAGATAACTGGAAAGCGAACGGTTGAACTCCGTTGTCTTCATTACCGGGGTGATCGCCTCCCCGGAAGTGCTGTAACTGTAAACGGCGAATTTCTTGGTGCCGCTAAGATGGAGGTTGCGCCAATTGCTGCCGGGATCTATGGAAGAAAGCGAACCTATCGTAGAAAGGCTCACCGAGGTCGGTGAAGGACTGATATCACCGGTAAGGGTGATGTTATTCGCCCCGCTCTCCAGTGAAACCAGCCGCAGATAACGGCAGCCGCTGGTATTGATGTAATACTCCTTACCCACGCTCACCAGGGTGTCGGCGCTCTGATAGATCTGCGCTTTGCCTCCGTTCATATCGTCGGCGACCACGCAAAGGGGGTTGTCGGCGGAGATATGCGTGCGCATAGTCAGGCTGGTGGTCGTCCCGGGAATGTGTTTATAACTTTCACCTTTATTGATAACTCCGCTGTAATCTCCGGTGACGCTGTCCAGGTTGTCGATAAGGTAACTGGTGTTATCCACGTAACCGGTAACCGTTATATAGGAATCCGGACAGTAAAAATAATAATCCTGCATATCCGGGGAACGCATCTGCTCCGAGGCGTCGCCGTGGGCGATCAGCCCGGCCATAACCGTGATCGGCTTGGTAGCCTCGATATGCCAAACCTCGCCGTTGGTATCCACCCTGTTCCAGCCGAACCAGAAGTTCCCGGTGTCCAAACTAAGCGTGCCGGTATCATCCCCTTTGCCGTAGTCGGTGATCTTGATCTGGGTATCGTCGTTGTAAGCAGTGATGATCACGTCGCCGTCATAGTTGTATGCCGGGCACCACAGCCAGAGGTCGTTGCCGCAGACCGTGTAAAAATCGTCGTCGGAAGTGGAGGTGGGTTCTATGGATGAACTAAAGACCGTGATCGGTTTTTGCGAATAGATGTGATACACCGTCAAGTCAGTATCGTCATAGCGCTGTTTCTGCCCCACCGAGGTAAAATCAAGATAGGTGGAAGCGATTACCGAGCCGCTGGCGTTCAATTTCTCGATATACACCCGGTTCGGCGCGTCGGTGGAGACGATATCGAAGAAGGCAAGCATAAAACCATAAAATTCCGAGCCGATCAAAGATTCGGCAAGGCTGGAATCTGATTCCGAGGTGGCCGTGGACTTACCGTACAACAAATATATATTCTTTGCCGTTGCCGAGGGGATACTCGGCACGGTCACCCAGCAGGAGGCCGATCTCTTGCTTTTGCTGAACCCCAGCACGCGGTAAGACAAAGGGGTCTTGCCGTCGGAATCGGTGAAACGGATATCCGAACCGTCGTCCGCCACATGCTCCCAGAAATCGATATTCGTCTCCGGGATCTCTACCTTGATGGTAGTGTTGGTATAAGAGCTCGCGCCGGAACTGTTATCGATAATGATCTTCTGGCGGTAAAGATAATCCTCCAGGATCTTGGAAAGCTTGGCGGCCCCGCCGGAGACCACCACTTCCGAGGTATTGGCGTAATCCCCGCTGTTCTCGAAACTATAGGATACCTGTTGGATGCCCGCCGGCCCCAGCCAGGCGGACCAGGTCCCGGGAGAACCGTTGGAATCGGGGGCGGTGCGCATCTGAAAACGGATATCCGTTCCTGTAGGCAGGGTCGAGGTCCAGGAGATACGTTTATTACGGTTAGTGGTTGTTCCTGTATTATAAGCGCTGGAGATCAGCGATTGCTGTAAGGGATAGGTATTATAAACCAGGCTAAGCTTGTCCAGCTGTGGCGGCTGGGTCAAATCGTAACAAAAGAAACGCACGTAATATTGCAGGTATTTGTCCTTGTCCGTGACCGAATCGCAGTCGGAAAGGTCGCTGTTCTTCGCCGCCTTGCTGGCATACGCCCAGGATAGCGCGTCGGAAAGCGAAGAGTTATTCCCCGTGCGCACCTTAACATCTATCTGCCCCAGGCTGTTGTCCGTCCAGGTGATCGCGCCGAAACCGGCGTTATTACCTATCTCCTTGATATCCGAAATATATGTCCCGGAGGAAAACAAGAGATACTTCATCAGCGAATAAGTGCCGTAGCCGCTGGCAAGGTAAACACAGTCGCCTGTGCCGGGATACAATGCGCTGGCCTGACCGTTAAGACAGAAAGGCAAATTAGGCCGGGTTTCCCAGGTATTCGTGCTGATACAATAACGGTAAAAATAAGAAGTACCATAGGAGAAATCATAATTATAGGAAACAAAATAATAGATGTAATCCCCGAACCCGGGGCTGAACAGCAGCCCGCCGTAACTCGCCTGCGGTAACGGGGTAAGCGTGGTCCAGGCCCCGGTGCTGCCGGAAGTGGAGTCGTATTTCCAGAAAGCGCTGGTGCCGTTGCCGGCGCAGGCATACAGGTAATTACCGGATCCGGGATAGATCAGGTTCGCCCCCCTGCTGCAGACGGTCGGGGCAGTGGCCATTTCCGTCCAATCATTGGTAGCTATCGCATAACGCCAGAAGGTATTGGTCGAGCCTCCCCGCAGCACGTAAAGATAATCGTCCTTGTATGCCATAGAAACACCGGTGGAAAAGGTGGCCGGCGGAGCGGCAAGGTTGGTCCACATATCCGTGGCGCAGGTATATTTCCAGAAATCATAATAACCGGTGCCGCGCGTGACGTAAATATCGTCCCCTGTCCCCGGGTAGACCGCTTTGGCATCGTAATAGATAGAGGCGGAAGTGGCTTGCAGGCTGGACCAGACCGCGCTGGTCAGGTTATACTTATATACGGAAGTACCGCCGCCGCCCACGATATAGAATACCTCCTCGCCGCTGGGCATAGTGCAGATCTGCCCGCCATAGCTGTAGGATGCCGGAAGAACGATCGGTTCATCCCAGCGGTTTTCGCTGATGGAATAACGGTTGAAATTATTTCCCACACCTCCGCGGCCCGGACCTAAATAGAAATAAATGACGTCGCCGCTGCCCGGATAGAACCCGCCCGGACATCCGGAGACCGAAAGCGAGGACTCCGTCAAAGTGGTCCAGGTATTCCCGCTTAAAGAGTACTTGGCAAAGTCCCTGCCGCTGCCTTTAAGACAATACAAATAATCCCCTGTCCCCGGATACATCAGATAACAATATTCAGAGATCGACCAGGGAGCGTCGGCCAGATAGGTCCAGGTATCGCTGTCCAGATTATACTTAGTGAACTTCACCGTTCCGTTTTGTCTCAACATATAAACACCTTTATAGGTGCCGCTGGAGATAATACAGGTGCCGTTACCTTCGTTATATATTGATTCCAGCATCGAAGTGAGCACGTTCCAGGCCCCCCCGGATTCGTCATCGGTGAACTTCAGGAAAACGGTAGAATTATAATACCCGGGACAGACGTAAATACCGCTGGAGTCGCCGGTGATCCTGGCCCCGTAACTGAAGACATACGGGCTTGAGCTCAACTGCGTCCAGACCTTGGTGGAAGTATTATACTTCCAGAAATTCTTGGACATATTGCCTTCCGATACATAAATATAATCCCCTGTCCCCGGATAAACCGCCTTATGTCCGTAGCCCTGGGTAAAGAACGGCAGTTTGATCAACTCCGTCCATCTCTTATTACTGATGGAATAACGCCAGGCATAACCGGAACGGTAATTAGAGAAAATATAGGCGTCGTCATCTTTGACCACCACATTACCGAAAACATTTCTATCATACGAAAAAGGTGCATTGACCACCGGATTTGACCAGCTCGCAGAACTAAAGGTATAGGTCTGGAACCCGGAAGTGTCCATCCCTATGCAATAGAGTTTTGAGGAAGAAGCGCAGGCCGCAATATAGAGGTATTGAAAAGCCGGATAAGACATGGTCGTCCAGGAATTAGAAGCAATGTTATATTTGCAGAACCCTCTATATAACTGTGAATCATGCCCGGTCAAATAATAGATCGCGTTCTCGGATGAAGAATATACCAGTTTTCCGCCGTAACCTACGAACATATCCGGTAATGTCGCCCTTGATTCCCAGATACCGGTGGAAATGCGGTAACGAATAAATGCAGAACGGGAATTAGTACGCAGCATATAGATATAATCCGAACCGTCGTAAACCATACAAGCACCGGGGCCGAATGTTCCGAACGTACAGGTACTGAGAGAAGTCCAGGTACCGGCAGAAGGGTCGTAGCGATAAAGGTTGGAAGTATATGCGCTCGTATCGCTGTTATAACCTCCGGTAGCATAAATATAACCTCCGGCGGCCACCAAAGAACCTCCCCAATATACTTTTTGCGGTATTGCCGTCAACTGTTCCCAGGCCTTGGTAGTCAGATTGTAACGGCTGAAACCGTTAAGATAATATCCCTGCAGGCAATAAATATAATTGCTGCCTTGCTCATAAGCCAGACAGCCTCCGACATATACCCCGGTGGAATTACCCGAAAAACTTGCGCTGGCCAATTGCTCCCATTGAAAAGCCACCGCCGTGTTGGTCGCCAAAGCCGGGTAGAAATCAAGATAATATTTATAGAATGTCAGGGAACCGCTGCCCGGCATATAATAAATCGCGTTTTCCGAAGCAACATAAACACAATCCCTTCCCCAACTGCCGTTGCTGCGCACCGTGGATTCCTCCCGCCATTTCTTGCTGGAAGGATAATAACGGTAAGTAGAGCTGTAAGAATGATTACTTAACAGTCTTAATTCAGTCCCGTCCCCGATCGCGTCGTATATCCACATATTGCCGTAAATATAGAACGGCAAAGACGGCATTTCTATGCTCACCGACAACGACGAGGAATAACTGGAACTCTCCCAGACGTCGGAACTGATGTAATACCTGCCGAACCAGCGGGTATTGCCGTTCCAGGCGTAGAGATAATCACCAGTCCCCGGATAAACCACGTTGGAATCCCAGGCCAATGTCGAAGGGCAATTGGCGGTGCTGGTCCAGGCATTGGAACTGGCGGTATAATCGAACTTGGCGCAGGAAGAAGAACTGTTGCCGGCAAAGGCGTAAATATAGCTGGAGTCGGATTTAGGATAGACCAGAGAAGAACCGATCCCCACGCTGAACGGCGCTGATTCCACCGCCGACCAGGAACCTACGCTGCTGATGGAAGAAGGTACCACATAGCGTAAAAATATACTGCCGCCTCCGCCGCAGAAAGCGTAAGCGCGGCTGATTGAAGGGACAATCACGATCGCGCCGCCGTAAGTGACGGCGGAAGTAAGATTGGCTTTCTGATACCAGGTATTCGTGGAGATCTGGTAGGCGTAAAATTCCTTGCGGCCGCCGCCAACCAGAGCATAGATGATATCGCTGCCGTCCCAGGCCAATGCCGCGCCCTGGCCGGTGCTTATAGGGATATCCGCCATTATTTCCCATTTTTCGTCGGTGATCGACCAGCGGGCAAAGGTCTTATTCTCGGCGTTCCCCTGCCAGAGAGAATAAATATAACTGCCGGCCTTGACCAGAGGAGAAGTTCTGCCCATATACGGGGCCAATGGTTGTATCGCCCACTCGCCGAGGCCGCTGAAAAACGGATCTTCGTAATTCGTGCTCAAACCCAGGACCGCCGACGAACCGCTGCCGCTTGTCTGTATATTACTGAACGTGCCCTTGGCGAAATCCGTGTCGGTATCGTCCAGAATGGTATTGGCCAGGGCGGACAAAGTAAGCTTACCGTCAGAGTTGACAATCAGGTTGTCGGATTTTGAATAATACTTGGTCCAGCCGGTTTTATTGACGGGATCCGCGGCATTGGTCGTGGAAGCCCCGCCGTTCCATTTATTCTGGGTGAACTTATTATACTCTTCTTCACAACGGGCATTACTTCCGTTCCATAAGAAAGAAACGGCGGTGAACAGCAAACCCGCGAGAATATATTTAAGGGCATTCTTCTTCATAATTATTTCTTCTCTTTTTTATCGGCCTGTTCCCCGGCTTTTTGTTCCAGGGCGCTGACTTTCTTCTTTTCTATCTCCAGCCGTTTCTGCATCGCCTGGTAAGAGACCAGGTCGGCGCGGTATTTCTCATCCAGATCCTTTTTGATGAATTTCATCTGCTCGTTCAGCTTGTTACTGTAAATAACGTCCTGCTCGTGTTCCACGTTAAGGAATCTCTTCTTCAATTGCATATTCATCACCGCAAGCAGTAAAGCCGCGAGCGTAAGCAATACCAGGATAAAAACCCCGGAATGGATCAGCCTGGTCGCCCTGCGCGCGGTGGATTGCGCGGCTGAAACGGCGTCTCCCTGCTGCTGCAACTGCTGTCTTGCCCGTTCGACAAAGGCATCGCTGCCGATGATGTTCTTTTTTAACTCTTCCCCCAGCGATCTCAATTCGCTTTCGGGAAGGCCGTTTAAGAATTCCGCGTAACTCTGCGGCGAAAGCAGTAAATTCACCTGCGCGATCTCTTCCGTCATATCGGGATATTTAAGACTGTTCCGCGTTTCCGCCTTAATATAAAGCGGGCTGCTGCTATACCGGTAATCCAAACCCGGGGAAGCGCCTGCGATATGGGGATTCTTCTGCATATACGCCGTCATCAGCGGAAGTTTAGGCTCCTTCTCGAGCAATACCATCCGATAGCGCTCCTGAAAAAGATGCCCCTGCCTGGAATATTTACGGTTGAAGAATTTTGTATAGTTGGAATTAAGGTCGTGCATTATACCGGAAAGCGTGACGCCTTCCGGCAGCTCGATAAGCAGATGCAGATGGTTGGAGAGCAAAACAAAAGAAAATAATTTAAAGCCGTATTGCTTTTTATACTTGCCGAGCAGTTCCATATAGAACGAGTAATCTTCTTCATCATTGAAGATATCCCCGTTATGGTCGCCGCGGGAAGTTATATAATAAAGCGCGCCTTTTATCTGTATGCGTGGCATTCTCGGCACTTATCAAGCCTCCTGCGTGGCACTTCGTGCGGCAAAATGAAATTTAATCTCCCCGGTCTGTGAAGACCGGGGCTTAATTTCTATATAACCCGCCACTGATACTTCGGCGGGTAATCTTCAAGCATTCATCCCGAAACTCCTAATATATTATCTTCAAGGCATTCGGATTATGCGTTTCGATTAAAAAAAATCCCAGGCAGTTTACCCGGGATACTGTCTTAAACCTTCGGTAGTCTGCCGTTCCTTGGCATCAGCATACCAAGGAAGCATAACTTTGCGCCTCCCGGTTACCCGGGATTAGCCTTTTCGGGTTCAGTTCTATGTCTAATAGAAAGTATACCATATATTCCGGTTTTCTCAAGCGGTACGTGGCACTCGCGGCGCTTTGACGTAATCCCCCTTTCAGGGACAGAAAGGCCGCTATATGCCAAATAACTCTATTTCTTTGCTTCCTTGGACCCTGCCGCCGGTTTAACGGCCATCGCGGACTTCTTTTCAGTTTCCCGTAACTTTAGAAAAAGTTCGCGGTAAGCATCGGACTGTTTTTTACGCCTGGAATCAAGATCATCCGCCATCAGCTTCTTTTCCCTGGCAAGCAGTTCGGAAAACGCTTTCTGTTTACGTCTTTCAAGACCATACAGCTTGAATAGAAGTAACGAACTTGAACACAAGGAAAAGATTATGATCAATACCAGCGCCATAACTATAGCAGCAGGAATGACTTCTATCTCTATTCCATATAACCTCATTCCACCCTGCCTTGTTGTGAAACAGCTTTCCTATGCCTGACTTCCAGAGAAAGTATAAAGTTATGCCATTTCCCGTAAGCGGTCTTCTGGCGCGGGGTCAATTCCTCAAAACCTTTACCGCCTTCTCTTAAAACGTTTTCCACCCGTTCAAAATCGGCCTTCCGCTCTTGATCATCCCGATGATTACGGTTCAAACCGAATATCCTTGTTTTCGCTATATTATATTGCTTAGCTTCCCCGGCATCAATGATACCGTTCCCGTCCGTATCGGCAGTTTGCAGCGATGGACAACTGAAGGCCGCCTGCGGAATCTTCTTATTCCATTGCCCTTCCCGGCTGCCTTGTTTACTGAAGACGGCGCAGCCGGAAATGAACATCTGTAAAGAAAATGTCACGCAAAGCATAACAACAGTAATCTTGTCTTTTAGTCTCTTCATCCCGACAATCTTTCTATCCTGGAAAGCACTTCTTCTTTATCCTCGGCATCCGTTTTCAACTTCAGATACTTCCGGTAATGACGCAGCGCGTTCTCGCGATCTTCCTTTATACTGTCGTAAATAATAGCCAGATTATAATGCGCTTCCGGATTGACCGGGTTGAATTCAAGCGACCTGCGGTAAGCCGCTACCGCTTCATCATACAGCTTAGCCTGCGTATACGCCACACCGAGGTTGTAATTATATACCGCGCGTTCCCGCTTAATGCGTTTCTGCAGAATGAACACCCCGTTCTTCAGTCTCTTTTCCCGCGCCTTCCCGGCGGCCTGGGCGGAAGGGCCGCGTTTCTTCAATTCATTCTGCAGCTTATCCAGCTGCCCCTGGAGCAGCTGCAGATTATCCTCTTTCACCCCGATCAGCCTCTGCGCTTCCTCGAGGTTCTTCTGCAGGGCGTCCTTTTCCTCCTGGAGTTTTGTGTTCACCGCCAGGTAGGAAACGGAATCATTCTGCAGACGTTCATTGTCTTTCAGGGTTTTCTCTCTTTCCGACTGCATACTCGCCAATTCTTCCTGCGCTTTCTGCACCATCTTGTTCAACTGCCCAAGCTGGCCGGAGAGATAAGTATTCCTGGAATATACGCCGATACCTGCCGAGAGCAATACGACAAGTAATATTCCGCTTGCCGCAATAAATAATATTTTCCTCATGGATAAGCAGGGCCTTTGGATTCCAGCATACGTATCAGATATTCCACATCGGTACGGTCCTTGGCTAAAGGAGCAAGCGTGATGTAACGTTTCAGATAAACCACAGCCTTTGCCGGATCATTACGGTGGTGTTTATATAATAATCCCAGGTTATAACAGGAGCCGGCGTCCTTGGGATCGGCCGCTAAGGCCTTTTCGAAAGCGCTTATCGCCTGTTCGAACTGCCGGTCCTGAAGATATCCTGTCCCCAGTTCTTTATACAGAATGACCTCGCCGGCTGACGGTCCTTCGCCGGCTTTGTTCACGGAAGAAGATCCGGTCTTCTTTTCTTTGCGCTTTTTTTCCGCGCGCTGGGAGGTTTCTCTTGCCGCTTTCTCCAATTGTTTCTTCAACTCGATGTTGGATCTTTCCAGTTTTGATAAAGCGCCGCTCTGCACCTGCATTTCTTCCACAAGCTTCGCGTTGTCACGCCGCAGATCATCGACCTTTTTACGCAGTTGTTTCTCGGCATCCGTCACGGCGGCCGATAACATTCCCTGCCAGGATAAAACAACAACCAACCCTATAAACAATATTCTGCGGCTCATTCGCGGCTCCCCGGAAAATTTAATAATTTTTCAGCCCTTTCAATTTAAACTCCACATCATCCATAGCGGATTCTTCCCTGGATGACTTGGCGGAGTTCTCTCCGCGGCTTCTTCTATCGGTCTTTTTCTCCGGAGCCGCCCCGGCTTCCAGCATTTTCCGGGAGATGATCTCCTGCTTCATCTTCTCGGTCAGGATATCCGGGGGGATCCATTTTTCGGGCTCCATCCCGGCGCTTACCGCTTCTCCCGAGACTATATGCGGAGTAAGGAATATCACCAACTCGGTTTTCTTCCTCAGAGACGCTTTTCCGCCGAAGAGCCCGCCGATCACCGGGATCTTGGATAACAACGGCAGGCCCGTAACATCCTCCCGCTTATCGTCTTTCATCAAGCCGGCGATCATAATCATAGAGCCGTCTTTGACCTTGACCACGGTCTCCGCTTCGGAAGTCTCCACGATCGGCACGATACTGCCCAGGCCGGTCTTGAGCGTCTCACGCACGGAACTGACTTCCGGCTTGATCTTCAGTGTCACGAAACCTTCCTGGTTTATGGTCGGAGAAACGTTAAGCTTGACGCCTACGTCTATGAACTGGATGCTTTCCGAAGTAACTGTGGTGGTATCGCCCTGGCTTAAGGTCTGGGTCACGTAAGCCTCCCTGGCCCCCACCATTACCTTGGCCTCCTGATTATTCACGGCCGTGATCCTCGGGCTGGAAAGTATCTTGGTGTCTCCGTAAGTCTGCAATAACTGCAGGGTGGCGGTGTAGTCGTCGCTGTCGAGCACTCCCATGGTCATCTTCAGATTATCGGCGGTAAGCAAAGGCGAAGGAGTGAAAGAAGGGGCGGCCGGAAAAGTGCCGGTGAAATTCATAGTATCGCTGAATACTTCTTCCCAGTTTATGCCGCGCTGATATTCGTCTTTAAGGGTAACCTGGACTATCTCCGCTTCGATGAATACCTGGCGGCTGGCTTCGTCGAAAGCCTTGATCATACGCCGGATCTTTTTCATCTTCTCCGGCAGGTCGGAAACAACCAGCTTGCTCGATCTTTCATCCACGTAAACTTCCCCGGCGCCGCCGGTGATCACGCTCGACAACTGCGATTTTATATCCGCCGACTTGGCATATTTCAGGTCGAAGATCTCGGTCTGCAGAGGCTGGTCCAGGTCCCGCACGGTTTTTTCCATCAGATCGAGTTTTTCCGGGATATCGATCAACAACAGGGTCCCGGAAGTCTCATCGGCGATGATCTTGCCGATGTCGGACTTGACCAGGCTTAAGGCGTTGAAAACGTTGGAAGGCTTCGCGTACTTCAATTTCAGGCTTCTGAACCCTCTTTTTTCGTTGAATCTCCTGCCGTAAAGTTTCTCGTATTCGGAAGAGGTCATAATATTGACGATATTGCCTTTTTTATCGCAGGCCAGATCCTGGCTCATCAAGATCACGTCCAAAGCGTCGTCAAAAGTAAGCGAATTCATAAAAATATTCACCCGCCCGGTAACGCTCTTGCTCGGCACTATGGTAAGATTCATCTTCATCGAAAGTATCCGGAACAATTCGACGATATCTATCCCTTTAAGATCAAGAGAGATCCTTTCCCCCGAGGTCTTTATTCCGTTAAGCTTCGATTCTATCTTAGGAGTATCCCCGGCAGGCGTCTCTTTCGCGTCTTGCGGGCCGCCCCCGGTTTCCGGCTGTGCCGTTACGGCAGCTGCGGCAGGAGAACGGTTTTCTTCGGAAGGTTGCACGGTATCCTGTGCCGCTGCATTCTTAGGCGCGGCTTCTTCGGGAACTGCAGTCCGGCTCTGCGGTTGTCCTTCGGGAGACGGGGGACGCGCAGGATCAACCGCCGGCGGCGGTGGCGAAACGTCTTTATTCCCCTGGTCAGGGGCGTCGGAGGCGAAAACCGTATAACAACAGACTATAAGAACAACTGTCGCCAATGGGCACCAAATGCCGGGATTACGGCCGGAACTTTTTGACGATCTGCTCTTAAGATTTATCGGCATAAACAAACTTTAAGAATACTGCGGTTGATAAAAGAACCCGGTTATCTTAATTCCCAGTCCTTGCCGTCCTTGCTCAACACTATCTTATCCACATAGATCTTTTTTACCGAGAGATCATTTAAAGAGTCCCCGTCATTAAGAAGGTATGTCTTGGAACTCTTGGTATCTTCTACCATCGCCTGCGGCTTCTCCGACCAGAGAATACCGACCAATTTCAAAGTGCTTATCGCCTGGGCCGTCTCGGCGGCAAGCAGGCTCTCCGCCTTGCCCGGCTCGACCGCAAAAATATTATGCTTACCGGCCGGTTCAAGCAAATCCTTCAATTCCGGGGCCTTTTCCGCTACGCTCTCCGCCGCAATGTCCTCCGCGCCGCGCAAGAGCGTCTTTTTCAGCCTTCCCGAGGAATCACGCGACGCGGCCAGAAAATCATACAGCAAAAATAACGTGGCCAATACCGCCGCCGCAACTGATAACTGAACCGCGGTCTTGAGAGTGAACCGGCCTGCCGGCATTTTGAAAAGTGGCCCCGCCGGCGCGTTCTTCTTATCCACGCCGCTCCCTGAAGGGCGCGGGCCGATACCTGCCGGATTCCCGGGATTCTCTATTATTTTCAACAGCCTTTCTTCCGGGGTAAGATTTTTATTTTCCATATATTATCATATATTCGCCGGCACCGCCGCAACTTTTACGTCATTATTTATAATGTCCCAGACAACCCGGGCGTCCACCGATACCCGGTTCGACATAATAAGTGCCTTAAGAGCGTTATGGCAAAGCATTGATATCCTGCGCGGGTAGCCTTTGGTATAACGGTGTATCTCGGCGATCGCTTCGTCCGAAAAAAGCCCGGCCCGGGAGTTGAATCCCGCGACCTTCAGGCGGTAATTGATCATCTCCCGGGTTTCCTGCTCGTCCAGCGGATTAAGCATATATTTCAGGCTGATCCTGTCCCATAAATTAGGCATCTGGCTCAATTTCGGCAGGACCTCCAGCTGTGACAACAACACCAGCTGCAGGAGTTTATATTCGTTAGTTTCATAATTCAGCAGCACGCGCAGCACCTCCAGCGACATCTGGTTCAACTTCTGACACTCGTCAACCACCAGCACCACGGTCTTGTTCTCCTGCACACCTTTCATAAACAGGTAATCTTTCAACATTTCCTTATAATCCAGAGTAGTGGGATTAGGCTTATTGATCTCCATCTTGAAAGTCCTTACCAGAGACTCCAGGAAGATCTGCTCGCTATCGTACGTGGGGTCTAATATAAGATGAAAGACGATATCCTCCCTCTCCTTCAGCATCTGCAGCAGCCTGCGCGACAACGTGGTCTTGCCGACGCCGACATCCCCGAGGATCAGACTTAATCCCCTTTTCAAACGGATCTCCACCAGCAGGCGCATCAACGCCGCGCGGTGTTCCTGCGACTCGTAGAAGAACTCCGGGTCGGGACTGGTGGAAAACGGCTCTTTTTCCAGCCCGAGAAGCCTGTAATAACTCATATTCTCTCTCTCCGGCTAAATGCCGACTATCTTCTTGCGGATCAGGTGCAGCGGATAGCCTTCTTTGCTCAAAGTATTTATCCTGCGCAAACGCGACCTGACCTCTTTCTCCTCATACATACGCTGGTTACCGGATTTGGCAAGCACCTGCAGCAACCCCATCGCGGTATAATAATTAAGCGTATGGTAAGGGATATTGAACTTTCTGACTACTTCCTGGGCGGTTATTTCTTTTTTCATCATTTTTGAAAAGGCTTAGAGTTTGAGTAGTTACTATAACTACCGCATATCTCTCATTTGCGATAAATATAGCATATTAAGCAGGATTGTCAAGGAATATCCACTCATGCTGCCTAAAAGAGAATGGTTCTGGGTTCTGGGTTCTGGGTTCTGGGTTCTGGGTTCTGGGTTCTGGAATAGGAAGGACTAAATCGGGCGGCGCAAGAGCACGAGTACTGCAGAATGCGGAACGATGACGTATTTCTTGCTTTCGTATTCCATTTCGATCGCCGAACTGCGCAGAAAAATGCACTGATCCCCTTCTTTTGCCTGGAGGGGGAAATATTTCTGCCCGAATTCCTGGTTTGCCCAGGGTTCAGCTTCAAGGGCGGACGGGTCGGGAACCGGATAACCCGGGCCTGTCTTAACGACTATGCCTGTCTGTATTTTTTCTTTTTCCCTGACCCCTTGAGGAAGGTAGAGGCCGCTTCCGGTCTTCTCTTCCCCCTCATCGGGAAGGATCAACACCCTGTCGCCCACCACTATCAATTCTTTATTCATTACAATCCCGCCTTTAATCTCTTCAATTCTTCCGTTCTTTCATCCAGCAGGCCGCGGATCCTGGTGTGTTCGGCTTTCGATATCCATTCGCTCTCCGCAGTTCTCTTCCTGTATTCAACCAGTTCCTTCTCCTGATCAGCCGCCGTCTTCCTGCATACAGTTTCTCTATTCTCCGAATCTCGCAATTTCTCGGCCAATTCTTTATTCTTCCGCGACAATTCCTGAAGATTTTTCTCTTTTTCCTGGACCTCCCTGCGCAAAGCCAGATTGGAGGAGAATTCCCTCTCGGCGTCCTTCTGTGTCTGCAAGAAACGGGATTGCAGGGAATGATTCTCTTTTCGTAACTTATCCAGCTCGCTTTTTTCTTTGTCCCCCCATCCCTTCAATCTCTGAATTTCCTTTTTCAATTCCGCCTCCTGCCGCCGCAGAAGGCCCAGTTCTTTCTCCATCTCGTCGTGCAATAACTGATACTCATCGTTCGCCTTTTCCAACTCGGCGCGCAGCCCCTTGATCTGCTGTTCAAAAACGTGTTTTACGGAGATCAATCCATCTTTTCCCGGAACCGGCGGATTGCCGGCGCGCGGCTTTTCCTTCTTTTTGCCGCCCGGGCCGCGCTTGTGCGGGAACAAAAGAAGAACCGCTCCGGAACTCAGCAGAATTATGATCAACAAAACAATAATCGTATCCATAGTTTTATTATCGGTAACGGTTAAGGTAACGAAACCCGTATCGGTTTTGGGTTACGGTAACGTCAGAAAGCCGTAACAGTTACCGATAGACGATATTAATACTCGTCATTCGGGAATTCTGCGCTCCGATTAAGTGCCGGCTAAGACGCCAACTTATTCTTGATATCTTCGGGGATCGCCTGCGGGTGCAGGTCCTTATCCACACAGGCCATAACGGTTTTCCCGCGGCAAACAAGGACCCCATCCTGGTTCAACACGCTGTGTTCGAACTCGATCCTTACAGCCTGAATCCTGACTATTTCCGCGCCGATCTGCAGTTCATCCGCGTAGAACCCCGGATATTTGTAGTCGACCTCCTGGCGGCAGACAACGAACATTACGCCCGTCTCCGCCATAGTTTTCAAATCCAGCCCCTTGGAACGAAACAATTCCGTCCTCGCTTCTTCAAAGAAAGCGAGATAATTAGCGTAATAAACTACCCCGCCGGCGTCGGTATGATGATAATAAATCTTCCTTTTTATCAACGTATTCCTATCCATAATCATTGTCCTTCGCGACAAAAGATAAACCGGTAAACGGTAACTATACCATCTTTTTTATTTCTCGGTTACGGCCACATCTTTAAAACCGATAGACGTAAACCGCTCGACGATACGGGTATCGTAACCGCCGCCGAAAGACGATATTCGAACTCAACATAAAAAAACAGAAACGCTAATCCCTATTCCCCGATGATCTTGATCAGTATTTTCTTATCGCGCCTGCCGTCGAACTCCCCGTAAAAGATCTGTTCCCACGGCCCGAAATCAAGCTTGCCGGCAGTGACCGCCACCACCACTTCCCTGCCCATGATCGTGCGTTTCAAATGAGCGTCGGCGTTGTCCTCGCCGGTCAGATTATGCCGGTATTTCTTCTTATCATACGGGGCGAGCGACTCCAGCCACCCCAAAAAGTCCGAATGCAGCCCCTCTTCATCGTCGTTTATGAACACGCTGGAGGTGATATGCATAGAGTTAACCAGGCATAACCCTTCCTTAATGCCGCTTTTGACGACCGCGTCACGGACATCGGGAGTAATATTCAACAATTCCGACTGTTTTGAAGTGTTTATCTTAAGGTAAGAAGTATAGTGCTTCACCGTTCAGTCACCTTGAAAACATCGAACGCGGAATCGAAATCATATACGTTCTTGAAATCGTCCGGAGAATCGTCGCTTTCTTTCCCGAACATTCCCTCGTCTATCATATTAAATACGATATCTCCGAAAGCCTCCGTGTTCCTGATGCCCCAATGCTCCAGCACGGCCCTCAACATCGGGCCGTATTGTTTGATCCCGTACTCTTTTATCCCTTCCAGAAGTTCGCGCCCGCTGACATGGCCTTTTCTGTCAAGCCTGTTCTGGGTAAAACGCAGCGCCTCCATAACGAATTCATACGCGTCGCCTTTGTACCGCGGATCTTTCCCGGTTATTTTGTCTATACGTCGGCGGATATCTCCCGGCATCCCTGCGCCTTTCTTTTATATCTTACAGTCCATTGTTTTAATTTTAGCATAACCGGCGGTTTATGCAACAATGAAGCTCCCCTGGCTAAAGCCCGCGGTTTCTCTGCTATTTGAGCTAAATTCCTCCGAAGCAGTCACCCTCTTTGTTCAGCGATACCTTTCCGTTCACTCTGCGCATTCATCCCCAGGCTTAAGCCTGGGGTTTTCTGCGTAGGAGAATAAACGGCGCTCACTTATCCACAACCACGGTCTTGATCCTCGAAGAATGCCCCGCAGTTATCCTGATCAGGCTTTTGGGAATGTCCAGATACCCGCTCAGAACTTCTATCAAAGCCTCGTTGGCTTTCCCTTCCCTGGCCGCAGCACGCACCCAGACGGTCAGATTACCGTTCCCCTGATCTTCGACTTTTTCCAACCGCGCGTTCGGTTTGATCTTTATATGTAATCTCATATATCGGATAATACGCTGTTAAGTAAGTTTTTTAGACAGGGAACAAGGTCTCGCTAACACTTCTTCCGATCTTCGATCATCGGAAATCTACGAAACATTACACCGGTTTCTCGAAACGGGACCGTCATCCCGGCGTCGCGCACCGGATTATCCCAGATTGTTGTATCTTAACATAGTTGGACGGCGCCGACAATAAAAACCCGGGGAACACCGCCCGGAAGGAACGTTCCACTTGCCAAGAGGCGCCGATTATGGTAATTTATGTTTTCGATGAAGACCCCACTCTGGAAATTTACCAATAAAGAAGGCGATTTCGTCTCCGGCACCGCCGGCATGGTCAAAACGTTGTATTTTCCGCTCTGCAACGGGTTCCCTTTTATGTCTTCCGTGACTCCGGAACTGCGCGGCGACATTAAGACCGACTTCAATACTTTTCTGCTGGAACCCGTCTCCCGTCATTCCCTGCGCGATTCTAAAATAAGCAGGAATTTCTGGGTTTATTTAAACGGCAGGACGGTCTGGTCGGCGACCGGCGTTTCCCGGGGTACGCCGGCGGCAGGGCCGGATGAGACATTCCTGGAAGCGGGAATGTTCTGGCAGAAGATCACGCGCCGGAACAAACGGATAGGCTTAAAGGCGGAAATCACCTCTTTTGTGCCTGCCGCCGGAGAACCGGTGGAGATCATGCTGGTGGAACTCACCAATATCTCTTCCCGCAGTTTAAACTTTATCCCCACTGCGGCTATTCCGGTCTATGCCAGATCGGCAAATAACCTGCATGACCACCGCCATGTGACTTCCCTGCTGACGCGCGTAAAAGAATCTAAGAACGGGATAACCGTAACGCCGACTCTCAGTTTTAACGAATCCGGGCACAAGAAAAACTCCACTTCTTATTTCGTTTTCGGGACGGATGATAACGCTAAAGGACCGGAATATATCTACTCCTCGCAGGAAGAATTCACCGGGGAAGGATCCGATCTCGAGGCTCCCGACGCCGTATGGAAAAAAACATTGCCGGATAAAACTTCCCGGGCGCAGGGAAAAGAACCCATGGCCGGGCTGCGTTTCCGCGCAAAACGCCTGAAAGCCAAAGAAAGCTGTTCTTTTATGATAGTAATGGGAATATCCCCGCAGGGCGCGGCCGCCCCGGAAGAGTTATTCTCCCGTTTCGATACCCGGGAGAAGGTCAACCTGGCCCTGAAATCCACGAAACTTTTTTGGTCACAAAAAAGCGACAGTATCGCTACCGAGACCGCCGATGCCGACTTCGACCGCTGGTTCCGCTGGGTCGGAGTGCAGCCGGTATTAAGAAAGATATTCGGGTGCTCCTTCCTTCCCGATTTTGATTACGGTAAAGGCGGCCGCGGCTGGCGCGACCTCTGGCAGGACTGCCTCTCCCTCATTCTGCTCGACGACCCCTTTAAAGTAAGAGACCTGTTGATCAATAATTTCTCCGGCGTGCGCGTTGACGGTTCCAACGCGACCATTATCGGACAGCGTCCGGGAGAATTCCTGGCCGACAGGAACAATATCAGCCGCATCTGGATGGACCACGGGATCTGGCCGCTGATAACCACACTGCTGTATATCAATCAGACCGCCGATCTGGGCATTCTCCTGGAAGAAACATCTTACTTCCGCGACCACCTGCTTTCCCGAAACAGGGAAAGAGACCCGGACCGGCGCGAAGACAACGACAGGAGGCTCACGTCAAAAGACGGGACCGTTTACAAAGGGACGCTGCTTGAACATATCCTGGTGGAAAACCTCGTGCAATTCTTCAATGTCGGGCCGCACAATCATATCCGCCTCGAGAACGCCGACTGGAACGACGGGCTGGATATGGCCGCCGAGAACGGCGAAAGCGTGGCTTTCAGCGCGCTATACGCGTACAATCTGGAGAACATCTGCGGGCTGCTGGAACGTATGGAGGATCAACAGATAAGCGTTTTCAAAGAACTCTCCGTTTTGATCGATATCCCCGGGCATCCGGCGACCGATTACTCCCGGGCGCAAGAGCGCATCGCCAAACTGAACGCGTATTTCGCGTCCGTGCGTCAAGGCATCGAAGGAAACAGGATACAATTGAACGCTAAAGAACTTATTGCCGATCTGCGGGCTAAAGCCGCAGGTATAGCCCGCCAGATACAGGAAACCGAGTGGCTCCCGGAGAATTTCTTCAACGGTTACTATGATAATCTTAAAATGCCTGTGGAAGGAAAAATAAACGGAAAAATAAGAATGACCCTGACGGGACAGGTTTTTCCGGTTATGTCCGGCATCGCCTCGACCGGGCAGATAACCGCCCTCTTCCGCAGCGCGCGCAGGCATCTGAAAGATACTAAATTCGCAGGATTCCGGCTGAATACGGATTTCGGGGAAGAACAGCTTTCTTTAGGCAGGGCATTCTCTTTCGCGTATGGTGATAAGGAAAACGGCGCATTCTTCAATCATATGTCGGTGATGTTCGCCTACGCCCTCTACAACAGGGGGTTTGTGAAAGAAGGTTATGAAGTGCTCTCCTCCATACAGCGTATGGCGCTGGAAACCGCGGAAAGCAAAATTTACCCCTGCCTTCCGGAATATTTTAACGCGGAAGGCCGCGGGATGTACAGTTACCTTACCGGCTCGGCGAGCTGGTTCATCTTCACTTACCTGACCCAGGTCTTCGGAGTAAAAGGTTCTTACGGGGACCTGCTGATCGAGCCGAAGCTGGTAAAAGAACAATTCAACGCGGCGAAAAAAGCGTCCGTGTCCTCTTTCTTCGCCGGAAAGAGACTGCGGGTTGAGTTCTTTAATCCCGCTCTTAAAGACCACGGTAAATACGCTATTCAGAAAGCCGCGCTTAACGGCCGGGAAATAATCTTCAAATCCTCCGCGTCCTCTCTGCGTATAGACAGAGTCAAACTGCTGCAGCCATCCTCTCCGGAAGAAAATATCCTGGAAATACTTTTAGGATAATCCACTAATCTTATGGGTATTGAGTATTGGGTTGTGAGTATTGAGCATTAAACGTAATTACTCAATAGTCAGAACCTGATACTCTATACACAATACTCACTACTCTATACGGTATTTTGACTTCAGGCGGAGACTGCGGGGGCTGCGGAAAGGGTGATCTTCAATGAATGCATAAAATAGATCAGGAATAATCTTCCGTTTATGACCACGAACATCCCGCCTTTTATGCGGCAGAAGAATTTCTCCACGTGTTCCCTGGTATCTTTGATCTTCAGAATATATAAATACGGGCTGGGCTTATTTTCAAGTTCTTTTCCCGTCACTTCTTTAGCCATATAAACAAAATGACGGCTGACAATACTGTGGATACCTTCCTTGTCGGAGACTTCGGTAGCCGCCAGTATCTTGCGCCTTTTCAACGGTGAAGAAAGATTCTTGAAAACTATGTCTCTCATAGCTGCGCTCCGCTTGCGGACGGTCTAATTTCGACTTTCTATTTTCAATCGCCCAAATTATATCCGTTTGACCCGATAAAAAATCAGCCGGGATGCTCATAAAGGGATCATTAAGATTTTTTACCCCCGGCATCCCGGCGTCATCCCCTTGACCTCTGTGGCTGGCGGGGAAAGCAATTAACAATACTTTTTTAAAATGTTTTTTTATGGGCAATAAAAAAATCTTACTCCTTTATTGTGAATAAATTATAACATACGCCGACTGGCTATTTCAAGTACCTAACAAGCCCAAGAAGAAAACGCTTTCCCGCTTAAAATATCTTCTTCTCCTGGCCTTTGAAGAATCTTATGATATTACTGCGGTGCCGGAAAACCCCCAGCAAGCCGAATACTCCTCCCGCGGTTACCCAGAGAACAGGGAACTTTAAAACAACAAGATAAACCGGTAACAATATCCCGGCAGCCACAGAAGCGATAGAGACGATCCTTGTTGTTACGAAAACAAGTATCCAGGTCAGCAAAGTCAACCCGAGGACTAAACCCAATCCGTGAATACGCAATGCCAGCCCGATCAAAACGCCCAATGTAGTGGCTACTCCTTTGCCTCCCTTGAATCCGAGGAACACCGGCCAGTTATGCCCGGCAACGGCGGCGATCCCGCATAAAAACTGCGGCAGCGCCCCCGGCAATCCGGATGTATTATGCGCGGTTATGAGATCGCCCGCCACGGTAACCGCCAATACGCCTTTCAGGACATCTATAAACAACACGATTATCCCCGGCCCTTTACCCAGCACCCGCAAGGCATTGGTGGCGCCGACATTACCCGAACCCAATTTACGGATATCCACGCCTTTAAGCAGCCGGCCCGCCAGGTAAGCGGTGGGAAAAGCTCCCAACAGATAGCTAAGCGCTATCCCTGCAATTATCAGTGCCATAGAGCACCCTCAAACCTTTCTTTATATAAAGTAATCCCGAGATCACGGTCAGCACGGCGGCAGTCCACCAGATGACCGGCGCCGCCTTAATTTGCAGCAGCACCGCGATGACCGCGCCCATCTGCGCTAATGTGGTATATTTCCCCCATTTACTGGGAATTATCTCTATCTTCTGACGGACCATATAAATAACCACCGAGCCGAGGACGATGATCACATCCCTGCTCAATACTATAAGCACCACCCAAAAAGGGAATTTTAAAGCTAATTGAACTCCGGTGGAATCGCTCAACAATATGAAAGCGCTGATTAAAAGAAGTTTGTCTCCGATAGGATCCAGCACCAGTCCGGCCTTGGATTTCTGCCCCGACTTCCTGGCTATGTAGCCGTCCACCGCGTCCGATATGCCGGCCAGGCAGAAGATCCCCAGCGCCAGAAGCCGCAAATACTCCCGGCAAGGCGCGTAATAAATGAGCGCGGCGATGAAGAACGGCACCGTAAGTATGCGGAACGTGGAGATCTTGTTCGCGAAATTCATTGGATCACCCTTAACCGCTGCGGCGGCCAGTAAATGAAGATCGCTTTGCCGAGAAGGTTTTCCTGCGGGACAAAGCCCCAATAACGGCTGTCCTGGGACGAAGCGGAATTGTCCCCGAGGACAAAATAGTGCCCCGGCGGCACGATGATCTTCCCGCCCTCTTTGCCGTACTCGCCGCGGTTGTAATAATATCTGCCGCCGAACCCGCCTTCAAGCAAAGGCTGGCCGTTGACGAATATGGTCCCGTTCTTGATCTCCACGGTATCCCCGCCGGAAGCGACCAGCCTCTTGATAAAATCCTTCTTCGGGTCCTCGGGATAAATGAAGACCACGACGTCCCCCGGAAGCGGCTTGCGCAGCGCAGGCAGCCTCAAAGGAAAAAACGGCACTTTCGCCCCGAAAATGAATTTATTGACCAGTATCACATCGCCTTCCAGAAGCGTCGTTCTCATTGAGCCCGTGGGAATGCGGAATGCCTGCACGACGAATGTCCTGATGAACATCGCCAGGACAAAAGCGATCAGTATGGACTCCACCCACTCCCGGAAAACTTTTTTACCGCCGGCGTTAACCTTATTGTTTTTCATATCTTAAGCACCTCCCAAAAAGCTTCCTGGGGAATTTCCACCTTCCCGAACTGCTTAAGCCGCTTCTTCCCTTCCTTCTGCGCCTCCCAGAGTTTTCTTTTCCTGCTGATATCGCCTCCGGAACACCTGCTGGTTACGTGCTTGCCCAGCGCCCTGACTTTTTCTGAAGCCAGTATCTGACCGCCTATGGCCGCCTGGATCGCGACCTCAAAGGCCTGTTTGGGAATAACATCCTTCAGCTTGGAAACAAGGGCGCGCGCCCTGCTGATCGCCTTGTCCTTGTGCATCAGGCAGGAAAAAGCGTCGCATACCGAACCGTTCACCAATATATCAAGTTTCACGAGTTTGGTCGGCATATAGTCCTCGAATTCATAATCGAGAGAACCGTAACCGCGCGTGATCGACTTCATCCTGTCGTAGAAATCCACGATTATTTCCGACAAGGGGACATAGAACACCACTTTCATCCTGTCTTCGCCGTAGTATTCCGTGGACTCGAAGATACCGCGCCGAGACTTGGCCAGTTCGTAGACGGAATCTATGCTGTCCACCGGCACGATCATCAACAGTTTGACATAGGGCTCGAACGCCTCTTCTATATCCTGCGCCGCCGGCAGTTTGGCGGGAGTATCCACATCAAAAACCGTCCCGTCGGGAAGTTTAACGCGGTAAACCACGTTGGGGACCGTGAGGATCAGATTAAGATTATACTCCCTCTCCAGGCGTTCCTGCACGATCTCCATATGCAGCAGGCCGAGAAAACCGCAGCGGAATCCCGTGCCGAAAGACTGCGAATTCTCCGGTTCGAACATAAACGAAGCGTCGGTAAGCTTCAGTTTATCCATAGCGTCCCGCAAATAAGTGTAATCGCCCGGATTAACCGGGTAAATCCCGCAAAAAACAAGCGATTTCGGGACACGGTAACCCGGCAGCACCGCGGAACAGGGATTCTTGAAATCTGTAATTGTATCGCCGATTATTATTTCCCTGGGGTCCCTGATGTTACAGATAAAATACCCCACTTCACCGCAGGAAAGACTGTCCGCCGGGCAGTATTTCAGGTTTTTAAAAGTCCCCATCTCCTCGATCTTGTAAGTTTTCCCGGAATGCATCACTTTAAGCTGGGTGCGGGCATCTATGGAACCGTCGAATATTCTGGCGAACACCACCACTCCCCGGTAAGGATCGAACCTGCTGTCGAAAACCAGCGCTTTCGTGGGATTTGCGCTTTCGCCTCCGGGAGGAGGCACCAATTCGATCACCTTCTCCAGCAGATCGATCACCCCTTTACCTTCTTTGGCTGAACAAAGCACTATCTCCTCTTCGCTGAAACCGAACACGCTGTTGATCTGCCTGATAACGCGCGGCACATCCGAAGAAACCAGGTCTATTTTGTTGATCACCGGAATGATCTTAAGTTTATTCTCCTTCGCCAGGTAATAGTTTGCGACCGTTTGCGCTTCAACCCCCTGCCCGGCGTCGATAAGCAGCACCGCCCCTTCGCAGGCGGCCAAAGACTTGGAGACTTCATAACTGAAATCCACGTGTCCGGGAGTATCTATCAGATTAAAGGTATATTCTTTGCCGTCGCGGCTGCGGTAGGAAAGCCTGACCATGGAAGCTTTGATGGTAATGCCCCGCTCGCGCTCCAGGTCCATATCATCCAGGAGCTGGTCCCTTCGATTACGGACATCCACCGCTCCCGTCAACTCCAGGATCCTGTCGGCAAGGGTGGATTTACCGTGGTCTATGTGCGCGATTATGGAAAAATTGCGTATTAAGTTCCTGTCCATATTATTTCCTGTCCGCCAGGGCCGCCGACATCCTGGCGACCACTTCTTCTATCCCGATGCCGGTGGTATCGATGTATACGGCGTCCGGCGCCCGGCGCAGAGGTGCGAACTCGCGCGTGGAATCTATATTATCGCGGTTCTTCAGGTCCTGCGCCACGTCTTCCATCTTCAGTCCCGGATTGGCGCCTTTCAATTCCAGATAACGCCTTTTTGCCCGTTCCTTTGGCCCGGCGTCAATATAAAACTTTATTTCCGCGTCGGGAAAAACGTATGTGCCGATATCCCTGCCGTCCAAGATGCTGTCTTTGGAACGGCCCAGCCTCCTCTGTATCTCTACCAGGACCTGCCTGACTTCTTTGACCTTGGCCAGGTCGGAAACAACCCTGGTAATGCGCGGCTGCCTGATCTCGAAAGAGACGTCTTTACCGTCCAGCAGGACTTTAAGTGAACCATCGCCGCCATACTGCAGGTCCACCGCGGTCTCGGACGCCATCTTCGCCAGCCGGCGGGTATCCTGGAAATCGATCCCCTGTTCAAGCGCTTTTAAAGTGAGCGCGCGGTACATCGCTCCCGTATCGAGGTAAGTAAAACCTATCTTCATCGCCAGCTTCCTGGCGACAGTGCTCTTCCCCGCGCCTGCCGGACCGTCCACCGCTATTATCATAAGATCACTCCCGTTCAAGCAGACGCCGTTTCAACGAAGCGCGCGAAAGTATTTTTTCCAGCGCGGCCGCATCGCCCCGGGCGATCGCCGACTTGAGCGTTTTGAATCTGCCCTCGAACACAGTCATAGCCCGCACGATATTCTTTTTATTGCTCATCATTATGTCCGCCCAGAGGCGGCTGTCGGACGCGGCGATACGCGTAGTATCCCTGAAACCGCCGGCGGCTAATTTAAGAAAAGCTCCCGGCACAGATCCGACGAGAGAGAAGGCCACGGTATGCGGCAGGTGGCTGACATAAGCTATTGCCCTGTCGTGAACGGCCGGGTTCATAACTATCACTCGGGAACCTATCGCGCGCCATAATTTAGCGGCTATCGCGGCATCCCGGCCGTTTCCGGTAATTACGCAGACGGAGTCCGCGAAAAGTTCCGCATACGCGTTTTCCGGGCCTTTCTTTTCTGAACCCGCCAGAGGATGGCAACCGGCATAACGGCAGAAATAACGCGAGAGGACTTTTCCTACTTCGGCTTTAGTGCTGCAGACATCTATCACCAGACAGTCTTTACCGGCCAATGAAGCGGCCTTGGGCGCCAGGGCCTTTACCGCTCCCGGCGGCACCGCGAAAATCAGGAGATCCGCGCCTGTGACGGCGGACAACGAATCGGAACCGGCGTCTATAAGGCCTTTCTTCAGCGCGGCGTCAACGGTGGACCGCCGCCTGCTTATCCCTACTACCTGCCCGGCGAGTTTGTTTTTTTTGAGCGCGGCGGCGAACGAACCGCCTATCAGCCCCACGCCGATGACCGCTGCTTTCTTGAACTGCGGCATTATAATTCTCTCCCCAGCAAGGCTGCCATTCTCTTAAGATCATCCATCAAGGCGTAGAAATTGGACGGAAGGAGCGACTGCGCCCCGTCGGAAAGCGCGTCCTCGGGATGGCTGTGCACTTCGATGATCAAGCCGTCGGCCCCGGCGGCAAGCGCCGCTCTGGATAAAGCGGGGACCAATCCCCATTTTCCCGCGGCATGGCTGGGATCGACGATCACCGGCAGATGCGACAATTGTTTGGCCACGGGGATCGCGCTGATATCGAGGGTACTGCGGGTGGAATCCTCGAAAGTCCTTATCCCGCGTTCACAAAGAATAACATTAAGATTGCCTCCGGAGGCTATATATTCCGCCGACATTAGCAGGTCTTTCACAGTGGAAGCCATGCCCCTCTTCAACATTACCGGCTTTCTGGTCAAACCTACTTCTTTAAGCAGGTTAAAATTCTGCATATTGCGCGCGCCTATCTGCAGGATATCCACATACTCGGCAACCAGGCCGACGTCACGGGGATCCATCACTTCACTTACGGTGACCATTCCCAGTTCGTTGCCGGCTTTCCTAAGATGTTTCAACCCTTCTTCTCCCAGCCCCTGAAAGCTGTAAGGCGAAGTCCTGGGTTTGAAAGCCCCTCCGCGCAAAACGCTTGCCCCGGCTTTCTTGACTTCCACCGCCACCTCGTAGAGCGTTTTATAGTCTTCGATAGCGCAGGGACCGGCCATAACCACCAGCTTTCTGCCGCCGATCTGCACGCCCCGGCCGGCGTCGATGACCGAACCTTCCGGACGTATTTCGCGCGACACCAGTTTATAAGGCGCCAGCACCGGCATAACCTTTTCCACTCCCGGGAATACTTCCAAAGGAGTGACCCGGAGCACGTCTTCCGGGCCGATCACGCCTACGATAGTTCTTTCCGTGCCTTTCGATACATGCGGGGTCAGTCCCAGTTTACGGACTTTATCCAGTAAATGATCAACCTGCTCTTCCGTGGCGTCAGGCCTAAACACTATAATCATCTGCGACCTCCATTAGTTGGCTTACGAATCCGGCGATACTTATCTTACGCCGCGCGGGACAGCACTTTCTTCATCGCGGCGATGAATTTCTCGTTCTCTTTCCTGGTCCCGATGGTTACCCTGATAAAATTCTTAAGGCCGTACTGTTTCATATCCCTGACGATGACCCCGCATTTAAGCAATTCTTTGAAAACCCCGACCCCGTCCCTGCCGGCGTCTATCAGCAGAAAATTAGCCGCCGACTGGACATAAGCGATGCCCATTTTGCCGAGGGCGGTATACAGATAGTCCTTCCCCTGCAAGACCGCCGAGCGCGTCTTTTCCAGGAACTTACGGTCGTCCAGGGCGGCGCAGGCCGCGGATTGAGCGAGCGAGTTTATATTAAACGGCTGGCGCACTCTTTCCATAAAAGAGACCAATTCCGGACGGCCTACGGCGTATCCCAGCCTTATGCCGGCCAGACCGTAGGCTTTGGAGAAAGTCTTCATCACTATCACGTTTGCGCTATTTATATAATTCAGCCCGAAGGGAAAGTCGTCCGTGTCGATGAAACTGTCGTAGGCCTCGTCGAGCACGACGATCACATTTTCCGGGACCCCGGCAAGGAACTCTTCCAGTTCGCAGCGCGCCACGTAAGTGCCGGTGGGATTATTGGGATTGGCGATAAAAACAAGTTTTGTTTTCCTGTCTATCTTCTTCCTGAGTGCCTCCAGGTCGTACTTGAAATACCGCAAAGGCACTGTAACGAGCTTCCTGCCGTTGACCGCCGACACTATCTCGTATTCCAGGAACGTCAGATCGGCGGTAACGATATTCTCGTCATTCTCCACGAATGTCCTGATGAGCATATCTATCAATTCGTCGGAACCGTTGCCGAGCACGAAGTTAGCCGGATCCAGCCGCAGCATCCTGGAAAGTTTCTTCTTTAAATAAAACCCCTGGCTGTCCGGATAACGGTTCAGTTTAGGGAGGGCCTTTTTGACCGCTTCCACGGCTTTCGGCGAGGGACCGAACGCGTTCTCATTGGAGGCGAGTTTGATCACTTCCTTTAACCCCAGTTCTCTCTTAGTCTCTTCTATCGGCTTTCCCGCGATGTAAGGCGTAACCGCCAGTATGTTCTTTCTTACAAGGCTCTCCATCTATGTCTCCCCGAAGACCGGTCCTTTACAGCATCCGGATTAAACCGGATAAGAACCGAGGATCTTCATAAACTTACATTTATTTTCCAGCGCCGCCAGCGCTTTTGCGACGTTCTTTTCTTCTTTATGCCCGCAGAGATCCACAAAGAAATAATAATCCCAGGCCTTTTTCTTGGAAGGCCGCGATTCTATCCTCGTCAAATTCACCCCGTATTTCCTGAAAGGCAGCAGCATATCGTATAAAGCGCCGACTTTATCCTTTATCGAGAACATTATCGAGGTCCTGTCGTTGCCCGTGGGGGCCGCCTCGGTCTTGCCTATCACCAGGAACCTGGTTATGTTATGCGGGGAATCCTCAATAGCCGCCGCCGCCACATTCAACTTGTACACTTTCGCCGCCAGCATAGATGAAATAGACGCGCTGTACTTTTCTCCCGCGGCTATTTCAGCCGCACGGGTAGTGCTGGATACTTCTATTTTTTCAACCGCCGGCAGGTTCTGCTGCAGCCATATGCGGCACTGCCCGAAGACCTGCGGGATCGAATAGATCTTCCTGATCTTATTCCTGGGACAATTTGCGAGCAGGTTATGCGAGATATCAAGCATAAGCTGGCTGCATATCTTCAAGTCCGATTCATTGAACATATCCATAGTGTGGCTGACCGCGCCTTCTATGGAATTCTCTATCGGCACTACCCCGTAATCGGCCGTATCCCGCTGCACCTGCAGGAAAACATCCGTGATACTCTGGCAGCCTATGGACACCACCTGGGACCCGAAACGCTTCAGGGCCGCCAAATGGCTGAAACTTGCTTCCGGACCGAGGTACGCCACCTTGAGCGGAGATCCCAAAGAAAGACTATAGGACATTATCTCGCTATAGACGGCTTCCAGGGCCTTATTGCTCAACGGCCCTTTATTCAACGCGGCTATCCTGCGCAGGACTTCGCTCTCCCTGTCCGGAGAATACAGGCTCTTTCCGCTGCTGCGTTTCAGGCGGGAGATCATACTGCTGACGCCCGCGCGCCGGTTGAGCAATTCTATTAATTTCTTATCCAGGCTGTCAATCTGCGACCGCAGGCTGTTCAGGCTCATTACCGCCCTCCTTATTTTCCCGCTCCTGCGCCGCGATCGATTGCTGCATACCGGCGAGAGCAGCTGCCCCGACTTCGATGCTGTCTAATTTAGGCATATCTTCTATTGAATTCAAACCGAAATATTCCAGGAACTGTCTGGTCGTGCCGAAAACGAACGGCCTGCCCGGGGCGTTCTTCTTACCGGTTATCCTGATCAGATTCCTCTCCTGCAGGCTTTTCATTACCCCGTCGATGTTAACGCTGCGCAGAGACTGGACTTCCTGCTTGGTGACCGGCTGTTTATAGGCGATTATCGCCAGGGTTTCCATCGCCGGGCGGGAAAGTTTATCATTGCGCCGCTGTCTGTATAACTTGCGCACGAACCCGGAAAACCCGGAAGCTGTGGTCATCCTGAATCCGCCGGCTACTTCGTCGATCCGCACGCCCCTGCCGCTGGCCTCGTATTCCTGTTTAAGCTGCCCGATCGCCTGCTTCACCATGGCGGTATCGGATCCGGGGACAAGAGAACGTATCTGTTCAACGCTTACAGGCTGTTCTGCGGCAAACAACAAAGCCTCCACAACCGCGGTAATATTATCTGCCATAATCGGTCGTCTCCCGGTTTTAAGCCGGGGCTCCTTCTTGATCGTCGGAATCAATAAGATCGACGCTGCCCGCCTACTTCAGGGAATAACCCCGGAAGCATTAACAGGATTTAGTCTGTTTATATACTTCGTTCAACAACTCTTCGGTGCTGCCCGGCTCGGGCAGCCTCTCCAAAGCTTTCCTGATCATCGCGGAGGCTTCGGACTTTTTGTACTCAAGCCTGGTAAGGATCTCCGCCGCTTCTTCTTCTATGTCGGAGGAAGAGAAGGATTCCGGAGTTCTTTCCCTCTGCGGGATATCACTCTCCTGTATCAGGCAGAACTTACCGACCTTATTCTGCAGCTTTGCCACGATCTCTTTGGCGCGCTGCTGCCCTATCCCCGGCAAAGTCTTGAGAAAATTCACGTCCCCGGCGTCAATTGCCCTGGCGATGGAAGCTATAGGCTGGTTCAATGCTTTCAAAGCGGCGCGCGGGCCTATCCCGGAAACCGTGATAAAAACCTGAAAGAATTCCTTTTCTATCTCATTCAGGAACCCGAAAAGCACCGGGGTGCTTCTTGACGGCTCTACCTGATGAAAATGATACGTGATCAAACTGATCTGCGAACCGTCCGGAACGTCGCACTGCAGACGGGACATCACCGCAGCCGGAACAAAAACCTCATACAAGATACCATAAGACTCTATGGCCAGGGAATTGGCATTTTTCTGGACAACTTTTCCGGAAATACCCACTATCATATTTTAGACCTGCTGATAAAGGAATGTCCTATGGCCAGGGCTAAAGCATCGGTAATATCCATATAAGCCGGGGGTTCCTTGATCCCCAACAAATCCATTACCATCTTTTGCACCTGTTGTTTGGAAGCGAGCCCTTTGCCGACTATTGCCTTCTTTATCCTGGTCGCCGCGTACTCCGCTTGAGTGACTTCGGCCATAGCGCAGGCTAGGCAGATAACGCCGCGCGCGTGCCCCAATACGTATGAAGTGGCGGGATGAGCATAATGAGAATAGATCTTTTCCAGTACCGCCGCCTCCGGCCGGAATTCGTTCAATATCGACTGTACCGCAGTATATATCTTTTCAAGCCGGACAGGAAGAGGCTCTTGCGCCTTAGTTTCAATTATCCCCGCCTCCACCAGCCTGAAGACGGAGCCGGAGACTTCAATCAAACCGTACCCCGTAATGCCCAACGCAGGGTCAATGCCCAGTATTCTCATAAAGCCCGGCCGTTTTATTCTTCGCTCTCGGCTATCTTCGACATTATCTCATCGGGGATATCAAAATTGGCATACACGTTCTGGACGTCGTCGTGCTCTTCCAGCGATTCTATCAACGACAGCAGCTGCTTGGCGTCGCTCTCGTTGACCTTGACTGTGGAAGAAGGGATCATTGTCAGATCCGCCGATTGTATCTTGATATTCTTGTTCTGAAGCGCCTGCTTGACGTTCTCCAGATCCTGCTGGGCGGTGGTGATCTCGTAGTTGGTATCGTCTTCTGTCTTAAAGTCTTCCGCGCCGGCTTCCAACGCGACATTCATAAGCTCGTCTTCCTTGACCTGGCTCTTCTCTACAAGAATATACCCTTTTTTGGCGAACATCCAGCTGACTGAACCAGCCCCGGCCATATTGGCGTTTTTCTTGGACATAATGTTGCGCACTTCGGCGGTAGTCCTGTTCTTGTTGTCCGTCAGGGCTTCCACCATCATCGCCACCCCTCCCGGACCATAGCCCTCATACATCACATTCTCATACGTGACCCCCGGCAACTCCCCGGTACCTCTTTTGATGGCCATTTTCACGTTATCATTAGGCATATTCGCTTCTTTAGCCTTGACCATCACCGCGCGCAGTTTAAAGTTGGTCTCCGGATTACCGCCGCCTTCGCGGGCCGCGACCGTCAACTCTTTTATGATCTTGGTATAGACCTGCCCTTTTTTAGCGTCCAGGGCGGCTTTCTTATGTTTGATACCTGCCCATTTTGAATGTCCTGACATCTTACTGCCTCCTTAAATGAGCGGATAACCTACGTAACGTAAGTTATAGCCCCGAACATTCGGGGCGTCCGCGAATTCAATCCCGCGCATGCGGAACATTTGTTACACCATTAACCACAAACTAACGGCCGCGATTTATGACCGCGGTAAAAACCGGGATAGATAGAAAATAAGCCGGGTTCTGTCTGGCGCGGATATGACTCCGCGCCAAGCGGCGATTCCTCTGAACCTGCGATGTTGCCATCGCAATCGAGCAGCCTACCCGAGACTGATAGCGGGACGGGTAAATCCCTCATCTCCTATTCGGCCTTGCTCCACGTAGAGATTGCGGCGTTTCACTTTCCCCGGTTTCCCGGGGAAACTCGTCTCTGTAGCTCTCCCGCTTCTAAAAGCGGGTCCCCTGAAGGGGATTCCGCCGGCCGGATTAACAGCCGGGGTGGGCGTTACCCACTACGTTACCCACAGGAGCCCGGACTTTCCTCCCGCCGGCAATACACCGGCGAGCCGCCGCTTCCTATCTATCCCGCATCCTTCGCCTGCTGCACCGCCTGATTGGCAAGTTTATCAGCGCCCTTGTTATTTTCTCTCGGAATGTGCCTGACGGAAACCTCTTTAAAAGCGGGGATCAATCGTTTTGCCTGCAGGTAGAGCGCCATTATCTCCGCGCTCCTGACTTTATAAAGGCCGTTTATCTGCCGGCAAACCAGTTCACTATCCGTATTTATCACTATTTTCTCCGCCTTAAGGAGCAGCGCCTCCTGCAAAGCGTGGATTAAAGCGGTATATTCGGCGTGGTTATTGGTGGCATGCCCCAAGTAAACCGATATGTTACGGATAACCTGCCCGGCATCGATTATTATGACGCCGATCCCGGCAGGCCCGGGATTGCCTTTGGAAGCGCCGTCTATATAGATCTCAAGCTCTTGCATCCCGCTCATTCGAGATAAAGGATCCTGTTGCACATTTCACAGGTCACCAGGTTATCATACATACTGATCATATTGATCACCTGCGGAGGAACGAACATATGACACCCGCCGCAAGACGTCCCCTGCACGGGCACAAGCGCCAGTTCGCCGCGGATCTTCAGTATCCTGTCATATTGCGCCAGCACTTCCGGGCGTAAGAGCGGAGTGATCTGTTTTCGCTGTGTCTCAAGACAAACGAGTTTATCGTCTATTTCCTTTATCTCCGCCTCAACCTCTTTTTTCTGGCCGGCGAATACACGCTCTTCTGCGGCCAGCAAGGCTTTGCCTTTTTCCATCTCTACGCGTGAAGCGTCCATACGTTCCATTACTTCGAGTATTTTATCCTCAATAAGGGATTTATCGGCCTTGCCGCCTTCGATCTGCTGCTGCATCGTATGATATTCTTTGTTTGTCTTCAGTTGATAAAGCTGCCCCTGAAGTTTAAGGATGCTTTCTTCCTTGGCCGCGAGTTCCCCCTCTTTATCCTTCTTCTGCTTTTGCAGATCCAGGACGGTTTTTTCCAGACCAGAGAGTACGCCGCGCTTGACCTCGAAAGCCGCTTCCAACTCCGCTATCTTCGCCGGCTTTTCTTCTTTTATCCTTCTGAAGCCGTATATCTGTATATCCACCTGCTGTAATTCCAGCAAATGCTGAAGCTGCGTTTTTAAATCCGTATTCATAAGTCCTTATCTTTCCGTCTTGCTTGCTTTAATACCAAACAATGAATACTCCATGGGCTAATCCTTCGACCTTGCTCAGGACAGGCGCCCGGGGTTTCTCTACTGCTTGAGCTAAATTCCTCCGAAGCAGTTGCTCTCTTTGTTCAGCGATACCTTTGCGTTCACCCTGCGCATTCATTCCCAGGCTTAAGCCTGGGGTTTTCTGCGTAGGAGAATAAATTAATGGGCGATACAGGACTCGGACCTGTGACCTTTGCGATGTGAACGCAACGCTCTAACCAACTGAGCTAATCGCCCGGAAACTTTGGGAACAGTCCATCGACTGGTAATCCACAGACCATAATTAATTACTAAGAAAAGCACCTCCCGGAGACTCAAAAAGATCAAAACCTGAACAATAGAAAATAGAGAATTGACCGCAATTGAACTTATTTATGTTCTATTATCTATTGTTCAATTGCTCTATACTTCACCACTAAAGTGGTTAAGTATGGGCCCACAGGGATTCGGACCCCGGACCAAGTGATTATGAGTCACCTGCTCTAACCACTGAGCTATGGGCCCCAAAACTTCTATTACTTAAATCTTCTATTTAACGGAATATCGATGTCCGATTCCCGGAAAGACAACAATGGAACTCCGCGGCCTGAAAGCCGTAGTATCTTTCAATGCCCTTCTCGGAAGCGCCTGCCGGCCGGCAAGGCAAAGAATTCCCCGAAGCAAAACAGCGCCGTATTTCAGAAGATTTTAGCGCGGGATATTTACCGGACGGAAGTATAGAATATACATCGTGCCGCCGGCCTGCAAAGCTTCCTAAAAGCATTTTAAATGAAGCTTTAGTATACCAAACTTATCGCCGCCAATCAAGAAATAAAAACCCCCCTTTTTCACGCCCCCGGCACCGATCCGCGTATTAATTTATTCTGTTCTTTTAATATAGTACAGCATTCAGCGTAACAAGGCGCTGATCTTGCCAACCCTCTCCGGAAAGAGAGAAGCTCATTTAACCACAACTCTCTCAAAGGCATATTGCGGATATTCAATCCGGGGACCACCCTATATTGCTGCGGACAATGAAGCACATCGCCGTTGGCGTCTATGGAAAGTATATAATAATTGGTAAAGCATCCCGCGCCTTCCGCTCCCCCGGACAACCCTGTAATGTTCTCTTCAACCGCCCAGTTCCCGGCATACATCACTTTCTTTTCCTGTCCGCAAACACCGAGCATCTGCCTGAATTCGGCCGATTGCTCCCGGTCAAGCTGCAGCCCCGAATAATCGGGCAGCCCCATATCGATCAGTTTGAGAATATTCAAAGATTCTATATTCTTATATCTGTTCGCGAATTTAACCATTTCCGGGAAACAGCCGTAATTATGCCGCGTTATCACCATATTCACCAAAACGCGCATTTTGCTTGGGGTTTTCTCCAATGTGTCGAGAAATTCCTTAATATTCTGAAAATACTCCTTTTTATTCACCGCCGGCCTCAAGCTGTGCTGCAGCCCCGCAAAAGGAGCGTCCAGGCTAAGCAAGAGTATGTCCCATCCGTAACCGCTCATCTCTGCGGCCAGTCCGCCGTTGAGCATACTGCCGTTGGTAGTCATTGAGCCGGTCAAACCAAGTTCTTTTATCTTCCGCATGATCCGTCGGATATCCGGCCTGCAGAAAGGCTCGCCGCGCATACCTCCGATATTGATCTCCCTGACCTTGAAACTGCGGGCGTCTTCGAATAGCCCGAACAACTCCTCCGTGCTTAATTCGCTTCCCTTACCGTTGCTCCTTCCGTCATCTATCCTCCCGCCGCGGCAGTAAACGCAGGAAAGATTGCAGGTACCGGTCAACATTAAAGCAATGGTTTCCGGACCGGTACGCGGATCGTTCAAACCTGTCCTTACCCTCTCGATCGTCTGGTTGTCCATAACCCAACGCCCCCCGGGGAATCAATTACGGTTTTCTTTTCAACGAATCAAAATGCCTGAATCTTTCCCTCAATACCCGGGCCTCATGATCAACGCAAAAAAGACACCCCCGGCAGGCTTCCGGAAATTCCGTGCTGCCGATGAAATTACGCAAAAAAGAAACATATTCCCTGCCTTTCAGGAATTCAACGAGGCTGCCGGGATCAAGATAATTAAAAGAGAACTGTTTGTCGTACCTGAACTGGCAAACGGGAACATTACCGTTATAACAGATCGACAATGTTGTCAACGGCATATAACATCCGAGGCTGATCCCGCGCCTGTTCCGCAGAGATACCCCGTTATCATCTCCGGCGGCCGGCTGTTTTGCCGGGGCCGCGTTTTCGCTATGCCGCGCGAGCTCGCCGATATTGGAATCTATCCCCAGTTCCTCGAGCATACTGCCGGCACGGCGCAGGTCGTCTTCCGGCACCGCAGCGGCGGCTAAAGCGGCCTGTTCAGCCGTATAGCACCTTAACTGCTGAAAAAAGAAAAAATTTATCCTGTGCCCGCGCAGGTGCCCGATGACCCCGGGCACTTTATCGCAATTGTTTTTCAGGAGCGTGAACATAATGTCAACCGAAGGCACCGGGCTGTTATACATATTCTTGAATTTAGTCACGGCGGAGAGTATTTCCAGGGTATGCCTGTGCCGTTTCGGGCTGGAATATATGCCGGCGGCGGTCTGTTCGGAATCAGTATTAAAACTTATATTCAACTGGCTGACCAGACGGTCACGCACCATACGCTCCACGTCTTCCAGCAGGAGCGCATTGGAGTTCGTTATCACTCTGATAAAGACATCCGTGTCCCTGAGCGCCTCCAGGAAATAAAACATATTCTCTTTATAAAAGAACGGCTCGCCGCCGCCGAAAAGATGGATATCGCGCACGGACAGTTTTTTAACGTCCTCCGCCAGTTTCCTTACATTGTTCTTATCGGAAAAGAAATCCTTTCGCGGATCATACTGTAAATGCCTCGTGCCTTCATTGCTTTCGGCATTCAGACTATCCGAACAGTAAATGCATCTGTCATTGCAAAGCGCCGTGGGATAGACGAAGAACCGTAACGGCACAGGCCTGGAATTGCGTTTAAGATTATACAACCCGGCGGCCATCGACTCGGTTACGGCGTCGGGTGAATATTTAAACCGCATACGTTTACGGAAGAATGAACCGAACATATTTAATCCTTTTTAAGAAAGAAGATTTAAACCCCGGTAACGGCCACGGTAACGAAGCCCGTATCGGTTTTGGGTTACGGTAACGTCAAGAAGCCGTAACCGTCCGCCATTAAAACATTGGCGAGACTTCGTTACCGAGTGACTAAATGGGTATCGTGACCGTAACCGATAAACGATATTAATACTCGGCATTCGGGAATTCTGCGCTCCGATTAAATAACGAGCCCTGCCAGGCATGGAGAATTGCAGGCCTCGACCCGCAGCATCTCCTGCCTGTATTCAGGGCTGCCGAAAACATCTTCAAGTTTATGCTTATGCAAAGGATATTCCAATTCCCTGCCGCATATCCAGATATTGCCGCGCAGGTTAATGTTAAAACTGCCCGAGCCCATTTTGCAGCGGTTCTTTGTTTTCAGCGTGCCGTTAAAATAATCGATATACCTGTCTACTATCTCCAGCGGGCGGCACAACGGCACCGGATCTTCCCTGCGCAGAAAATCGACGACACTCTTCAGTTGCGCTTTCTGCCTGTCGTTAAGCTCAAAATCCTGCCTGCGGTGATATATCTCGTTATGCGGAATCACCGGTTGTATATCCAGCCGCACTCCAGGGTAATGACGCCTGAGGAATTTCAGGAAATCTATATAACGGGAGAAATTCTCCGGCATAATTACAGAGGTGAAGTAAAAGGTGAACCTATGCCGGCGCAGGAGGTCGGCGGCAGCGATGATCTTATGAAAAGTCCCCTCCCCCCGGATCAGGTCGTTTTCACGCCTAAGTCCGTCGCAGGAAACCAGGAACACCAGTTTGTCCCTGAAACGCGACACCTCTTCCAGGAAACCGGGGTTCATCAGCGTGCCGTTGGTGACGACATTGACCGTGATCCCCCTGCCGGCGCAGAACTTTATCATTTCAATCAAATCCTGCTGCCGCAGCAAAGGTTCCCCTCCCCCGAAAGTCACCACCTCCGTCTCAAAACGGGTGATGTTCTCCAATACCGAGAGCCAGTCCTTAATATCCAGTTCCTCTTCAACTTCATGGGGATGCCTGGTAGTGCTGCACATTATACAGCGAAGATTGCATCTATTGGTGATAGCCAGATAGAACTGCGAGAACTTTTCCGTGGAAGGCCGCGGAAGTGAAACGGATACGGGAACAGGCGGTTCATTATTATCCGCCGTTTCCGCGGAAACCGTTTCAAGAGTATTCTTGACCGTCTGCCGTAAGCCGGACGCGGCCTCTTCAAGTTCTTTATCCCGACGGCATAATTCCGTAAATTCGCCCAGAAGACCGTATTCTTTCTTCAGCAGATCCAGGCCGGACCGTTTGTCGAAATCCTTCGATATCCCGGACATAAAATTATCGTGGATGACTTTTAGGTTTTCCGATTCAGGACGTTCCGAGCAGAACTGGGTACAATTAAGCCCGCAGTTCTTTATTTTTTCTCTTATCGCGCCGGCGGAGCTGCCGTACCAGGCGTCCTTCAGCTTATCGCGCCTGATATTTCCGAAACTTTCGAAACAGACAAAACTGATATCTCCGAGCGGATTGACGAAAATGCGGCTGAATCCGGCATAGCAGGAATTCACCCGCCATTCTCCCTTGAAATAACTGATCATCTTGCTGCCCATAACATCCACGACCGGCATACTTTTTGAACGTTTAAAGTCCTCTATTTTGTCCAATGACCTCAACAGATCCGGCAGGGATTCCTCTCCTATCCAGAACTCGCCGCAGCGTTTATTTTCCTGCAGCCATAATCCGCTGTTGTCCACCACCGGCTGCAGGGCGACATAACAGAATCCGTTGGCATCCGCCAGTTTTACCAGCCCGTCCAGATCGGCGGCATTCTGGCGCATAGCCACCCCGCAAAGAACCAGGTCCGGCCTGCCGGTATTCTTCTTATAACGGTTGATACTTTCTATCGCCGACATCGCCTTCCTGAACACTCCCTCTCCCCGGAGAGAATCATGCACCTTCTCCCGCGGGCTGTCTATTGAAAAAGTAAGGCTTCTTAACCCTGAATTGGCTATGCGCTCGGCAACGGACTCGGTTATCAGCGTACCGTTGGTATTAAAAGTGGTGATCACCCCGTCCCTGGCGGCGTATTCAATAAGTTCGAACAGATCTTCGCGCAGCAACGCTTCTCCTCCGGTGAAATAAACGGTCTTGACCCCCATATCCAGGGCCTGGTCGATCAGGCTTTTTACGTCTTCGGTGCCGATCTCCTGATCCTGTTTATATCCGGACTTCCAGACGCCGCACATAGTGCAGCGCAGGTTGCAGCGGGAAGTAAGCATTATCTGTATAGTGTCCGGAGGGGCCAAAGGGATGCCGGTTGCGCGGGAAAAGTAAAACAGGTAATTACGTTTTACTTCTTCGAATAGAGCGTCTTCTTTTCTTTGCTGACGGGGTCCGGAGGACATTGATAAAATGGCTTAGTATAAATTTATTGTGCGTTATCCCGGCGCGACAAGCCTCTGACGCTCCGCAGAACCGCCGGATTTCAACGGGAATTATTCTATACCGGCGCGCAGAATTTGTCTATGTTAATAAGAACTAAGAAGATCGGTTCTGGGTGTTGGGTTATAGGTTCTGGGACAAAACCGGTATCGTTATCGTTGTACTGAAGAAACATTTCACCACTAGTGCGCTGTAATAATTAGTTTTTAGTATGACAGCGCACAAGGTGTCTACCGTAGGCAGACGGCCAACTTTCTACTTTCGATTCTCAAGTATTAAAAATTTGTTTTACAATGTACTGGGAATTTAAATTACCGTGATTTTTGTAATTTCCAGAACCCAAAACCCAGAACCGATAACCGAAATTGATATTTTCTGTTAATGCTTTATGATACTCACCCAAAAAATACCTGTCGCAAACAGGCAGACTCCCTCCTGGCATGGCAATCCTGCAGGCAGAAATTACGGCACCGTTTTATCAACTCCCGCTTCTTGCGGGCCGGAGGGGAATTCCATATCTTCTTTATATCGGCGCATTTCCTGAAGTTACCGATGATCTCGCCGCACATTTGAATATTGCCGTCCGGACAGACGACGAACCTTCTGAAGCCGGCAAAACATATCCAGTCTTTCTCCCGCACTCCGCCCCGGAAATACTTCTTTATCAAAGCGAAACTCGGGTAATCGAACCTGTAATATTCTTTCTGCATTCCCTGCAGGGTATCGATCACCCGGTCAAGCCGGTCGAGCCGGCCGCCGGTAATCCAAAGCGGATTATCCTCCCTGCGCGAATAAAGACGGATATTATCGGAAACCAGCGAGGTCAGGTAGACCGCGTCCACGCGCAATTGCTTTGCCGTCCGCACGTATTCCACGGCCTCATCCAGATTTTCATTATGCAGGGTAAAAATAAGCACGGTCACCGGCCTGCCGGAATCCTTAACGGCGTGAAGCGACTCTATTCCGCTTATTATTTTTGCGTATGTCCCGGGGATCCCGCGGATAGAATCATGCACGGCGGCGGTAGCGCCGTCAAGAGAAATACAGACAATATCCACTCCGGACCTGACCAGTGCCGCCGAAATATCCCCGTCAATAACGGTACCGTTTGTAGTCAATATGACTTTCAGCCCTCTCTTCTTGGAATGTTCGATCACCGTGAAGCATTTATCGCTCAAAAGCGGTTCTCCGCCGCAAAGATTTATTTCCGGGATACCCCATTCAGCCGCCTGGTCTACGACTTCCAGCAGTTCAGCCAGCGATAATTCTTCCCGCTGGTCATAATTAGACCAGACGCTGCACATTTTACATTTTAAATTGCATAAATTGGTCAGGGAAACCTGGATCGTATCGGGGGCAACGAGCGGAAAACCTGTTTTGCGGGAAAGCCAGAATCTAAAATCACGTGTTAATACGCGAAAATCCTTCATCTTATGCACCGGGAATACGGCGTCTCCTCTTCTGTTATCTGGGCAAACTCCACGGCTTTACCAGTCTCGGCCCAAAGGTATGAAGCTCATCCTTCGACCTTGCTCAGGACAGGCGCCAGGGGTTTCTTTGTTACTTAAGCGGAATTCCTCCGAAACAGTCCCCCTCTTTGCGCAATCCTGCGCATTCATCCCGTGGTCTTCCGCGCAGGAGAATAAAAAGGGCCGGAGAAGAAACGGCTCCGGCCCTGTAACGATCATTGCTGCAAGGTTATTGTCCGCGCGTAAACGATATTTCTGCGCTGGATAGGCAGTTTAATATTCACGTTCCTGGGCTATGGTCATATCCAGGAAAGAACGCAGGCGCCTGGCCCTGGTGGGATGCCTCAATTTCTTCAGGGCTTTAGCCTCGATCTGCCTTACGCGTTCGCGCGTCACTTTGAATATATTGCCGACTTCTTCCAGAGTGCGGGGACATCCGTCGGTAACCCCGAAACGCAGCACCAGTATTTTCCGCTCCCTTTCGGTGAGCGTATTCAGGGCCGATCCCATTTCCTCCTTGAGCATCGAATGCACGGTTGCGTTCGCCGGCGAAACCGCCCTTTTGTCCTGAATAAAATCCCCGAAATGAGTGTCGCCTTCATCACCTATCGGCATCTGCAGGGAGATCGGCTCCTGCGCGATCTTCAATATAGACTTGATCTTATCCTGCGGCAGGCGCATTTTACCGGCAATCTCTTCCGGCAGCGGCTCGCGGCCGTTCTCCTGGACGAATATCCTGGAAAAACGCATTATTTTATTTATGGTCTCGGTCATATGCACCGGTATGCGTATGGTACGCGCCTGGTCGGCGATGGAACGCGTTATCGCCTGGCGTATCCACCAGGTGGCGTACGTGGAGAATTTATACCCCCGCTTATATTCGAACTTTTCCACGGCGCGCATAAGGCCGATGTTCCCTTCCTGGATCAGATCAAGGAAAGACAACCCCCTGTTTGTATACTTCTTGGCGATACTGACCACCAGACGCAGGTTAGCCTCAACCAGCCTTTTCTTGGTGCGGTTGAATTTCAGCTGGCAGGACCTGATCAGCCTGAGCTGCTCTTTGATCATGGAATGCGGCTCGCTGAGGCATTTCAGTATTTCGCGCTTTCTGGACGGATTGCCGTTCTTGCGGTGGCAAAGGTGCTCATATTCGCGCACCAATCCGTGCATTTTGACCACTACGCCCTCGATCACGGATATGGTGAAATTGAACTGCATCAACAACTCCAGAGACGTCTGGCTGCTGCGCGTGGTTTTAATCCGCTTGCTGATGTTCCTGATCTTCCTGACGACGGCCTCTTTGTTGGTCTTTATATCCTCTTTGAGTATCTCCTCGAGATTGGCCTTATCATCGACGATGTCCTGGGCCACTCCCAGCAATTCATTGCGGGCGAAACGGGTGACCAGCACCGCCTTCTTCAAATTGAGTTCCGCTTCCTCTATTTTTTTGGCGAGATCGAGTTCTTCTTCCCTGGAGAGAAGAGAAATAGACCCCATCTGTTTTAAATACATCTTTACCGGGTCGTCAAGCGGCATAAACCTTTCTTCCGTCTTGCTCCTGTCGGCCAGCATTTCATCCTGGCCGCCGAGTTCCGCCTGTTTAGGCGCGCTTACTTCCCGGCTGCTCTCGACTATCTGAATATCCTCGTTGCCGAGCATCTGAAAGATCTGGTCTATATCCTCGGAAGATTCGATGTCCTCCGGCAGCATTTCGTTGACCTCGTCGTAAGTAAGAAAACCTTTCTGCCTTCCGAGAGCGATAATCTTTTTTATGTCCTTCTTCACCGCTTCTTTTCTCTTCATCTTCTCATCCTTTACATGATTGTATTAAAGTATTGAATTCTTTGAGCAATCCGTCCAGCCTCGCCCTGTCGCCGGAGACCTGCGCGTCCTTTATCTGCTGGTGAAGGTGCCTTCTACGGTTGTTTATATGCTGCATTTTTATGCGCCTGACGCAGTCATGCGCCATTTTCTCTTTTTCTTCTTCGGACACGTCTTCCGAGGAAAGGAAGGAATCGCAGACTATTCCCGAGACCCCGCTCTCCTCAAGGTGGTTCATAAGCGTGCCTGCCCCGATATCCATCCCCTTGCCGGACAATTCGAACATTGTCCGCACTATCTTTGACGCCGTCAGGCTCTGAAAATCGGAAGGATCAAGCGATTCGCGTATCCTGGAAATAAGTTCGTTCTCCTGAAGCATCAATTGTATCAGCAATTTCTCGGCGGGAGATACGGTCTCCGGCGCCGCTTCCTGCTTTACCTGGATGACGGACCGGCGCTCCTGCCTGCCTGACCTTATCTTGTTGAGTTCCTCGATCAAAGCTTCTTCCGCGACGTCTATTTCTCCGGAGAGCACGCGCAAATATTCCGACCTCACCACCGCGCTCTGGAACTTGCTTATCGTGGAAAGCATTTCCCCCGCGATGAGATCCTTGCCGGCGGTCCCGGAAACGCTGTGCCGCGATTTCAATATCTCCAGTTTGTAGCCGAATATTTCCTTAGCCCCGTTTATCAGATCGCGGAAAGATCCCGCGCCATCCCTGCGCACAAAGGTGTCCGGGTCGTCGCCTTCGGGCAGCACCGCGACGCGGACATTCACGCCTTCCTCTATAAGCAGTTCCAGGGCCCTCAATGCCGCGCTTTCTCCCGCCTGATCCCCGTCGTAAATTATCACGACGTTGCCGGTATAGCGCTTCAGCAATCTGATCTGCTCCTCGGTAAGGGCCGTACCCTGCGAAGCTACCAGGTTCTCCACGCCTTCCTGGTAGGGAATAAGAAAATCCAGGTACCCTTCCACGACAACGGCGCAATCGCAGCGGCGCACAGCGTCTTTGGAAAGATGTAACCCGTAGAGATTGCGGCCTTTCGTGTAGACCGCGGTCTCCGGGGAGTTGATATATTTTGCCGTCTCTTTCTCCGCTCCGGAATATACTCTGGCGCCGAACCCGATTATCCTGGAACGGGCGTCGCTGACCGGAAAGATTATCCTGTTCCTGAAACGGTCGTAATAACCCCCGCCCTGCCTGGGAGAAACCAGCCCCGCTTTATCGAGCAGGGACAAGCCGATCCCCTTTTTACGCATAAAATTAATAAGGCTGTCCCAGCTGTCCGCGGCAAGCCCGATCCTCGCCGATTCCAGGGTTTCCCTGCGCAAGCCCCTCTGTTGAAGATAATCGCAGGCGGCCTTGCCTTGGGGAGAAAATAACTGCCCGGCGAAGAAATCAGCCGCAAGCTCGTTAACTTTGAAGATCTGCGCGTTTATACTTTCAGCCCGCGTATCCCCCCGTAATTGCGGGATAACGACGCCGCTGCGCTTGGCCAGGTACTCAACCGCTTCCGTGAACTCCATACGCTCATGCTGCATCAGGAACTTGAACGCATTGCCGGATTCCCCGCAGCCGAAACAATGATAAATCTGCTTTTCCGGGGAGACCATAAAAGAAGGCGTCTTCTCGTTATGGAACGGGCAACGCGCGCGGAAATTACGCCCGGCGCGCTTTAAAGGGATATACGCGGCAATAAGTTCCGCTATATCCACTTTGGAGAGTATCTCGTCTAAAATATTTTCCGGTATCCTGCCGTTCATATTCTCCTGATCCTTCTGAACCCGGAACATTCCAGGAAATTAAACTTCTCTCCGGAGAACGACTCTATCCTGTCAAGGAGCAGGTTCATCCCCAGAGTATCGGAAGATATATGTCCCGCCACGACCACGTTTATGTTCTCCGCCTTAAGCCTGGAAAAATGTTCTTCGCTCATATGCATCGAAACCACCGTTCCGATGCCTCCGGAAGGTAGTTTTTCAAACAATTGTTTAGGCCCTTCCGTGCCCCCGGTCATATCCACGAATACCCTGCCGCAGGAACGTCCCGGGCCTCCGATGATCGACCTGGGTCCGGAGTAATTGACGGAAGCTATCCCGTATTCAGGGATAAGCGATAATGAATTCAGCAAGTCTCCGACGGTGGCCGGCGCTTCTTTATCGAATTTTTCCTGTAGGAACGAAGCCACCTGGTTATCGGCAGGAGTATGCGCGCACATCAAAGGTATATTAAGCAACCGCGCGGCATCCACGGTGCGCATATGGTTTTGCGCCAGTAATTTTCTGGAAACTTCGCGCATACGCTCGTCCAGGAAACCGTTGACGGCGCCGGCCTCGATCCCGGCTTTCTGCCAAAGCGCTGATTGAAGCGGTATTACCTGATAGAAAGAAGCCCAGGCCGAACCGGCAGGATGATGAGAAAGCACAAGATCGACTTTATGTTCTTCCGCCAGCCTGTCCGCCAGGAGTAATTCTGACGTATCTATGTCTATACCGGCGAGAATATTCCTGACTTCCGTATCCGGATTGCCGTAAAGGATAGCGGTGTCTTCATACTTCCTGACGTTGTTGCTTCCGCGCGGGTCGCGTTCCCTGCCGAAGCGGACCGCATATTCGTAGAAATCGGATAGTTTCATTTACTCAAGCCGCTGCGAACACGCTCCAGGGCTGAATTATATTTTTCTCCGTGCATAAACTTGGACATAACGGTATTCCATATCCCGGAGTACGTGCCGGCAACGACATCTACGAGCCGGCGCCCGGAAAAAGATTGAGCGACGCTTAAACGCAGATAGTCACGGGTGGATATGGAAAAAACGAGGAATAGCAACCCGCTGAACAATACTCCCCTGCAGATCCCCAGGACAAACCCTCCCCACATATTCAATAACGGCGCTGCTTCGATCTTCAGGAAACGCATCAGCAAACGCCTGGGCAGGATAAAGACAGCATAGCCTAAAACGCATAACACCACAAACGACAATGTCTCGGGAACTGCAGCGGAACTACCTTCCGAGCCTAGACGGCTATGAAAAAATGCGGCCAGGAAGGCGTAATAATGACACCCGAGATATATAGCCAGGATCGTGCCCGAGATCTTGAATATCTCGACCAGAAAGCCGTTTCTGACAGCAACGTAACCTGTTCTTATTAAAAGAATTACAAAGACAAGGTCTATCCAGTTCAATCTATTTATAACGTCTGAAAGCATCAGTGATTTCCCCCGTTAGGTTGATAAAGTATAACATATTCTTTTCGCCATTGTCAAGAAAGCGCTTTCTTTATTCTCCTACGCAGAAAATACCGGGCTTGTTAAGCCCGGGGATGAATGCGCAGGATGAACAAAATGGTGAGCAAGCCGGATCCATCCAGGAGAAACTTCTCACAGCTGCTCCCGGAACAGGGAAAGACAAGCGCATTTTTAGTTCAAAGCAGGGCTCCCAGCATACAGTCTTTGGCGATCTTTTCCAGTTTGACACGAAAAAACCCTACCTTATCCGCGGGAGTAACTCCCGAAGTAACGACCACCCGTATATAGTTTGCGCTGTATCCCTCGATGAACCGGCCTCTATCAGCGTAAAAGAAAGAAGATCTGCATTCCGAACTGCGGCATTTAGGATCCCCGGCCGTATCTTCAGCCATGATCACCGCCTCTCTGCCGATAAAGCCCTGCATATATTCGCGGGAACATTCATCCGCAAGAGATGCCAATAAAGCGCATCTTTCTTTCATAACTTCGCGGCTAAGCTGCCACGGCATTCCCGCAGCTGCCGTTCCCTGCCGGACTGAATAAGGGAAAATATGCGTCTTCAAAGGCAGCATCTCCCTGACTGTGCTCAAGGTGTTGGCGAAAGATTCTCCGTTCTCTCCCGGGAACCCGACCATCACGTCTGTGGTGATTGAGGCGTCCGGAACACTTTTCTTTATTTTCTCTATTCCTTCCAGGAAAGCCTTCCTGTTATAACGCCGGCGCATCATACTCAACACACGGTCGTCACCGCTCTGCAAAGGGACGTGAAAATGCGGACAGAGTTTACTCCCCTCCGAGAATAAAGCCAGCAACTCCGGGGAAATATCCGTCATTTCGATAGAACTCAGTCTGATCCTGCCGACCTGTTCTATCCGGCTGATCTTCCTGATCAAACCGGCCAGCGAGCCGTCCGTTCCGTTCTCCCTGCCGTAAGCGCCGAGACAGATCCCGGTCAAAACAATCTCTTTATAACCGTTACCGGCAAGCACCCCGGCTTCCACGAGAATATCGTCTTCGCTGCGGCTCCGGGACCTGCCGCGCACCAAAGCCACTTTGCAGTAAGAACAGCGGTTATCACACCCGTCCTGGACCTTAAGGAACGCCCGGCTGCGCCCCTGGAAGAACGATATCCCGCCGGAGGTCCCGGCCGCTGCCGCAGGCGCCGGGATCAACTCAAGGATGCGTTCTTTACAGCCGTTCCCCACTACGATCGAGACGCCCTTTATCTTTTTTATACGTTCCTTATCCCTCTCCGCCAGGCAACCGGTTACCAGTATCAAAGCTCCGGGGTTCTCCGCTGCGGCTTTTCGTATTATGCGCAGGGATTCACTATCGGCTTTAGCGGTCACGGTGCAGGTATTTATAACGCAAACGGCGGCGGACATCCCCGGCGCCGCTTCTTCAAATCCCGCCGAAAGCAGGTCTTCCCGGATACGTTGTGTCTCATACTGATTGACTTTACAACCGAGAGTGAAAAATCTTGCTTTCATCATTTTATAAGGATATCCGGGGTTTATCGGCAATTCAGATCATCCGGGATTATCGATGCAGAAGATGGAACAAGGCGGAAACGGCGACGGCGGCGGTATCCACCCGCAGAATCAAGTCCCCCAGGGAAACCGGGATAAATCCGCAACGCTCAGCCTCTGCCACTTCAGAAGGAGAGAAATCGCCCTCGGGGCCGATTAGAAAAACTAGCTCACCGTGATCACCCGCAAGCTGCGCGAATTCCCCGATATGCCGCCGTTTGCCGTCGAGCGTAGGAATGAGTTTCGTGCCGTAACCGGAGGTCATAACAAGGACATCGGAGAAACCGCATACGTTCTCCAGAAGCGGCAGGCGGGTCCTCCCGCATTGCTGGGCGGAACTCAAGGCTATCTTTTGCCAGCGTTGAAACTTACGGTCCATGGACGCCCTGTCCGGACGCACGACTGTCCGGTCAGTTATCATAGGAATGATCCGGTCCACGCCAAGCTGCGTAAGAGTATCCACGATATCGTCCATCGCCGTTTTCTTAGGCAGGGCACAGGCAACCGCAAGTAAGAAACTGCTCCCGGAACGTTCATTTCGCCCCGTAACCGCCAGAACAATAGAATTACTCCCGAAACTCTTTATTATACAGCCGTATTCTTTGCCGGACTCGTCAAAGATCAACAGCGTATCTTCAGGCTTCATCCGCAGCACATCCCGGATATGATGAACGCGCTCCGGCTGGTCTATGACCGCTCTATTCCCGCTTATCCCTCGGGATGGACAATAAACTCTATGGATATGCGGCATTGTCTTGATCTCCGGTTTAGAGATGCGTACAGAAAATCGTATAATGTAATGAGTCTTGCGTATCGAGCAATTATTCTTCTCATTCGATACTCCATACTCACAACTTGATACGATAGAAACGCTGTAAATGAAGCGCCCCGGGCTAATCCTTCGGCCTTGCTCAGGACAGGCGCCCGGGGTTTCGCTGTTACTTGAGCGGAATTCCTCCGAAGCAGTCCCCCTCTTTGCGCAACGATACGTTCCCGTTCATCCTGCGGCGCATTCATCCCGTGGTCTTCTGCGTGGGAGAATAAATTACGGCAGGCAGATGATAAAAAAGTGGACCCGAGCGGAGTCGAACCGCTGATCTCCGCAATGCGAATGCGGCGTTCTCCCAACTGAACTACGGGCCCGAAATCTTTGATTTCAATATATGTATCCGTATAGAACCGTGTGTCGTGAGTATAAGTGCACTGTCAAATTAATTCTTGATAGGACAGTGCACAGAGTCTGCCGTAGGCAAACGGTCAAATCTCGACTTTCGATCTTCAAATCGCCGAAAACTTTTGTAACATTAAAAAATTACGCTCAATACTCCCGGCTCATGGCTCTATACACAATAAGGCTAATTCAACGAAACGGAAGGCATACTGCCTGATGAAAACAGGGAAACTTCCGGATTTGTCGTTGAAGCGCTCGATGCCGGGGTGTAACGCGCGACAATAGAAAATTTAACATAATTACTGGCGCTCGGCACAGTGCACACAAATGAGGTAACTTTACTGCTCAATACCGTATAAGTCCCGGGGCTACCGCTGTAATTATCGTATTTACGCACCTGGTAAGTCGCGGAGTCATACCCGTAAGCGACCTGGCGGTCGGTAGGATAAGCATCCTTGACGCCGTTCTTGTTATAATCCACCCAGATGGTGATAAGCGACGTGTTGCTGCCGGAAGTGGTTATGGCTATCGGCCAGTCCGTGCCCGTGCCTATTGCGGTGCTCAAATCTTTACACATCGAAGCCGCAATATAATACACGTCATTTTGCAGCCTTAAATTACGGTCAAGATCGTTTACTTCAAAACGCCCGAACAATTCAAAGTTGGCCGCCGTAATAACCACCACGGAAAGGATCAGGATGACCACGATCAGTTCTATCAGCGTGAATGCTTTTTTATTACGGCACATTTTCGGTCCAGCTGATCGTCAATTTAACCCTGCGTAAGTTATAGTAATCCTGCACTTCATATTTCCCGCTGTAAATCAGGCCGTTGAGCGTCCTTTCCGCGGCTGCAGGACAATCCGAAGATTGCGGCGTAGAACTGCCGCCGCAATAATAAGTGGCGGCGGTCAACGCATTGCCCGATGCATCCCAGGTGTCCGATCTGACATACATCGGCATAAAAGCCAGCAATTTATACGCCATCTGCCCGGCCACGGTCTTGGAAGTATTCAACACAGAATGCCTCTTGCCGGTGGTAAAGACCGCCATCATCCCGAACATAACCATTGCCAGAAGCATACTGGCGACTATCGCTTCCACCATATTCATTGCCCTGGCCGAACATATTCCGGTGATATTGCTGTAGCGAATACTACACCTCCCTGATGGATTTCCCACTGACAAAAAAACACGTTCCAGGTCCCGGGCCCCCGAAAGAACAAAAAATCGCGGTTTTGCGCATCACGTCAAGGTATATCCGGCAGAATTTATTTCGCCGGGACAGATTTCCCCTAACCGGCTAAGGGATACAGGTATCGGCCGCTCCGGAGGAACACGTAGGGTTCTCGGCGGTTATAGCGATAGACCAGCTGCGGCCTGCGGTCTTGTTGCGGGCAGCGGTCGCGGCACCGGTGCCGGTAGTGGTGGAGTAATTCCACGCAGCTCCGCTTGAAGTAGGCAGAAATACTTTCAGATTAGTGTTCAAAAGCGCGTTAGTGATGGTCATTGCAGTATACGGATAGTAAAACCCGTTCTGCATATAGTATATTTTTTCTGCGGCCTGGACAAGTTTCAGGCTGGCTTTAGCTTCATTATCGTAACTTTTTTCTTTCATTTTCAGCAGATTAGGCAGACCTATTGCAGAAAGGATACCGATAATAACGATCACGGTCAGTAACTCCAGGAGAGTAAACCCAACTTTGTCTTTCCGCCGTATTCCCAGCATATAAGCCTCCTTATAATAGAGTATAACCTTCCGCCAAAAACTTGTCAATTCAATTATCCCGGTTTTCCCGGAGAGTAAAACTCACTGCCGGTTAATAATATCCTGTTGTCCCGCTCCATACTCCGTCGGAATAACTCAACGTGATCGTGTATGCTGAAGAGACATTGGGAGTCTTGCCTCCGGAGGTGCATCTTACAGCAGTAGCCGAAGCGGCCGCCAGTGAATAAGAGAAGAAGTACGTCGTGGTACAACTTGTCGGAAACGTCACATTCACTAAGGTAGTGTCGGTGGTGTACGAGCCGCTCTCAAGCCTGTAGCTTTCCTGCGCCGAACGAATATCGCCCAGGATATTCCTCGCTTCCGCCGAACGCCCTTTTTCTATCGTCTTCAGGAACTGGATAAACCCGATCGAAGCGAGTATCCCAAGAATGATCACCACAATAATCAACTCGATCAAAGTAAAACCTGTTCTCACGCGCACCTTAATCGGCATAACCCCGCCCCTCATTACTGGTAAACCTATTCACGCCTTTGTCTTACCTTCCGGTACACACAGGATCTATATTGATCTAACCCGGGATAAGACTTTCACCCCGCGGCGCCCGCCCGTATAATAAAACACAGCCCCTTTCTGCAACAGTAAGGGGCTGTGTCAATAGTTCTAAACTGCGCTTCCCATAATTCCTAATAATATCCTGCGGTTCCTCCCCAGACCCCGGTGGAATAGGTAAGCGTAATAGTGTAGGTAGTGGTAGCGTTCGGGGTTTTTCCGCCGGAAGAACATCTTGTTGCGGTGCCGCTGGTGCCGTCTGCGCTATAGTTAAAATAATGTGTGGTGGTGCAGGAGGTAGGCGCGTCGACCGGAAGGCTGCCGATCGCGGTAGCGTATGACCCCTGTTCAAGTTTATATGTCTCCTGCGCCGTGCGGATCTGGCCGAGGATCATCCTCGCTTCCGCGCTGCGGCCCTTCTCCACCATCTTCATATATTGCGAAAATCCCAGAGTAGCGAGTATACCCAGGATTATGATTACTACGATAAGTTCCAGCAGTGTAAAACCTTTCTTCATATTTCCCTCCCTTTGTAATCTTTCGATGTTTATTTATAAGTTATTCTACCCACTTCACGCTCATTGTCAATCATTTTTTACGTTAAGCGCCGGCGGACTGGACCTTCGCCGGGCTTAATCGGCCATAAAACTTGCGGCTGGCCTCACTTCACGCATTTATCCCGCGATTCTATCCTCTGTTATCAAAACATCCGGGAATTCCCGCGCTGCGATTAATAATACCCGGCACTCCCACCCCAGACGCCTGTGGAATAAATAAGCGTGATGGTATACGCGGCGCTGGCATTGGGGGTTTTGCCTCCGGAAGCGCACCTTGTGGCAACGCCGTTGGCCGAGCCCGCGCTATAGTTAAAATAATGCGTGGTGGTGCAGGAGGTAGGCGCGTCGACCGGAAGGCTGCCGATCGCGGTAGCGTATGACCCCTGTTCAAGTTTATATGTCTCCTGCGCCGTGCGGATCTGGCCGAGGATCATCCTCGCTTCCGCGCTACGGCCCTTCTCCACCATCTTCATATATTGCGAAAATCCCAGAGTGGCGAGTATGCCCAAGATGATGATTACCACGATAAGTTCCAGCAGTGTAAAGCCTTTGCGCATCATTTTCTTACTCCCTTCCTTTTTCTAAAACCTGACCGCCTAACCGCTTATCTTGCTTATCTGGAATATCGGCAGGAACATACCGATAACCATAACGCCGATGACTACGCCCATAAATATCAATATGATCGGTTCAAACATAGCCGTAAATCTGGTAAGAAAGGTATCCACGTAATCCTGGTAAAAAATATTTATTTTCTTGAACATCTGCGACAGTTCGCCGATCTCTTCGCCGATGGTCACCATCTGCACGACCATCGGTTCAAAAAATCCGCTCTTTTCCAGGGGAGTATGCAGATTCTTGCCGACGCGGACGTCTTCCTTGATGTTCCTGATAATCTCTCCCATCACGATGTTGCCTACGCTGTGCTCGGCGATCTCAAGCGCGTACAGGATCGGAACGCCGCTTTCTATAAGCGTGGACATTTCGGAGGAGAATCTCTCTATCACGATAGCCCTGAAGAATTCCCCGGCCAGCGGCAGTTTGAACACAAATTCTTCGAATGTCCGCCTGCCTTCCTTGGTCTTTAAATAATTCTTCAGCACATAAATCGAAACTACCAGTATTACCACGATCACCACCATAAACTTCCTGATAAAATCGCTGACCGTGATCAGGGCGATGGTCAAAGGAGGTAGCGTTATGTTGAATCCGGCAAAAAGCTGGGCGAAAGTGGGGATTATTTTTATGGTAAGGAAGAGCAGGGCCCCGGTAGAAGCGAGCAAGAGTATGATCGGATATACCAGCGCGGAGATGATCTTCCTTTTGAAAGCGGCGTTCTTTTCCAGGTATGTGGCCAACCGGTTCAGGATGGCGGCAAGATTACCGGACGCTTCGCCGCTTTCCACAAGATTTATCCAGAGGTCGGAGAAAACATCCGGGTGCTTGCTCATCGCTTCGTGGAAACTTAAGCCCGCTTCCATATTCTTCTTTAAAGTCTTAAGCACGTTATAAAGTTTACGGCTGGCGACCTGCATAGAAATAACTTCCAGACTCTTTAAGATGGTGATCCCGGCGCCGAGAAGAGTGGCCAGCTGCCTGCAGAAAAGCACCAGATCGTCAGAAGTTACCCCGTAATGTTTCGGCCTGGAACGGGTATTCAGCGGGGCCGCCTGTTTTAAAGCGACGGCCTCCGCGTAAGTCTGCGCGTCCACCTGGATGACGATAAGATCGCGGGACTGCAGGCGGTTGATCACATCCTCCTGGGTCACCGCCTCTTCCGTGCCGGAAACTTTCTTTCCGTCGCGGTCGCGGGCCACATAAGAAAATACAGCCATTATTCGACTCCTATGGTCACGCTCAACGCCTCTTCAAGGCTGGTCGTGCCATCCTCGACTTTTCTCATTACCGAATCGTAAAGGGTCAACATCCCGTTGCTGCGCGCCGCTTCCCTTATTTTCTGGAATGATGCGCGCTGGTTAACCAGTTCCCTGATATCGTCGTTGGCGACCAATATCTCCGAGATACAAAACCTTCCTTTATACCCGATCTGATTGCATTTGGCGCAGCCCTTGGCGCGATAAATCAGTCCGGTATGCAATTTAAGGTCTTTAACCTGATCCAAAGAAGGCTCATAAGCCTCCTTGCATTCAGGGCAAAGCTTGCGCACAAGACGCTGGGCCACCACCATCAAAAGAGAAGGAGCTATCATATAAGGTTCGATACCGATATCCGCAAGACGCGTTACGGCTGAAGGAGCGTCGTTAGTATGCAAAGTGCTTAACACCAAATGCCCGGTAAGCGCCGAACGTATGCAGATCTGCGCGGTCTCCAGGTCCCTGACCTCTCCGACAAGCATAATGTCCGGGTCCTGGCGCAGGAAACTGCGCAGGGCGGCGGCGAAGGTAAGCCCTATGTCCGGTTTGATCTGCACCTGATTGATCCCGTCCAGCTTATATTCAACCGGATCCTCGACGGTAACGATATTCTTCGAAGGACTTTTGATCTCATTAAGTATCGCGTACAAAGTGGTGGTCTTCCCGCTGCCGGTGGGCCCGGTCAAGAAAATCAGTCCATAAGGCATCTGCACTACTTTACGTATCAATTCCAGCTGCGCGCTACCGAATCCCAGCTGCGCCAGATCAAGCACGACGCTGGAACGGTCCAGTATCCTCATGACCACTTTCTCTCCGTATATCGTGGGAACGGTGGAGACGCGCAGATCTATGGGTTTATTGCTCACTTTGACCATAAAAGCTCCGTCCTGCGGCAGGCGCTTCTCGGCTATATCCAGCTTGCTCAAGATCTTTACGCGCGAGGCGATCGCCAGATGCAGATGTTTTGCCGGCGGCGGGATCTCGTAAAGCTTACCGTCGATCCTGTACCTTAGGCTTAATCTGTCCTTGAAAGGCTCTATATGGATATCCGAAGCGTGCTCTTCTATCGCCTGCCTGATGATCAAATCCACGAGTTTTACTACCGGCGCTTCTTCCGCCCGGGCAATCAGGCGGTCCAGGCTTAATTCCTCGTCGCCCGCCGAACCGCCGCTCTCTTCCATCAGGGATTCGGAAGAAGAACTGGAATAAGAGTTCTCGATCGCCTCTTTCAGATAAGCGTTCTTGCCGTAGAAATCCTCTATGGCTTTTACTATGTCCGATCTTGTAGCCAATACCGGCTTCACCTCATAACCGGTCAATTTCTTGATATTATCAAGAAGGATGATATCGGTCACGTCGCTCATTGCCACTGAAAGAGAATTAAGAGTGAGAGAAAGCGGCAGGACGCAGTTCTTAAGCGCGAAATCCCTGGAAATGATCTTTTCCAGTCCCTGGCCGACGGCCGGATGCAGCATACCCGTGCCGAGAGCGAAATAAGGCACGCCGGCCTGTTTACCGAGGACCTTCATCATGTCCTCTTCTTTAATAAACCCCATTTCAACCAGTATTTCTCCCAGGCGTCCGCCCTGCTGGCGCTGGACGCTGACGGCTTTCTCCAATTGATTGGTATTGATGAGCCCCTCTTTGACGAGAAGTTCACCAAATCTCAAATATTTTTCTTTGAGCATTATATAAGATTACCGGTTGTTTTTATCGAACGTGTTCAGGCTCGAACTCACCGCAGACTGCCGGTTGAAACCGGCGGCGGTATTCTGTTCCCTGTCCGGCAGGACCGCTTTATTGGTCTGGGCAAATTCCACAGTGGCTTCCTTAAGGATATGCGGAGTGATGAATACAAGCAACTCCCTTTCTTTGTCTTTCGTCTTATCCTTATGCCTGAAGAAAGCCCCCAGGATAGGGATATCCGAAAAGAAAGGAAGCGAAGAATTGATCTGGTTAAACTCGTTCCTGATCAAACCGCCGATAACCACGGTTTCCCCGTCCTTGACGCGGACGGTGGTTTTGGTGGAACGCTCTTCCGGATCGCGGAATTGATAAGTTTTACCGGCCACGGTCAAAGTATTGCCAGCAGTGGCTTCCGTAACCTTAGGATAAAGGAACATGGTTATTTCACCTGTTTCAATATTGATCTGCGGCGTTACCCTTAAAGAAACACCCGTTTTCGTTCTTTCCGGATCACCGGAAGATTCCGAGGTGGTGCCGCCGGAAGTGCTGGAAGACGTGCCGGTAACGCCTATAGACTCGTTACTGCTTATCTGAATCTCGGCGGTCTCGTTGTTTAAAGTAAGCAATCTCGGCCTGGCTAAATATTTGGTATCCGTCTGGGTGCGCAGATAATCGAGTAATTGGGAATATGTTCTGCCGAAACTCACAGTCCCTTGAGTTGCATCGGCGATGCCCTTGCCGCGGTCTGCGAGATTACCCATAAAGAACTTTGTGGGCCCGGAAGAAGGAATGATCAAAGTGAACGGGTTGGTGCCGAAATCGAACCCGAGTTTATCCACGGTATTCTTGCTGACATCCAGCATCTCCACCTCGATCAATACCTGGGGCGCGGGGACGTCCAGAGAGGCGATCGTCTGCGCTATCGCCTGCATACGGCTCGGGATATCGGTGACTATCAAACTGTTGGTGCGGTAGTCTTCGACTATGGAACCGTATTCGGAAAGCAGTTTCTTTAAAGCATTGGTTATGCCGCCTTCCTTGGCCGCATCTTCGCGCGAACTGCCGCCGGAAGAACTGCTGCTGGTGCTGCCCGTAGAACTGCCGGTCCCGGTATCTTCCATAATGTCGTCGATCTCGCTACGCATCACGGAGGTGGATACCGTGGCGTATTTAAGATAGAACACTTTTGTAATTGTCTCCAGGCGCGGTTTGCCCCAGTCCTTGACGATGAACAAATTAGCGCTTCTATCGTATTCATAGGAAAGATTGTTGGCTTTAAAAAGCTTGTTCATCGCGTCCTGCACGGGGACTTTATCGAGATATAAAGTGATTTTTCTCTCCTGCACGGCTTCGGAAGCTATGAAATTCATACCCGACTGCATAGAGAATATCTTTAAGACGTCTTTAAGGTTCACATCCTGCAGGTCCATGGATATGGTCTGGTTCTGCGGCCCTGTGGCGGCGTTAACTGCGGACGGGGCGTTATTCTGCTGCGCGGAGGCTGAGCCGGCTCCTGTCGGGGATGATGCCGGCACGGCTGTCTGGGAAACGACGGTATCGGCCGCGAACGAAACGGCGCTCCCGGTAAATATGAGAGAAAGTAGTATCAGGAAATATGATTTTATGATTCTCTCCATCTGGATTACCTCCTATTATTTTGCAGAACCGCTCCCCTGGGATTTCGTGACTATGGCAGGAGGAGGAAGATTATAATTTTTATAATCAAAGAAAACGACTACGCCTTCTTTTGTAATCTCCACGACTTTCACTTCGGCTTCGACCATATCGCCGATCTTAACGACTTTGTTGTTGACAATTGCCTGGGGGAAAGCCCCGCCCCAGATGATACCGCTGACCGTCAAAGGCGGCAGCGGCTTGGATTGCTGCGCGTTTGCGGCGGAATTCTGCGTGTTGACCGGCCTCTGCTCGATCCCCTTGAACGGGTCTTTCAAACCCTCGGCTTTATACTGCACTTCTGGACGGACCTGCGCCTGCGGCTGAACCCCGCCTTCGGACTTAGGATTGCTGGTCAATGCGCTCTCCGCCCCCGAAGCGGACACGGCGGCCGCGCATACCCCGGCACTAAGAACCATACCGATCACAAACGCCGGCAATATAATCCGCGGATCTCTTCCAGTCATTTTTCTTTCCCCGTTACTATGCGGCAGCAACGTTTTTCCTTATCTTATTTCTGTAGGTTATTGACCCAAACAGTGTTCACCACAAGTTCCGCTTTAAGCCTTTTGCGTCTTTCTTCGTTACCCGGCTGCTCTTTCTGGCTCTGATCGTCCTGTTTATCAGCCGGCTGCATAACGAGAGAATACACCATAAAGATATCCGGGGAACTTTCCAGTTTACTGATGAATTTTCCCAGGGAATGATAATCCTTGGCGATCACCGTCATTTCATAGCCGTATCTTGTGTAAGCGGAATAATCTACCTCTCCGCGCGGCCTCACGGAAATTATCGACACCGAGAAATCCCTGGCCAGGTTGCTGATCGTATTCAACACGGCGTTCAAATCCTTGGCATTGATCAGTTGTTTATATGAATTGACTTTCTTCTCCGACTGGCTGATTGCGCTGAGCACCTCGTTCTTCCTTATTTCATTCTCTTTCTGGACCTGCAGCGCTTCGATCTTCTTGGCGTAAATCCCGTAGATATTATTGGCCACGATCAGGGCGAAAACGATCGCCGCGGCATTAACCAGTTTATTTTTATGTTTCTGCAGGATATCGGCGGTATTCATAGCGTTCATGGCGTCACCTGGGGCTTTACCCCCTTGCAGCTGATCTCGAAGTTCGTCATCATAGTATTACCGGTCTTGCTCTGTTCTACCGAATTGATGTTTATATCTTTAAAATAATCGCCGAATACCGGCAAAGCCCTGAGATTGTTGAGAAAAGAATTGACCAGGTTCATTTCCGCTTCGCTGTCCCCCGCATAAGCTATCCCCCGCAGCAGAAGCTCCACATTGGCGTCGTCTTTCTTGAAAGTGAATTCCTTAAGCCAAAGCCCGTCGGGTACGGCGCGCGGAATGCCGTCCAGCAACCCGGTTATGTAAAGCTGCTTCTTTATCAACTGTTCCAGGTCCTTGATCTTCTTTTTATAAGCCTCGTTAATGCCCGCCAGCTCTTCCGGGCTGAGATCGGCCGATACCGTGCTCACCACGGGACGCACGCTTAGAATATTGTCCAGTTCCTGCTCCACCGGTTTCAGGCGGTAGAGCCCCAAAAGCAAAGCCAGCCCGCAGATCAGGACCCCGGCGACTATCGTCTTCGGGTTGACCTTTATGTCCGCCGCCAGGTTTCCGGCGCCTGCGGCAACGCCGCCTTTAGCCGGCGTTTTCTTGACGGCCAGGGTTTTCTGCCTGGGATTAAGCACATCCAGCTTAAGATTTCCCTTGACCGCGGAGGATAATGCCGCGCCGTAACTTCTCAGCAGCCCCAGGCTTAATGCGCTTCCGGCTTCGGCCGCATATTTGGTGACATCGACGAATTCCATCGCAAAACCGATGTCTTTGACGAATTCTTCCAGCAGCGGACGGTAATTGTTCCCGGAGATAAAATAAACTTTCTCTATGCGTTTCAGCGGGAATTTCCTTTGATAATAATCGGCGGATATCCTTATTTCGGTCTTGAATTTTTCGATCATCTGGTCGCTGCTGCCGTTATCCGCCTTGAGCCCTTCCATCCCGCCCCGGACCGTCAGGGGAATATCCCTGCTGAATAAAGGATAGCCGTTCTCCAATACCAGGAAATCCACTTCATCCTCGGCTTTAAGATCGACGTTAAAAAGGCCGATGACGCCCCTGTCGTTTATGCGCAGAAGGTTCAACAGCCTCAACACGCTGAAAGCGGAATACTCCACGGCCCCTATCTTTATTCCGGACTGATTGAGAAGGAATTGATATCTCGAAAAAACATCCCGTTTGATGGCGGCGAATAAAACCATATTCCTACGGTTGACCCTATCAAGCTGGACCTGGAAATCGAACATCAATTCTTCAAGTTTAAAAGGAATATATTTCTTGGCCTCGAAAGCGACGGCGCTGTTCAGTTCGTCCTGAGGCATGACCGGCAGTTCAAAAGTGCGGATAATGAAATCTTTTCCCGGCAAGGAAAGGACCGCGGGAGTGGAGAGGGACTTGATCTTCTTGAACTCGTTCAACAACAGCGCCATAAGCGCCGCGTCTTCTTTATTTTTGTCCGGGGATTCGGAAGAAGGCGGGACCTGTATAGGGACATTTATTGAAGTGATGATTTTCTTGCTGTCTACTTCAACGGCGGTGACGATCTGACTGCCGAAATATATCCCCAGAGAACCCGAAGGTTTTTTCCAGTTCATTATTTATCCCCGGCTTTTAGTTCTTTACCTGCGTTAGTAGATTGTTTTCTGTGATTTTTTAACCATGCGTCCACTTCACGACGATCGAATCTCCAAACTCCGCCCACTTTGATACCGGAAATCTTACCTTGATGCAGCCAGTTATAAATCGTCTGTTTTCGCAATTTAAGGTAAGACGCCAGATCATCGACATCGATCAAGCGGGACATGCTTTAGCCGGCCTTTCTGTTGATCTTCTTTTACTGAAATTACGCCGTTTCCTCCGGTAGAAACCGGGTAAAGCGTAAGGTTCATCGCTTTGTATATCATCTTATAATCTTTTCTCTCTGTGTCAACTATTTTTATATAAATTTACCGGGTCTTACTCCGTTTCCCGCTGACCTATCCTCTTTAAACCAAAGGAATAGCAATTCGATTACTCGCTCGGTTCATAATCAACCCTTGCCGTGACACATGCATCTACGCCGGTAGGCGGAGAATACGCGGTACAGAACGCGTTGCTTTTACCGCTGACGGTGATCGCTATGCTTCTGATAGCTTTGACAAGAGTCTCATCATTGACGACATACCCGGAAGTGCAGGAGTGATAAACGCTGTTGCAGATATAATTCGTGTATGTGGCGGTGGCAACCGGCATCGGCCAATGGGTAGCGTCGTCGTTGCGCCTGAGGCGTTCATACCCGTAATTCATCCCGCCGACCGCCGCGTAATAAGCCTGCACACGGCTGAAATGTTTTCTGGAAAGTGAGGTATTGCTGAGCACGATATTAAGGACAACACTGCCCAGTATTACCGCGAAAACGATCACGGCCAGCACGACGAATAGGATTACGCCTCTGGAGCGCTTCATCTATTAAGGATTTTTACGCAGAGTTATGGAAAAATCTTCTCCGGTCTGCTGCAATATAACGTGCCCTTCCCGGGCCAGCCATCCCAGGCTAAGCAACAGATTATCCCTGGACCTGTCCAGACCGCCGGTAAGAACGGACAGATTCACGTCCCCGTGCTGATCCAGATAATGCCATATTTCTCCCGCCACGATACCTATTTCGGTAATCATCCGTCCCTCCCTTTATAGTAACCTATTCTGTTGCATTGTTACATAAATTCCTGAGAATCGGAATCGGGTCGTCCGTCACTAAAGCGTTGACGAGACTCTGTGCGCTTTCTAAAGAACTTATTTAAAAGCGCCCTATCGCCGGCCGGAATATATTCTTATTTCTCCGACAACTCATTTCAAAAGTATTATAGGCGCAATTCAGAAAACGGTCAACTTTTTTCGGAAAGCTTTATGTCCGTATCCCTGCTGTTGTAACTGCCGCAGCGCGGACAGACGGAGATCTTCTCGTCCCTGGTGTTAATATAACTGTGAGTACAGATCGAGCAGATCCAAACGTGGCGCGCATTCAGGAACAACCCGTTCTTTATCACTCTCCTGCGCGCCGACAGGAACAATGCCGCCCCGGCGGCCGCCAGCGCCAGCATAATAAAGGCCAGTCCCGCGGATAGATCAATGGTTATCATATGATGGGGAGAAATCGATATTCACGTTATGCCACCTGCCGCCCTGAAAATAACGGCGCTGCAGCAAAAGATAATATTCCACCTGCCGGAGCACTATCAGGTCCACTTCCGGATTGCCGCAGGTTATTTTGCGTTTTATTTCAATATAATCTTTCCCTTCCGGGGAAGCCGGCATTATCCTGAAAGACAACCCGATATGCGCTCTTTCCCTGTCTTTGAAATACAACGGAAAATAACCGGGAAGCATCGGGTACATAAGCAGCGGCTGGTTAACGCCGATATGCGGGATCTCGCTCCGCTCCGGGAGGCTGAACCTGATTCTCGCAGGCCTTGACGGCAGGGCCTCCGGTTTCAGGACCGCGCTATTCTGCCCCGGACGGAAACTTTCTTCGGCGCGGCCGGAGGCGGACGGTATGCGGAATTTTAATCTGTTCGCCGGCACGGCCCTTTTCCGGCATTCTCCGGTAACGGCGGTATTGAAATCCGCCGGATCAAGAAGCCCCGCTCCGAAAAAAATATAAGGATATTCAATTACGGGCGTTCTGCTGAAAGAAACGGAAAAAACACTCAACGCCAGCAGGTGGGCCGTCAAAGAGATCAACGATATTGCGCAGATATCCCCGGCGCGCATCAGCGTCCGGTAAGAATATTGATCCGCCCGGCTCCAGCCCGGCGGCACTTACCCCAGATATCGGAAAGTAAAGACAGCGGGATCTTTTCAGAGGCTTTTATCACCAGCCCCCTTTCCCCCGGGAACAACTCCGCCAATCTTGCCGTGATCTGTCCCGGTGATATCGCCTGTCCGTTCAGGGACATATTTTCCCCGTCGCGCACGATAAGTTCGTTGAACGCCGGCCCGGGGACATACCCGCCGGCCGGGACTGAATTCAGGGCAACGGAACCCTGTGTAAAATAACCGGACACGCAAACGAATATCATAAAAAGCAGGAAGAATATATTTATCAAAGGCACGACGATGATCGTGCCGGCTGCCGGCTTGTATCCTGCATTCCTGCTGAATCTGTTGAAATCCACGGTCATCCCTCCGGGGCGGCCTTTGTCCGGCGGTCAACCGAACAGCAACTCCACAAGATTATCCGCCGCTCTTTCCATTTCCAGTATCTGATAGTTTACCTCCGAGACGAAATAATTATATGCGATGAACGCCGGCACCGCCGCGCTTATCCCCGCCATTGTGGAGACCAGAGACTGCCAGATGCCCGCGTAGAGTTCCGCCGGATAAGAAGACGCCAGCGCCGCCGCCCTCGACTGTATGCCGTGAAAACAATATATCATACCTGTTACCGTGCCGAGCATCCCCAGCAAAGGAGCCAGCTGGAAAATAACCGACAGTAAAGGCAGCTGCGATTCCAGCCTGGGGACCTCATAACGCGCCGCGTTCTCCATCGCCTCTTTCACCTCCTGCCGGTTCCTGTCGAACTTCAATATCCCGGCCTTAAGAATGGATGATGCCGGGGCGGAGGAAACTTCGCACATCTCCAGGGATTCTTTTATCCGGTTGTGCCTGATGTTCTCGAACAGTTCCTTCAGAAGGACGGCGTTCTCCCTGCGCATCGACCTCAACTGCAGGAATTTAATGACGATTATCGCGGACGCGATGACCGAACAAAACAGGATCGGCCACATAAAAGGCCCGCCGGAAACGAACAATGCCCATAGACTCATTCTTCTGCCTTCCCTCTCCTGTCTTTCGCGGCGGTTTCTTCCGCAGCCAGGTTCTCCAGGCGCTCCCTGGCGTATTTCGCTTCCGGGACCTGCATCGCGCTTATTTTCTCGTATATCTTCCCGGCTTCTTTAAAATCCTCTTTCATTTCATACAGCCCGGCCACGCGCAAAAGGGCTTTAAGAGAAACCGTACTGTCCGGATATAGCGCGTATATCTTCATAAATTCCCCGGCGGCTTCTTCCTGCCTGCCCTGCGTCTGCAGTATATCCGCGAGTTTGAAATGTATTTCCGGCATTTCCTTGAAAGAAACGCATTTTAGAGCCTGCCGGTAACTCGAGACCGCTTCCTCTTTATCTCCGGCTGACAGATAAAGTTCTCCCATCCGGGGAAAGACCAGCCCCGACATATGCGGATAAGCGGAAAGGATCTCTTTATATAACTTCATCGCGGCTTCGTTCTTCCCCTGCTTGACATAGATGTCCGCCACGGCCACGGAAGCGTTACCGGCCATATCCGATTTACCTTCGGCGGTCAGTTTCCGGAAATTATCTATTGCCTGCTCATACCGTCCCGCTTCCTCGTCTATCGTCCCCATATAATAATGCGCAGAGGCCGCCAGAGGGCTCGAGGAAAAATCAGAAGCCAGGGTATTGAAATATCTCCTGGACATAACCAGGTCGCCGTGCCGGTAATAATATTCCCCAAGCCACCAGATAATTTCCGGCGTAAGGGTGGAATCAGGATACTTGGAGCGCAGCAGGTTAAAACGCGCCATCGCCTCTTTCTCTTCCCCCATTTGATAAAAACAATCCGCGATCTCATATTCGCATTTCTGCGCCAGCGCCGCGTCCGCGGAGTATTGCTTTATTATGTCGCGGAAAACATCCTGGGCCTCCCTGAATTTCCCGAGATTAAATAACGACGAGCCCAGCAGATACAAGGCATCCTGCCGGATACCGCTCTCCCGGAAACCGGAAAGAAAACCGCGCAGGACTTCTCCGGAAGACGCATAATCCTCCTTTTGAAAATACGCCAGTCCCAAAGCATATGAAATTTCATCGAGCAACGTGGAGGAAGGATAATCGTTCTTCGCGATCTTGAAAGCCGTTACCGCCCCTTCATAATCGGAAGCCTTCATCAGCGCCAGTCCGAGTTGATATTGCACATAATCGTTATAAACATTGTCCGGATATTCTTTAAGGATCTTGCGGTAAGTCTCAAAGGCCCTGGAATATTCTCCGGAGTCCTGGTAAGCGTCGCCCACCTGGCAGAGGGCGCCGACTTTAACCAGATTATCGCTGCTGGCGGCGGCTATATTGCCGAAGGCATTGATCGCCCGCTTGAATTCGCCTTCTTTAAGCAGCGACCAGGCCAATCCGTACTGAAGCTTGTCCTTTATATCGTCGGGAACGGAGGTATCGCGGAATCTTTTCACTCCTTCTTCATAAACACCGGCCGCTTCGCGGAAACGCGACATAGCGTAAAGCATATCCCCCTTGCCCAGGAATGACTGCGCCAGGACATTCTGTTCGGAAGAACGCGCCGCCAATTCCCCGTAAATATTCAAGGCGTCGCCGCTCTTGCCAAATTCCGCGGCCAGCGCCGCTTTCCCCAGGAGAAGTATTTCCGTATTCGGCCCGTCCAATTCCTCCACTCTCACCGAGGAGAAACTCTGCTGCGCCTTCTCTTTGTTCTTCATCTTAAGATAAGCCCATCCCATCCCCAGATTCGCCAACGCCTGCAATTGCGCAGGCGCGTGCGCCGCCAGCACCGCGGAATAACCGGCGCAGGCTTCCTCGTATTTCCCCAGGTAATAATCCGCCTCTGCCTGGTAATAATAAAGATAAGCCGATTTACGCTCGTCCGCCCGGTAGGCCCTGCGGTAAGAGGAAACTTTATCGATCACAGACTGGTAATCGCGCAAATTATAGAGGCATTCAACGGCCCTGAACGCGGCGTCTCCTCGCGTCGTTTCGTCAACGGCAGGACGCTGGGCGGCCAGCGAGAACTGCTCCAGCGCGTCTTTGAACCTGCGCTCCTCTAAAAAACACCACCCCAGGGAATATAAGGAAGCTCCGTAATACCGTGAGGACGGATATTTATCCAAGACCTTACGGTAATATTCCTGCGCCTTGGGAAAATTCTTGCTTTTAAAATGCGTCTCGCCGATCCAATAGAAAAGGGAATCCTCTACCGGGCCGGCAAGCTGCGCGTTTGACAACAGGGCTTCAAACCTGGAAAGCGCGTCCTGATAATGTTCCTGGTAGAAAAAACACTGACCGGCAAGCACTTCCGCCTCCGCCTTTTTGGAAGAGAACGGATAATTTCGGTTAAACCTGGAAAGAAGATTCAAACAGACATCGTAGAATCCGTCGTCGAACGCCTTGCGCGCCACATAAAAAGTCTCGGATTCCTTCGCCCCGGCCGTGGCCGCCGCAGGCTGCTGCGGCCACGCCCTGCCGCAGACAACGGCAAAAAACAACGCCGCAGCCGCGATGATAAACGCGGGATTCTTACGCATTAAGAATAAGATACGCATAGGATAATCTTCTATAGCACTATTTCAGGGACGCCGCAACATTTTACTTAGAAAAACGCCCGTGTGGGAACGGGCATTGCCGGCGACTTCCTCGGGGGTGCCGCAGGCCACCACTTCCCCGCCGCCGTCGCCGCCTTCCGGGCCGAGATCGATTATATGATCGGCGTTCTTTATCACGTCCAGATTATGCTCTACCACGAGCACGGTATTCCCCTTGTCCACGAGCCTTTGCAATACAGAGACCAGCCTGGCGACATCCGCGAAATGCAGGCCGGTGGTAGGTTCATCCAGTATATAGAACGTCCTGCCTGAAGAACGCCTGCTCAATTCGGCGGACAATTTCATTCTCTGCGCTTCTCCTCCGGAAAGAGTGGTGGCGGACTGGCCGAGCTGGATATACCCCAAGCCGACTTCATAAAGAGTGGTCAGCACGTTCTTTATCCGCGGAATATTCGGGAAGAACTCCAGAGCTTCTTCCACCGTCATCTCCAGCACATCCGCTATGGATTTACCTTTGTATTTCACTTCCAGGGTGGCCTCATTGAATCTTCGGCCTCCGCAGACATCGCACTTAAGATAGACATCCGGCAGGAAATGCATTTCGATCTTTTTTATGCCGTCCCCTGAACAGGCCTCGCACCGCCCCCCTTTTACGTTAAAAGAGAACCTGCCCGGCCGGTATCCGCGCATACGCGCCTCCGGCAGCCTGCTGAACACGCTCCTGATGTCGTCAAAAACACCGGTATATGTGCAGGGATTTGACCTGGGGGTCCTGCCGATCGGAGACTGGTCGACGACCACTACTTTATCGATATACCCGGTGCCGTAAATAGCTTTATGCGCTCCCGGCTTCTCCTTCGCGCCGTGGAATATCCCGGCCAGCCCCCGGTAGAGAATATCCTCCACCAGCGTGGACTTTCCGGAACCGGAAACCCCTGTCATACAAATAAATACGCCCAGCGGAAAATCAACATCTATATTCTTAAGGTTGTGTTCCCGGGCGCCTTTGACGCGCAGGCACTTTTCCCGGGAGAACTCTCTGCGCCGGTCCGGGCAGGGGATCGACAATTCTCCGCGCAGATAACGGGCGGTCAGAGAAACGCGGTCCTTAAGCAGTTCCTGCGGAGTACCGGCAAAAACGACATTCCCCCCGTGCCTGCCCGCTTCCGGGCCGAGGTCGACGAGATAGTCGGCCGCGCGGATAGTCGCCTCATCGTGCTCGACGACCACCAGGGTATTGCCCAGGTCTCGCAGGGAAGAAAGAGTGGAAAGCAGCTTAACGTTGTCCCTCTGGTGCAGCCCGATACTCGGCTCGTCGAGCACGTACAAAACTCCGGTAAGCCCGGAACCGACCTGGGTAGCCAGTCTTATCCGCTGGGCCTCCCCGCCGGAAAGCGTGGAGCTTTTACGGTCGAGAGTAAGATAATCAAGCCCCACATCCAGGCAGAATTGCAGGCGTCTTAGGATCTCCTTCAACGGCTGCCTGGCGATGGCTTTTTCCTGTTCGCTAAGTTCCAGCCGCGAAAAAAAATCGCCGGCTTCCTTTACCGTAAACCGGCAGACCTGGCTGATATTCTTGCCTCCGACAAATACCGACAGGCTTTCTTTTTTCAGGCGCGCGCCGCCGCATTCCGGGCAGGGCTGACTGGACATAAAACGGGTGATCTCTTCTTTTAAATAATCGCTGTCGCTTTTCGAGAACAATCTTGTCAGGTGCGGGATCAGGCCTTCGAAAGGTTTGCCTCCGGCGCAGATCTCCGTCCCGTAAAGCAGCGCTTTACGCACGTCTCGCGGAAGTTTATTGAAAGGCGTCTCCAGGCTGAAATCCATAGCGGAAGCGAGTTCCCGCAGCAGCCAGCGGTAATAAAGTATATATCCCCGGCCGCCCCTTTTCCAGGCTTCTATCGCCCCGTCCTCGATGGACTTACTCTTATCGGGAATGATCAGGTCCGGGTCGAATTCAAGTTTGATCCCCAGTCCGTTGCAGGCCGGACAGGCCCCGTAGGGGGAATTGAAAGAAAAAGTCCTCGGTTCCATTTCCTGATAGCTGATGCGGCAATGCGCGCATGCGTAATGCTGGCTGTACAAGGTATCTTTACCGTCCGCAGGGCGGTGGATGATCACCACGCCGTTGCCGATCTTTGAAGCTGTTTCCAGGGAATCGGTAAGCCGCGACGATGTTTCCGGCTTTATCTTCAGGCGATCGACCACCACTTCTATCGTGTGCAGTTTATACCTGTCCAGGGGAACGGAAAAAGGCGCCTCGAATACCTTGCCGTCCGCCCTGATCCTGGAGAAACCGGATTTGCGCACCCGCTCCAGCACATCTTTATATACGCCCTTCTTTCCGGTGACCACCGGCGCCAGGATATGCACCTCTTCTCCCGTCCGCGAAGAAAACAGGGTATTGACGATCTCCTGCACGGACTGGCTGCTGATCAACCTGCCGCACTTATAACAATGCACTCTCCCGGCCCTGGCGAAAAGTATCCTCAAGTAATCGTAGATCTCCGTCTGGGTGCCCACTGTGGAACGGGGATTGCGGGAGGCGGTCTTCTGCTCTATCGCGATAGCCGGGGACAACCCCTGGATATCGTCGACATCGGGTTTCTGCAGCTGCTCGAGGAACTGGCGCGCGTACGCCGACAGGCTCTCCACATACCTGCGCTGGCCCTCGGCGTAGATAGTGTCGAAAGCGAGGCTGGATTTTCCCGATCCGGACAAGCCGGTAAAAACGACAAGTTTATTTTTAGGGATAGAGAGGCTGACGTTCTTTAAATTGTGTTCGCGCGCGCCCCTGATAACGATCTGGTTTTCCATAACAAAAAAGATGGATTAATAGTGCGCTGTCAAATTAGTTTTTAGTATGACAGCGCACTATAGAGTATGTGCATCGAGTCTGTAAAACTTCGAAACATCCGGCTCAAGAGGAAAAAACGCGCACCGCCGCAAAGGGATACCCCCGGGCGGCGGTGCGCGCTGCATTACACTGCGAAAAACTTACTTCTTTTTCTTTCCGCCCTTCTTGACGGTCTTCTTCTTGGATCCGCCCCTGACCATTTTCGCGCAAGAGACATCGCCGTCCTTATCCACAAAATACAGGACGCCTACTTCTCTCTTGATGCCGGTCTTGGCAACTTTCTTCGGGCTTCCGCCTTTTTTGCCTCCACGGGCCATTTTGGCGCAGGACACGTCGCCGTTCTTATCGACGTAATAGAGGTATCCCTTCTCGCGCTTCACCCCCACTTTCACTAATTTCTTCGCCATTCGTTTCACCCCCTTTCATTATGCTGCCTCACTGGTTACGTTACATACCACCGTTTAACACGCAAGCCGTCCTTTATCAGGTGCCGACGCTTATCGGACGGGCGATCTGCCGTAACACGGCCGCGGCGGCCAATACCGCCAGATAACTGGTCTTGGGATTATGCGGATGCGGGACGTTCTCCGTCCTGGAAGTGATCACGGCGGCATCGGATTCTATCCTGACCTCATGTATGTTTTTTTTAGTCCCGGGAGAGGCGATTATGCGCACCTTCGTCGCGCGCGCGCCCTTACCGGCAAGGCTCAAGACGGCGGCCACGTTTATATTCTGGGGAAAGAACCGCACAGCATCGTAAGCGCTGCCGTCGAAAAGCAAGGTGTCCTTTTTTATGTCCGCCGGGTCGATCTTTTTTTCGCGCAAATAAGCCACTCCGGAAAATGAAGCGGGATTCTTGATGGTCGTCAAAGTCACGCTTCTTACGCCCGCGCCAGCGGCGGCCTTAAGGGCGTCTATTCCGGCGAGCGCGCCGCTGGGCACAAAAATGCGCGCGCCGGAGACTTCGGCAGCGCGCATCAATAAACCGGCTTTTTCCACTATGCCGCCGACGCTCATGACCATCACGCTGCGCCCCTTGATCAGGCACTTGCGCGCGATATCGTATGAAGCGAGTGCCGAAGCGGCCTCCACCACCAGATCGGAACCGTTTATCAATCCTTCCAGGCTGCGGGAAACGGCCGCTTTGCCCGGGAGCTTCAGGCGCTGCGCCAAAGCCAGGGCGCTTTCCCTGCGCAGATCGAATATCTCCGCTATGCGCATTTCCCCGGCGAACTCTTTGCGGATGATCCCCGCGAGCGAACCGCCGATGGCGCCGCAGCCGACGATCCCTATCTTAAGTTTCCGTCTCGAATTGCTCTTGAGCATCGCGGGATTGACCATTATTTCACGTCCAGCGTTATGTTGTCTATCAACCTTGTCTTGCCGATACGCACAGCCAGCGCGATCAGACATTTTCCTTTACTTATGGATTTCAACGGCAGCATAGTCAACGGATCGACTATTTCAATGTAATCTATTTCCGCCTGCGGGCAGACGCTTATCAGGCGGCGCGCAACCTCTTTGATCCTGGAAAGATCGCGCTCCCCCGCACGGACCATGCGCGAAGCTTCCCGCAGGCACCGGAAGAGACAAAGCGCCTGTTCTCTCTGCAAACGGTCAAGATACCTGTTGCGGGAACTCAAGGCAAGCCCGTCCGCATCGCGCACGATGGGAAGGACCTTTATCCGCACCGGCAGATTCAGATCCGCCGTCATTTTCTTAATTATCGCCGCTTGCTGCGCGTCCTTGGCGCCGAAATAAGCGTTATCCGGGGAAACTATATTGAACAATTTTAAGACAACGGTGGCCACGCCTCTAAAATGCCCGGGACGGAAACTCCCGCAGAGCCCGTCGCTCAAGCCGGCTACCTCCACAAAAGTGCGGTGGCCCGCGCCATACATCTCCTTCGCTCCGGGAGAAAAAACCACGCCGACCCCTTCCCTGCGGCATAGCCAGGCGTCTACGGCTGAATTACGGGGATATTTACGGAAATCTTCTGCAGGGCCGAACTGAAGCGGATTGACGAAAATACTGACCACCACCAGATCGTTGTCCCTGCGCGCTTTTCTGATCAGGCTAAGATGCCCGGCATGCAGGGCGCCCATCGTCGGGACAAAACCTATTTTCTTGCCGCGCGCGCGGGCTTCAGCGGAAAACCCGGACATTTCTTTTATACTGCGGATCATCTTCATTGCTTTTCTCTTCCCGGGGTAGGGAGATATTTCATAAGATCTCCAGTAACGGACGCAATACAAAATCCCGCTTGAACATACCGGGATGCGGGATCCGCAATTCCGCGGTATCCACACTTTTGCCGGCATACCATAATATATCCAGGTCTATCGGACGCGGCCCGTTGCGCACGGTCGGCCGCCTGCCCAGATCGCGCTCTATTTTCTTTAACCCGGCCAGGAGATCTTGCGGCGGCAGCCCGGTCTCTATCCTGAACGCGCCGTTCAGGAAATCACCCTGGTCACGCGGCCCGCCCACTGGTTTATTCTCGAACAAATGCGAAACTTCACAAACCCTGGTCCGCAGCAGCGATCCCGCCATATTGACCGCTTTACGGATATTCGCCCGTCTGTTCCCCAGATTGGATCCGACGGCTATATAACATATATTTTTCTTCAGCGCAGTTTCTCCATACGTTTCAACGCTTCTTTGATCCTCTCTACCGGCACGGTAAGCGCCATACGCAGATAACCTTCCCCGTTTACGCCGAACCCGACGCCGGGAGTCACTATTATATCCGCCTTTTCCAGCAGATAAGCGGCGAACTCCATAGAATTCTTCTGTTTATCGGGCACCCTGAACCAAAGATAGAATGTGGCTTTCGGGGAATAAACGTCCCAGCCCAGGCTGCGCAACCCGTTGACCAGTATATCGCGGCGCTCCTGATACAGCGCGCTCATTTTGGCCGCCTGAGCCCCGCTATTCTTGAGAGCGGCGGCGCCGGCGTACTGCAAAGCCGTGAATATCCCGGAATCGATATTGGATTTAACTTTGGCCAGCGCCGAAACCAGTACCGGATTGCCGCAGGCCCAGCCCACTCTCCACCCCGTCATATTGCAGGTTTTCGAAAGCGAATGGAACTCGATCACGCAGTCTTTCGCGCCCTCGACTTCAAGCATACTTGCCGGTTTGTATCCGTCATAGGCCATTTCCGAATAAGCCAGGTCTGAAACAAGTATCAATCCGTGTTTCAGGGCGAAAGCGACCGCCTCCGCTAAAAATTCTTTTTCCGCGATCCTCCCTGTGGGATTATTGGGATAATTAAGATAAACGATCCTGGCTTTTTGCAGGACGGACGGCGGTATGCTTTTAAGATCCGGCAGAAAAGAGTTCTCTTCTTTCAAAGGCATCAAATGCGTTCTTCCTCCGGCGAGTATCGTGCCCCCTTTATACGGCGGATAGCAGGGATCGGGGATAAGTGAATAATCGCCGCTGTTGAGGAAAGCGGACGGAAAATGCGCGATACCTTCTTTGGAGCCGATCAACGGCAGGACTTCTTTCTCCCGGTCTATGGCTACGGAGAAACGCTCTTTATACCAGAGACAGACAGCTTCCCGCAGCAACGGTATACCCTGGTCCAGGGCATAACGGTGGTTCGCCGGATCGCGGGCAGCTCGGCACAATTCTTCTATTATATATTCCGGAGTGGGCTGATCGGGATCGCCTATCCCGAAATCGATCACGTCCCTGCCTTCGGCCCTGGCTTTCCTCTTTGCTTTATCTATCTCCACAAAAAGGTACGGCGGCAGGCTTCTCAAATTATCCGATATCTCGAACATATTTTATATCCCCTATCTTCAATAGTCCACAGTCAGATACACGCTTTTTTAAGACTATCGACCATCGACTATGGTCTATGGACTTCTAAAGCCCCAGCACGTCTTTCATCGAATAAAGGCCGGGTTTCTGCCCGGCTATCCACTTGGCGGCTTTTAACGCTCCCAACGCGAACAGATCACGGGTATGCGCCTGATGTTTTATCTCGATACGCTCGGAATTGCCGCAGAATATAACCGTATGGTCGCCGACTATATCCCCCAGTCTTATGGAATGGACCGGAGGATTCGGCGAGCCGGCGGCGGCAATGACTTCCTGCATTTTCTTAGCCGTCCCGGAAGGCGCGTCTTTTTTTCCGTCGTGATGCGCTTCGACTATCTCGATCTTATAATCCCTGCCCAGTTTACGGGTGATATCCGATAAAGCGCTGAAAAGCACGTTGACGCCGACAGACATATTCGGTGAATAAACCACCGGTATCGAATCGGACACCCTGCGCACGGCGGCGACCTGTTCTTCCGTCAATCCGGTGGTCCCCAATACCAAGGCCTTCTTGTATTTAACGGCATAATCGAGGTTGGCGATGCTCGCTTCCGGCGCGGAGAAATCTATGAACACATCTATAAGGAACATCCCGTCGGGATTCGAGGATATCTTGATCTTTCCCAGTTCCTTGCCTATTTGCGGGATGCCTTTACGTTCCAGTGCCAGCATTATCTCAAAGTCCCTGTCGGAAGAGGCGAGTTCCAATATGCGCCTGCCCATCCTGCCGCAGACACCCGAAACACCTAATTTTATCATTTCGTATTCCTTTCGAGATATAACCCTGTCATTTATTCAATAATCCGTAATCCTTCAATGCCGCCCTGAGCCTGCCGGAGTTTTCTTCAGACATCGCGGTCAGCGGCAGCCTCAACTCCGGGCCGCACATACCGAGCATTCCCATGGCCGTCTTCACGGGAATGGGATTTGTCTCCAGGAACAATGCCTTTATCAACGGCAGGAGACGGTAATGCAGCCGGCGCGCTCCTTCAATGTTGCCTTTGGCGAAATCATTGACCATGCCGGCCACATCAGCGGGTACTATATTAGCGGCTACGGAGATCACCCCTGTCCCGCCGATGGAAAGCACCGGCAGTGTAAGACTATCATCACCGGAAATAAGATCGAACTTATCGCCGCAGAGCGCCTTGACCCGGGACATCTGGTCCAGGTTCCCGGAAGCTTCTTTCACCCCCACTATATTTTTACAATCGGCGGCCAGCCTGGCAACCGTCTCCGGTTCTATATTTACCCCTGTGCGGGAAGCTATATTATACAAGATTATGGGTATCCCCGCAGCGTCCGCGACCGCCTTGAAATGCACATAAAGACCGTTCTGCGTCGGCCGGTTGTAATAAGGAGAAACCTGCAGGGAAGCGTCGGCGCCGGCTTTTGCCGCGTCCACCGTCAACTGTATAGCCTCCTCCGTGGAATTTGAACCTGTGCCGGCGATGACCGGCACGCGGCCGGCCGACTGCTCCACGGCGATCTCGATGACCCGCTCATGTTCGTGCACGGTGAGAGTAGCCGACTCACCCGTACTACCGCAGGGCACGATCCCGGAAGTGCCGTTCTTGATCTGAAAGTCTATCAACGCGCGCAGCTTCTTCTCATCCACTTTGCCGTTCTTTAAGGGGGTCACCAAAGCAACTATGGAACCGCTAAACATAATAAACTCCTTTGTAGACAATTTTGGCCCCGCCTTCCAACCAGACATCGCTGAAAGAACAGTCCTTTCCTTTATTAAAATACACTTTAAGCGTTTCGCCGCCGCGGGTCAAAACATTGAAAGTGATCCGTCCGGCTGCCAGCCCCAGATGGCAGGAGGCGGCTAGGGCGGCGGCTGTCGAACCCGTGCCGCAGGCAAGCGTCTCGCCTTCCACGCCCCTTTCGTATGTCCTGACCTTTACGTTCGCGCAATCAGTTATTTCCGCGAAGTCCGCGTTCGCGCCCGCCGGAGAAAATACGCGGTGATAACGCACTCTGCGGCCGAGCGATTCCACGTCGATATCATCCAATCCCTGCACGAAAATCACCGCGTGCGGCACGCCGGTATTTATAAAGTACGTTTTCAGGGCGCGGCCGTCCAGCGTTACGCTCACTCCGCTGCGGAAGTCTCCGGGATCGGTCAGACGTATCCTTACGCAATCCCCGCTCACGCGGCAGGCGATAATCCCGGCTTTAGTGTGAAGATCCACCTGTTTGCGTCCGGAAAAACGGGCCGCGCAGCGCGCGCCGTTGCCGCACATCTCTGCTTCCGAACCGTCGGCGTTAAAGATGCGCATCCTTAGCCCGCCGGAAGGCGCCTTCCCCAAAAGGAGTATACCGTCGGCGCCGGCGCCGAATTTCCTGTCGCATATCCTGCGCGCCAGTGACGCCAATTCCCTGCCCGTTCCGGAAACATAACGATCTTCGACGACCGCGAAATCATTGCCGGAAGCGGCCATTTTCACGAAAGGGACCGCCGTTTTAGCGGTATTTATTTTGCTTCCCACTTGAATCTCCTTAAAACTCTGTCAAAATCCTCAAGATATTTCTCCAGATATTCGAACTTTTCGCCGTTGCAATAGAGATTGAAGATCGCCGCCTGGGACGCACCGACATCGCAGATAACGAAAAAATTCACTTTACCGGGCGGGCAATTCTCATAGAAATAAGCTTCATAGGGATATGCTATGGAAGACACATAATCAACGGCCTTGTGAAAGTCATCCAGGGAACACTCGCCGTCGTTAAAATACTGTTTCTTCACCAGTTTGGCGATCTCTTCCGGTTTCAGGTTGGCGCTGTTATCGAAAGGGACTATCCTTATCCTGACATCCTCGTTTATATGCCTGCCGTACCAGCTGCCGTCCGCGGCCCCTGCAGGCAGATCTTCCGGAGCCCAGGCGGGCGGCATTTCGAACATATAAACCGCCGGTAACGGGGAATTAACGGTGACGAATTTCATTATCCCGTCCCCGTGCTTAATGAACCTCTGCGTCTCCGCTCTTACTCCCGATAATAAAATAAACACGGCAGCGGCGGCGACGGCAAGTATCCGCGCTGACCGGCCGCGTGAACCGCAAAGGCATTGCAAAGGCGGCCGGCACAACCGCGTCACTCCGTTCCCGGCCGCGTGCCTGTCCACTGATTTAAGCGATGATCTCATTCCGCACCAGATCCGCATAATCGTCCCTCCGCCTGATCAACACTGCACGGTTATCTTTAACCATTACTTCCGCGGCTCTAAGCCGGGAATTATAATTGGAAGACATACTGAAGCCGTAAGCGCCGGCGCTCATCACCGCCAGGTAATCCCCCCGGCGGAAAACAGGCAACTTCCGTTCTTTTGCCAGGAAATCGCCGCTCTCGCAAATAGGGCCGACCACATCCGCTTTCTCCGCATCTGCGCGCCTGTTCTTCAGCGCCTCTATCTTATGAAAAGCCCCGTACAATGCCGGGCGTATCAGATCGTTCATACCGGCGTCCACTATAATGAATTTCTTCAACGGTGTCTTCTTTACGTAAAGGACCTTGGCGATCAGTATCCCGGCGTTGCCTACGATGAACCTGCCCGGCTCCATAATTACCCTGAAACCGCTGTTTTTCAACACCGGCAGCACCTTGCGGGAGAAAGAAAGCGCGGTCTGCGGGTTTTCATTATCATAGATGATGCCCAGCCCGCCGCCGATATTCAGGTACCGGATCTCCGCGCCGGTTTCCGCCGATATCCTGCGCGCGAACCCCGCCACTTTATTTATGGCCGCAAGGAACGGACCGCCTTCGGTTATCTGCGAGCCTATGTGCATATGCAGGCCGCAGATATCCAGCGACCGGTACTTGCTTCTGGAACGGATTATCCGGCCGGCGTTGTCCAGGTCTATGCCGAACTTATTGGTGATCTTGCCGGTGGTAATGAATTTATGCGTCTTCGCTTCCACGTCGGGATTTATACGCAGGGCGATCTTTACCCGCCTTGCGTACCTGCCGGCGATGAGATTTATCCGCGCTAATTCCGGTTCCGACTCCACATTGAAAAAAAGTATTTTCTTCCCGACGGCCGCTTCTATTTCCGCGTCGGTCTTGCCCACCGAAGCGTAAACTATTTTCTCCGGCGGGCAGCCGCTTTTCAAGGCCCGGAAGAGCTCTCCCCCGGAAACGATATCCAGCCCGGAGCCCTGTCCCACGAGGGTCTTCAAGATGCTCAGGTTGGAATTGGCCTTGACCGAATAACAGATCAAAGGGTCTATTTCTTTGAAGGCTTCCCGGAGTTTCAGGAAATGACCGGTCAAAGTATTATGACTGTAGACATAAAGCGGCGTGCCGAACCGTTCAGCCAGCTTGTTCAGATCCATTCCTTCGCAATATAATCTTCCGCCTTTGCGGATAAAATCATGCATTTCCGTACCTCTAATTATTCACAATTTAAAGTTTAACTTCCGGGAGTCTGAATCCGGCAGGCTTTTTACCGGTTTTCGTCTTTCCTGCCGCGGTTTTACCGGCGCCGGAGGCATAAACCGGGTTCATCACCCGCCCCACTACGGCCCGGCTTAACGCCGGATGTATACGTCTTAATTCTTCTTCATTCAGGCCGTCTATGCCTCCGGCGGAACACTCCGCCGCGCGTATCAACGCGCCGACAGTCTCGTGGGCGGTCTTGAAAGGTATTTTCTTCTCTCTCACCAGCCATTCGGCCAATTCCGTGGCGTAAAATGTCTTATCGGACAATGCGTTCTCCACCGCCTGCCTGTTGACCTTCACCAGGGGCAGGAACCGGCCCAGAAGCGATAATTCGCTTTTCAGGGTTTCCACGGCGGCAAACAAAGGCTCTTTGTCTAACTGCATATCCCGGTTGTAGCTTAACGGGAGTCCTTTCATCAAAGTCAACAGCCAGACCAGGCTTCCGTAGACCCGCCCGGTGTCACCGCGCACCAATTCCAGCAGGTCCGGGTTCTTTTTATGCGGCATAAGCGAAGACCCGGTGCAGAATTCATCCGGCAGGCAAAGCAAAGCGTATTCGCTGCCCGAATACAATATAAAATCCTCCGCCAGCCGCGATAAGTGCATTTGAATAATGGAAAGGATCGAAAGCAGCTCGATTATATAATCGCGGTCGCTGACGTGGTCCACGCTGTTGTCCGCGGGTATTATTTTTCCGGCATTGTCCGCGACTACCGCGCGCAGGGCGTTAACGTAGCTGTCTTTCCCGAGGGAAGTGCCGGCAAGGGCTCCCGCGCCTATACATACGCGCAGCCTGCCGAAATAATCTTCCAGCCTCTGCCTGTCGCGGCTGAACATAGAACGAAAAGCCCCCAGATAAAGATCGAAAGTTATGACCTGCGCCCTGCGGGTATGCGTATAGCCTAAGAACAAACTGCCGCGATGCCTGCCGGAAAGCGTATCCAGGGAAACGATCAGTGAATCCAGCAGCAAGGCGGTCTCCGCGCATTCTTTCAGACAATACCACTTTTCGTCGAAGGCGACCTGGTCGTTGCGGGAGCGCAAAGTATGCAGCTTCAGGGCCGCCGCCCCCGCTTCTTTCTCCACCCGGCCGTGTATATAACTATGGATATCCTCGGCGCCTTCGCCTGCGGAAACAATGAACCCCGGGCCTTCGCCAAGGACACGCTTCAAGAGGCCCTGCAGGGCTTTCTTCAAAGAAGAATATTCCTTCCCGCTCAATAATCCGGCGTCCAGTAAAGCGCCGATATGGATCAGGGAATGGGAGATATCGTACTCCGCCAGTTTGAAGTCGTAATCGAGCGAACGCTGGAATTCAAAGAACTCACCGTCGGTACTGCCGCCGAACCTTCCTCCCCACAGTTTCCTTCCGCCGGATCGCTTGTCTTTTTTCATTTCGCCTTTCCCGGGCCTCCGGTCTCTATCCGCGTCCTGACCCCTTAGCCCCTTTATAAGGCATAGCCCAAAGTTTAATGAATCCCTCCGCCAGCTTCTGGTCGAATTTATCTTCCTGCCCGTACGTGCTCAACTCTTTATTATAAAGGCTGTGCGGCGACTTGCGGCCGACCGCCTGGCAGTTCCCCCGGAAAAGCTTGAGCCGCACGCTGCCGGTTACGGCTGTCTGAGTGGAATCCACGAATTTACCGAGCGCCTCGCGCAAAGGAGAATACCATAAACCGTTATAGATCATTTCCGAATATTTAAGCGTGATCCCCTCTTTAAAATGCGCCAGTTCGCGGTCAAAGACAAGGCATTCCAGTTCTTTATGCGCCTGGTGCAGTATAGTGGCGCCGGGGGCCTCGTAGATCTCGCGGGACTTTATCCCCACAAGCCTGTTCTCGACCATATCGTAACGCCCCACTCCGTGATTGCCGCCGATCTCGTTCAAACGCTGTATCAAGGCGTCCGCGGGCATTTTTTTCCCGTCCAGGGCGCAAGGCACGCCTTTCTCGAACGATATTTCTATGTATTTCGCGACTGCCGGTGCGGCCGCCGGGCTGCGCGTGATCATATAGGCATCCTCGGGCGGCTCCTGCTCCAGGTCCTCCAGGACGCCGGCTTCGATACTGATCCCCCAGATATTCCTGTCGATACTATAGGGTTTTTTCTTGGTAACGTCTATCGGTATGCCGAATTTCCTGGCATACTCTATCTCTTCTTCCCTCGATTTGAATTCCCAGCTCCTCACCGGCGCGATGATCTCAAGCGCCGGATTCAGCATCCCCACCGTGACCTCTATCCTGACCTGGTCGTTGCCTTTGCCGGTGCAGCCGTGCGCCACCGCCGCGGCTTTCTCCCTGCGGGCGATATCCACCAGGTATTTCGCGATCAACGGCCTGCCCAGCGCAGTAGCCAGCAGATATTTACCCTCATAAACCGCGTCCGCCTTAAGCGCGGGAATTATGAAATCGTCTATGAACTCTTTCCGCAGGTCTTTGATGTACACGCGGGAGGCGCCGGCGACCAGCGCCCTCTTTTCTATTTCGCCGAAGTCTTCCCCTTTGCCCAATCCCTGGCCGAGGTCGGCTATAAAACAGATAACTTCATAACCCTTTTCCTTCAGCCAGCGGACGATACAGGAGGTATCCAGTCCGCCGGAATAAGCCAACACCACTTTTTTCATTTTATTCTCCGTTTGTCCTGAAGTGTCAATTCCTGCTCTTGGCGCCCAGGAATTTCATTAATACCGCTTTCTGCACGTGCATCCTGTTCTCCGCTTCGTCAAAAACCACGGAATGTTTGCCGTCAAGCACTTCGTCCGTGATCTCTTCCCCCCGGTGCGCGGGCAGGCAATGCATCACAAGAACATCCTTTTTTGCCGCGCCAAGAAGCCGGTCGTTCACCTGAAATCCTTTGAAATCCTTTTTCCTTTTGGCGGTTTCTTTTTCCTGTCCCATACTCGCCCAGACATCGGTATAAATAACGTCGGCGCCCTCCGCAGCCTTAAGCGGGTCCCTGAAAAGTTCTATCCCGCTGCCGCGGGAAGCGGCCAATTCCGAAGCTTCGGCGAGCAGTTTTTTGTCCGGTTCATAGCCGGCCGGCGCCGCCACCCGCATATTTATCCCGAGTTTTGCGCAGACAAAAATAAGCGAATTGCAGACATTATTGCCGTCGCCCACATAAACGAATTTTATCCGCCCGACATCTTTTTCTTTCTCTATTACCGTGTAAATATCCGCCAGCGCCTGGCAGGGATGCGAAAAGTCGGAAAGCCCGTTTATGATCGGAACGGACGCGTATTCCGCCATTTCCAGCACATTATTGTGCGCGAAGGTCCGCAGGACTATCCCGTCCACATAACGGGAAAGCGTCCTGGCGACGTCCCTGGTCGCCTCCCTCACCCCAAGCTTGATCTCGTCTGGTCCGAGATAAATACAATGGCCGCCGAGCTGGAATATCCCCACCTCGAAAGAAACCCTGGTCCTGTTGGAAGGTTTCTGAAAAAGCAAGGCAAGGGTTTTTCCCGCGAGCGCGCGGGAATATCCGGAACTGTTCTTCTTTAATTTAGAGGTCAGCGCGAATATACTTTTGATTTCATCAGCCGTCAGATCGTTTATCGAAATAAGGTCTTTCTTCACTGTCCGTTTCCCCCTGTCTCCCCGTGATCCGCAGGAATCCTGCGTCACGATTATTAAAGACGCGCCAGTGCGCCGGCGAGTATGCCGACGGCTTTATTTATCTGGCCTCTGGTAACATTCAAGGCCGGCATAACGCGCAGCACTTTTTCATGAGTGCAATTTATCAAAAGCCCGTTCTCCCTGCAGGAGTCGACAACCGCGTCCCCGGGGACCGAAAGTTCAATGCCCAGCATCAACCCCATTCCCCGCACTTCTTTTATTACCGGGTATTTGCCTTTAAGCGCGGTCAATTTCTCCTTCAGGTATTCCCCCATAATGACCGAGTTCTGCAGCAGTTTGTCCTTGCGCACAGCCCGCAGCACGGCCAAAGCGGCTTTGCAGATCACCGGCCCGCCGCCGAAAGTGGAGGCGTGCATACCGGGCCCCAATACGCCCGACAACTCTTTTTTGACCGCCATTAACCCGATGGGAAAACCGCCGCCCAGTGCCTTTGCCAGCGTGAGTATATCGGGCACGACGCCGTAATTCTGGTAACAAAACATCTTCCCGGTCCTGCCGATACCCGTCTGCACCTCATCTACGATAAGCAGCAGTTTCCTGCGGTCGCATATCTCCCTCAAAGAAGCGACGAATTCCTTCTTCGCCACATTAATGCCGCCTTCTCCCTGTATCAATTCCAGCATCACGGCCGCGGTATTCGGCCCCACCGCTTTTTCCACCGCCCCGATATCGTTAAAAGGCACGCTCTTGAAACCGGGCAGCATCGGTTCAAAACCGCGCTGATATTTCTCCTGGCCGGTAGCGGCAAGGGCTCCCATGGTCCTGCCGTGGAAAGCGTTCTCGAAAGTTATGATCTCGTGCCTGCCCGCCCCGAACTGGCGTGCGAATTTTATCGCGGCCTCGTTCGCCTCGGCCCCGGAATTACAGAAAAAGTAAGCGGCGGGGAAAGTATAGAAAGAAAGTTCCCTGGCCAGCTGGGCCTGGCAGAGATTGTAAAAAGAATTCGGCACAAAGATCAGACGCGCCGACTGGTCCCTGACCGCCGACATCACCTTGGGATGGCAGTGCCCGAGGTTGTTCACGCCCCAGCCCGGGAAGAAATCCAGGAAGACCTTATTGTGGATATCCCAGAGACGGCTGCCTTTGCCCTTGACGAAAACCAGCGGGATCTTCCGGTAAGTCGGAAGGATGTGTTCCCCGTATTCTTTGAATATTTCTTCTTTCTTCATTCTTAAAAAGGATTAATGGTTGATCTCCGTGCCGACGCCCTGGTCGGTAAAGATCTCCAGCAGCAGGCCGTGCGGGATCCTGGCGTCGATTATATGCGTCTTCTTCACCCCGGAGTTCAACGCTTCGATACAAGCCTCGACCTTGGGGATCATTCCCTGCTGAACCACCTTGTCCTGCATCAATTCATAGGCTTCTTTAATGTTAATGGCGGAAATGAACGAAGCGGGGTCCTCCGCATTCCTCATAATGCCCTTGACGTTGGTGAGCAGCACCAGTTTCTCCGCTCCCAGGGCGGCGGCGATGTGCGATGCCGCCTCATCGGCGTTGACGTTATACGCCTTGCCGTCGGGGCCGAGCCCCATCGGAAGGACGACCGCCACTTTATGCTTCTCGAGTTCCCCGGAAATCACCCCGGCGTCAATGCGCACGATATCGCCGACATACCCGAGGTCTATTTTGGCTTTTTTCTTTTCCGTGAAAATGATCTTGTCCGCCCTGCCGTTGAAACCGGTTACCCTGCCCCCGATATCGGCCATTTCCCCGACGATAAGTTCATTGAGTTTCTGCAGTTCTTCTTCCACGAGGGCGAGAGTCTCTTCGTCGGTAACCCGCATACCGTCCACGAATTCGGTCTTCTTTCCGGCGCTGCGCATCCTGTCGCTTATATTCGGCCCGCCGCCGTGCACCAATACCGGGCGCAGCCCCATAAAACTTAAAAAAACGATATCCTCAAGCACGCCTTTGCGTATTTTATCCTCGCCGAGGATACTGCCGCCGTATTTGATCACCACCGACTTATTATGGAAACGTTTTATATAAGGCAGCGCTTCTATCAGGACATCCGCTTTCTTTATCGCTTCTTCCATATCTTCCCGCCTCGCTTATGACTACTATTAACTAACTATATTCGGCGTTTATCTTTATATATTCCGGAGTAAGGTCCGAGGTGTAAACCACGGCCTTTCCCCGGCCGGCGCCGAGCGACACATCCACGCTTATCTCCCTGCGTTTCAGGGAACCGACTTTCACCTTGATCCTCTCCGGGTTGAGTTCTATCCCGCAGGCGCCCAGCGCGGCAATGATCCTGCCGAAATTCCTGTTCTCTCCGTAAACGGCGGTCTTGAACAGGTTGGAATTGGCGACCGCCAGCGCCCCGGCCCGCGCCTGCCGGTCGTTCAACGCGCCTTCCACGCCGATGCGTATGAACTTGCTCGCGCCCTCCGCGTCCCTGACGATCATCAGCGCCAGTTCGCGGCAGACCGACTCAAGAGCGGAACAGAAAGAACCATAATCCCGCCCGCGGCCGGAGATCTCTTTCGCTCCGCAGGCGCCGTTGGCAAGCACAATGACGTTATCGTTGGTGCTCATACAACCGTCGACAGTGATACAATTGAAAGACGGCTCCACCGCCTTTCTTAAGGCGGCGCATAAAGCTTCCCTTCCTACCGCGGCGTCGGTAAAAATAAAACAAAGCATAGTGGCCATATCCGGAGCGATCATCCCGGCGCCTTTGGCTACTCCGCAAACCGACGCCTTCCTTCCGGAAGAAGTGAAAAAAGCCGTGGCCCCCTTGGGGAATGTATCGGTGGTCATTATCGCCTTTTGCGCTTTTTGTATCCCGGAGGCGGACAAGGAAGAGACCAGGGCGGGTATTGCCCCCCTCATCACGGTTACCGGCATACGCCTGCCGATGATACCGGTCGAAGCGGCAAGGACCTCCCCCGGCCCCACGGAAAGCAGCTCCGCCGCCCTGCTGCAAAGACTCTCAGCGTCGGCTATGCCCTCTTTACCGGTATAACAATTGGCGTTGCCGCTGTTGGCGATGATCGCCCTGAAACTGCGGCTTTTTCGCAAATGGCGCAGATTTACCGTCAAAGGCGCGGCTTTCACGAGGTTCCTGGTGAATACCGCCGCGGCGTTCGCCGGGAGATCGGAATAAAAAAGCGCAAGGTCTTCCGCAAGAGGTTTTTTCAGACCGCTGGCCGTCCCCGCGGCCTTAAAACCCTTTGGCAATACAGCGCGCCGTATAAATCGGTCCATATCAGAGCAACCCCGCCTTCTCCGGGAACCCGCACATAATATTCATATTCTGCACCGCCTGGCCGGCGGCGCCTTTCAGGAGATTATCGATGGCGGAAATGACGATGATCTTATCCGCTTCTTCGCGGATGCCGATATCGCAAAAGTTACTGCCGCGGACATCCTTTAATCTGGGAAAAACTCCTTCTTCCTTCAAGCGTATGAACGGTTCACTTTCGTAGAAATTAGCGTAAAGCCGGCGCACGCTTTCAGGGAGGCCCCGCTTTCCTCCGGAGGCCGCTTTCTTGAAACAATACACCGTCTCCAGTATCCCTCTTTCCACGGGCAGTAAATGGGGAACGAAAGTCACGTTCACCTTATGTTCGGAAAGCCTGCAGAGCACCTGGTTGATCTCGGGGATATGCTGGTGATTGTTGACCTTATAAGCCTTAAAATCCCCGTTTACTTCGCAGAAAGAAAGTTCCTGTACCGGTTTGCGTCCGGCGCCGCTGGCGCCCGATTTAGCGTCTATGACCAGAGTGTCTTCCCGCACAACGCCGCAGGCGATCAACGGCGCCAGGGCCAGTGCGGCCGCTGTGGGATAACACCCCGGGTTCGCCACAAGCTTCGCGCGTTTAATGCTGTAACGGTAAAGTTCAGGAAGTCCGTAAACCGCCTTTTTCAGGTTGGCAGTATCTTTATGGACGACACCGTAAAATTTCTCGTAAATACGCGCGTCCTTGAGACGGTAATCGCCGCTCAGATCTATGACTCTTTTTCCGGCGCTTAACAGATAAGGGACATAGTCCATCGATACCGTATGCGGCAAAGCGAGAAAAACCAGATCGCAATCTGCGGCGATCTCCTTCACCAAAGGAGCGGAGAAAACCATATCGAGCCTGCCGGAGAATTGCGGGAAGACTTCCTTGACCGCGCGGGACTTATAAGTCTGGGAGAACAAACCGCTGATGCGCGCCTGGGGATGCTTCAAAAGCAATTCGATCAGAACCTCTCCGGTGTAACCGGACGCTCCAACTATCCCGACATTCAACATCCCATCCACCCTTCTTGGTAAAAATATCGTCTTCGCGAATAGGCTTGCTTATATATGTATATGATTTTTAATTATACCTTTACCGCTGTTAAAATCAAGTTTTTTATCGTCGGAAACCTTAACGCAGTCCATAGTCAATAGACCACAGATCCTTCTTTTAGAAACAGGTATTGTTTTCGCTATATGCTTACGACTCAACATGCTATGCTGAAGCCTGAATTCCGGGAAAGTTTCAGTGACGAACGAAGTCTCGTCAACGCTTTAGTGACGGACGAAGTCTCGCCAACGCTTTAGTGGCGGACGAAGTCTCGCCAACGCTTTAGTGGCGGACGAAGTCTCGCCAACGCTTTAGTGGCGGACGAAGTCTCGCCAACGCTTTAGTGGCGGACGAAGTCTCGCCAACGCTTTAGTGGCGGACGAAGTCTCGCCAACGCTTTAGTGGCGGACGAAGTC
>Ga0310040_1000038_pt1 | contig 165667 bp, 143 predicted proteins | sample EPASupsiteHSE623_FD_200237 | JGI IMG/M metagenome (GOLD analysis project Ga0310040, IMG submission 200237) | Bioremediated contaminated groundwater from EPA Superfund site, New Mexico - Sample HSE6-23 (v2) (version 2) | ecosystem: Environmental > Aquatic > Deep subsurface > Groundwater >...
AGCGCAGCGCGGAATTTTCGAAAGCCCTATTGGCCGGCCTGTTTATCTGCTGCTGGACCGTTCTTTCCCCGGACCGCATCGCAGGCGCACAGACGCAGGAAACTCCTGCGGCAGCGGCCGCCGCCGCAGGTAACGTTACCCTTGATTTCAAGGACGCGGATATACGCAACGTGCTGAAGATTATTTCCTACAAGTCGGGGATGAACATCGTAACCACTCCGGATGTTATGGGGAATGTCACCATCCGTCTTACAGAGGTACCCTGGGAAAGAGCGCTTGACGTGATCCTGCAGACTTACGGCTACGGCTATGAAAAAAAGGCCAATATCATTTTCGTGGCGCCGATAGATAAATTGACCGCGCAGAAAAAGCAGGAGGTTGAGCTGGCCCAGGTGCAGCCGACGGTTTCCCACGTTTATATGCTGAAGTATCTTGACGCCCAGGATGCCAAGAAAGCTTTGGAACCGCAGCTCTCCCCCCGCGGGAAAATAACCGTATTGGAGATGACCGGGCAGGCTGGATGGGAGTTCGGCAGCGACGCCCTGGGAAAACGCAAGCGCGTGTCCGAAGAAAAGCTTGGGCGTTCCAAGACTTTGATAATAAGCGATATTCCGCCCGTGCTGGACAAGATAGACGAAGTTATCTCACAGATAGATGTCCTGCCGCAGCAGGTAATGATACAGACGCGGATAGTGGAGGTCAGCCGCGATACCCTGCGCGATCTTGGTATTGACGTCGGCACCGGGACTTCCGGAGCCACCGATCCATCTCTTACCACCGTTTCCACCGGCAGTTCCACGGCTGCCGCCGGGCACAGCTTGAGTTCCCAGGTTTCTCCTTCGGGTTTTAATCCTCTGGCCAGCGGAATAAGCGGTAACATCACTTCTACGGCGGCGTATTACAATACCGGGCTGCAGCTGCTTTTTCAGAAATTGAACGGCACGGAATTCGAGGTTATGCTGCACGCGCTGGAAGAGGATTCCCGCACGAACACGCTTTCCGCGCCGCGTATAATGGCTTTGAATAACCAGGAAGCCACGATCCTGGTAGGCACCAGGTACCCGATACTTAAGCAGGATACTACTTCGTCTTCTTCCAGCGCCACCGTCACCACGGTAACGCTTGATTATTACCAGGATATCGGTATACAGTTGAATGTAGTTCCTCAGGTGGGCGCCAACAATTGCGTGAATATGGTGGTCCATCCTGCGGTCACTTCCTATACCAGCACTCTCGGAGGCACCGGGGTAGCGCAGTATCCCATCATAGAAACCAGGGAAGCGGAAACGCGCATACTTATGCGCGACGGTGAGACGATCGTGATCGGGGGGCTGCTTAAAGACGTTAAAATAAAGACCAGGCAGGGCGTGCCGTTCTTAAGCAGGATCCCTTTGCTGGGGCTGCTTTTCAGCCGGGAAACTTTCGATACCGCAAAAATGGATTTGCTAATTTTCATTACCGCGAATATAATAAAGGAGAATGATTTCTCCCAGGATGAAATAATCAGGCTTGAGAAAAGCATGGAAATGGACGGTATTAATAAGGATTCCGCGAAGAAACCGTAAGTTCCGCCTCCGAGGTCCTATATGATTCGTCTGCGGCCACACTGGTTCCAGCCGGCCGGATGTTGTCCCGAAAAAAGGTAAGCGGTATGAATTACAAGATCAAGTTTATTTTCAGCAAGAAGGGATTGATGCGGTTTATTTCGCATCTTGACCTGATGCGCCTGTTTATGCGGGCGATGCGCAGGGCGGATTTTCCGTTGAAGATGTCTGAAGGGTTCAATCCTCACGTTAAACTCAGCATTGCCAGGGCCTTGAAACTCGGGCTTGAGAGCGAAAATGAGGAGGCCACGGTTGTGCTGACGCTGTTCGTCAGGAGCGATGAATTCTGCCGGAGGCTGCAGGCGCAGCTTCCCGAAGGTATTGAGATAAAGAACGCGGTTTTGGTCTGAGATAGGCGCGCGGGCGCGGCGGGGATTTCTCCGTTTTGGCAGTGCCTATCCGGAAGATAATCCATGGTTTTTCGCCGCTTTACGGCCTGCAAACGGCAAGAGCGCGGAAGACGGGAAGAAAGTTGAAAGAGGAAAATGCCTAAAGAAATTTTGATCAACGCTGAACCCCAGGAACGACGGGTCGCCCTGGTGTCCGATGGCAAACTCGATGAGTTTTATATCGAGAGGCCGCAGGATAAGACGATCGTGGGTAATATCTATAAAGGCCGGATAGACGCCGTTCTTCCGTCTATAGGCGGCGCTTTTGTGGATATCGGCCTGGCAAAGAAAGGGTTCCTTTATTTATCGGAGATAGAATATTCCTTCGATGTCCTGGAATCGGACACTCCTTCCGTTTCAGAGGCGGAACCGCAGCAGCAGAATAAAAGGCGCGGCGGAAGGCACAATAAGCATCGCAGCAGCAAGAATGTTTCCACTCTGCTTGGTTCGATCAAGAAGGGCCAGGAAATACTTGTGCAGGTGGTAAAAGAGTCTTTCGGCAACAAAGGGCCGCGTTTGTCCTGTCACATCGGAGTGGCCGGCAGGTTCCTGGTGCTTATGCCGCAGGAGGCATTGATCGGTGTGTCCCGTCGGCTGGCGGATATTCCTGAAAGGAAACGGCTCCGGCAGGTGCTTTCGGAAATCAAAGAAAAGGAGAAGGTGGGGTTTATCGTCAGGACAGCCGCTTCCGGTAAATCACAGCAGGAACTTTTAAAGGACGCAAACTTCCTGATAAGGCACTGGCGGAAGATGGAGCAGACCATCGCTTCAACGCCGGCCCCGGCGCTCATCCATGAAGAATATGATCTGATCTTCAGGACGATCAGGGATTCTTTTACCGAGGAAGTCAGCAAGGTCATCGTTGACTCTAAGAACGAGTTTTTCCGCCTGCAGAGATTTATGCGCACATTTATGGCTTCTCCGGGCAGAAAGATAGAATTTTACCGGGGGGATGATCTTTTCGCCGATAAAGATATAGAGCGGCAGGTGAATAAGATGTTCGAGCCGACGGTATATCTGAATTCAAAAGCTTATATTATCATAGAGCCCACGGAAGGGCTGGTCGTGATAGATGTCAACAGCGGCGGCTTCAAGAATAAAAACCTTAATCAAGAAGACACCGCTTTTAAAGTGAATTGCGAGGCCGCGGTAGAAGTCGCTCATCAGTTAAAACTGCGCGACCTGGGCGGGATTATCGTGATCGATTTCATAGATATGATGAAAGAACATCACCGCAGGGAAGTTTTGAAGACTTTAGAGACCGCTTTGAGCAAGGACGGCGCGAAATATGATATGCTGGGTATCTCAAAGTTCGGCCTGGTGGAGATGACCAGGGAGCGGGTGCATAACACCGTGCAGACTCTTTCTTATCAGGTGTGTCCGTATTGTCAGGGGCGCGGCAGGGTAAAATCGGCGGTAACCGTGGCGATAAAAGCCTTTAAAGAGACGAAAAAACACCTGAAAGAATGTCATTCGGCGGAAACGAACATAACGGTGAACCCGGCGGTAATTGACGAAATGATGAAAGCCAAGAATACGCTTGCTTTTATCGAGAGGAAATTCCGCACGCATATAAACTTGATCTCCAATCCTGCGGCGCACGTGGAAGATATCAAGTTCTCTTAAAGTAACGCATCGCGTAATAATAAGGTCGAAGGATTAGCCCAGGGAGCTTCATTTTTCCGAACCTAAAACCCAGAACCTGGTTTTGCAGTTATTTCTTGACCTTACCGTAATATATTGTATAATATATACTTTACGGCATAAAATATAACCCTGGGTTTCTAAATAGAAAATCCACCCCGGACAACGGCAGAAAATAAGGTGTTCGCCGTGTTTTCGGGGTAAACTGTGTTTAAGGAGGCGGCAGAAATGTATGCAATAGTTGAAGTTGGCTCAAAGCAATATACCGTAAGCAAGGACGATGTTATCGATGTGGAGAAGCTGGAAGTTTCCGGCGGCAGCGCGATCTCTCTCGATAAAGTGCTGCTGGTTTCCGGGGAAGAAGGCACCAAGGTCGGCAGGCCTTATTTGAAAGACGCCGTCGTGAGCGCCAAATTGGTCGCTCAGGTAAAAGACAAGAAAAAGGTGACCTATAAGTACCGCCGCCGTAAGTCGTCTGACAATGTCAAGGGCCACAGGCAGAAGCTTACCCGGATCAAGATCACCGGGATCAAGGCGTAAAAAAAGGTTCTGGGTACTGGGTTCTAGGTTCTAAAAGAAACTGATTGTAAGTAGTAAAGTACAGATTATGCAAGAACCGGTTCTTTGTTTCTGATTTTGGTAGAAACTATTTAAAACATTTACTGAAACAAATTACCGAGAACTAAAAACCAGTTTGTTGTTTTTCCCAAAACCCAAAACCCAAAACCCAGAACCCAGAACCCAGAACCCAGAACCCAGAACCCAGAACCCAGAACCCAGAACCCAGAACCGGTAATTTATATGTTCATAGATACAGTTAAGATCTACGTGAAGGCCGGTAACGGCGGCAAGGGATGCCACAGTATTTATACCGATAAATATACCAGGTACGGTATATTTGACGGCGGAGACGGCGGGCGTGGCGCCGATATTGTCATAACTTCCGACCGTAATCTTTATACGCTTCTGGATTTCCGGTATAATCCGCATTTTTACGGTAAACACGGCGGTAACGGTTCCAGCAAGAATAAGAAAGGCCGCGACGCGGAAACCGTAGTTATACGCGTGCCTTGCGGCACCACGGTCACCGACGCCGCTACAGGATGCGTCCTGCGCACGCTGGACGCCGACGGAGAATCGGTCACCGTGGCCAGGGGCGGCCGCGGCGGAAACGGTAATCAGCATAAAGCCGATCCGACTCCCGGGATCCCCGGGGAAGAAAAAGATCTGGTCCTGGATTTAAAGCTTCTGGCAGACGCCGGGCTGGTGGGGTTCCCCAATGCGGGAAAATCCACGCTTATCTCGGCGGTCTCCCACGCGCACCCCAAGGTGGCGGCATATCCTTTCACCACCAAGACGCCGGTCCTGGGAATTGTGCGCAGCGGTGAGGAAACTTTTGCCATTGCGGATATCCCGGGTTTGATCGAGGGGTCGTCGCAGGGAAAAGGTTTGGGCGACCGGTTCCTGCGCCACGTCGAAAAGACCAGGATACTTGTGCATATCGTGGATATGTCGGGCGCCGACGGCAGGGACCCGCTGCAGGATTACGAAGTCATCAACCGCGAACTTAAGCAGTATAGCCGGGAACTCGCCCGTAAACCGCAGGTTATCGCCGCCAATAAGATGGATCGCGAGCCGGCGGCCGCCAATCTGGAAAGATTTACCGCCGCGGTAAAAAAGAAAGTTTATCCTATTTCGGCGTTAAACCGGCAGGGGCTGGAGGAATTGATTGAAGCCATCCGCAGGAAACTCAAGACGCGTAGTCGTTAAGGTCGGCAGCAGCCTGCTTTATGCCGATAAGCACACCCGGACAGCCGATCCTTCGGTCGTGAAGAATATCGCCCGGCAGGCGGCAGCGCTTGTTAAATCCGGAGTCGAGGTGATCATTGTTTCTTCCGGCGCTATCGGGCTGGGGATGTCAAAACTCGGACTGCGCGCGCGCCCCAGGGAACTTTCCCTTTTGCAGGCGGCCGCGGCGGTGGGACAGAATGAATTGATGAATATTTACCGGCAGGTTTTTTCCTCCTGCGGGTTATTATGCGGCCAGGTGCTTTTGACCTGGGAGGATTTTGTGGAACGCAGGCGTTACCTGAACGCCAAAACCACGCTGCAGAAGCTTTTGCAGTTAGGGACGGTGCCGGTGGTTAACGAAAACGATACCGTCGCCGTTGACGAGATAAAATTCGGTGACAACGACAGGCTCTCGGCGCTGGTGGCGAGTATGGTCGCCGCCGACCTGCTGCTGAACCTTTCCGATGTCGACGGGCTGCTTACCGAGGACCGCAAGAGCGTTATCCGCGAGGTCGGCGCGATCACCGCGGATATCAGAAAAGTAGCGGCCCCTTCGAAGAACAGGTCTTCCGTGGGCGGTATGATCACAAAACTGGATTCCGCCGGGATCGCCATGAAGTCGGGGATCCCTTATGTCATCGCCAACGGGCGCGGTAAAAACACGGTCGGGCTCGCGGTTGAAGATCCCCGTTCGGTCGGCACTCTTTTCGCTCCCGGCAAAGGGCAGATGGCCGCCAGGAAACGCTGGATAGCTTTCGGTTCGCGGACTAAAGGCAGGATCGTCGTTGATGACGGAGCGAGAAAAGCCCTTCTTGCGCGGAAAAGCCTGCTTTGCGTGGGGATCGTAGGGAGTGAAGGAACGTTCCGGACCGGGGACATCGTTTGTATTTCCGACTCAAAGAAAAATGACTTCGCGCGCGGCAAGGCCGGACTGCCGGCGGAGGTGATCGCGAATATGAAAGGAAAGCATTTTCCCAAGGAGGCCGTGCATTGCGACGACATAGTCATTCTATAATCAAGGGTCAGGGCGGAGAACTTGTTACGCTGGCCGCTTCCGCCAGGCAGGCCTCGTTTGCCGTTGCCGGCCTTTCCGAATCGGTCAAGAATGATGTTCTCCTGAAGATGGCCGGAGCCCTGGAAGCAGCCGCTTTTGATATCATAAAGGCCAATGCCGTTGATTTGAAGGCCGCGCGCGGCGCTAAATTGCCGGCCGCGTTGATCGACAGGCTTACCATTGACCGCAAGCGCGTGAAGGAAATGGCGGATTCAATGCGCGCGGTAGCCGCTCTTGCCGATCCGGTGGGCAGGGTGATCTCCGCCTGGCAGAGACCGAACGGGCTCTGGATACACAAGGTGAAGGTGCCGATCGGAGTAGTGGCCATAATTTACGAGTCCAGGCCTAACGTGACCGCTGATTGCGTAGGATTGTGTTTTAAGTCCGGTAACAGCGTCATTCTGCGCGGCGGAAGCGAGGCTTTGCGCACGAGTTGGTGCATTTATTCTATTCTTAAGGATGTCCTGCGCGCCAAAGGAATACCGGAAGGCGCCGTGAATATGGTTTCGACAAGCGACCGCAGCGCTGTGGAAAGCCTGTTGAAGATGGATAGCTATATAGATGTGGTGATCCCGCGCGGCGGGGAGGGTTTGATACGTTACGTGGCGGATAATTCGCGTATTCCGGTGATCAAACATTATAAAGGTATCTGTCACATTTATGTCGACGAGTTCGCGGACCTGAATATGGCCGAGCGGATATGTTATAACGCCAAGGTCCAGCGCCCCGGGGTTTGCAACGCTATGGAAACTATGCTGGTGCACCAGGATGTCGCCGGCCGTTTTCTTCCCGGTATGGCCGGGCGTTTTAGGGAGGCGGGGGTGGAACTGCGCGCCTGCGAACGCTCCCGCGCGATAATCAAGACGGCACGCAAAGCCGTGGAAAATGACTACCGCACGGAATACCTGGATCTGAAGCTTTCCGTGAAGGTAGTCGACGGAGTCGATGAGGCCGTGGCGCATATAAATGAATACGGCTCGCATCATTCCGACAGCATAGTCACGGAAAATTACGAGAATGCGCTGGTTTTTTTGAGGCGGGTGGATTCGGCGTGCGTGTATGTCAACGCCTCGACCAGGTTTACCGACGGGTACCAATTCGGCATGGGAGCGGAGATCGGTATCTCAACCGACAAACTGCACGCGCGCGGCCCGATGGCCCTGGATGAGTTGACTACGTACAAGTATATGGTTTTCGGGAACGGGCAGGTCCGGGAATGAGGACCGGGATACTCGGAGGCACGTTCAACCCGGTGCATTTGGGCCATTTAATACTTGCGCAGGAGATAAAAGAAAAACTTGCTCTGGAGAGGGTGATCTTCGTGCCGGCTTACAGGGCGCCGCATAAAGATATGGCTTGGCTGATTCCCGCGCGGCACAGGCTGGAAATGCTTAAGCTGGCGGTGCGCGGTAACCCCGGGTTCAGCGTTTCAGATATCGAATTGCGCAGGCAGGGCGTTTCCTATACCGTGGATACTATTGCGGCGCTTAAAAAGAAATACCCGCAAGACGAGATTTTCTTTATTGCCGGTTCCGATCTGGCGCCTGATCTGAAGTCCTGGAAGCATTTTTCCGGTCTTCTGCGGATGGTTAATTTTGTGATCGCGCGCAGGCCGGGATATCCTGCCGGAAAAGGGCTTTCTTCCGGAGTTACGCCGGTGAAAATAAGAGCGGTCGATATTTCCGCGGCCGATATACGCAAACGCATAAAAGACGGTCTGCCGGTGCGTTATTTTCTGCCGGAAGCGGTGCAGTCCTATATCGTGCGGAATAAATTATACCGATAGATTTTTACTGAATTATAACGTATGGCGTATGGAGTGGGAAGTATAGAGCAGCTGCATAGCCGGTGCACTTCAGGTTTTTACTCTATACACGATACCCGCGGCGCAATACTTCATAAGGGATAGGAAATGATAAGAAATCCCGGAACGAAATCCCGGATAAAGATCGCACCATCAATTTTGTCCGCCGATTTCAGCAGGCTGGACAGGGAGATAAAGCGCGTTGAGGAAGCCGGCGCCGATCTCCTGCACGTTGACGTGATGGACGGGCATTTTGTTCCCAACATTACCATCGGGGCGCCCGTAGTGAGATCTCTGCGTAAGGCGGCGTCGATCCCGCTCGACGTGCATTTGATGATCGATAACCCGGGATTTTTCCTGGATGATTTTCTCCGCGCCGGCAGCGATATGATAACCGTGCACGCGGAAGTCGTGGCGGAGAAAGAATTCTCTTCAATGAGCGCCGCGGTCAGTTCAGCCGGGAAGCGTTTAGGGGTGTCGTTAAATCCGTCCACCCCGGTAGAACGCGTTAAAGGATACCTGCAGTACGCCGATTTTGTCCTGGTGATGAGCGTTAACCCCGGATTCGGCGGCCAGGAATTCATCGCAGGCGCGCTTGATAAGATCCGCGAATTGCGCGGGATCTTCCGCGGGGAGATCTCCGTGGATGGCGGGATAAATGATAATGTGGCGGGCAGGGTGATCAAGGCGGGGGCGGATATCCTTGCCGCCGGTTCCTATATTTTCGGCGCATCGGACGTTAAAGCGGCCATAGAAAGGATAAGGAATGCAGAATAACGAAATTAAATTCGGGACAGACGGATGGAGAGGGATAATCAGCGATAACTTCACCTTCGCTAACGTGCGCAGAGTGGCGCGTGCGATAGCGGTTTATTACAACAGGACTTCCGGCGGGAAGACTTCCATCGCCGTCGGATATGACACCAGGTTCCTTTCCGAACGTTACGCGGCGGCGGCGGCGGAAGTGCTTTCGGCCAACGGCGTGGAGGTGGTTATCTCGGACCGCGCTATACCGACCCCGACCTTGAGTTACGCCGTGAAAAAACGCGGGCTTACCGCCGGGGTAATGATCACGGCCAGCCATAACCCGGCCGCTTACAACGGGATCAAGATAAAAACAGCCGCGGGCGGAGCGGCCGGCGTGGAGGTCACTTCGGAGGTGGAGAAACTGCTCGTGGAGCCTGAACAGGGGAATTCCGGGGCGCGCGGAAAAATAGAAGAGACCGATTTTACGGCTGATTATGTTGCTTTCCTGCGTAAATATATCGATCTGAAATTGCTGAAGAAAAGCCGTTTTAAAGTCGTGATGGACGCTATGCACGGCAGCGGCAACGGTTTTATCGCGCAGGTGCTGAAAGGCACGTCCGTCAAACTGGATTTTTTGCGCAGGGAGGTCAATCCTTCCTTCGGCGGTCTGCGCCCGGAACCTGTGCTTGAGAACCTGCTGAATACCCGGAAATATATGCAGCAGGGAAAATTCGACCTGGGATTGGTATTGGACGGTGACGCCGACAGGATAGCCGCGTTCGCCGGCAACGGGGAATTCATCATCCCCCAGAAAGTCCTCGGACTGCTGGTATTGCATTTGATACAGGACCGCGGGATGAGCGGCGGGGTGGTCAAGACTATCGTCGGCACCAACCTTATGGACAATGTCTGTTCGGCCCTGAAGCTTAAGCTTTACGAGACCCCGGTGGGTTTTAAATATATCTCCGAGTTGATGCTTAAAGAGGATATCCTGGTCGGCGGAGAGGAAGCCGGCGGAATGGGTTTTAAGAATTATATCCCGGAGAGGGACGGCACGCTGGCCGGGCTGCTTCTGCTTGAGATGATGGCCTGCAGGAAGAAGAATATGCTCGCCATATTGCAGGCGATGGAAAAGGAATACGGCCGCTACTACTATCTGCGCGATGATATGAAACTTGAGAGTAATTTGAACGTGGACGTTATGCGCTTTAAGTCCGTTTCCGGTCTCCTGGGCAAAAAGGTGGTGGAGTGTAAGGATTACGACGGCCTGAAACTGATCTGCGAGGACGGCAGCTGGCTTATGTTCAGGGGCTCCGGGACCGAGCCGATAATGCGCATTTACGCCGAGTCCAAGAGCCTGAAGAAATCGCGCGAGCTGCTGCAAGAAGGCCGGAAAATGATCCTCGCGGAATAAAATGGTATACAGCATCGGCAGATTGCTTAGCCGCTGGTTCCTTGTGTTTTTTTTCAGGGTCCGTGTCTCGGGACTGGAAAATATCCCCGCCCGGGGCGGGTTCCTGCTGGCCAGCAACCATGTCAGTTACCTCGATCCTATGGCGGCCGGTTCGGCCGTTTTACGGCCGGTGTATTATATGGCCAAGGAATCGCTTTTTCGTAATCCGGTTATCGGGGCGTTATTGAAGGGAGTGCACGCTTTTCCGGTGCGCCGGGAAACCGGGGATACCCGCGCGATAAAAGCGGCCATACGCCTGGTGCGTTCAGGCGCGGGAGTGCTGCTTTTTCCCGGGGGGACCCGCGGCGCCGAGAACGCACAGCCGGGGATCGGTTTCCTGGCCGCTAAACTTTCCGTCCCGGTCGTTCCGGTATTCATTTCCGGCACGGATAAAGCGTTCCCGAAAGGCGCGAGGTTTTTCCGCCCGGCAAGAATAACGGTAAAATACGGCAGGCCTTTTATGGTGGACGTAAAACTTTCTTATCAGCGGATCGCCGATATTATAATGTCCGAGATCGGGCGTTTGAGATGAAAAAACTCCGGCTTAGGATGCTGGTCGCGCGGAACATCGGATTCTGCAAAGGCGTCAAGCGCGCAGTGGAAATAACGGAGCGCACGCTTTCGGAGAATCCCGGTAGAGAAGTTTATTCACTGGGGCCGGTCATCCATAATCCGGAAGCGATGCTCCGTTTGTCGGAACTGGGGCTCAAGACCGCGAAGTCGGTGTCGAATATACCGCCGCGCTCCATCCTGATACTGCCGTCGCACGGCACCCCGGCGAGTATAATCGCTTTGGCGGTGAAGAAGCGCCTTATGCTGGTCGACGTCACTTGTCCGCACGTGGCCTCGGTGAGGAAGATCTGCGCCGATCTCTGCGCGCGTAAACGTAAAGTGCTGATCGTGGGGGAAGCGGCGCACGCGGAAATTAAAGCGTTGAAGGATTCGGCTCCGGGTTGTATCATAATCGAGAACGAAGAACAGGTACCGGAAGGACTTTTTTCTTCCGGCAAGATAGGCATCATTTCCCAGACGACCCAGTCTAAAGACAGGTTTTTTGGGATTGTGGGCAAGATCCTGAAGAAAAATCCGTTGGTAAAGGAGGTGGACATTTTTAATACCGTTTGCCGGGACACTGCCGGGCGCCAGGAAGAAGCTAAAGAACTGGCGGCCCAGGTGGATCTGCTGCTGGTAATAGGCTCGTCAACAAGCGCCAATACCAGAAGGCTGGTGGAGATAGGCGGTTCGGTGAACGGTAATACGCACCTGGTCGAGAAAACGGCCGGGTACCTTACGGATAAGATCAAAGGGGCCCGCAGCATCGGGGTGATCAGCGGTGCATCTACTCCTTCGTGGCTTATCGAAGAAGTGATCGGATGCATAAAAAAGAAGAACGGATAAATAGGCCCGGCCGGATCACGGCTTTCGGGGCGGACGGTTTAACAAGCAACTGCTGTAGAACAAGAGGAAATACAAATGACGGAAACCAAACTTAATCTAGAACAGCTCTATAACGAGAGCATAAAACTGATAAGGGAAGGTGAAATAATAACCGGTAAGATCGTTTCCATCAAGAACAAGGAAGTGTTCGTGGACGTCGGCTTCAAGTCCGAAGGGCTGGTAGCCGCGCATGAATTCAACCAGGAAGATCTTACGATCGGCAAAGAACTTGATTTTCTTATCGAGTCGCTGGAGAACGATCACGGTATTATGATGCTTTCCAGGGAAAAAGTCACCAGGATGCAGGGGTGGGACAAGATCATCAAGAACTCGAAAGAGAACGATCTCATCGAGGGGACGGTCAGCAGGAAAGTAAAGGGCGGATTCCTGGCCGACGTTAACGGTATCGAAGGGTTCCTTCCCGCGTCTCTCTCCGCTTTCAAGGGGATGTTCGAAAAAGACATTCTCGGCAAACAGTTCAAATTCAAGATAATAAAGATCAATAATCTCCGCAGGAGCATAATCCTTTCCAGGCGCGACGCGGTCCAGAAAGAGAAGGAAGAGGCCAGGGCCAAGATCTGGCTGGAGATCAAGATCGGCGGTATACATACCGGGACAGTGAAAGCCATTACCGATTTCGGCGCTTTCGTTGACCTTGGCGGAGTGGACGGGTTACTGCATATAACCGATATGTCCTGGTCTAAGATCAGCCATCCTTCCGAAGTGGTCGCTATCGGCGATAAGATCGAGGTGATGGTGTTGAACTTCGATAAAGAGGCCAATAAAGTTTCTCTCGGCCTGAAACAGAGGTTCCCGGATCCCTGGCAGGATGTGGATACCAAATATAAGGCCGGGGACAAGCTGAAGGGCAAAATAGTCAATATTCTGCCTTACGGCGTGTTTGTGGAACTGGAAAAGGGAATAGAAGGATTGATCCACGTATCCGAGGTTTCCTGGTCAAAACGGGTCACCAACCTCGGCGAACTGTTCGCCGTCGGAGATACGGTGGAGACGCAGGTTTTGAACGTCGACCGCGACGCCCGCAGGATATCGTTGAGCGTCAAACACCTTGAACAGAATCCCTGGGTGGATGCCGAGGCCAAGTACCCGGCAGGGACCAGGATCCAGGGCAAGGTGCGCGGGTTTACCGACTACGGGGCGTTCATCGAACTCGACGGGAACCTGGAAGGGATGATCCATATTTCCGATATGTCCTGGACCAAAAGGATCAGCCATCCGCAGGACCTGCTGAAAAAAGGGCAGAAAGTGGATGTGGTCATTCTTTCCGTGGATACCCAGAGCCATCGTATCACCCTGGGTTTGAAACAGCTGCAGGATAATCCGTGGCCGGAGATCGCCTCCAAATATCCTTTGGAGACGGTGCTGGAAGCCGAAGTGGTGACCATAAACGATTTCGGCGTTTTCGTCAAGATAGAAGAGGACTTGGAAGGGCTTGTTTACGCCAATGAAATAGACAAGGAAGTTTCTTCCCAGTTGAAGGTGGGCGATAAACTGCAGGTCAAGATAATCAAGGTAGACACCGAGCAGGGCAAGATCGGCCTGACCTCGAAGGTGTAATTATGAAAAAGTCCATAGTCGATAGTCCATGGACCATAGTTTTAAAATCAGATAACCGTTTTTCGTCTGTTTTTATCTGTGGACTGTGGACTATGGACCGTGGACTTTTTTGAATATGATGGACATTAATGCGCAGTTGAAGATCATCAAGCGCGGGGCGGTGGATATCGTCTCCGAGGAAGAACTGCGCCTGAAACTCAAGGAAGGCAGGCCGTTGATCGTCAAGGCAGGTTTTGATCCCACGGCCGCCGATCTGCATCTCGGGCACACGGTGCTGCTGCGGAAACTGCGGCAGTTCCAGGAGCTCGGGCACAAGGTCAAGTTCCTGATCGGCGATTTCACCGCCAGGATAGGCGATCCCACGGGCCGCTCGCAGCTGCGCAAACAGCTTTCCAAAGAAGAAGTGCAGAAGAACGCTGAGACTTATTGCAATCAGGTCGCTCAGATACTTGCTATAAATAAAATAGAAGTTGTATATAATTCCACATGGTTAGAGAAATTGAGTGTTACGGATATGTTGGGGCGTATTTTTTCTAAAGGAACTGTTTCTCAAATGTTAGCAAGAGAAGAATTCCGTAAACGATTAGATTTACATCAAGAGATATCATTATTAGAGTTTATTTATCCGCTTTTGCAGGGATACGATTCCGTGGAACTAAAAGCTGATGTGGAGGTAGGTGGGAAAGACCAGATATTTAATCTGTTGATAGGCAGAGCCATGCAGAAAGATGAGGATCAACCTTCGCAGGTGGTGATCACTATGCCTCTGCTCGAGGGTACGGACGGCGTGCAGAAGATGAGTAAATCATACGATAATTATATCGGTATCAGCGAACCGGCCGGTGATATGTTCGGTAAGCTGATGTCCATTTCCGACGAGTTGATGTTCAAGTACTATGAATTGCTCACCGATGAGGATATGGCGGCAGTGCGCCTGATGCATCCGAAGGACGCTAAAGTGCGGCTGGCTAAGTTGATCACCGCGGAATTCCACGGGAATGACGCCGGCGAGGCGGCAGCGGATGAATTCGGCCGCGTCTTCAGCCGTAAAGAGGTCCCGCAGGATGCCCCCGTGCATAAGCTGGCGCAGGGCGGCGAGCGGGTCATAGAAGTCATTATCGCCTGCGGGTTGGCCGGTACCAAGAACGAAGCCCGGAGGCTGCTTGAACAGGGCGGAGTAAGTTTTAACGGTGAGCGTATATCTACGGAAGAAGCGTTGTTGTCCTCCGAAGGGATCCTTAAAGTGGGGAAACGGCGTTTTCTAAAACTCCAGTTGTAACCGCATTTCTGCGGCGTAAAGCCAACGAGAATCACCATACAAACCTAAAAATGCCGAAACTGGAAACGTTCTGTTTTTCTATCCGCGCTTTGGCGTCGTCCTTATTTCTCTCCATAAACAGTTCTTTTTTCTTAAGTATAATGCTGGTTTTTCTGGGAACGCTGGTGGCTAATTCTTTCCATCTGGTCTACCAGGTGATCGCCGCCCATAGTCTTACGGCCGGGGATTTCGCGGCGGTAAATTCGTTGTTGTCCGTGCTTTCTTTGATCGCCGTGCCGGCGGGAACGCTGCAGACGGCGGTGGTCGCGCAGACCGCGGCGGCCAGGGCGCGCAACCTGGGATTGCCGCAGATCAGGGCGGTCTTCGGGGAATATATGCGTTTGGCGTTATGGGCGGGGGCGGTCACTTTCGCGGTTTTTTTCTTTAGCGGGGCGCAGATACAGTCTTTCCTGCAGCTTCCCTCGATATCTTCGGTAAGGTTCTTGGCCGCGATGATGTTTTTGTCGTGGATAAGCCCGGTAGCTTTGGGTATGCTGCAGGGGCTGGAGATGTTCGGCTGGTTCTGTTCCGCCAATTGCGCGGCCGGAGTGGTTAAAGTGGCTTCGGCGGTATTATTCATCTTCCTGGGAGCCGGCGTCCCCGGCGTTCTGTTTTCCGTCTGTCTTTCGCTTCTTGCGACCGTGGCCGTAGCGCAGTCGGCTTTTGGCTTCCTGAAAAAGGAGAAGCCTGATCTTGAACTGCAAAAAGAGGCGTCTTCTTCACTGCGGCAGATATTCTCTTCGTATTTACTGCCGGTTTCTTTAAGTCTTTTCCTGTTCACTTTCCTGGTTACGGCGGATATGATCTTCGTGAAGTCTTTTTTTCCTCCGGCGGAGGCGGGAATATATTCTTTCGCGCAAATGGCGGGTAAAATATTCCTTTTCCTGCCGTCGGCAGTGCCGCTGGTAATGCTGCCGAAGACCAGCGGCATGGCGGCCGTAAAGGCGGACAGCGGTATCATACTCGGTAAGTCCATAATAATGACCGTTCTGATCAGCGCGGCGGGGGCGGGTCTTTTTAACCTGATACCCGGTCTATTCCTGAAACTGCTTACCGGAGCTTCAGGACATTCCGTAATTCTTCTCGGACGTTTTTTCAGTCTTTCTATGAGCCTTTTTGCCGTAGTATACGTTTTCATAATTTATTTCATAGCCATACAGGATTTCCGTTTCATAAAATTCCTGGTTATTTCGGCAGTTGCCCAGGCTGCGGCTTTTGTTTTTTTTCACGCTTCTTTGATAAATATACAACAGATAATGTGCCTGAACGCGTTCATCCTGGTTTTTATTCTTATGGGATTGCTTAAGAAAGCGGGGAACGCAGCCGGGGGCAGTGAACCTGGTTTGTATCGCAAGAATCTCTGACATTAATCGGAGCGCAAGATAATATGGTCATTTGGTTAGGTGGTTTCGCCACCGTATTAGTGGCGGACATCGTCTCTCCAACGTGCCAATGGCGGACACAGCCGGTAGTTACATAGGTTCTTTTACGCGATGGCGGAAGTTAAAACACGCGGTGCCGAAAAAGAGATTCTTTATTCTACAGCAGGAAATAATCGCCTGCTTTTGGGCAGGCGCGGTTTCGCCTCCGCTCGAGCCGGCCGGTTTTCGGTGAAGGACAACCGTTTATCGTATATCCTTTCTGACGGCGGGGAGATTCCTTTTGACGGGGAGTGGAGCCTGGACGGGGAGCATAACCTGGTTCTCTCCCTGCGGGATGACGCTGATGCTTCCGGCAGGATCGTCTTGCGGGGAAGGATAATTTCCGCGCGTGCCGGAGTGCTGGCTTTCGAAGCCGCCGGAGTCAATGAAAGCGGGATTGTGGAGTGGCGGGCCTTTGAACTCTACGGCCATTGGGATGCTGATTCCTCCAACAGGCTGGCTTTCACATTGCGTAAGGGAGGTTCTCCGGGCAGAATTGTCCTGCGCGCCTCCTGGGAGGTGGACTCCAACCAGGAGATAGTTTATAGATATACAAGAGAGACGCTTAAAAGAAGCGGCCGCAGAGAAACGGTCGAGGTTACTTTCAGCGGGTATTGGCAGATATACTCCCGGAATAGAATAGGTTATTCTTTAAATAGTTCAACCGGGGAGGGGTTCGCGTTCAAGGTGCACCTGCAGACTCCCAGTCTTTATCCGGCAGAAGGCAGAATAAAATACCGGGTGGGCGCCGGAGCGTCGCAGAAACGAGATATTTCTCTCTACGGGCAGTGGAAATTCGGCAGACGTTTTAATCTCGCTTTTGAAATGAAATACGGCCCGGCCGGTAAAGAAAGAATTTATTTTGACGCCGGCTTTAGAAATGCCCGGGGGGATTCGCTTACTTTCAGGCTAACGACTCTGGAAGGAAAGTTTTCCGGTATCTCTTTGCTTTGTTCCCGCGAATCGATGGCCGAGGACAATACTCTGAAGATGTTCGCGGAATTTGTTTTGAAGAACGACGAGAAAGCCGTCAATGCCGGAGTGGAGTTTGAGTTCTGATAAAGACAGGTTCTGGGTTCTAAAGCAAAAAGACGGGTATATGTTTTCGGCGAAATGCTCTTATAAATATTTTAAAAACTTATACCAGAATCGATAACCCAGTACCCAGAACCCGCTTTTAAAAAGGGAGCAAATGATGCTTTGTCGTATCATAGGGGGCGCGGCGGCTTTTCTGACCATGTTTTCTTTTGTGCCGCAGATCATCAAGACCGCGGTGAACCGTTCGGCAAAGGACGTCAGTATCGTTACTTTGCTGCAGTTCGCTTCGGGAGTATCACTTTGGACAATTTACGGAATATGCCGCCGGGATATCATCATAATCGCGGCGAATATAACAACCCTGTTGTCCCTGTTGGTGCTTATTTATCTGTATTTTCGTTTTAAATCTGCAGAAAATAAGACTGTAAAATCTATCCCAGGGGAACAAACACGCAGATAAGGATGAATTATTATGCCGTTTCTTTCAGTCATAGTTCCTGTGTTCAATGAATCGCGCACGATCGCCGATATTATCCGTAAAATAGACGCTATTCCGCTGGAAAAGGAATTGATAGTGGTGGATGACGGGTCTACGGATGAGACCGGCGCTATCCTAAGGATGCAGCGGATACCTAATTTAAAGCTGATCCATCATACTTGCAATAGGGGCAAAGGGGCGGCGATCCTTACCGGACTTGCCAATGCCGGCGGTGATTTTGTGATTATCCAGGACGCGGATCTAGAATATGATCCAGCTGATTATATTAAGTTGATTGAAGAAATACAGAAAGGCGGTTCAGATATTGTTCTTGGCAACCGTTTTTATTCCGGATGGAAAGGCGAATTTATTCAACGCTGCGGTAATAAAACCCTGACAGGTCTGCTCAATGCGTTATTCGGCACGAATATCCGCGATTGTTTTACCTGTTATAAACTGGCAAATCGTAAAGTTATCCAAGGATTAGGATTAAAGGCGCGCGGTTTCGATATCGAAATAGAGTTTTTATCCAGAGCAATAAAGCGCGGCTTAAAAATAAGCGAGATACCCGTATCTTACACGCCGAGGAAATATTCGGAAGGTAAAAAGATAGGTTTTTGGGACGGCGTCGGCGTGTTGTTTAGTATCGTCAGGTATAGGATATGGTAGTGCGCTGTGCACAGAGCAATCGAAAGTCGAGAATCGAGATTTGATTCAATGTAAAATCCCGGGGAGACCGTACATAATTAGCGGCGAGGGGCACAAGGCAAGGGATGAAAGAACAAGCACGAAGCACGAGCGGCGGTAAAAAAGGATCAAGAGCGCCGAGACCGGTGCGTAAGATACTTGTCTGTCGTACCGATCGTTTCGGAGAGTTCCTGTTGAATATTCCCGCTTTTCGTTCGTTGCAGCGGGCTTATCCCGGCGCGCGCCTGTATATCGCCTGCGATCCGCAAGTTGCCGGATTAGCGCGGCTCGTTGTCTCCGATAACGCTGCGATAATCCTTTTCGGGAACAGACGGCATTCCGCGGGGGAACTGTTGTCTTTTTCCCGGAGGCTGAAAAAGGAAAAATTCGACATTAGTCTTATTTTCAATCCTACAAAAGAACTGCATCTGGCGGTATTCCTGTCCGGGATACCCCGCAGGCTGGGCTACAGCCGGAAATGGGGTTTTCTTCTTACCGAAACGATCCGGGATACCCGTGACTTGGGTCTTAAGCATGAAAAACAGAGTAATCTGGAATTGGCGGCGTTGGCCGGAGCCGGAGAGCCGGCCCAGAATGATTACCGGATGGAGGCGGACGAAAATGTAGCTTCTTTGCTGCCGGAGTCTTTCTTGAGAGACGGGTTTGTTGCTTTGCATCCCTGGACCAGCGATAGCGTTAAGCAGTGGCCGCACGAACGTTTCCTGCGTCTGGCGAAGTTGATATCCGGTGATCTCGGGGTAAACCTGGTAATGGTCGGCGGGCCGGCGGAGAGCCGGTCTTACCCGGAGTTTTATTCCGCGCTTGCGGGCAGCAATATTATTAATCTTACCGGAAGAACCACTCTGCCGCAGTTATTAAAGATACTTTCTTTTTCCAGGCTGCTGGTTTCCGGGGATAGCGGCCCGATGCATTTGGCGGCCGCCTCCGGCACGCGGGTAGCGGCTATCTTTCGCAATGATATACCCGGAAAAACCCCCCGGCGCTGGGGACCTCTCGGCCCGGGGCATACGGTAATAGAAAAGGATTCTCTTTCGAAGATAAGCGTAGAAGAAGTCTTTGCCGCCGTGAAAGGCATATTAAATGCGCCGGATACTTTTCATTAATCCCTTCGGAATAGGCGATGTTATCTGCGCTCTGCCTTTGCTGGATGCCGTCAGGCGGGCTGTCCCGGACGCTTATGTGGGGTTCTGGTGCAGTGAGCGGTCTTCGGAACTTTTTTCCGGAGACCGGCGCGTGCAGGTTTTATTCCCGGTATCGCGCGGAGATATCAAGAAAATATCTTCCCGTTCGGCTTTCGCCGGTATGAAAAGAACCGCCGGCCTTCTCTGGGCACTGCGAAAAGGCGCCTTTGATACTTCCATAGATCTTTCGTTGGACTGGCGCTATACGAATTTAAGCATGCTGGCCGGAATACCCGTGCGCGCCGGACTCGACTACCGCGGCAGAGGGCGTTTTTTGACCAAGAAAGTGAAGCTCGAGGCGTTTACCGGAGAGCATATCATAGAAAGTTATTTCCGGGTGTTGAAGGAATTGGGTATCAATAGCGCCCCCGGAGCGCCCAGGTTGTTCATCTCTGAACAGGAGAAGGAAAAATCGCGGGCATTACTGCGTTCCCTCGGTATTGATCTTTCTTTGCCGGTTGCCGGGATAGCCCCGGGCGGCGGCGCCAGCTGGGGCCCGGACGCGGCGGCCAGGCATTGGCCGGCGGAAAAATTCGCCGCCTTGGCGTCCAGAATACGCCGTGAGCTAAAAATGCAGGTGATTTTGCTGGGAGATCCTGCGGAGAAAGAAGTTTCCGCCGCTGTGGCCGCCGCCGCGCCGGAGATAAACGCCGATATTACCGGACGCACTTCTTTGCCGGGATTTGCCGCCGCGATTTCCCTTATGGACGTGACGGTAACCAATGACGGAGGACCGATGCATGTGTCCGTGGCCTCGGACGCCGCGAGCGTTTCTATTTTCGGACCGGTGGATGAGGCGGTATACGGGCCGTTCCCGTCCGGCGGCACCAGGCATATTGTCATAAAAAAAGGCCTGCCGTGCCGGCCGTGTTATAAAGGCTTCAGGCTTCAAAAACAAAATTGCGTTAAAGAGTGCCTGGGCACCGTGGAAGTCGGGGAGGTTTTCTCGGCGGTGGCCGAATTGATTCCTAACACTAAAAGGAGGTAAGATGCCAGGTAAAGTCCCGTTATCCGTGGTCGTAATAGCCAAGAATGAGGAATCCTGTATCGAAGAATGCCTGTCGAGCGTATCCGGCTGGGCTGACGAGGTCTTGATCATCGATGATTATAGTACGGATAAGACCCCGGAAATCGCCGCCCGCTACGGCCGGGTGATACGGGAAAAATGGGACATTGAAGGCAAGTTCCGCAATTGGGCTTACTCGCAGACGCGCAATCGCTGGGTGTTCAGCCTGGATGCCGATGAGAGTTTTACCCCGGAATTGAAAGAGGAGCTTTCCGGGCTTCTTTCCGGAGGCGGGGAATTACCGTGCAGCGCCTACAATGTTCCTTTACGTAATTTCATCGGCGATTACTGGGTGCGCCACGGCGGCTGGTATCCGGCTTATAAAGTGAGGATGTTCATGAAGGATAAGTTCCGTTACGAGGAAGCCGAGGTGCATCCGCGTGTGTTCATCGAAGGAAAGACCGGCATTCTGAAGCACGATATCATACACCGCAGTTACCGCGATATCGCGGAATTGATCGCTTCCAATAACGGCCAGACTACCCTGGAAGCCAGGAAATGGCTGCGTTCCGGCAGGAAGATGCGGCTGTTCCATTTTCTCTACAGGACGATAGACAGGTTCTTCCGCAGGTATGTCGGCAAGAAGGGATTTCTGGACGGGTTTTACGGTTTCGTGATCGCCTTCACCGATAGTTTTTACCAGTTCTTGAGTTATTTAAAATATGTGGAGATGGTCAAGGCCGTTTCCCGCAGGGGGAATAAATGAAGATTTTGATCACCGGCGGAGCCGGGATGGCCGGCAGCCACGCCGCCGAATATTTTGCCGCGAAAAAGAACAGCCGGGTGATCGTGCTGGACAATCTTTGCCGTTCCAGGCTGTTCGGCTGTAAACGCAGGTCGGTGGAATTTAACTGGGAATACCTCCGGCGCTTTTCCAATATCCGCAGAATAACCGGGGATATCAGGGACCGGGCGCTCCTAAAAAAAACTTTATCCGGGGGAGTGGACGCGGTAATTCACGCCGCCGGCCAGCCCGGAGTGCCTTCTTCCATCAGGATGCCGGAAGAAGATTTTTCGGTGAATGCCGCCGGGACACTGTCTTTGCTGGAAGCGGTCAGGAAATACAGCCCGTGCGCCGGGGTCATCTTTTGTTCCACGAACAAGGTCTACGGCGAGAATGTGGACGGGATACCTTTGCGTAAGACCGCTTCACGGTATGTTTACCGTAAACAGCCCAAGGGAGTTTCGGAAACTATGCCGGTGGACAACACCGGGCATACGCCTTACGGGGCTTCCAAACTCTGCGCCGATATCTATGTGCAGGAATACGGCAGGATCTTCGGCCTGAACACCGCGGTGTTCAGAATGAGCTGTATTTACGGCACGCGTCAGTTCGGTTTCGAGGAGCAGGGATGGGTCGCCTGGTTCGCCGCCGCCGCTTTGCTGGGCCGGAGCGTCACCATTTACGGCGACGGCCGACAGGTGCGTGATCTGCTGTATGCCGCAGACCTGGCCGAGGCTTTCGATAAATGCCTGGCTTTTCCGGGTAAAAGTATGCGCGGGGAGGTGTATAACATCGGCGGCGGAAAAGATAATACCGTTTCCCTGCGTGAAATGCTTTTTAAATTGGAGCAGCTTTCAGGCAGGCGGATCAAGACGCGCTTCGCTCCCTGGCGGCAGTCAGACCAGAAGGTTTATATTTCCGATATTTCCAAGGCCGCGCGTTTGCTGGGTTGGAGGCCGCGGGTGGGAGTCGACGACGGCATAGCAAGATTATTCGAATGGACGAAAAAAAATATAGGGATGTTCCGTCAATAAGATCCGGGTCCTTGGTGTTGGGTTTTGGGTTCTGGGAAAGACAAAAAATCCGACAGCGGGTTTTCTTAGTATCTTTGAGAACCCAGAACCTAGTACCCAGAACCGGTTATTTATATGATTAAAAAGCCTGCAGTATTCTTAGACCGGGACGGGGTGATAAATCAATATCCCGGTGATTTTAAGTATGTGACTTCGACGGCCGGATTCGTTCTGCTTGAAGGCGCAGCCAAAGCCGTCAAGAAACTTAAGGCGGCAGGTTTCGCCGTTTTTATCGCTTCCAACCAGGCCGGGGTGTCCAAAGGGATCTATAGTAAAGAGGCGCTGGAGGAGATCACCGCGTTTATGCTCCGGGAACTGGAGAAGAAAGGGGCTTCAATAGACGGAGTTTATTACTGCACGCATCTGCAGGAGGAGTGTTGTTCCTGCCGTAAGCCGAAGACCGGGCTGGTCGAGCGGGCAGTCAGAGATTCCCTGGCGGCCGGGGTGGAAATAGATTTAAAGCGCAGTTTTTTCGTGGGCGACAGCTTAATAGACATACAGACCGGCAGGCAGTCCGGATTGACCACGGTGCTGGTTTTCTCCGGCAGGGAGAAAGAGCGGAACCGTTCTTTGTGGCAGACCCCGCCGCATTATACCGCGGAAGGCGTTGACGCCGCCGCAGACCTCATCTTAGGCTTTAGCGGTCCCCGTAAAAAGAAGGTCGTCATTGCCTATGCCTCGGCCGGGGCAGGGCATCGTAAAGCCGCGGAAGCCCTGTTCAATTATCTAAAGCGGCATTATCCCGGCTGCGACGTGCGCAAAGTGGATATATTGACGATGAGCGCGGCCTGGTTCCGCCTATTTTATAGTTACGGGTATATCCTTTTGGTCAAATACTTCCCGTTCTTATGGAGCCTTATTTTTACCCTGACCGCCGGCAGACGCAAGTTCCTTTCTTTGCCCGCCGGCCCTATGCGCGCGCTGAACAGATTTGCCACTTCCGGCTTCAGCAGGTATCTTCTGCGTGAGTCGCCGGACGCGGTGATCAACACGCATTTTCTCTGTTCGGAGATAGCCGCGCAGTTAAAGAACTCCGGAGGGATCTCCGCCGGGATATTCACGGTGATCACCGATTTCGGCGTGCATCCTTTATGGGTAGCCGAAGGCACTGACCTGTATTTTGCGGCTTCCGGGTATACCCGCAGCGAACTTCTCTCTTTAGGCGTACCGCAGGAACGCGTGCGTGTAAGCGGTATCCCGGTAGGAGAGGAATTCATCGATTACGGCCTGCAGCGCTGCGCGCTTTCCTCCGGCGGGTATTGCCGGGGCAGGGAATTCACTATCCTGGTCGCTACCGGTTCTTTCGGTATCGGGCCGTTTGAAAAAATAATACGCAGTTTGTTCCTGGACGTCGGGATCATCGTGGTTTGCGCCGGTAATAAGCGCCTCTACTGCCGTCTGAAAGCCAGGAATTATCCGGGGGTGCGGGTATTCGGGATGATAGATAATATGTACGATGTGATGGCGGAAGCGGATTTGATCATTACCAAGCCCGGCGGATTGACGATTTCCGAGAGCCTGGTTATGGAATTGATACCGGTATTCATTATGGCCATACCCGGGCAGGAACAGGAGAATGCGCGTTTTATCAGCGATTCGCAGGCAGGTTTTTATCTGCGGGATATCAATGCTTTGCGCGCCCTGGTGCTGCGCCTGAAAAAAGATAAAAAAGAAATTGCGCGGATGCAGGAGAATATCAGCCGCGTAAAAAAGATCAACGTCTTAAAGGATATCAGCGATGCCGTTTGCCAAAGTAGTCCTGGGCCTGCCTGTTGAAGGGCCGTTCGATTATCTTATTCCGGAAAAACTGGCTCTTATCGCCGTCCCCGGCAGCAGGGTAAGAGTCAGTTTCGGCCGGCTTAAGAAATGCGCTTATATTACGGAAGTGACTTCAACCAGCCGGGTGCGTGAGGTCAAGCCTTTATTGGAAGTATTGGATGAAGATCCTTTGTTGACCCCGGAGCTGCTGGATTTTACCGGGCGGGTAGCGCGGAGTTATTGTTCTTCCTGGGGAGAGGTGATAGAAACAGCTTTGCCTGCGCCTCTGCGCCTGGGCAGGAAGATCAAATGGAGTATGCCGGACGCCAAAGCAGTAAAAACCGTGCCTGCCGCGGGATCTTTACCGGGAGGGATCACGCTGCTTCATTCTTTTCAAAGACGTCGGCGCTGGGATTTTTATCTTAAAGCCGTCAGAGATACCCTTGGCGCAGGCGGTTCGGCGGTAGTGATCATGCCGGATATTCCGTCCCTGGTTTCCGCAGGACAGCGTCTGGAAAACGCGTTCGGCAGGGAAAACCTGGCAATATTGGGCAGGAACCGGCCGGATGAAGCGATTGAGTGGTTGAAGGTGCGCACAGGCAGGGCCGGGGTGGCGGTTGGAACGCGTTCCGCGGTATTTGCCCCGTTGCGGCGATCGCCGTCCTTGATCATTATAGAGGAGGAGAACGATCCGGTCTATAAGCAGGATCAGGTGCCGCATTATCACGCCGTGGGCGCGGCGGTTATCCGTGCGCGTTATTCCGGGGCAAGGCTTATACTGGGCAGCGCTTCTCCTTCACTGGAGAGTATGCATTTGCTTCGCGTCTGTGAGGGCGGGAAAGTTTCCGCAGGCAATGACGCATATCTTTATTCACGCAAGGAGGAGGAAGAAACTCTTCCGCAGGTAAAACTTATAGATACCACCAGCACTTTCTACAGGATAAATTCCATAAAAAGGGCGGTTTCCAGGTTAATGGAGGACACTATCGCCGCGTCCCTAGAAACAGGGGGCAGGGTTTTGTTGTATATCAGCCGCCACGGCTTCTCCACTTTCGGTTTCTGTCCTTCCTGCGGGCATGAAATGAAATGCGGCAGGTGCGACACGCATTTGGCGTATCACTATAAAGACAATTTGCTTAAATGCCCGAGATGCGTTTTTAAGATCGCGCCTCCCGGCCTTTGCCCTTCCTGCGGGCGCGATTATATACGCTATACCGGCAGCGGCACGGAAAAGATTGAAAGCGAGATCGCGCGTATCTTTCCCCAGGCGCGGGTATGCAGGTGGGATGACGCGGATTCACGTAAGTCATCTTCCGGCAGCGAAATAGTGATAGCCACTTCCGTTATTACCAGGGCCGAGGATATAAAATTCGACCTGGTCGGAGTTTTGTCCGTGGACGGCGCGCTGAACCGCCTGGATTTCCGCTCCGCGGAGAAAGTTTTCGCGCTGCTTTGCGGGCTTTGTCCGGTCACTGCTGGAAAAATGATCATACAGACCGCTTTTCCCGGACATCATTGTTTTTCCTGGCTTACCCTGAAAGATCCGATGGTTTTCTACAAAGAGGAATTAAAACAGAGAAAGCAGCTTAATTTTCCTCCTTTTAGCCATTTCGTTGCGGTGAAGTTACGCGGGCCGGACGAGGAAAAGGTGAAGAAGTCGCAGGAGGCCCTCTATTCTTTGCTTACCAGGGAAGGCGAAGAAAATAAAGTATATGAATTATTTTCCAGCGGCCCGGGCCGGCCGCCTAAACTGCGGGGGAATTTCTACCGTCAAATTATACTGCGGGGGAAGTCGCCGGAGAAAATGACGTCCGCTTTGAAAAAAGCGCTGAGAGATTTCCGGCATTCGGGTATAATAGGGACCGTGGATGTGGATCCGATCTGAAAAATGGGTTCTGGGTTCTAAATATAACTTTTCTCAGAATGAAGAGAATGTTTACATTATATAGGTATTAAGAGATTATGAGAATCGTATTCTTCGGAAGTTCGGAGTTCGCGCTGAAACCGTTGACGGCGCTGGCCGGGGCGGGGTTCAGGCCGTTATGCGTTGTTACCCAGCCTGATAAGAATAAAGCGCGGGGATTGGTCCCGGCAGGAACGTTAATAAAGAATGAGGCATTGCGCCGCGGGCTGGAAGTATTCCAGCCGGAAGATATAAATTCCGGCGTATCGGTAGAATTCCTGCGTGAGTTGAAGCCGGATCTGTTCGTGGTTGTGGCTTACGGGCAGATGTTGTCGGAGGCAGTCCTGGCGATCCCGGTAATTATGCCGGTCAATCTGCATCCTTCTTTGCTTCCTAATTATAGGGGAGCGGCTCCGTTGAACTGGGCGATCATAAAAGGGGAAACTTCCACCGGTGTAAGTATTGTGAAGATGACGAAACGGATGGATGCCGGGCCGGTCCTGCGGTCTAAAACGGCCGATATTTTAAAAGAAGACGATGCCGTCAGCCTGGGGGATCGTTTGTCCGGTCTGGGCGCTGATCTGTTGATCGAAGCGGTCCGTGAAATAGAACGGGGTAATGTGAGCGGTGTTCCGCAGAAAGAGGAAGATGCCACATTCGCTCCGCTTTTAAAGAAAGAGGACGGCCGGATAGACTGGAATAATTCCGCGGATTCCATCAGAAATCTGGTGCGCGGCTGCGCCGGCTGGCCCGGGACTTTTACCTATTTTCGCGGACGGCTGCTGAAAATAAAAGAGACGAAGGTGATAGAAGAAAGTTCGCCCGCGGATATTCCTGTCCCTCCCGGCAGGATCATTGCCGTATCCCCGCAAGGAATTGAAATCTCCTGCGGCCAGGGGCGTTTATTGATAAAAAGGCTTCAGCCGGAAAGTAAGAAAGAAATGACGACGGAAGAGTTCATAAATGGTTATAAGCCACTGGCGGGAGAATGTGTTACGGGCCTATTGTAAAAAAAAAGTTGACAAGATGTTTAGATGTGTGTATATTGTTTTAAGTCTTAAGAATAATGCAGTTTTTTATAGACGTGTTTATATCCAACCGAGGGGAAATATAAAGTGAAAACACGCCGACAAAACGCAATAAAAAACAGCGCAATAGTTTTATTCTTCGGAAGCTTCATTTCAATCCAGCCCGCAAATGTTTTTGCCGATGTCCCTCCCCCGCAAGCACAGCCGCCAGCATCCTCCGGAAGTTTCGTTACCATAAAAGCAAAACCTGTACAGAATATCATCGATAATGCGCGTCAGCTTTCTTCCGCGGAAAAGCATGAAGAGGCTCTGGCGGCGTATAACCACGCTTTGGACGTCAGCAGAGATAGATTTGAGAAAAAAACATTGTTGAGAGAAAAGAAACAAACCCGGGCGGCCAAAGCGGCCAAAGAAAAACAGCAGCGGTTAGCCGAGAAAAAAGCCGCCGCCGAAAAGAAACATCAAGCTGAACAGGCGCGCAAAGCCGAGATTTTGAAAGCCAGGGAACAAAAGCGCGTTGAAGCGGCAGCTGCGCTGGAAGTAAAGAAACAGCAGGCTGCACAGAAGAAAGAGCAATTGCGTCAGGAGCGCCAGCAGAAGCTTTCCGAACGGCGCGCCGCGGCCGAGGAAAAGAAGCAGCAGGCTCTTGCCAAACAGGAAGAAATAAAGAAAGAACGCGATGCAAAGATAGATAAACAGCGCGGGGAATTAGAGGTTAAGAGGCAGGCGGCCCAGGCGAAAAAAGATGAACTGTTAAAAGCGAAAGAGCAAAAGCTTTCGGAAGCGGCGGCCGCTGCAGAGACGAAGAAACAGCAGGCTGCACAGAAGAAAGAGCAATTGCTTCAGGAGCGCGAGCAGAAATTGTCCGGACAGCGCGCTGCGGCCGAGGAAAAGAAGCAGCAGACTCTTGCCAAACAGGAAGAGCTAAAGAAAGCGCGCGGGGAGAAACTGGCAAAAGAGCGCGAAGATATCGAAGTAAAAAGACAGGCGGCGCAGGTTCGTAAAGATGAGGTTTTAAAAGCTAAAGAACAGAAACGCGCTGAAGCGGCAGCTGCGCTGGAAGTGAAGAAACAGCAGGCAGAGCAGCAAAAAGAGCAACTACGCCAAGAGCGCGAGCAGAAATTATCCGTGCAGCGCGCCGCGGCCGGGGAAAAGAAGCAGCAGGCAGCCGCAAAGCAGGAACAGTTGCGGAAAGACCGTGAAGAAAGAATCGCCAGACAACGGGAAGATTCAGAAGCGAATAAACAGGCGGCGCTGGCGCGTAAAGAGGAAATAAAGAAAGTTAACGAACAAAAACGCGCTGAAGCGGCTGCCGCGGCAGAAGCCAGGAAACAGCAGATTGAACGGCGCAATGAGCAATTGAAGCAGGAACGCGAACAGAAACTTTCCGGACAGCGCGCAGAGGCTGAAGTAAAGAAACAACAGGCGGCCGCCAGGCAGGAAGAGTTGAAAAAAGCGAGGGAAGAGAAAATTGCCGGCCGGCGCAGGGATTTAGAAGCCGGGAAGCAGGCGGCAGCGGAACGTAAAACGGAAATTGCAAAAGCTAATGAACAGAAACATGCTGAAGCAATAGCCGCGGCAGAGGCTAAGAAACGGGAGTCCAATGCCAGGCAGGAACAGTTAAAGAAAGAACGCGAAGAGAAACTTGCCGCGCAACGCGCAGAACTCGCAGCCAGGAAACAATCCGCTGCTATAGCGAAAGAAAGAAAGGCCGCGGAAGCGAAAGCCAAGAAAGAAGCCGCGCTTGCCGAGAAAACGCGTAAGAAAGCCGGACAGTAGCCAAATAAATACATATATAATAGAGGTAAGCAGGAGCATAATGAACATTCCAAAAACCTTCCGAAAAATAGTTTCGTGTATTGTTCTCTGTAACTTCGTTTGTTACGGTATTCCTGTTTATGCACAAGAAGAACCAGGGGCTTCCGATGTCCAGGCGGGCAATTCCGGTCTATCCGCAGAAGTTAATAGTTTACGGACAAAAGTGAACCAGCTTGAGAAAACCGTGGCCGGGCAGGCGGAGTTGATCGCCCAGCAGAAAAAGATCCTGGAAAAGATAGCGGAAGTGGTCCCGGAGGTTAAAGCGTTGCTTGCTCCTCCGGAGCAAAAGACCCTGGTAAATAATTTTGTGGTCAATGGAACGCAGCTTTTTACCGCGGCGGAACTGGAGAAAGTCCTTGCTAAATATAGGGGTAAAGAGCTGGGGATGAGCGATCTTAAGAAGGCCGCGGACGATATCACGGCGCTTTACCGTAAGAAGGGGTATCTGGTCAGCTTGGCGTATGTTCCTACACAGGAGATTGCCAATAATACGGTGGAATTCAACGTGGTCGAAGGCCGGGTAGGCACAATAACGGTGGAAAAGCCTAAATACAGCAGGCCGGAGGTCATCAAACGCAGATTCCTGGTTGAGAAAGGGCAAATCCTAAATTCGGACAGGATCGAGTCTTCTTTAAAGCAGATCAACAAACAGCCTGACCGGACCGTGCGCGCGGTATTGTCTCCGGGAGCCACTCCGGAAACCTCCGATATACTGCTGAAGGTTGAGAAAGAAAGATCACCGCAGCATTTTTACACGGAGTTGAACAACCGCGGTACAAAATACACCAGTTTGAACCGCTGGGGCGTGGGCTATATAAATAATAATCTTTTAGGCATTGATGATATCTTTTCCCTGCATTTTATCGCCAACGGCAAAACCGAGGTTTATAGCGGAAGCGCGGTCTACGATATGCCGGTATCCAGATATAATACCCGCGCCGGTGCTTACTTTGCGCATTCTAAGGCGGATATCGGCGGGCAATTCGCCATCCCCGGCCTTTCACCCACCGGCCACGCAGAACTCTGGGGGTTATATGTCAGCCATCCCTGGCTGAATAAGGAATTTACCGATGAGAGCACATCCGCCGCTATGACGCTCACCGGCAATATTACTGCGGGATTGGATTCCTTGAGCGTATACAACGAGATAATGGGCAACGAAACTTCCCATGATGAATTGCGTATTCTTAAGACCGGCATGAATTTCGAAGAAAAAGACAACCTCGGCCGCAGCGGCCTCGTTGCCGAAGCGCATTTCGGGATACCGGAATTCCTCGGTTCTATGGATAAGCATGATGAAAGCGCCAGCCGCATAGACGCCGGCGGGGAATTCCAGAAATATACCGGTTCCATTTCCAGGGTCACGCGTTTGCCGGGCTCGATGTACCTGGTCAACTCTTTCAAAGGGCAATATACGCCTTTTGCCCTGCCGAACGGCGTCCAGATGTCGATCGGCGGCGCAGACAGCGTCAGAGGTTTTCCGGAGAACGAGTATCTGGCGGATTACGGCTGGATCAACACCGCGGAACTGCGGATGCCTCCTTTATTGCTTCCTTCCATATTGAAAGTCCCGTTCGACAAGAAGCATACGTCGCTTACCGATGCGGTACAGGTTGTGGGTTTTATCGATACCGGTAAAGGCTACATCAACAAACCCAGGACAGGGGAAGTCGAGGAGAAATTCCTTATCGGCGCCGGCTTCGGTTTTCGTTTCGACCTGTATGATCGTCTGCGCGCCAGGATAGACTTTGGATTCCCGTTAGGCCATGAGAAGCCCAGCGACGGTTCCAACAGCAGGGTCCACTTCGGGGTGCAGTACGACTGGTAGTGCGCTGTTAAATAAATTCCGTATATGCACATCTTATAGAGACTGACGCAGGCGGACAGCCGTAATTTAGTCTTGGATCTCGGACACTAAGAGAACTTTCGCAGCAGAGTAACAGTTTGCGATTTTTGCAATAATGCGCTCAAACAGCGGGAATTATTGTTTTCTTTTATATAATCTTGCATAACTAAACTAACCGATGGCAGGGGGGAAAATGAGGATTGGACGCCGCGAATTGGTCAAGAATAAGGCATTTTTGTGTATCGTATCCGCATTTCTGGCGTTTACGAATTGCCGTATTGCCGCGTTTGCCGGAGATCTCCCCGAGGGCGCCGTGGTCCAGGCAGGCAACGCCGCCATAACTTCCGACGGTACCAATATGACGGTAGCCACCAACGCCGCCAAGACCTGGATCGACTGGCAGGGCGGGTTCAATATCGGCGCGGCCAACAGCGTCAATAATATCGCCGCCGAGGCCTCCGCGGTCATTTTGCATCACGATATAAGCGGCGCGCTCTCCAGTATACAAGGCGCACTCACCGCCAATTGTAATGTCTTTTTGCTTAACCCCAGCGGCATACTTTTCGGTTCCGGCGCCCAGGTCAACGTCGGCGGCCTGGTGGTTTCCACCCTTAATATGTCCCTTCAGGATTTTATTTCCGGGAATTACATTCTTGAGCAGGACGGCGATAACGCAGGTTTGATCACCAATCTGGGAGAGATCAACGCAACGGGGCCGATGGGAGTCACTATGGCGGCCGGTGCGGTGAAAAACGAAGGGGTGATCAATGCCGGACAGCTCGGCACGGTGAATCTCGTCAGCGGCAGCAAAGTCACCCTGAACGCGGACAATGAAGGTTTGATCCAGGTAACGGTGGACGGGAAGGTACTGGATAACGTTTACGATAAAGAAGGCAATAAGGTCGAGTTCGGGGTGGATAACGTCGGCGAGATCAACGCCAACGGGGGCAAGGTTTATATTGAGGCGGAAGCCGCCCAGGACGTTTTCTCCAAGCTGATCAACCAGGAAGGCGTGGTGAACGCCGGTTCTATGGTGAATAAGAACGGAAAGATCGTGCTGGTCTCCAAAAGCGAAGGCGTGGTGGAGAACAGCGGCACTTTGAATACGTCGGCAGTTGAAGCGGGTGCCGATGGAGGATCGATCAGTATCTCCGGTGAGAAGATAGGTCAATTGGGGACTGTTAAAGCGGATGCCAAAGGCGATGGCAATGGCGGAACTGTTGACATCACCAGTACGCAGGTTACCGTATTAGGTCCCGGGAGTATTACAAGCGCAAACGCCGATCAGAATGGTAACGGCGGCGACGTTAAGATATGGTCGGATAATATTACGCGTTTTTACGGCGCGATAGAAACGAAAGGCGGCTTGCTTTCCGGAAATGGCGGTTTTGTGGAAGTTTCAGGCAACGTTCTTAGTTTTAATGGTTCCGTAGATGCGACTGCTCCTTATGGTCTGGTAGGTACCTTGCTTCTTGATCCGAGCAGCCTGACAATTGTTGCTGGCGCAAGCGGCAGCGGTGGCGGAGATCTTTTACTACCAGATATATACAAAGCTGATACTTTTACTCCTGAAACTGTTTCTGAAGGTGCCCTGGAAGCGTTGTCGGCTGTAGCTGTAATTTTAGAGGCTGACGGCGACATTACGATATCTTCGTTATCCGATAATATTTTAGATCTTTCCGATTGCAGTTCATTGACTATTCGTGCAAATTATGATAATGCATCGAGTGGCTCTTTCAGTATGGGTTCTAACCATACAATTACTGTAGGCGGAGCTATCGATATTTCAGGCGCAAGTATTACTACATACGGATTGACTTCTACCGGCGGCGGCATTACACTGCGGGCATGGAGAGACTCTGCGGGAAGTATTCTTTCTGCCGGCACGGTAAGTACCAATGGAGGGGCTTTTACCGTAACATACGGTCTAGCTGCGGGAGCAAGCACATTTACTAATACAGGGACTATTTCTACCAGCAATGGTGCGATCGATATACAAACGACAGGTGCGGTTAGTATCGGTGCTAATTGGAACCCCGGCAACGGCCTTGTAACAATTGACGGCGGCGGCAGCGGAGTCGCCAGTATTACTAATTCCGGCGGTACCATTAATATGGGAAGCGGCGGGCTGGAAATGCTCTCGGCAGGTTCGATCGGTTCTGCTGGGACGCCGGTTGCAACTACCGGATTGGCTGATTTTGCCGCATCCAGCAGCGGCGGCGGCGTATTCATAAGCAATGCCGGTTCAGGAAATGCCGTTATTACGACGGTTGACGGCACTTCCGGTGTAACTGCAGGCAACGGTAATATTAGTCTTAGCAATAGTGCGGGATCCATTAACGGGATCGACGATGGGGCGGCCGACATTACGGCAACCGGCAACGTAACATTATCAGCAAACGGGATTGGGAATTCTGCTCAAGTCGAAATAGGCGGTACCGCTTCAAACGCCGTGTTGACGCTTACCGATAGCGGATCCAATAATGTGAATATTCAGGAACTTGCTGATTTATTCAGTCAAATTACCATTACGCAGCAGAACGCTTCCAGCTCTATCGATATAGATTTTAGCGATTCTGATGTTATCGATATCAACGGCGGTACGCCGGTTACGATCAATAGCGTGGTTACCAGCAGCGGGAATGAGAATTTTACGTATACTTTAAGCGCATCCGCGAATTTAAGCGTCAATTCAGTCAATACGGGCACCGCAAGCAGTTCTATTACTGCGTCTGCCGGGACGTTAACAGTTGCCGCTTCAGGCGGAGGGATCACCGCTACCGGTACAGGCGATGTAACACTGGCGGCATCGGGTAATATTATTGTTAATGATTCTTTGGCTGCCGGAGACGATATTTCGATCACTTCATCGGGCGGTGCGGTTACCGTCAATGATACCACAACATCGGCCGACGATACGACGATTACAGCTTCAGGCAATATCGAGACAGGGACCTCCGGCTTGATAACCGGCGACTTATTGACACTGACTACCACCGGTTCAGGTTCGACCATCGGCACGGTGCTGAATACGAGTCCTTTGAGCACTTCCGGGCTTAGCATTAATGCCGTTACCGTCACCGCCAGCACCAACGAAGGGCATATAATTATCACCGATACCGCCGGCGGTATCGCCGTATATAGTCTTGATACCAATGATGCCGATGATTCTTCGTCCACCAGGGTTATTCTGGAAGCGGTCGGAGGAGCGATCACCGCGGCCGCAGGGTCAAGCACGAATATCGACTCCTGGGCGGCCAATCTTGTCACCAGTGAGAGTTCCGGAGGCACTCATGGAGGTGCGATCGGCGCAAGCGGTGACCCGATAGAGACCGCTGTCTCCGTTTTTAGCGCGACAGCAGATAACGGCGGGATTTATCTTTACCAGCCCAGCGGTGATCTTATCCTCGGTAGCATCACCGCCAAGTCGGAGGGCAGAACCCCTTACAAGAACGATTCCGGTTATATCGTCGTGGCCACCAGCGGCACGACCACCAGCGATTTCGATATCGAGATCACCGGCGGAGGAGACATTTTCCTGTCCGGAGTGGTCACTTCTCCGGATTCGCTTACGATAAGCGCGGTGGACAGTATAGCAGACAGCCACGACGGCACGGACTTCATAGCCGATACCCTGACTTTGACCGCGACGAACGGCAACAGCGGCATCGGTATCGGACAGAGCGCCAATCCGCTTGAAACGCTGGTGCAGACCGTCAACGCAACTTCCGGCAATTACGGTGTGTATCTTAGCGAAGGGATGGGGATTATCGTCGGGACCATAACCGCCAACGGCACCGATAACGACGTTTCGGTAACCGCCAGCACCGGAAGTATCGCTCTCGGCCAGATCGATACCAGCGCTACCGCTGATGCGGTGGTGACGCTCGAAAGTACGCAGGGCAGTATAACCGATAATAACGGAGCGACCGTAAACATCCTCACCTCCGGGACGGCAGGCACGGCGACGATCACCGCCGAAGACGGTATCGGTACGAGCAGCAACGATATCGAAACCACCGTGGCTATACTCTCCGCGACTACATCCACCGCCGATACTGCGGGGATTTATATCAGCGAAACCAACGCCTTAAGTTCCATAACCGCTTCCGTAAACGATAGTGTTGTGGACATACATTACGTGAATTCCGGAGCAAAGACGCTGAATTTCAACGCAACCTATGATCTTTCGCTCTCGGATTCCGGCCTGACGACCCTGACCTTTTCCAACACCGGCAGCGATATCGATCTTGCCGGGGTTACCATCAATACCAGCGGGACAGCGACCATTACGGCAGAAGGCGCCATTACCCAGAATTCCGGCACGCTTACCGCCGGCACGGCCGCTTTAAGCGCCGGTACCAACATAGGCGCTTCCGGCAATTCCGTGGCTACGGCCGTATCGACACTGACCGCCGTGACCACCAACGGGAGTATTTATATTCAGGAAGCTGACGGCGTTACTCTTGACGCTACCGCCGCCGGGACCTCAAAGGATATCGTTGTCGCGACCTCCAGCGGGGATATTACGCTGAATACCGTTACCGCCACCCAAACCGTTAACTTGAGCGCCAACGGCAGCATCCTGGACAACAACGGCGCCACTAATAATATTTCCGGGACCGCCGCGGTCCTTAACGCCACTAACGGGGCCGTCGGAAGTTCAGGCAATCCCATAGAAACGCAGATAGCCGGCACCATAGATGTTGATGCGGCAACCGGGGCATTCATTACGAACATAGGCGACGTTACTCAATTCGACGCCGACGTTTCCGGAGGCAACCTTACTTTTAATAATACCGGCAGCGCAGCTCTTGGGGCGGTGGACGGAGCGGCAAATACGGTTACATTGAACATATCCGGGGCAGTTACCGACGCCAATGCCGGCACTCTTAATATAACGGCCTCCAGCCTGGTGGTTGACGCCAAAAGCTTCGGCACTGCCAGCGACGTGATCGAGACCGATGTAAGCACTTTCACCCGTATGGATACCACCAGCGGCGGTATCTATGTCCAGGACACCGTGGGAAATGTCGTGGTGACAGATCTGGAGGCTTTGGGTTCCGGCGCAAACATCTCTTTTACGAGCGCCGGAAACATCACTCTTAGTTCGGTGACCGCGCTGGGAGATACGGTGACTCTGGTCAGCGGCGGAAATATTACCGATGGTAACGGTTCCGCCACCAACGTGACGGCTTATACCCTCGACATAACCGCTACCGGGACCGTGGATGATCTGGAATTGGCCGTAAGCGTGATGACCGGCAGCGCCTCTTCTCTTACCGTGGTCAACCAGCAGCCGATCAAGATCACGGCTTCCACATTGTCCGGCTCAAACGTGAACATAACCGCAGACGATATCACCATATTCGACAACGGCGGCGGGACCACCACGACCGGAGGGGGAAGCCTGACGTTGATCGCCCTTTACGGGGATATAGTTTTTCTTAACACCAGCGATACCATACGCACTTCCGGTGATATCACCCTCACCGCGCTTTATGACGGTGATGCCTCTTCGGCTCCGGCCAGGATCGATAACGAAATGGCGGCACGCATAATCGCCGGCAATCTTACTTCCACCGGCAACGGGACCATAACACTTACTGCCTATAGCGATATCACCATCGGATTGTTGGACGCCGGGACCGGAACGGTGAACGTGCGCGCCGCCGGTTACGGTCTGGCCGATTACGGCTTGATCCTCGACGGTAACGGCAGTTCTTACAATATCGTAGCCGGCACCGCCAATTTATACGCCAAGATGCACTCGGCGACCGCGGCAGAAATAGACCGCGAAAACGCCCTCGCGCGATATGAGGCGGCGGTGGCGGAGGCTAACGCTGCTGCGGCGCTTCAGGACACATGGGAGAGTAATTACAACGATTATGTCAACCTCGTGGCTGCGGCGTTAGCGGTAAAAAATAACGCGCAGGCCGCGTATAACTCGGCGCTCTCGACTTATAATTCGGAGAATTCCAAGCTGTCAACATATTCAAACATATTGCTCGGTTTGAGCGCCACCAGAACTGCGGCCCAGATCGTCAAGAACGCGTGTTCGTTTCCCTCTGGCGCCGCCCAGGCCGTGCCGCTCACCGGTGACGGCGGGGCCGCTACCGCCCAGGCAGCCGTGGAGCTTGTTTTTTCCATTGCCGACGCGGCAATGCTGGCATACGAAGAAGCTGTAGTTAACCCGCAGGAAAATACCGTGGCCAACGCCTCTTCTGCGCGCGATCAGGCCGCTTCTAATCTTCAGGCCGCTATAAATGATTACAATAATCTCGTTGCCGCCAGGGACGCGGCCAATAATTCCCTCGGCATAGCCGACTCCGCCTATAACGCCGCCGTGATCGCGCGCGAACATTCCCAGGCGGTGCGCACGCAGGCTTTAGCTTCGGACAGCGCAGTCGAGGCCATAGGCAGCGATGCTGCTACCGGCGCCAGCGGCCAGCTTGAGATAAACGCCAGAACGGTCAACGTTACGACTGCGGGTACCGTTACCACCGGGCCGGCGGCTTCGAACCTGACCAATGCTACCACGGTAACTCTGGATACGGTCGGCGATGTCAACATAACCAATAACAATACCTCCGGCTTGACCACGGTCAATCTGCAGACCGACTCCGATATCAATTACACGCAGACCGGGAACCAGAACACCTTGATAAGCTATCTTGGAACCACCGGGTCAGGCAGCACAATAACGGTCACCAATGCTGCGGGCGAGGTTTATGGCTCGAACGACGGCTCCGCCGATATCGTGGCGCCGAATATCGATATCACTGCCGCTTCGGTGGGGCAGACCGCTCAATTGGAAGTTAACGCCACGTCATCATTGAGCGTCAATACTTCGGGCAGCAACGGCAATATAAACATCGAGGATACCGTGGGCAGTCTGCCTATCGGGACCATAAATGCCGGGGCAGGAGACGTTACCCTTATCAATTCAACCGGGCAGATATATGACGCGTCTTCCGATTCCGTTACCGATATCACCGCTCATGAGTTGTCGTTGACTGCCGGGACCGGCATCGGAAGTACCGCCGCTCTCGAGACCGCTGTATCGGTATATGCCGCTACTACAGTTTCGGGCGATATCGTGGAGTATAATAGCGGGGGACTTATTATCGGCACTCTAGGGTCGCTCGTGGGTGTGACCATTACCGGGGGCGGGGCCGATGACGATATCTTCATCCAGGCCGCAAGTCCGTTGACGATCAATTCGCCGGTGACTCAAAGCGGCGGCGGTGACATAACCCTTGTTGCAGACGGCACTACGTCCGCCGATATCCTCACCATTAATAACACGGTCACGGCTTCGGGAGGAAACGGCAATATTTATCTTTATGCCGGCAACGACATAGTCCAGAATGATTTCGCGGTCACTGCCGCCGGTTCCGGCAGCATAAGATATTACGCCGGGGTTGATTACAATTCCGGTTCGCCCCAGGCCGGTTTGGCGGCAGGCACGAGCGACATAACTATGTCGGCTTCCGGCAGCGCCGTTTCAACGAGCGGGAACATTATTTTGACCGCTCCGCGCAACATAACGATAGGTTCCTTGTCAACTTCCGGTAACGTTTCGGTAACGGCCGACGATTCCACTTATATAACTTCCGACAGCGTCGGCGCTATTTCCGAATCCGCGGCGGAAGGCACTGCAAATATCACCGCCGCCACCGCTACGCTCCGCTCCGCGACCGGGATCGGTTCTTCCGATGATATCGAGACCAACATCACCACGCTCGATGCCTTGAATACCACGAGCGGAAATATATCGATCTATGAACTTGCCGCAGGCGGCGCGCTTAATGTGAACCGGGCGACGCAGCAGACGACAGGCAATGTGGATATACAGACCGCTAACGGCACTCTTACCATTGTCACCGGGCAGAACGGCGTGACGGCTGCCGGAACCGGAACCGTCACTTTGGTCGCGGGTGACAGCGATAACAACTATGCGGAAGATCTGGCCGTGAACGCTTCCGTCAATTCCAACAGCGGTAAAATAACACTTACTTCAAGCGGTAATGACGTGCTTTTCAGTGCCGCAGGGGACATAACCTCCGTTTCCGGGGAAATAGAGGTGAACGCCGTTTCCGATTCAGGTGACGGAGCCATTACTATGTCCGACGGCGCGGTGATCAACTCCGGCAGCGGCGTGATAGATCTCAACGCCGACGTCGATATCACCATCGGAGGTTTGGTGACGACCGCGTCCTCCAATACGGCGGTTACCATCGATTCCGCCGAAGGAGCCCTGGTAGACGGCGGCGACACCAACGTGGATATAATCGCAAATTCCGGCAGGGCGGTGATACGCACCGTGACCGGCGCCGGTTCTTCGAATGCCCTTGAAACCACGCTGGGTTCAATAGACATTACCAATGCTCTCTCCGGTAATATTCAGATCGATGAGACCGACGCGATAACGATCGTGAACGCCACCCAGTCCACGACCGGAAATATTTCGATAACGGCGGCCGGGACCATTACCGCCGATTCCGCCGGGTCACCGGTGAACGTGATAAGCACTCTTTCCAACGGGACCATTGTGCTGGACGCCAACGGCACTTCTTCCTCTATAGTCGTGAATGACGGCATTTCCAGCGCTTCCGGAAATATAACACTTACGGCCGATGACGATGTTACCTTTGCGGCGGAAGGGGATATTACCAGCACTTCCGGAGCCGTGAGCGTGACCGCCGATGCCGACGGAGTTGATAACGGTTCAAGCGGCGCTCTTACCATGGCGGACGGCGCGCTTATAAACGCCGGTTCCGGCACGATCGCTTTACGTGCGGATGAAAACATAACACTCGGCGGGTTATTGACAACCAACGCCACTTCAAGCGCCGTTGCCATTACCAGCACGAGCGGCGCTGTGGTCGACGGCGGTGATACCCATACGGATATCACGGCGAATGCCGTGGGAGCGGTAGTGACGATTGATGCCGTTACAGGCGTAGGCAGTTCCAATGCGCTTGAAACCGCGGTAGATACGATCGATATCGACAATACGCCCGCGACGAGCGCCTGGGCGACAGGGAATATCAAGATCATTGAACTGGCGGCAGGCGGGGACTTGACGGTGCAGAGAGCGGTGCAGGGCGACGTTGGGTGCGAATCCACCAATAGAGGAAATATCGACATAAGCACGGTCGACGGTTCGATAACCGTCAGCGGCGTCGTCACAGTCCGCGACGGAGGAACGATAACCATAGACGCCAATGATGCCGGCGGCGATGATTCCCGCAGCCTTACCGTAAACGCCGCCGTGACTTCCTCTGTCGGGTTGAAGGACGTAGGCGTTGACGTGGTCACCGCAGGCAATATCACGCTTTCCGCCGATGAGGACGTCAACATAAACGCAAAAGTCAGCAATTCCAATGCGAACGCCGATTATACGGCTAACGGCAATATTTATGTGATCACGGACAACGGGGATGTCAATTCCGCCGCCGAGATCGCGGTGGTAGGTACCGGCAGCGTTTACATCACGGCCGGGGACGACGCTCTCTTTTCCGCCACCGGCGATATAAACGCGGTGACCGGTGAAATAGAAGTGAACGCTCTTTCCAGCGGCGGCTTGATCACTATGTCCAATGGGGCGGTTTTCAACGCCGGCAGCGGTATCATCGATCTTAACGCCGACGGGGACATAACGCTCGGCAGCTTGCAGACGACGAGCACTTCCGTTACCGCAGGTTCGGAAGCGGTGAATATCAATTCTGCCGCCGGGGGCATAATCGACGGCGGTGATACCGATGTGGATGTGGTAGCGGCTTCAGGAAGGCTGGTAATAGACTCCTACACCGGGGTCGGCGTTTCCAATGCCATCGATACGACTGTCGGATCACTGGACATAGATAATGCCGCCAGCGGAGCCATATCCATCAACGAGACCGACGCAGTGACCGTGGTCAAAGCGGTGCAGGCAACCACCGGGGACATCAATATAGTTTCCGGCGGCACTATGACCATCGATTCCGCCGGATCGCCTGTAAACGCGGTAAGCACCCTTTTGACCGGAACGATCCTTTTGGATGCCAACGGGGCCGCTTCCGATATAGTCGTTAACGACGGGATATCCAGCGCGAGCGGGACTATTACGTTGACCGCGGATAACGACGTGATCTTCGCCGCAGAAGGCGATATCGCCTCAACCAGCGGCAACGTCACGGTCACGGCGGACGCCGATAACGGCGGGACGGCCAGCGGCGCGCTGACTATGGCCGATGGGACGCTCATAAACGCCGGAAGCGCCAGGATAGCCCTGAACGCGGACGAGGATATCACCCTGGGAGGTCTGCTGACGACAAACACCTCAACCACCGCGGTCGTTCTGACCAGCACGGAGGGCGGTATTGTCGACGGCGGGGACACCGACGTAGATGTGGTGGCTGCCTCCGGCCGGCTTGTGATCGATACTGTTACCGGGGTCGGCGTTTCCAATGCTATTGACACCACGATCGCTTCTCTGGACGTTGATAACAGCACCAGCGGAGCAATAAAGATCAATGAAACCAACGCGTTGACCGTGGTCAAGGCTGTGCAGGCAACTACCGGGGACATCAATATAGTTTCCGGCGGCACCATGACCATCGATTCCGCCGGTTCTCCGGCTAACGCGGTAAGCACGCTCTTGACCGGAACGATCCTCTTGGACGCCAACGGGGCCGCTTCCGACATAGTCGTCAACGACGGGATATCCAGCGCAAGCGGGGCGATCACCTTGACCGCGGATAACGACGTGATCTTCGCCGCAGAAGGCGATATCGCCTCAACCAGCGGCAACGTCACGGTCACGGCGGACGCCGATAACGGCGGGACGGCCAGCGGCGCATTGACTATGAACGACGCTACATTGATCAACGCCGGCAGCGGCAGCATAGCTTTGAACGCCGACGAAGACATCACCCTCGGAGGTCTGCTGACGACAAACACCTCAACCACCGCGGTCGTTCTGACCAGCACGGAGGGCGGTATTGTTGACGGCGGGGATACCTACGTCGATGTTGTGGCTGCTTCCGGAAGACTGGTGATAGATTCTACAACCGGTGTGGGCGTCTCCAATGCCATCGATACCACGGTAGGCTCTCTGGACATCGATAATTCCACCTCCGGTATGATAAATATCAACGAAACCGACGCCGTTACTGTGGCAAAGGCTGTACAGGCTACTACCGGGGACATACTTATAGTTTCCGGCGGGACGCTGACCGTGGATTCGGCCGGTTCTCCTGTGAACGCGGTGAGCACGCTGACCGCCAGTACGATCACGCTGGACGCCAATGGGGCCGCTTCCAATATCGTAGTTAACGACGGGATATCCAGCGCCTCCGGGGCGATCACCTTGACCGCGGATAACAATGTAATCTTCGCCGCAGAAGGCGATATCACCTCAACCAGCGGCAACGTCACGGTCACGGCCGACGCCGATAACGGCGCAAACGGCGCCATCACTATGGCCGACGGAGCGCTGATAAACTCCGGTTCAGCCAGGATCGATATGAACGCCTACGGAGATATAACGCTGGGTGGCTTGATCACGACCAACGCAGGTGACGATGCTGTTACCGTTACCTCCACTGCCGGCGGTATAATCGACGGCGGGGACAGTCATATAGAAATCACCGCCAATTCCATAGGCGCCATAGTGGACCTGGATGCGGCCACCGGCATAGGCAGCGACAATCCGCTGGAGATAAAGATATACTCTCTTGAGGCGGATAACTCCACTTCCGGGAACATAAAAATAAATGAGAGCGATTCCATACTCTTAAGTACCGTGGTAAACCATGCGCCGGGCTCTATTGAAGTAGAGGCGGGAGGTACCATTACCACCAATACGCTTAGCGCCCTGAACGGTGCGGTCAATCTGAATTCTACCGGAGGCGACCTGATCGATGTGGAAGGCGGTTTGTTGACCGCATCCACCACTACTGAACTGCGCGCGAGCGGACTTATCGGGACTATAGAGAATCCTTATGACGTGAATATAACCTCCGGCGGTCTCTGGGTCTGGGCCGGTTCACAGAACCGGGAAGTATCCGCCAACCTGCGCGGCATAGTGGTCAGTAATGACGATACCGAGAGGGTGGAGATATTTACGCCCGCGCCTCCGGGATTGGTGCTTCTGGACAGCCGTTTGATGGGCGGCGCCAATTACGGCAGCGGCAGCGCTAACGGCAGTATCTTAAGCAGAGGATACGGTTATCTTGATCTCTTCAGGAGCGATGTGACCGATTCCGCATATGCCCGCGCTCTTGAAGAACCGTGGGGATATAAACTGCTTCTGCCTTGGTCTTTACCGAGCGGGGCGAAGATCGACAATGATTTCTTGAGCGATACCCCGATGATAATCGACGCCAGCCTGTTGAATCTGCCGGTGTTGTATATGGATATTAGCAAATCTATGGATTATTATGTGATCAGGTCGATAAAATAAGGTTGTGCAAAAGGAGGATCGGTAAAAATGAAAAAGAGTTTATTAGCGGCGGCAGCTTTGATGATCATCGGCGGGATAGGGCATTCGGCTATAGCGGCTTCAACGGACAGTAAGCCCGCGGCTGCGGATAAGACGGCACAGATCAAGCCCAGAGAAGTAAAGGTGGACAGGAACTATGACGGGGTAATTGACCGTATAGAATATTATGATGCCAAAGGTACCGTTTTGAGGGTAGAAACCGATACTAATAACGACGGTAAAATGGATGAATGGGTGTATTACGAGAATGGCGTACCCGTCAAGGGAGAGAAAGACACAAACGGCGACGGCAAAGCCGACAGGGCGATGGTTTACGACGCGCAAGGGAATCTGATCCGCGTTGAAGCCGATGTTAACGGTGACGGCAAGATCGACGAATGGGTGTATTATGACGGCGGAAAACCGGTAAAGGCGGAGAAAGACAGCAACAAGGACGGCAAGCCGGATACCTGGGTTTCGTATTAAATTTACCTGCCTTTTTTGTATACAAAGGGCCGGCATAACAGCCGGCCCTTTGTATGATTCCTGCAACTCCTCTTATCTTCCTTCGCAGGAAAACACGAGTGTCAATCCATGGAGGAAGAGTGCGTTGTTAAATAAGTTCTTTAGACAGCGCACAGAGTCGGCCACTTCTCTTTAAAAAGCCGTGGAACCCATAAGTTTTGCTTTAAGACAGGATATTTGTTATAATGTGTTGTGTTAAAATTCTTTCAATAAAGTTCGTTTAGTTTGCCATTGATGTTTGGGCGAACTCGTCGGAATGACGGATGCGGGAAGTATGGAAATAAGATGATGTTGATTCGTTCCCAGGATTGAGCCGTGGATTAGTACTTACACAACGCAATTAAGTTTTTTTAGAACCCAGAACCTAAAACCTAAAACCCAGAACCTGTTTTCAGGAATTTAATATGCCAGAATTAAGAAAAGACCCGATCATCGGCAGATGGGTGATAATTTCCACAGAGCGCGCCAGGCGGCCGGAGCAATTCGCCGCCAGGGAAAGTTTCCTGCCGCAGGAGGAAGCTTGCCCTTTTTGCGAAGGCCATGAAGCGGAGACCCCGCCGGAGATTTACGCTTTGCGCGGCCACGGCACGCATCCTAATTCACCCGGGTGGGACTTGCGCGTGGTTTCCAGCATATCGCCTTTTTTAAGGGTCGAGGGGACTCTCGAACGCCGCGGGCACGGGCTGTATGACGTGATGAACGGCATCGGCGCCCATGAACGGATCATTGAGACCAACCGACATATCGCGAATATGGCCGATTTGCCGAAAGAGCAGATAGCTAAGGTTATTTCCGCCTATATCGCCAGAATAAACGATCTGGAGAAGGACCAGCGGCTGAAATACGTGCTGGTCTTTAAAAATCACGGCTGGAGCGCCGGGGCGGGGAATATCAGTCATACCCGCTCTCAGCTGATCGCCACGCCGGTGAATCCTAAACGCGTCAAAGAGGAACTTACCGGCGCCAGGCAGTATTATGATTATCACGAAAGATGTATTTTTTGCGATATCATCAGGCAGGAAACCCAGGGAGGTTCGCGCGTAATCCTCGACGAGGGGGATTTCCTGGTCATCACTCCTTTCGCGGCCCGTTTTCCTTTCGAGGTCTGGATCTTGCCCAAGAAACACAGCCCTGATTTTACCTCATTGCAGCAGAATGAACGCGACGCTCTGGCGGGCGTATTGAAAAAAACCCTTTTAAAGATCAAGAAAGGGTTGAACGATCCCCCGTATAATTACGTGATACATACCGCTCCTTTTCGCAGGCAGAAAACCGGATACTGGAGAACTATAGATAACGATTACCATTGGCATATCGAGATAATGCCCAGGCTGACGCGTATCGCCGGTTTTGAATGGGGCACGGGGTTTTATATCTGTCCGATATCCCCGGAGGATTCGGCGTCGTTCTTAAGAGGGGTGGAGTCGTAAAATGGCTGAATTACGCAGGGATCCGATAACCGGAAGATGGATAATCGTGCAGACGGACCATCCCGATACCCCGAAGGATTATGTTTATGAGCCGAACATAATCAAAGGTGAGGGAGACTGCCCGTTCTGCTACGGCAGTGAATCGATGACGCCCCCGGAAATAGAAGTCTGCCGGGAACCTTCCACAAATCCAAATACCCCCGGCTGGGGAGTGAGAGTGGTGGCGAACCGGTTCCCGGCGCTCCAGATCGAAGGGGACATCGGCAGGCGCGGCAGCGGAATGTATGATCTCTCCAACGGCGTGGGCGCCCATGAAGTCTTAATAGAAACTCCGTATCATTTTAAGGATTTTCCCGATTTGACCGACCAGGAAGTGGCTGCGGTCTTTTCCATGGCGATCAGAAGGTCTTTGGACCTGATGCGCGACAAACGCTTTAAATATATTATGATCTTCAAGAATTACGGCTACGAAGCCGGCGCGTCCATCGAGCACCCGCACAGCCAGATAATAGCCCTGCCGATGGTGCCGAAGAACGTGATGGAGGAGATCAAGGGGGCGCAGAGTTATTTCGATTACCGCGAGCGCTGTCTGTTCTGCGATATCCTTCTGCAGGAGAAAGAAGAGAAAAAGCGCATCGTCGCCGAGAATGATCATTTTCTGGCGTTTTGCCCGTATGTCTCGCGGTTTCCTTTCGAAGTCTGGGTCATTCCTAAAGTGCACAACGGTTATTTCTGCAATATGCCCGACAACGAACGCCTGCCGCTGGCTTCGGTTATGCGCACTCTGGTGACAAAGATAAAAAAAGTCTTTCCAAATATGGCATATAACTTTATAATACATTCTTCACCCGTTAACGGGGATTCCAGCGGTAGGGAAGATTATCATTGGCATATCGAGTTTATTCCTAAATTGACCAGGGTCGCCGGGTTTGAATGGGGCACGGGATTCTATATGATCCCCACCTCTTCGGAGGACGCGGCGGCGTATTTGAACGAAGAAGATAAAGTTAGAACAATAAATAAAGAAATAACTCAGCAGGACGTGTGAACAGAAGGAGGAAAAGGCAATGGCAGTGAAAGTGGGAATTAACGGGTTCGGCAGGATCGGCAGACTGGTTTACAGGGCAGCTCTGCAAAAGAAATCCACTAAGTTCGATTTTGTCGCGGTGAACGATCTTCCGGTCGGCACCAAGACGCTGGCGCATATGCTTAAATATGATTCTACTTTCGGCACACTTGACGCCGAAATAGAAGCCAAGGAAGATTCTTTGGTAATTAACGGGAAGACGGTAAAGGTGCTCAGCGCCAAGAGTCCCGCGGAGATCCCCTGGAAGGACTATGGAGTGGAAGTTGTGGTTGAATCCACGGGTGTATTCACCGAGAGGGAAAAATGCATCGGGCATATCGAAAAGGGCGGGGCCAAGAAGATAGTGATCTCCGCGCCTGCCAAGGGCGAGGATATCACCATCGTGCTCGGTGTCAACGAAGCCAAATACGACGCCGCGAAGCATAATATCATTTCGAACGCCTCCTGCACTACCAATTGCCTCGCTCCGATGGCGAAGGTGCTTATGGAGAATTTCGGGATCGTCAACGGGTTGATGACCACCATCCATTCTTATACGAATGACCAGCGTATCCTGGATCTGGCGCATAAGGACCTGCGCCGCGCCAGGGCCGCAGCGGTATCGATGATACCTACCTCTACCGGGGCCGCCAAGGCTATCGGAGCGGTCATTCCTGAATTAAAGGGTAAGATGGACGGCTTGGCGATCCGGGTGCCTACTCCGGACGTGTCTATGACCGATCTGACCTGCAATCTTGAGAAAGATGCGACGGTAGAGACACTGAATGCCGCGTTCAAGAAGGCCTCTGAAGGTTCCTTAAAAGGGATACTGAAGTATCTGGACGAACCGCTGGTCTCTAAGGATTTTTGCGGATCGACTTATTCCTGTATCCTTGATTCGGAATTGACCAAGGTCATAGCCGGCAAGTTCGTCAAGGTAATGGGCTGGTATGACAACGAATGGGCCTATTCCTGCAGGGTAGTGGACCTGGTGGACTATATCGTTGCCAAAGGGTTGTAACTCCAAGGAAATATTTGTAACGTAGGGCCGTAGTCGTTGACTACGGCCCTACTGTTTCTCAAAAGTAATTGGTTATTTCCCAGCGTCAATATACCGTAGAGAAAACAGTAACCTGGAGAATTGTTTCCCGATACGAAACTGCGTAAACTGATTATTCTTATCTAATTGGTAGGCAGGTGGTTACCAATTTGTTAACTGAAGCAAAATGAAGTTTTTGGGGATTGAAAGTTATTTTGCATATATGGTAAACTTATCATGAAGGGGGAAAATTTTTTTAACCACTTCTGAAAGCGTTTAAAAAAGTATTCTGAGAATTTGATATGCAGAGAACTGAATTTGTTTTCAATTATGGGGGTAATTGAAAACAGCCTGGTGTTTACCGGGTAGGAAGCTTGATAAGGGTCGTCAAGATTCAGTATACAAGCTTCTTGGTTTAGATCTTCGGAGGGGTTGTAGAAAAGGGGGGGGCGATGAAAAACATTTTAATAATTTTTACGATTGTTTTATCGACGATCTGCTTGCCGTTAAGCAGTGCTATGCCCTGGGGAACCTCCGGGTTCAGCACAGGTTCATTCTCGACAATCTCTGCGTCTTCAGATGGGGGAACATACAGTTCCGGTTGGAGCAGTCCAAGTTCGTGGGGTTGGGAAGCCGGGGACGGGGGCAGTTGGTCAAGATTATCCGATGTACAAAGCGCGACAGCTATAATCAATAGCAGTGATCTTGTTTCGGTTAATACCGATTCTTTCGCCAATATTTACGGGAGTTTCAGCAGTACCTCCGTTTTTCGTTCTGAAACCATCGATCTTGGGACATTTGAAGGAGTAGGGAAAGTATCGGAAATCCTTACTTATCAGGATATTACTTTTAGCACACCCTCATTTTATTCCGGAACGATAACTACAAAGGAGTATCAAGATACGACCACCAAGGAAACGACCACTACCGCTGTTTCTCAGGTGATGACACCCACAGGAAGCGGTATAGCCGATACCAGCACCGGCTGGAAAGCGGTGGTGGAACTCGGAAAAGATACGGAGATACCGGCAGAAACAAGTTCGACGGTGTTTCAGGATAAACTTGATTCTCTTCAGAATACAGACGGAGAGAAATTTATGGTTTTCGGCAGTCAAGGGGATCCTATTAAAGCTTACGCTTTGTCTGATGATCTCGGGAACGTTGATTTCGCTGCGCAGTTAGAATCGGCCTTAACGGCGACCGAGCGTCCGGTGGACTTAAGTTTGTGTCCTATCAGCGGTATGAGCCTGGAAACATATACGCTTACCGAAGGGACAGATCTTCAAGTCAGTAAAGAATTGCTTAGTGAAAATACCCGGACGGAAACAACTACCGCATACGATCAAATTATTCTCGGCACTACATCCACCCAGACGTTACTGACCGGTATTTCATTCGATGTGGATAAAATAGAGGAAACCAAAACTATCGGGACTCCTGTATTGCCTGTTTCTTCGTCCGGATCCGGGGATTCGAGCGGGAGCAATGACCGTTATGCGGTACATGTGAGCAATAATAACGGCATTACTACAGGACTTTATTATTTGGGTACGGATGAAGTTCAAAAAGTAGATGATCGCGGGCTTGAAGTTTCAAAGCTGCCGGATGTCGGCCATGTTTCAATCGTAGACACTAAAACCAATGAGGTTTATTCTGGAATCGCGGGAACTCCGGAAGCCAATAAGGAAGCTACCGATGCTTTTACAGCGGAAGTTACAGCCTCGAATGCGCTTCAAAACGAGAGATTGGGATTAACCGCGTCGAAGAGCGATTTTAGTGCCGCGACCGCTAAAGACGTGCACGATTCTTTAACCGGAGAGATTCCGTCACGGGCAATAGACGGAAGTACGACAGTGGGTACCGGCACTACTACGGTTAACAACAATCCTTCCGGATTGGGAGTGATCCCTGCTTCTTCGGTTAAATCAAGTTCCGGATCAGACGGCGGCGGTACTGGAGCCAAGGAATTAAGCAGCGGCAGTAAAGCCGTAAGTTCGGCCACAACAAGCGGTGCTCCTTCCAGTTCAGATACAAGCGCAAAATCCGGATCAACCTGGGATTCAGTAAAGAGCACTCTTAGCTCGATAGGAAAGGCGATCGGCCTTTAATTTTCAGGTAGAAAGTAGAACATAATAACAAAACTGTGATCCGTCGGGGGACCGGATAACGTATTATCCCGGACGGTTGGGATAACTTCTCAACTGCCCGGGATTTTATGCAATAAATATTTACAATATAACAAATCACTTGTGTTTCAATTATAGTGTCTTTGCCGACGGGATATAATTATGAGATAGGAATCTCGTTTTCGTCACTCTGAAGCCCGGAGGGCTGAAGAGTCTCGACGAACAAAGATTCTTCCCCCTCACTTCGTTCAGGCTCAGAATGACGAAATTTGGACAGCAATGATAACAAATAGACCGGGGGCTTGAAAGTTGCGGTATATATGTGTTACTATTTTAATATAAGTGCATACGATGAATAGCGGGGATATATATAAATACGGGTTCAAACGGGAGGGTGTATATGCGTAAAATAGCTGTCTTGTTAGCCGCGGTAGTATTTCTTCTCCCTTTTTCCTTTGTTTTCGCTTCCGCCGATTATGACGGCGAATCCGCCTCCGATTATGTTATGGAAACTTCTTCAGGAGTTTCGATGGTTCCCCCTGCGTCCCAATCGGATGAAATCTCGCTTGATTCTGTATTGGCTTTGCAGAACGGAACTTTCAGCAGTGATGTGTCGACCGCCGATTGTTACGCGGCTTTTGAAGAATGGGGATTTGTGCCGGACCAGCGTGTCTTGGAATCGGCGGTATTTTACGCGTCAGCCTGGGCGTTGGAAACGTACGATGTGGATTTAGATTATGCTGTTGTTACCGTAGGACAAACCGCCGATAATTCCGCGGTTTCTATTACCCAGGACAGCGGGGGGAACGTTGAGGTGCGATTCGATGCCGATTTCCTGCGGGAATATGAAATGAACGGCAAACGGGACAATACACTCGATTCCGTGATCGAAGGATATCAGGATGCTGCGACAACCGCCGTAGAAGAAGCCGTAACCGCTCTTTATAATGACGGAGAGGGCGTTAAGGAGGTAGAAGGTACGGCATTATTGCAGCTTAACGTGCCTGAAGAGGAGGCTTCTGCCGGTTTAAGTATTTCTACGGAGAATTTGCCGGATAAATTTGTGCAGGAACTTCAGATTACGGCTGCTGCTTTTGCGGTAGAAAATGGACTTTACAGCCTGGAGAACAGCGCGGCCGAATATTTCTCAACCGGCAGCAATCCTTATAAAGGGATCACATACTCTTTTGCTTCGTTTGCGGATAATGTTAACTTTAGTTACGCTAATTTAAGCAATGTCAAAGGAAGTTCCGGAGTGGGATTTAATACTTCCAATGGGACAGTGGCTGTTGACCCGACCTACGCCGTTGATATGCTGAACGCTTTCCATAACGGCTATGCCGCTGAATCGGTCGCGTCATACGCGGAAGGGCTTTATTCTTCCTGGATGACCACTGTGGGAACGGCGAATAACTCCGGGAAAACGGCTGCAGTGGAAGAATGAGCGAATAGTGGCCGCGGTTATCTTTCTCCCCTTGTTGTAATTACGCGGGGAAACCGTGGGGCTATAAAGGTAAACCCGGGTGGCTGAAATAGGCTTTTAGCCGTCCGGGTTTTTTTCTGCTACTCGAGCGAAATTTCTCCGAAGCAATCCCTCTCTTTATACCTTTCTTTTCACCACGCGCATTCATCACCAGACTTAAGCTTAGCTTTTCTGGGTAGGAGAATCAAATCGTGAACCAGCATCCGGAATCAGTCTTTTATGCTTTCTGTGGTTGATTTTTCTACGTGCCGTTATATAATAAACAAATGGCGCATGTGTATAAGCTGGGATGTTTCAAGGATTACAGCGATCCGCGCGATATTCCAATGGGTTTGCTTTTACCTATTGTCAAAGTGCCGCCGCGCGTTGATCTCACGGCTTTAATGACGCCTGTGCGCAACCAGGGCGAAGAGGGCACTTGCGTCGCTTTTGCCGGCACAGTCGGTGTGAAAGAGTTCCTTGACGGTAAAGAGTACAGCAAATATATCCCGCTTTCTCCCCGGTATGTTTACTACAATTGCAAGAAATTGGACGGGATCCCGGAAAGCGAAGGAACTTATCCCAGGGTGGCGATGAAAGTGCTTCTTAATAAAGGCGCCTGCCTGGAGTCTTCCTGGCCTTACAAACCGTACCAAATAGACAAGCCTAAGAAAAACGCCGGGGTGCAGGCGTTGAAATACCGTATTAAAGCTTACGCCCGTTTAAAAAGCATCGCGGAGATGAAAAAAAGCTTGATCCTAAACGGGCCTTTTCTTGCCGGTATGCTGGTTTTTTCCGGATGGCTTTCTGAAAAGACCGCCCGTGACGGAAAAGTGCCTATGCCGCAAAAAAGAGAAGAAGAATTAGGCGGGCATGCAATATGCGTATGCGGTTATGACGATAAGGTTAAATTATTTAAATTCAAGAATTCCTGGGGTAAGGGATGGGGTGCCGCGGGATACGGGTATTTGAAATACGATTATGTAGGGCAATATTGCCTCGACGCATGGTCGGCCACGGATCTGATCGAGAACCCCAAAAAGCTTGCCGCCGCGATGGGGAACGTTTTCGCGAGAGGGTGAGAAACTTGTTTTACTCTATACGCATTGCTTGATACTCAATACTTATAGTAACTGATTTAATCGGAGCGCAGAATTCCCGAATGCCGGGTATTAATATCGTCTATCGGTAACGGTTACGGCTTTCTGACGTTACCGTAACCGAAAACCGATACGGGCTGCGTTACCATAGCCGTTGCCGGTATTTTAATGACGGGCGAAGCCCGACAATACTTTAGTGGCGGGCAAAGTCTATCCAAATCATTACTGGCGGATAATAATTGGGGAGTCTTCATTATCCAACAAAGGAGTCTTTAACCATGAAAGTAGTTATTTTGGCCGGAGGCAGGGGCACGAGGATCAGCGAAGAAACAGGCAGTATCCCCAAACCGATGATCGAGATCGGGGGCAAGCCGATCCTTTGGCATATAATGAAACTTTATTCCCATTACGGATTCAATGATTTTGTGATCTGTCTGGGGTATAAAGGGTACGTGATCAAAGAATATTTCGCCAATTATTTTCTTCATTCGGCCGACATAGAACTGGATCTTTCCCGTAACCAGATGAGCGTTCTCGGTTCCAAGGCTGAACCCTGGAAAGTAACTTTGATAGATACCGGTTTGAATACTATGACCGGCGGCAGGATCAAGAGAATAAAACAGTATGTGGGGGATAAGCCGTTCTTTCTGACCTATGGCGACGGGGTAGGCGACGTGAATATCGGCGAACTGCTCGCTTTCCATAAGAAAAGCGGCAAAAGCGCGACTATTACCGCGGTGCAGATCGCCGGTAAATTCGGGGCCCTGAACATAGGCGATTCCGGTAAAGTCCATTCTTTTCTGGAAAAACCCAGGGGCGACGGCACCTGGATCAACGGCGGTTTTTTTGTCCTTGAGCCTGCGATATTCGATTATATAGAAGATGATGCCACTCTCTGGGAAAGAGATCCTTTGGAGAAATTAGCTAACGACGAGAAATTGAACGCTTATAAGCATACGCGATTCTGGAAATGTATGGATACTTTACGGGATAAGATCGAGTTGGAAGAACTTTGGGAAAAAGGCAATCCGCCGTGGATGGAGTATCGTTAAGTAATCGTTTTAAATATCTTTTTTATTTGCGTTTACAGATTCACAGATCACATTTCATAAGGGCCCGCTGCGGGAACGGCTAAAACCGGAAAACGAGGATAAATTTATGCAAAAAGCATTCTGGAAAAACAAAAAAGTATTGATCACCGGATTCGAGGGGTTTTTAGGCTCCAATCTTACAAGAACATTGCTTAGATCCGGCGCTGAGATAATCGGACTGGACATAAAGACTTTTCGTAAGGAGACCATTTTGACCGCTCAAGATTATAAAAAGATGACGGTTTATAAGGGGAGCGTGGCTAATTACGGCTTAGTCGCGGAAATATTACGGAAACATTCCATTAATGTCGTTTTTCATCTGGCCGCGGAAGCGCTCGTGGGGCGCAGTCATAATAATCCGCGGCGCACTTTCGAGACAAATATCGCCGGGACATGGGAGGTCCTGGAAGCGGCGCGCAGACAGGAAGAAATGGAGGCCGTGGTTGTCGCTTCAAGCGATAAAGCCTACGGGAGTCATAAGAAACTGCCGTATACCGAAAATGCGCCTTTACAGGGGAGGAACCCTTACGACGCCTCTAAAAGCTGCGCGGACCTGATAGCGCATAGTTATGCCCATGCCTACGGCCTTCCCCTGGCGATAACCCGCTGCGGCAACATTTACGGCCCGGGCGATTTTAACCTTTCCCGTATAGTCCCGGACGCTATCCGCTGCGCCTTGTCCGCTAAAATACTGGATATCCGCAGCGATGGAAGATTCACGCGCGATTATGTCTATGTAGACGATATCGTCAACGGCTATATTTTGCTGGCGGAAAAACTAAAAAAACTCAACTTGAGCGGGGAAGCTTTTAATTTCAGCGATGAAAATCCCCTGACGGTTATCGAACTGCTGGATAAAATACGGAAGATCCTTAAAGGAAGGCCTGATTCCAGGATATTGAATACGGCCAAGTATGAGATACGGCACCAGTATCTGGCTTCGCGTAAAGCAGTTAATAGGCTTAAATGGAGACCGAGGGTGTGTCTTGAAAAAGGGCTTAAAAATACTGTGTCCTGGTACCGTAGATTACATAGTTGATCGCATATTATGCCGGAACTTAGTAATGGGGCTAAGTCAAAACTTTACCGTTTCCTGCTCCTTGGGAGTTTCTTGGCGCTTTGTTGCCAGCTTTATTATTCCGGAAGCGTGCGCGAACGCTTTACCAAATCTGTGGTCCGTTCCGGGATAAACTTCGATAGCGGATCTTCCGATCATAGTCTTGCCGCAATAAAAGAATTCTCCGAAAAAGAAAAACTCCAGCCGCAAAAGATCCGTATAGTTTTCAAGATGAAACCCTCCGGATTATATTACGGCAATATCTTTCAGACCGCATCCAACGGCAGGGGGATCAGGGCCGAGTTGTACGCTCCTCCCGGGCAGACACAGGCCGCTTTCGACATTTTTGCCGGGCGGCTGCCGGGCAGGGATATTGAAAGAAGATATACCGTCTTGAACAATATCCGCGTGAATGAGACTTATCGGGTCAGCATATCCGTGGAGAATAACGAAATAGAAGTGATTGTAAACGGTAAGCGCGTGCTGCGGGATATCGATAAGAACATACGTTACCGCGTGACCGATATCGCCGTCGGCACCGGATACAACAAAGAGCGGGGGTATAAGGGGGAGATATCCGATTTCAGTATTGAATATACTATTATCCGCACTAACGCGGGATTTATGGCCGCGGGATATCTGTTTTTCTTCCTTTTTCTGTTTTCGCTTTTTAAATTGATATTCGAAGACATTCCGGGTTTATTGGATGGATTAAAGAGGATGAAGGTGTTTATTTACTCTCATAGAGTGCGCATATTAGGACTGCTGGCGGCCGCAGCGGTCGTGGGCTGTTATAATCTAATCATTTTTAACAGATATTTTCCTTTGTCGGAAGGTTGGTTTTCCGTTTATGCGGAATATATTCTGCGGGGCGCAATGCCTTACCGCGATTTTCATCTTATGCTGCCCCCGTTATACCCGCTTCAGATGGCGGCTTTTATAAAGTTATTCGGGCAGGGTTTTCTGGCCTTACGGATTGCGGGATTGGTTACCGCGTTATTCATGACCGGCGTATTGTATTTACTCTACTTGAGGCTTTTGCCGGTTTTTGCCGCCGTTTTAGCTACGGCGGTAAGCGTTATTTTTTATCAATCCGGCACCGCGTTCATAAATTATGATTTCCTGCATTTTTTCACGTTGTATGCCCTGACGGCACTGTATTTTATGATCTGTCATTTTGACGCCTTTAATTCTTCACGCGCGGGACATGGGAACGCTAAAATACCGTTATGCGCGTTTTTCTCCGGTTTTTTCGCCTGCCTGGCGCTGCTTATAAAACACAGCAACGGTTTAATGGTACTTGTTTTTCTTTCTCTCGCCTTTATGGCGTTGACCGCGGGGAATAATAATTCAAGGGGTTTCCGTAACTTTTGCGTTTACCTGTCCGGAATATTGTTTCCGCTGGCAATATTAATGATCTGGCTGTTCTTTAATTCGGCATTACAGCCTTTTATACGGCAGGTCTTGCTGGATTCTATTGCGGCCAAAGGTTCCTGGGCCGCGATATTGTCCGCCTGGTTCCCGAGATTAATGACCCCGCATAATATTATCGCGTTATATATTTGCGCGGGTTTGTCCCTGCTCGCCGCTGTTTCTTTGATCATCACGCGAAGGATAGCGGCTAAAAATCCTCCGTTGCCCGCGTTGAATGACGAAAACCATATTATACTTCTGTGTTTTGTATCCGCAGCCGCCGTTTTATGCGTGCTCTATCCGTATTTTGAAATACTTTCTGCAGGGGAGATCCTCTCATCGGTTTTCTTCATTGAACTCTATTATTCGCTTATTATGCTGGTGACCGTTGTTTCGGCCGGGACAGCGGTGGTTTATCTGGCTGCGAGGTTATTCAGGCAACATACGGGCAATCATAGCGGGTTTCTTATTGCCGCGTTGTCTCTGGGATTGCTTTACGGCACCGGTACATCAGGAGGGTTCGCTACTGCAGGCGCTTTCCTGGGGCTGGGGCTTGTCTTTAGTTATCTATTTTATTTTCCGCGGCCGTTCAATTTTCTTTCAAAAGCGGTTTTCTTCTGTTCATGTTTTGGCCTGCTGCTTTTTATGACGGCGCAGAAATACAGCGGACCGTATAAATGGTGGGGACTTTCCGTTCCCGACATACGCCAGTCAATATCCCCGGTCAAGATCAGGCTTTTGAACGGATTTTATTTGCCCGAAAATGATATCCGCCTGATCACGGAAACCGTGGATATCGTCAAGGAAAACACCGCCGGGGATGAGAGGATATTCACTTTTCCGAACATTCCGGTCTTCTATCTGCTGACAGGCCGTTTACCGCCCACTTTCGGGCTTGTGCATTGGTTCGATTTTACTTCAGACAAGGTGGCGATCGATGATGCGCTATTGCTCGAGGCTAATCCCCCGAAGGCGATCATTACCCTGGATCTGCCTGAATATGTCTGGCTCGACCATGAAAAACTGTTCCGTAAAGGGAAGCCGTTAAAGCAGCGTTTGATCCGGGATACTTTAAAACGTATGACCTCGGAAAAAGGGGAATATCTGATGCGCGCGGAGTATGATGTTCCTGACGGGTGTGTTTTAAGAATCTGGGTAAGACAGAGAAAGGGCCTGCAAGTCTCAAATGATAATAAAGAATAAGACCGGCTTGATGATGTTTATTTTGAGCGCTTTTTTACTGGCGTATTCTTTTATCTTCGCGGACAATCTCGCCTACAGGAGGCTTTATAGCGTTTCTCACCGGAATATTCATTTCGACAGCGCTTCGGCGGATAAAGCGTTATCGGGGATAAAAGAATTCCCGGAGACCTATTCAGGCGACCAAACCGTCAAGGAATTAACGCTGGCTTTCCGCATGAAGCCGGCGGATCTCTTCTACGATAACGTCTTCCAGACCGCTCCGGGAGAGCAGGGCGTGCGTATGGAACTTTATTCGGAGACTGGAAGAAGGGGCAATCTGTTTTTATACATCAGCAGTGAGGACGGAAGTTTATCAGGATATTTATTGCGCGGCCGCGTAAAAACCGGGCGCTGGTATTCCGTGGCTTTGAAGATCCACAAGAATAAAAGGATCAGTGTTTCCGTTAACGGTCTTCCGGTGCTTAACAGGCGCGAAGGCGCCATCGTGTATAATATTTCGGATATAGCTGTAGGCACCGGCTGCAGCAAATCAAGGAATTTTCAGGGGGAGATCCGCGATTTCTCTGTTGAATACACTTTTTACCGCAGGATCGGCGGTATCGACGCCGCTGTATTTATACTAAAATTACTCTCGTTTTTGTTCTTTTGCTATATGTTTTTTGTGACGGCGGCAGGGCAGAGCACTGCCGGGAATGAGCGGAACCTGTTCCTGCGAATGGGGCTTTTAAGGACTTTTCTGGTATCCGCTTCCGTATCTTACCTGATCTATTATCTATTCTATTATTTTTCGGCGATGATCTGGTCCTCCAGGCCAGGTATTCCGCAGAGTGATTTGGTTTCAACCGCCAGATACAGCGCTCCCGACGGGATCGAGTCTTTTGTTCTCTATCCGGCAGTGCTCTTCGGTATTTTCCTGACAACCGGGCTGGATAGGGCGGCCGCTTTGCTTAAACGGAAGTCGTTTTCTTTCGCGGCATTGCTTGTCTTGCTATTTTGCTCCGGTGTTTATTTTTACGGCATAGGCTTTTACCCTCCCGGGGCGCTCGTGCATCAGAGCCCGGCCGCGGTAAGCGTCTTTGTTTTAGGAGTGCTGGCGGCCGCGCTTTTACTGTGCGGGGTGAACAGGAAGCATCCCGTATTGGCGGCTTTTTTTGCCGCGGCCTTGTGTTTGCCGGTGTGTTTCATCGCGACGGCCCCGGTTGCCGCCGGCGATTATTCTTATATTATCGCCCCGGCATTAAGATTACTGCATGGTTTCAGACTGCCGGAAATATTCTTTCAGTATGATCTGCTGCTTTCGTTGCTGGCCGCCGGCATGATAAAACTTAATATTCCCGTGAACTTTCTGCAGGTGGCGGGGCAGGCCGGAATATACGCGTTTTTTATCGGGATATTCCTGTTTTCGCAAAAGGTCTTCAAGGATAAGAAGCTCCCGGTTTTTCTTCTGTTCGCACTGATCATCGCCAGGCATTACGCTCTGCATGAAGAACCGGTCTCGATATTACAGGCTACGCCGTTAAGGCTTGATCTATGGCTTGTCATTCTGGCTTGCGTTTATTTTAAGGGGATCTACAACATAACGGTGGGGGCCGCACTCGGGCTGCTGCTGTTGCTTCACCGCAATTTCGGGACGATCTACCTGATTGTTTACCTGCAATTCGTTTCGATTCTTTTCGCCATCGATTTAACGCGGGTAATCAGGGAAAACACGTTTACATTATCGGCGCTGAAAAAGATATTCCTGAAACATCTGCATCAGAACAAAGCCAATCTGTCCGTTATCATACTTTTCATTCTTGCCGGCGGTCTATTGTTTAACGGTTTTGTGCCGCGTTCGGCGGTAATGTATCAATCGTTGGGGCTCGGTTTCTTAAGAGTTGCCGGGAGATCTTTTTTCTGGTATATCCCGGTATTGTTGAGTTTATTTGCGGCAGTATTGCTGGCCCGCCGCAGGGAATTGCCGGAGAATTATTTTAACGCCGGTTTCTTCCTGGTGCTGCTGGCTGCCGGGAATTCGCTTTATTTCCTCGGCCGCAGCCACGAATTCAACATTATGACCTTGTCCGGTATCTATATATTCCTGCTTTTTTTCTTTTTTGATCTGATAGGACGTATTTTACCGGATACGGGCGGTCCGCTTAGGCCTAACGTCAAGAGGCTCATCGCTAAGTTTTTGCCGGTAGTTTTTCTGGCGCTGACGGCGTTTTATTACTCTTCGTTCTCCGTAACGAAAATCACCGGGCAATTCCGTAATTTGACAGAAGCCAGGTTCGTTTACCCTTTACCGGTGCGGGTGGATATAGAAACAGTCCGGGAAGCGACCGCTAACAGCCGCAACGTTTATTTTCTGAGCGGTAAGGATACCTACTATTATTATTCCGGCGGGTACACGCCGCAGGGGTATTTCTGCCCGTATCCCACCTGGACTATAAAAAAAGAGTTGATCGTATTCCTGCAGAAACTTCTCGACGACGGATATTATCTGGTTGTGGATCGGACTTTACCCGTGGATGAACTGCTCCCCGGGCTTAAATTCAACGGCGAAAAGACGGAGAAAGGAATTCAATTCCTTTGGCAAGATAAGCGCCGTCCGGGGGTAAAACATTGATCCTGAACCCCAGAAATTGCTTGTAGCGAGGGGAAGAAAAGAATATAATACGGCAGATTGCCTGATAGTGACGCATTCCCGAACTTTAACCCGAGGATAAGCCCAATGTCTAATAATCCAAGCGAGGATCAGCGTTCGAAGCCCGGCATAAGAGCATATCTTGTTGCGTTTTTACTGCTCTGCTTGACTGTTTTTGTAATGGGATACCGCCATTTTGAGGCGCCGGGCGCGAGTCTACCGGGTATTGTCGGACAGGTAGACGGGAATAGCCGTTCTGTCAGCGGCAATAAAGAAGCCGCCGCCTGTTTAAGTTACGGACCGTATATCTTTCTTTCCGAAGGCGTTTATTTCTTTAAAATGGAGTATACTGCCGGTTCGGACTCCAGCGGTTCGTACGATATCGTGTATCAGGGCGCTTCGGCATTGAAAAAAACCGGTAATTTCAGGTCAAACGGCGGGCCGGTGAAGGTTAAAGTCCGGATCAAGGGCAGAGAGTCGCAGAATGCCTGGGAATTCCGTTCCTGGCACAGCGGTAAAGGCGATTTAAGCATCCATAAAATAAGCATTACCGGGTTTTCCAGCTATCCTGTCCTTTCCGCTTTGTTCAATTCAAAAGCCATCGGCGGACTGCCCGCAGCCGTTAAAGTGGCCTATAATCTCATTTTGACCATTCTTCTGTTTATCGCATTGCTGTTTGCCGTCACGGCTTGGGTAAGATATTTGCCGGTTTTCCTCCGGATTCTGCGTAAAACGGGCTTGTCCAGAGATTACAAGATCAATCTGACCGGGCTGGTGATTCTTATCGGATTCTGCGTTTCCGTTTTTTATCATTATATAATGGGTATCTATTTCAACGCCAGTTATCCTTACAACACGTTTCTCTTCGATCCGGTAATAAAATTCACCGATTTCTTCCGCAGTTGTTCATTTGTCTCGGAACTGAATCCGTATTTCGACAGCAATATCAAATTCAACTATTATCCTTTCGCACATATTTCGATCTATCCGTTTTCTTTAATGAAACAGTGGGCGGGGTTATTCACTTATTTCGCGATCTTTATTTCGGTTTTTATGATCTACACCGTAAAAAACATAAAGGTTGATTCTGCTCTGGATAACGCCAGGAATTTTCTTATTTTTACCTTTCTCAGTTATCCGTTCCTTTTCATTCTGGACAGGGGGAATATCGAAGGGTTGTTGTTCGTTTTTCTGGTGTTTTTCCTTGCTTTCTACATCAAGGGGCGATATTTTCTAAGCGCATTATTTCTCTCGCTGGCCATCGCTATGAAAGCATTCCCCGCCGTTTTTGTCGTCCTGTTCCTGAGCGATAAAAAATATAAATATTTGATATTGATACCGGCAATGGTCCTCGCCCTGACGCTGCTCTGTAATATGGCATTCCAGGGCGATTATGCGTCCAACTTCAATTATGTGCGCTCGGGCTTCGGCTCATTTCACAGTATACCTTTACAGCGGGGGATGAGCCTGGCTATGTTCGTCAACGCCGTGATGATTTATTTAAAAATAAATACCCCGGCCAATCTCGACCGGTTCATGAGCTTTTATCTTGTCTTATCACCGCTTGTTTTTATGTTTATTTCGGCCTGCGTAGTGCTGCTGCGGATGGAATTATGGAAAAAAGTGGCCCTGTTGGTCTTCTCTATGCTTTTGCTGCCGAATATCTCCGTTGATTATAAACTGATGTCCGTTTTTCTCCCTCTTTATCTGTTCATCAATTCCAGGAATGCTACCAGGTTTGATTTCTTATATTCATTATTGTTCGGGTTATTGCTTATTCCTAAGGATTATTATATCCCGGCGGTGGATAAGATAATAATCCATTTCAGCATCGTTTCCGTCACTTCCAATATCGTCATTCTGATCACAATGTTCTGTTTGATCCTTAACGAAGAAATATCCAGGTATTGCAGGGAATTACCGGCGCGTAAGGCCGGCAGTAAATAAGTTTTTAACGGATTAAGGGAGAACGGACCGAATATGGGAATACCCGAAAAAAAGAAACTGGTTTCGATCGTGATCCCGGTCTATAACGAGGGGCCGGTGATCGGCGAGCTCGGAAAAGAGCTCAAGAAACTGATGCAGCGAAACGACAAATATGATTTTGAGGCCGTCCTGGTCGAGAACGGTTCCGGGGATGATTCGCTGGAAAAGCTCCTGTCGCTGAATGAAGAAGATAAGCGGTTTAAGATACTGCAGTTATCGAAGAATTTCACCGCCGACGGGGGGGTGGCCGCCGGGTTGAACTATTGTAAAGGCGACTGCGCCGTGCTGATGGATGCGGATCTGCAGGACCCGCCGGCAGTGGTGGACGAGTTCCTGCGCAAATGGGAATCCGGCTACGAAGTGGTTTACGGCATAATTAACAGCCGCGCAGGGGTGGGACGTGTAAAAAGAATTTTCAATAAGATGTTTTATATGATCCTCAATTTTGTAACGTCCGGACAAATGCCGCAGAATGTCACGGCTTTCAGGCTTATGGATAAGGTGGTCTATCGGCAGTTGAACAAGATGAACGAGAAAAACCGGTTTACCAGGGGACTTTGCGCTTGGACCGGCTTTCGCCAGACCGGCATCCGTTTTGACCGCGCCAGGAGATTCGCCGGAGAACCGAAATCGTATTTTCTCGATATTCTTAATGAGGCCTTCGATGCCATCTTTTCCTTCAGTTTCCTTCCTTTGCGGTGCATAACTATCCTGGGCGTTATCGTAAGCATCCTTAGTTTCATATTGATCATTTACGTGCTGGTCATAGCTTCGGTTTACAGGACAGTTCCCGGCTACCGGAGCCTGGTGTTGATGATCTTTATGATGTTCGGATTTCTGTTTATTTGCCTGGGGATAATGGGGGAATACATCGCGCGTATTTTTGACGAGGTCAAGAACAGGCCGGTCTATATCGTAAAGAACGAGATCGGATTCGATAAATAAGCAGCCGCGGCATAGGATCCGGCGCAATGTTAGATAAGGAGCTGTCAAAATGAAGTGTATCGTGTGCGGTTCTTCGGGAATTGAACAGATCTTCAGGCTGGAGAACGGGCCGAGATACGCCCAGAAAGTATTCTCGGAGCCTGATTCCAGGGCGGCAATGCGCGTGAACATCGATCTTTTTAAGTGCGCAGACTGCGGTATGGTGCAAATCGACCCGGAAAGGCTCTCGCATGACGGGTACTGGGAGGATTATCTCAACAGCCGCGCCTGCACCGAACTTTATGTGCGGTACGATAATAACTTAGCCGACAATTTCATAAAAAGATACGGCCTCGCCGGCAAGAAGATCATTGAAGTCGGTCCGGGCGACGGTTATTTCAGCGAAGAGCTCAAAAAAAGGGGCGCGGTAGTGTCCGGCATCGAACCGTCTAAGAAAGCCAGCGATATAGTCAACGCCAAGGGGATAAAATGCTATAATTGTTTTCTCGACGACAATATTGGGTCGGTGGTGAAGGAGAAATTCGACGGTTTTGTCTGTAAGCAGGTGATAGATCTGGTGAAAGCCCCTAACATCCTGCTGAGTAATCTCGGCAAGATACTCAACCCCGGGGCATACGGCCTGATAGATGTGCCTTCCTGGACAAAAACATTGTTGGACAGGCGGTATTATTCGGTCTTGCCGGACAGGATCGGTTATTTTACCGCGCAGACATTGACCGGGATCCTGGAAAGAAATAATTTTCATGTTTTGGAGGTATTTCACGGTGCGGAAGACGAGTATGTCGGGGCTTATGTTTATTACCAGGGGGCCAAGGACGGATTATTGAATATGTTCAAAGATGAATTCGCCGAGTTTAAAGAGAAATTCTCCGCATTGATCGAAGACTTCCGGTCTAAAAACAAAACTATCGCCGCCTGGGGCGCGGGAGCCAAAGGCGTGACTATTTTTTCTTTCACGGGAATGGACTCGCAGAGCATCAAATATGTCGTAGACAAAGACAAGAACAGGTGGGAGAAATATATGTCCGGAAGCCTGTTGAAAGTAGTCTCCCCGGATACGCTGGAAAAAGACCCGGTTGACGCGGTTATCATTACGGCCTCTATGTTTTACAAGGAGATCGTCCGGGATTTGATAAATAATCATAAGTTCAAAGGGGAGATAGTGGTACTTAGCCCTGTGCCGCATTCTCTGGGCCGGGGGGACATTAAAAAAATACTGGCTGAATAGTGTTTTGCCGGATAGATACCGGGCGGGGAAAATGAACAACAAGGCTGAAAATAACGCTACGCGGGAAATACGCTGCCCCCTTTGCGAACGGGACAATTATGCCGTATTGACGGAAGCGAAGCTGGATAAAGCGGAATATTCCTTTAATTATCTTACCGAAGTACCGTCTCATTACCGGATCGTGCGCTGCCGCGATTGTAAAATGGTCTATTCCAATCCGATCTTCAGCGAAGAGAAGATCCTGTCGCTTTACCGCGATTCGGCGATCGATAAGTGCATAGATTCTACAGCAGAATCTATACGGATAAATATGTGCCGTTATCTGGAGCGTTTATCGCGTTTCTCCGGAGTGAGGAAAGGCCGGATCCTTGATATCGGGTGCGGTGCCGGGCATCTTCTCGAATACGCCGCATCCCGGGGGTTCGAAGTCTGCGGCGTGGAGCCGAGCGTCAACGCGGCCTGCCACAGCCGGCGTATCCCCGGAGCGGATATAAAGCCGGGGGCGTATACCCGCGGGATGTACCCGCCGGAGTCTTTCGACCTTATTACCGCGGTCCATGTTATCGACCATGTGGTTTCTCCCAGAGAATTGCTTCTGACCGCGCAATACCATTTAAAACCGGACGGTTATCTGTTGGTAGCCACTCATAATACCGCAAGCTGGCTGGGGAAGATCAGCGGGAAGGATTTTATAGCCTACCATGTCCAGCACGTGGGATATTTTGATCCCGGGTTGCTGCGCGAAATGATGCGACGCTGCGGCCTGGTACCCGTTAAGACGATGGGGTCCCTTACCACCTATCCGCTGGGGCATTTTGCCGAGAACGGCATCAGGAACCGCAGATTGCGTGAAATGGCCCTGAAATGTTTCAAGGCGTTCAACCTTAGTTCGTTGAAGTTGACGCTGCCTATGGGAAATATGGAAATAATATGTAAAAAAAGGAAGGGGAACAGATATGCATAAAGAGATTCCTTCCGGCGGCCCCTGGATCACCGCTAAGGAGATCGAGTATGTGAAGGACGCCTGTGAAACCGGCTGGTATGATAACTGGAGCAATTATCTTACCCGTTTTGAGAAAGCGATGTGCGAATATACCGGAACTAAATATTCCCTGGCGACATCAAGCTGTACGGGGGCGCTGCATATCGCGATGGCCGCGCTCGGCCTGAAACCGGGAGACGAGGTCATCGTTCCCGAGACTACCTGGATCGCGACGGTCACCTGCGTGTGCTATCTGGGCGCCAAACCTGTTTTCGTGGATGTGGAAAAGGATACCTGGTGTATGGATCCGGAATGTTTCCGGAAAGCGATAACGGCAAAGACCAAAGCCGTCATTCCTGTGCATATGTACGGGCATCCGGCCGATATGGACGCTATAAACCGGATAGCCGCCGGCGAAGGTATACCCGTTATCGAAGATGCCGCCCCGGGCATCGGGTCGAAATACAAAGGAAGGCCGGCGGGGTCTTTAGGGATGGCCGGCGCTTTCAGTTTTCAGGGGGCTAAACCGCTTGTTACCGGTGAAGGCGGTATGCTGGTCACCAGCGACGCCAACTTTTACGACCGCGCATACTATTATTGGGACCATTGCCGGGACAAGTCCCAGGTCCTTTTTAACACCGGGATAGGTTTTAAATATAAGATGTCGAATATACTGGCTGCGCTCGGCCTGGCGCAGCTCGAACGCGCCGGCGAGATAATCGAGAAAAGACGCAGGATATTCTTCTGGTATCAAAAAAGGCTGGGAGATATCGCGGGATTGCGGATGAACGTCGAACGCGAGGGGATATACAATAATTTTTATGTGCCGACGATCATTATGGAAGGGCAGTTCGGCATAACACCCGGGGACTTGATGCGGAAAATGGCCGCTGACGGCGTGCGAAACAGGCCTTTTTTCCGTTGTATAAGCAAGTTCCCGATGTTCAGACCGGCGGAAACTCCGGTCGCCGACCGGCTGGCGGAGAGAGGTATTAACCTGCCTTGCGCCACGGCATTGACCGAGGAGGACGTGGATTACGCCAGTAATGTGATCAGAAAACATTTATTGGGTCAAAAATAACGGTATAACGGGAAGAATAATGGTCAATACGGAAACATTGGCGAAAAACGCCAAAAAGAACACTTTAAAAATGATATCCCGCGTGAATGCTTCGCATGTGGGCAGTTGTTTAAGTTCAGCGGATATTCTGGCGGTCCTCTACGGCAGGGTCGCTCGTGTTAACCCCGAGAACACAAGATCGCCCGAGCGCGACCGCGTGGTTATCAGCAAAGGGCACGCCGCGGCGATAGTTTATTCCGTTCTATCGGAATGCGGTTTCTTTCCGGAGAGTTCCCTGGAGACTTTTTGCAGGAACGGGTCCCATTTTATGGGGCACATATCGCATCTTGTCCCCGGCATCGAGGCTTCAACCGGTTCCCTGGGGCACGGTTTGTCTATAGGTACCGGCCTCGCGCTGGCCGCAAAGCGCGACAATATGAAAAGCCGCGTCTTTGTTCTTTTGAGCGACGGAGAATTAGACGCCGGTTCCACATGGGAGGCGATCCTTTTCGCTCCGCAGCACCGCTTGGATAATCTCACGGTCATAGTTGATTATAATAAACTGCAGGGGTTCGGCGCCGTAAAGGATGTGCTGAACCTGGAACCGCTGGCGGATAAATGGAAGGCGTGCAGATGGGCCGTGAAAGAAGCGGACGGGCATGATCATAACGCGATATTCAACGCGTTGAATGAATTGCCTTTTGAACAAGATAAACCGAGCGTGCTTATCGCGCATACTGTTAAAGGCAAAGGAATAAGTTTTATGGAAAACAGGCTGGAATGGCATTATAAATCGCCCGACAAAGAACAATTGGCGCAGGCGTTGAAAGAGATAGACAGCCGATGAGAACCGCCGTCGTCAACGTTTTATGCGAAATGGCGCAGGCGGATGACAGTATCTGGCTGCTGAGCGGGGACCTGGGATTCTCGGTCCTGGAAGATTTTGTCAGAAGGTTCCCGGCGCGGTTCGTCAATATCGGCGTTGCCGAGCAGAATATGGCCGGGATAGCGGCGGGACTGGCTATGAGCGGTAAACAGGTGTTTATGTATTCAATGGTCAATTTTTCCACTCTGCGGTGCCTGGAACAGATACGCAATGATATCTGTTATCATAATTTACCCGTGAAGATCATAGGTATCGGCGGCGGGTTCTGGTATGGAACGCAGGGATATACGCATTACGGGATAGAGGATATGTCGATAATGGGGTCTTTGCCGAATATGACCGTGGTGGTGCCTGCCGATTCAATGGAGGCCGGCCTGGCGATGCGGGCGGTGATGACCGTCCCGGGCCCCTGCTATATACGCATCGAAAGATGCAATGAGTTCTTTGTGCATAAGGGCAGGCCTGATTTCAGGATTGGCAAAGCCATCGAGTTAAGAGAAGGAAAAGATATTATGATCGTTTCAACCGGAACTTTGCTGGAAGAGGCGGTGAAAGCCGCGGATATCCTTTCCGGACGTAATATTCGGGCCGGAGTCTGTAGTATGCCGTTTACCAGGCCGCTGGACAGGGATATCATTATGAATTATGCGGGCAGGTATAGCCTCATAGCCACGCTCGAAGAAGGGCAGGTAAGCGGCGGATTCGGCTCCCTGGTGGCGGAGGTGCTGGCGGAAATGGATCACAGGAAAGCCAGATTGATGCGTTTCGGAATAGCAGGCGACCTTTTATGCGGCGGGTATACTCAAGCGGAAGCGAGAAAACGTATGGGATTGGATGCCGCTACTTTAGCGGATAAGATTTCCGGATCGTTTAAAGATTTATTCTCCTGCGCAGAAGACCACGGGATGAATGCGCAGAGTGAATGAAAAAGTATAAAGAGGGGGACTGCGTCGGAGGAATTTCGCTTAAACAATAAGGAAAACCCGGGCTTTAGTTTAGGGGAGTTTCATAAACCAACTTTGTGAAGGAGGCGTAGATGGACCTGAAAGGGAAAACAGTCTTGATAACCGGAGCTGCGCACGGAATAGGCAAGAGTTTCGCGAAATCATTCTATAAACGCGGTGCCAGGCTGGTGCTGGTGGATATTGACGGCGAGGAATTGAAAAAGGTTTTCGCGGAAGTGACCGGCAATAACGGGCCGCACATTTTTATGATAAAAGACCTGGCCAGCCATAAAGACAGGCAGTCTATATTCGATGAGCTTCAGGCCAAGAATGTGGAAGTCGAGGTGCTGGTGAATAACATCGGTATCGGATATAGAGGTTACGTTACCGATACCCCCTGGGAAAAGCTGGAGAGGGTCATCGACGTCAACGTAAAAGGAACGACGCATTTAACCTGGCTCTTCCTGCCGCAGATGAAAAAACGGAAAAGCGGCGGAATTATAAACTTGTCTTCAACCGGGGCTTTTTGCGGCGCGGATGTCGGTTCAGTATACACCGGGACAAAAGCTTACGTGAGCAATTTTACCGAAGGGCTTTCGATGGAATTGTACGATACCGGTGTCCAGGCCACTGCCGCGCATCCGGGAGCGACGGATACTAATTTTTGGAAGGCGAGCGGCTGGGCCAACAGCGATTATAATGTGAAGATCAAGAAAATGTCCCCGGAGGATACAGCCGAAGAATTCATCAAGGCGTTCTGCGGGAAAAAAGCGTTTATAATCGCCGGGCGCAGAAATAGGCAAATGGTATTCCTGGCTAAGTTTATTCCCCGGGAATTATTGAAGAGAATGGCGATCAGGAAGTATGAATAGGGCGGAGTTACATTCTTGACAGGACGCCTTCTTGAAGTTAAGGGAAACACGGTCATCCCCGGTTTATCGCGGACCGGGGATGACCTGTTTTGCCGTGAAATGTAAAACCAGATCCTATTTCCTTAACAAGACATTCGCCGCTTGAAAACAGATGCCTACAAACTTAAAGATCACCGGGAATAAAGGAAAACTGCCACTTTCCAGCCGGATCCCGCCCGTGTCTATCAAGATCGTCTTCTTGTCAGCGTTGATCGCCTGCGGCCTTTGCTTTTATCTGAACGGCTATTTAAAAAACACCGTCCATCCGTTATCCGCCAGCGATAAATTCACCGTAGCCAAGTTCGACAGCCGTTCAATGCAGGCTGCCGGGACAACTTTCAAAATGAAGAACTGGCCCGGCCAGAGAGAAATCAGGATCTTTTTCGATTTCTGCGCCAACGAGGTCAAGGATTACGAGAATTTGTTCCAGACTGATCCCGTTAATTCCGGAATGCGTATGGAATTATCCTCTCCGGCGGCGCTGGCTTTGATCATAAAGCGCGGCTATCTGGATACTGTTTCCGGGATGTACGTTGATCAGGGAATAGAAGCGGGGAAGTGGTATAGAGTGGCTATTGAAGTGGACAGGTTCCGTAATTTGCGCGTTTCATTGAACGATAATATGGCGGTGAACCAGCGTGTCCCGGACCTGGCGTGCGCTTTTTCCGATGTAGCGGTCGGCACCGGCTTCAGTAAGACCAGGCCTTTTAACGGGACCATTTCCAATTTTAGTATAGAAGTAAAGTCATACAAGTATCCTGTTTTTTTTCTTTTGCTGCGTAATATCCTCGCTTTATTGTCTTTGGGCGCCTTCTTGCTCGGTATTCTGCTTCTTTTCTTTCAGAACCGTTCCGGTATTCTCGAAGGGGCCAGACGTCTTTTTTATCGGGCGCGTTCTGCGGTGTCCCGGGCGAGATTGATTGTTTCCTGCCCGCTGGAGAAGGAACATAAAGTAAGCCTTTTTTGCCTGATCCTTACGCTGGGTTTTTTTTCGGCGGTTGTTTTTCATTACATTAAGGGTATGTTCTGGAGCGGGCAATACCCTGCGAACACGTTCCTGCCCGGTCCGTTGAACAGATACTGCGATTTTTACAGTTTGTTCGACCAATGGGTGCGTTTATCGCTTCAGGGTATGGTTATGTCATATCTGCCGAGTGTCTCCCTGATATTGGGTTTCTTGTCTCTGTTCACCAGGAATCCCTATCCGGCCGTCGCCGTCTATCTGAGCGTTTTCTGTCTTTTCTTCGTCATCTACGCTTATAAGAATATGCGCGTCCCCGATAAGATCGATTCGCTGAGGAATATCGTCGCGGTCTTGATGTCTTACCCGTTTCTTTTTACTTTTCATACCGGTAATATGGAAAGCTATGTGTTTATTTTTCTCTGTCTGTTCGTGTATTTTTACAGCTGCGAAAGATCAATGCCGGCCTGTATCTGTCTGGCAATGGCTGTTTCGATGAAGATATACCCGGTTGTTTTTCTTGTGCTTATGGCGTCGGACAGAAAATACCGCCAGATATTGCACACTCTTTTCTGGATCGCGGTATTTACGATACTGCCGCTTGTTATTTTCAGCGATTTCTCCGTCAATGGCTTAAAGGAATATTTCGGCCATTTTGTCTCCGGGCAGAAAATATATAAAGATATGATGATCTTCAGCGGGCAGGGGAACCGTTTCGGGCACAGCCTGTTAAACGGGTTGAGGGTTTTTCTGGGGGGCTCTATGCCGCCCGTTTCCTCGATAATGACACAGTATTTCCTGTCTGCCGTGGCTGTCTTTGGCCTGTTGTCGGCCTATATCATTGTCCATAAGAAGATCGATCTATGGAAGAAAACGATGATCCTCGTGATCTGTATGGATATTCTTCCGTATACATCCACGGATTACAAACTCATACATTTATTTATTCCGCTTTTTCTCTATTTCAATTCCGTACGCAGGGAAAAACTGGATCTTATCCTGACTTTTCTGCTGGCATTATTGTTCGTCCCGAAGAACTACTATATTTTCCCAGCCGACGCTTATTATACACTGAACATAGTCCTCAACCCTTTGATAATGCTTTTTATATTGTTACTGGTGATCTCTACCGGTTTTCGCGGGGATCCCGTTGCAGAGAAGGTTGACAGCAGTGGCTGATATTTACTTGACGCGTGATGCCCGCAGGTTAGCGAAATTCACCGGTCGTTTTTTTCTGTTTTCGGCCGGGCTCTCCCTGTTATGCTGGGCAGTATCAGGTATTTTGCTTTATTTTCTGCCGTTTGACGGCGCAGTGAAGGAAAGTCATTCTCTTGCTGTGTTCGACAGCCGGTCGGCTGAGCCCCTGGAAAGGCCGGTAAAAGCCGCCCGCTTGACCCGTGATTACCGGCAGAACGGGTTAAGGATCGCCTTTTCTTTTAAAGTTCACCAACTCCGCCAGTTCGATAATCTTTTTCAGACCGACCCGGTTAATTCCGGGATCAGGATGGAGCTTTCCGTTCCGGCGGCGCTGGCCTTGATCATTGCCGGGCAGGACGGTCCCAAAGGGATCTACATAACCAGGATGCTCCGGCTGAACAGGATTTATCAGTTTGAAATGCGCATCGACAGGTTCGATAATCTGCGGGTATTCCTGAATAAACGGCTGGTCGTCGATGAGTGCGTGCCCGGGGCACGCTATAAACTTTCCGATGTCGTTATCGGTTCGGGATTCAGCCGGACGCGCGGCTTTGACGGGATGATCTCCGATTTCATCGTTGAAACGGAGATCTCTCCCGGTGCTGAATTTACCGCCAAAGTTAAGGACTACAGCTTTAAGACAGCTGTCCTGCTGTTGATCGCGGCGGCCGTCAGTTATTTCCTTTACAAAGGTGCCGATCTGCGAGGATTGATATTCCGTCCTGCCGCCGCTTTCCTTAAGGCTTCGCTGGAAGCATTGCGGAATAATATTTTATTGCTGCATTTTTTCATTTTCAGCCTGGGAATGCTTCCGCTGATCAATTCCATAACGGATATGCTGTCGTTATTCACGGTTAAAAACCGTGTTATTTTTAACGAGTGGGTAGTTTCTCTGGTAGTGCCGGGCAAGAACAGGGATTTGATAACATACGCGGCCGCGGCGGGATTATTATTCGTTTATTACGCGTTATCTCTGTGGTGTCAATACGGCAGCAACGGTAAGATCGCAAAGAAATTCAGTCTGTTCTTTTCCTCATTACCGGGTAAACCTGTTTTATATATTGCCGGCATAATGGTACTGAATTTGTTTGTCCTGCAGCGGAATAAAAGCGCGCTTTGTCCGTATTTTAATGTGTTTCAGCCGGTATTGTGGCTTATTTTCTTTCTGGCGCCGTTTTTCATTGTCTTGCGGAAACGTCCGGCGGAGAGAGAGGTGAAATAATGGCTGGTTGCGAGAAAAAAAGCGTTTTTCCGTTATCGGCGTATCTATTCCCGGCGCTTACCGCGCTTATTTTTGTGCAAATATGCTTTTTGTTCTTTCCGTTCATTTCCGGCAGAAACGTGGTCTTGAACGATTACGTCAATATCCCGGAGGAAACCCTGCTCGGCGGGATTTATACCGGCAACCAGCGGATCATGGGTATGGCAAATGCGGGAGAGGACCTGTCGGGAGCGGAAGAGGAATTCTTCCTGAAGAACAGCCATGAGTTGTCCTGTCAGACACAGTGCGGCTGGTTTATGCATCATCACTTCGCGCTTTTGTCCGCGGTCAATCAGTTTTCCGGGGGCAGGCCTATCGATCAGATCAGCCAGCAGTACGGGATGCTTACCACGGTCATCCTTTCCTCGGTCCTTAAAATTAACGGGGGAGTGACATTGGACGGGTACCTGCGCGTTCTGTATTCATTTTTTCCTTTTTACTATCTGCTCGTATTTCTTGCTGCGCTGTATATTTTCAGGGATTTTAAATATGTCTTCCTGGTGGCTTTATTCTCCGCGCTGATGCTGCTGAAGCTGTCTTATACCAGCATTAATCTCGCTCCCGGTTTTAATCCGGTCAGGCAATTGTTTTTGCCGGTCATTCTCGTATTCCTGTGGATGTTCCTGAAGTCCGGAAGGCCGCTGCCGCTTTTGCTAACGGCCTTTTTTTCTCTTATTAACCTGTTGAATAATAAGGAATTCGGCCTGTTCGCGGTCATCGCCTTGATAATTACTTTAACGGTAAAAAGTTTTCTCGAAGCCGGTTCGCGTAAAACATGGGTATTCGCTGTTCTTTGCCTGACGCTGTTCCTGGCTTTCTTTCTGGTTTTCCGGATGCAGACAGGTAATAACCCGTTGTCTAAATACTATACGGCCGGCATATCAGGACCGCTTGCCGGCAGAAGGTTATTGACCGTGATATTTCTCTGGATCAGCGTGGTCTATTTCCTGATAATCAGGTTGTTGAGCGTAAAAGGGGAGGTGAAATATCCGGCGGTTTTTCTGTTTATCTATTTTCAGGGGATACTCCTGTATTTTATCTGGAATCCGGCGCCCAATCATTTTTACAGTATCGCCGTGCCGCTGATATTCCTGGCGGTGGCGCTGCTGAAGCTTATTATGGACAACAGCCGGATGGATAAATACCGGAATGCCGTCTTTTATTGTATAGCCGCGATCGTCGTTGTTTTTTTCTACCTGCCTGCCTGGCGCGTTTACCGTGCGGATTACGCTAATTATAAGAGGACGGCCGACAATCACCGGATCTACAAATGGGACCTGCAAAAGGCGCGGATCTACTCCACGATGGATCCGCGGCCATTCTCCGACGCAGTGCGTCTGATCAACAAATATTCTCCTGCCGCCAGATCCATCTATATTATTTCGCAATACGACAATTTACTTGCTTTACTGGCCGATAAGTACAATGCGATGCCTTTTGACGAAGTGGCGATCAGTCTGGTCACGGCTGAAGAGGTGGACACGTGCGCGCGCAAGATCTCGGCCGATAACCCCGAATATATTTTTGTCGATACCGGGATAGGCGAAGGGATCTATGAAAAGTCTAACCCGGCAGTAGCTTATCTCGCGGGGCAGTTCGATCTGTCGGCAAAACTGAAAATGTGGGCGGAACTTAAGAGCGTCTATTTACGAGTCATAAATTCTTATGAGTTGGCGGAAAAAAGTGATATAATTTCTGTTTATAAGAAAAAACGGCCGTGATTTTCCGAAAGGCATAATAATGAAGTTAATGGTGACAGGGGGAAGCGGCTTTATAGGCCGTAACCTTATAGAATATTTGAGTAAATCGCACAGCGTTCATTTTCCGACTCACGCAGAACTGGAGTTGAACGACGAGAATGCCGTGCGCGCGTATTTCAATCTGCACAAATTCGATGCCGTGATCCACAGCGCCGTGCGGCCTGGGCACAGGAACGCCAAGGATCCTTCAAAGCAGCTCTTTATTAATCTGCGGATGTTCCACAATATCTTGCGTAACCGCCATTCTTTCGGTAAAATGCTTTTTTTAAGTTCCGGGGCCGTTTATGATGTTTCTAAGCCGATGATGAAAGTAAGAGAAGACGACTTTGACACTTACGTTCCCTCCGATGAACACGGTTTCTCAAAATACGTTATTGCCAAAAGCGTTGAAAACCTGGATAATGTGGTAGAATTGAGGATTTTCGGCATCTTCGGTAAATATGAGGATTACGCGATAAGATTTATTTCCAACGCGATCTGCAAGGCGCTTTTTGATCTGCCGATCACCCTCCGGCAGGACCGGATGTTCGATTATCTTTATATTGACGATTTGATGCCGGTCATAGACTATTTTCTTAATGCCGGGGGCAGATACAGGGCGTATAATGTTACGCCGGACGCCGCCGTCAGTTTGCTTGGACTGGCGGAAAAGATAAGAACTCTTTCCGGTAAAAATGTGCCTATACGGGTCGGCAGTCCCGGATCAGGGCTGGAATACAGCGGGAATAACGCCCGCCTGCGGCAGGAGATCCCGGATCTGAAATTTACCGCTATAGATCCTGCCTTACGGCGGCTTTATGACTGGTATGAGAACAATAAGGCCGCGATAGACAAGAATTTGCTGCTTGTAGATAAATAAAATGGTGAAATTAAGCGACTATATAATGAAACGGCTGGCGGATGAACACGGGGTCAGGGATGTTTTTATGATCTCCGGCGGCGGCGCGATGCATTTGATTGATTCCGCAGGTAAACAGCCGGGGATCAATTATTTCTGTCCGCATCATGAACAGGCGGCGGCGATGGCCGCCGAAGGATACGCCAGGGTTTCCGGCAAGATGGGCGTGGTTATCATTACCAGCGGACCAGGCGGCACCAATACTCTTACCGGAGTTATCCAGCAGTGGCTGGATTCAATTCCCTGTTTGTATATTTCCGGACAGGTCAAGGAGGAAACAACGATCGCTTCCTGTCCGGAAATAGGTTTGAGGCAGTTGGGCGACCAGGAGATAAATATCGTCGATATTGTCAAGCCGGTCACGAAATACGCGGTAATGGTGCATAGACCGGAGAAAATAAAATACTACCTGGATAAAGCGGTATACCTGGCAACCCACGGCCGTCCCGGGCCGGTATGGCTGGATATCCCTTTGAATATCCAGGCGGCGCTTATCGATGAGAACAGACTCGATGATTACAGAAGCGGCGAAGATGAGCAGGTAGTTGACCGTAAGTTTCTGGCAGCGCAGGTTTACGAAGTGATAAAAATGCTGAAATCCGCAAAACGCCCGGTTTTTATTGCCGGGCACGGGATAAGATTATCGAAGAGCATAGAGATATTCAGGCGTTTCATAGAAGCAAGCGGTATCCCGGTGGTGACCACATTCTGCGGCTATGATCTGGTCCCTTCGGATAATAAGTTTTATGCCGGAAGAATCGGGACATTGGGGACGCGTTTCGGTAATTTTGCTTTGCAGAATTCGGACCTGGTGATCTCCGTGGGCTCCCGCAATAATATCAGGCAGGTCAGTTACGATTGGAAGGTCTTCGCCCGCAGCGCGCGTAAAGTGGTGGTGGATATCGACCCGGCTGAACTGCTTAAACCTACGCTTAAACCAGATCTATCTCTGCACGCGGACGCGGGAGACTTTCTGAAAGAACTGCTTAAACAGTCGGAACCGGCAGGATTGCCGGATTATTCGGACTGGCTTTCCTGGTGTTCCGAACGTAAGCAGCGTTATCCGGTGGTCCGGAAAGAATACCGCCTGGAAAAAGAGAGGGTGAATCCATATTATTTTATGGAGACGCTTACGAAATGCCTGAAGGAGGCCGATGTGCTGGTCTCCGCAAACGGGACGGCCTGCGTGGCTTTGTTCCAGGCGGGGATCGTCAAGAACGGCCAGCGCATATTCTGGAATTCCGGATGCGCTTCTATGGGATATGACCTGCCGGCAAGCATAGGCGCCTGCGTGGCCAACGGCAGAAAACCGGTAGTCTGCCTCGCCGGAGACGGCAGCATACAGATGAACATACAGGAGTTACAGACCATTATCGGTTACGATCTTCCCGTGAAAATATTCGTTTTGAATAACGACGGTTATATTTCTATGCGCCAGACACAGGAATCATTTTTCAGCGGCAGGTATACGGCGTGCGACCCCCGCAGCGGAGTGACTTTCCCGCAGATGCTGAAAGTGGCGGCAGCGTACGGGTTCCCGGTGTTTTCGATCAAAGACCATTCAGGTATGGATGCGGTTATCGGCGATGTATTGCGTTCGAAAGGGCCGGCGCTTTGCGAAGTGATGCTTTCAACAACGCAGCGTTTTGTCCCCAAAGTGGCTTCGCAGTTAAGACCAGACGGTAAAATGGTTTCAAAACCGCTTGAGGATATGTTCCCGTTCCTGCCGCGGGAGGAATTTTTATCAAATATGCTCGTGGAGCCGTTATCGGAGTAGGCGCACCCGGAGAGGAGATCGGAAAATGAATTCGTTGGAACTGCATATGGTGGATATTTTGAAAGAGCTGAAGGCGAAGTATTCCGCGCTTGCGGTCAGGGCTGAATTCGAGGCCGAAGGCACAAAGCTCGAAGAGTTGCTGCGTCTTAAAGAGATCAGTTTGAGCGCCGGGCTGGGGCTGGCCTTGAAGATCGGCGGGTGCGAATCCGTCAGGGATATGCTGGAGTCCAGGATCGTGGGGGTGAACTATTTGATCGCGCCGATGGTCGAATCGGCTTATTCTCTGCGTAAATACCTGCAGGCGGTGAAAAAGGTGTTCACTGCCGATGAAATGAAGAATATCGAAGTGCTTTGCAATATCGAGACCATAACCGCCTGCGATAATTTCGAGAGTATGCTGAAGATCCCCGAGATAAATATGCTTAAAGGCATAGTCATCGAACGGGTGGATCTGTGTTTTTCGCTCGGCCGCGACGAGAAATATATTAACAATAAGGAAATATTCCAGATCGTCAGCGGACTGATCTCCCTGGCGAGGAAAAATCATCTTGTCTGCACGCTCGGCGGCGGACTTTCCGCAGATTCGCTGAAATCCTTCGAGAACGTTTCCGGGCCGTCCCCCTGCCGTTATGAAACCAGAAAAGTATGTTTTTCGCATCAAAAGGGGAGCAATAGCTATAAAAAAGGCATCCTTAAGGCATTAGGGTTTGAATTGCTCTGGCTGAAGAACAAACTTCAATTCTGCAAGGGGATAGACGCTTCGGACAGGGAGAGAATGGCGGTAATAGAGCAGAATTATCTCGAGGAAATCAACGCCTTGATATAGACCTTAGTTTACAGAGGGAGATGAAATGAACATTATAGAAACTGAAATGGTAAATATCCTGAAAGAATTGAAGTCTAAATACGCCGTCTCCGGGGTCAAAGCCGAGTTCGAGGCGGAGGGGACGCGGACAGAGGAGCTTATGCGCCTTAAGGAGATCTGCCTGGCTTCCGGCGTGAGCCTTACATTAAAGATCGGCGGCTGCGAAGCTATCCGCGATATGTACGACGCCAGGTCCATCGGCGTGAATTATCTGGTGGCGCCGATGATCGAGACCCCTTTCGCTTTGCGCAAATATCTGAAAGCGATCGACCTGGTTTTTCCAAAAGATGAACAGCGGAGCATAGAGTTCCTGATAAATATCGAGACAAAAATGGCGTATGATAATTTTACGGCTATGCTTGAAATACCCGAGATCGGGCGGCTCAACGGTATTGTTATGGGCAGGGTGGATTTCGTCGGTTCTCTGGGTATGGACAGGCGCGCGGTAAATAACGACGAGATTTTCGCGATAACCAAGGAATTACTCACGAAAGCCAAGGGCCAGGGATTGACTTGCGTAGTGGGAGGGGCGATTTCCACGGATTCCCTGGATTTCCTGCGTCGTCTGCCGGGGAGGCTTCTGGACAGGTTCGAAACCAGGAAGATCTGTTTTTTCTGCCCGCAGGCATTGAACGGCAACGTGGAGAAGGGGATCCTGAAGGCGGTGGAGTTCGAACTTCTTTGGCTGAAGAACAAGCGCGATTTCTATAAAGCTATATCCGAAGAGGACGATAAACGTATCCAGATGCTGGAGGAGCGTTTCGCCAAGACTCCCGCGGGGAAGAAATGAAGAACAGGACGGCGCTTGTAACCGGAGGCTCCAGGGGCATCGGGAAGGCGGTTTGCGAAATGCTGCGTTCCCGCGGCGCGGAAGTGCTGGCTCCGTCCAGGCAGGAACTGGATCTTTTGTCCCCGGGATCAATAGACGCTTATTTCAACGCCCTTTCAAGGCCCGTGCATATCCTGGTGAATAACGCCGGGATAAACAACATCCAGGAATGTCTGGATATCAGCGATGAGAACCTATCCGATTCGCTGCAGATCAATCTTCTTGCGCCGCTGCTTATCGCGAAAAAGCTTATACCGGGGATGAAGAAGAACAATTACGGCAGGATCGTGAACATTAGTTCTGTCTGGAGCAAAGTCACTAAGCCCGGGAGGCTGGTTTATTCGATGACAAAATCAGGGCTGAACGCCGTGACCAGGAGCCTGGCCGTGGAACTGGCGGAGTCGAATATACTGGTGAATTCCGTGGCTCCGGGATACGTGAACACGGAATTGACTAAGCAGAATAATACCTCCGCAGATATAGATAAGATCCGGGAGGTTATTCCGCTGAAAAGGCTGGCCGAGCCGGAGGAAATAGCGGAAGCGGTGGCGTTCCTTGTTTCATCGAAGAATACGTATATAACCGGGCAGGTGATCATTGCCGACGGCGGTTTCGTATGCAGATAATCGCTTTTAAATCCAGGATCCGCGATTACAATGTTCTTATCGGCGCGGCGGGGCCTTATCTGGATAAACTGCGCGAGAACGGTAATCCGGTCTATCTTATCGTGGACCATAATGTATGGCGTATATACAGGCGCTATTTCAACGGTTTCGAGCGCGGAAAGATCGTGGTCCTGCCTGTCTCCGAGGAGAAAAAGAACCTGGATTCGGTGCAAATGCTTTATGATAGGCTTATCCGGCTGTCGGCAAAGCGCAATATGCTCGTGGTGTCTGTCGGCGGCGGCATAACCCAGGATATAACGGGTTTTCTGGCCTCTACTTTATACCGCGGCCTGAAATGGATATTCATCCCCACCACTCTGCTGGCGCAGGCCGACAGCTGCATCGGCAGCAAGACTTCCCTTAATTATAAGTCCTACAAGAATATTATCGGCACTTTCTATCCGCCGGCGGAATTGCTGGTGGACACGGCTTTTATTAATACGCAGCGGCCGCTCGATTTCTACAGCGGAATGGGGGAAGTGGTCAAGTTGCATATTATGGGCGGCAGGAGGCACTTCGATCATATATGCGGGGTTTTGCCGGCGATATTGCGGGATAAAGGCGCGGAATTGGCGCTCGCCGTCAGGAATTCCCTGTTGATCAAAAAAGATTACATCGAGAACGACGAATTTGACTCCGGCAGGCGTAATCTGCTTAATTACGGGCATTGTTTCGGGCATGCGATCGAGAAAACTTCCTCTTTCGGCATCCCGCACGGCCTGGCAGTAACTATCGGGATGGCGCTTGCCAATATTGCCGCGCGTAACCGGCGGGTATTATGCGGTGAACTGGAACAACGGATATTTAACGGGCTATTGCTTCCGGTGATGGCAAAGATGCCGGGTAAGTCGGCTTTGAATTGTCCGTCCCTGATCCGGGCAATGAAGAAGGATAAAAAACGCACCGGAAAAGACCTCCCGCTGGTTATGCTCAAGGACGGGCTGGAACTGCTCAAGGCGGACGATTTCAAAGAGAATGAATTGAAGGCGGCAGTTAAGGAATTTCAATTCCGTATAGCAAGAATTTAGCCGAAACGCAGACATTTAACAAGGTGGATCAAAGATGAAAAAGATATCCGTGATTACCGGGGTGTATAACGAGAGCGCCACTGTCCAGGAGGTGTGTTCGGTAATACGTAATCTGTTCTCCGGATTGAAAGGATACGATTACGAACATATCTTTATGGACAATTGCAGTACGGACAATACCGTAGAGATACTGAAGAAGATAGCCGCCGCAGACAAGCGCGTTAAAGTGCTGGTTTATTCCAGGAATTTCGGGCCGATCAAGACGGAATTGGTGGGTTATCAATATGCCTCCGGAGACGCCGTCGTGCCTTTTGAAGCGAACCTGAAAGATCCCCCGGAGCTGATAAAGGAGTTTATCAGGAAATGGGAGGAAGGATACAAGGTCGTTTACGGGGTGCGCGTGCAGACAAAAGATAATTTCCTGTTGTCCCTGGCCAGGAAGACCTTCTACAAAATAATCAATTTCTTTTCAAAGGAGAACTTTCCTCTGAACGCCGGATCTTTCAGGCTTGTGGACCGTAAAGTGGTGGATGAACTGATAAAAATAGACGATTATAAGCCGTATATCCGCGGGTTGATCAGTTCTATGGGGTTTAAGCAGATCGGGATAGAGTATCAGAGGCGAAGCCGGCCCCGCGGCTATTCAAAGAGTAAATTCGGTTACCTGATCGATTTTTCCATTAACGCGCTGATAAACTATTCTGTTTCTCCGATAAGGCTTTGCACATACATCGGATTATTCCTTTCCCTGTTAAGTTTTGTTTCCGGAATAACCTTTCTTATCCTGAAGCTCTTTTTCTGGCCGGCGCAGCTGCCTGCGATCAGCGCCGTGATCATTCTGATCCTCTTTTTTTCCGGGATCCAGCTTTTCTTCCTGGGGGTGATAGGGGAATACGTGGGCGCCATACACGCGCAAGTGCGTAAAAAACCGTTCGTGATCGTAGCTGAACGGATAAACTTCGAATAATACCCTCGATAAATACGTTTCCGGCACGCGGATTATAGCGTTACGTTCTCAAAATCAACTTTCTTCAGGGATTTAAGGGGTTTTAAAAAGGAATGCTTTTATTATCCGGAAATTCAAATAAACTCAAACTGTTATACATCCAGTTGTTTGTCGCCGTTATCGCTTTTTCAATAGCGGCCTGGATCATTCCTTCGTATTTAAAGCATTATATATTGAGCCGGCTGCAGATTGAACTCTATCCCTGGACGAAGATTTTCTTTAATCCCGGACCAAGCAAGCTGCTGAATTATGTTTTTCTTTCTTCGGCGGCAGCACTTTCTTACCTGTTTTTGTCCTCGGAACGGATAAACTGGATTTTGCGCGCTAATCTCGCAAGGGTCAATCCGGGGGGCAGTCTTTTCTTTATCGCGCTCAATATAACGGCGCTGGCTCTTTCAGATTGCCGGGGATTTGCCTGGATCCCGGCGGTTTTATTCCCCTCGGTGGTTGTTTCGTTGCTCTACGCTTTGTGGCCTTTTAAACCTGCGGATGAAAAGGCCGGCTGCCGCGTTCCCGGAGATAAGGCCAGCGGGCAATTCCAGCCTCTCCGGAGTATAGACAGTTTTAAAGAAAGGTTGCCGCATAACAAGAGTGCCGTTATATTCTGTTGTGTCCTGTCCGGAGTGTTCCTTCTGTTTTGTTATGAAGTTTTATCGGTAATAAAAGGACCTGTCTGCCTGATGAATGAATATCAGAATATTTATACCGACACTATTCTCCCGGGGAAAATAGTCAACAACCGGGCATACTTGAGCCTTCAGGCCTCCCGGCAGGACGCCGATTTCCGGGCACGCAATCTGCTTGAATATGTCCATCAGAATATGACCAGGGGGCAGATAGATCATATCAGCTACATACTCAATCCGGTGAATGAATATTTATCGGGAAAGCCGGCGAGGGAGATATATTTTCAATATGGGACCGGCAATACCGTATTCTTCAGCTGGATTATGCGCGTTTTCGGGGGAGTTTCGATACATAATTATTATAAATGTTATATCTTCTATTTTCTGTATTCTGTAGTTTTTCTCATTATGTTGCTTTATATTTTCCGCGAGTTCGCTTCCTGGTCCGGGGCTTACGCGGTGCATCTGCTGGCCTTTTTTTCTATGGGATTTAACTGTTTCATCCTGGCCCCCGGGATCATACCTTCGATACATTTTTTCGACGCCGCAGTAATATGTTTACTTTATAAATATTTCCGGGATAAAGAAAAAAAAGTGGTTTATTTCTGCCTGCTTTTGCTGGGAACGGCAATAGCGTTCAATGGTAAATTCGGGGGGGCATTGACGGCGGCTTCCTTCTTTTCGCTTTTTTATTTTTCCGGGGAAAATCCGGCTGACCGCCGGAAGAAGAAGTTTCTTATACTATCGTCTGTTATCTGCGGCTGTCTGATAGCCGTCTATTATCTCCTCAACCATCACGGCAGCACCGATCCGTTCTTGAAATATTATCTACTGGGTTTGTATTCTTTCCGGCCGCCGCAGGGAATAATCGCTTTTACTTTCATATACCTGATCATATCTTATTTTGTAATTTATGCCCTGAAGAAAGACCGATCTCCTGATAAATACCTGTTCGTGTTCCTGTCCGTTTACGTTCAGTTTCTGCTGCTTTATTTCTACTGGTCGGGATTAATGAATCATTTCCCGATGGTCCTTCAATTTGTCGGGGTCCAGTTTTTCTTAATGATGCGTATTTTCCATAATAAAGCCCCGGGAGTTCATACCAGGCGTTTATTGCGGGGGCTGCAGGGTATTCTTGCCGCGTTGGCGATAATCGCCGCGGTTTTCTTCGCCGGCAGGTATTATTTTGACGGCCGTATATCCGGTAAAAAAACTTTTTACGATAACTTCCGCCAGCATCGTCTCTACAACTGGGACTTTTCGCGGGCGAAACTGATCAGCACCATTCCGGAGAATACCATTGAACAAAGCGTTTCTTTGATAAAAAAATATTCTCCTCCTCCGGCCTCCGGTATTTATATTATATCGAAATACGACAATTTGCTGCCTTTCTTATCCGACCATTACAGTTTGATGCCGTATTTCTGTATGTCGGCTTACCTGCTTACGGAGAAATCCTCCGCGGACGCCATCGGCAGTATAGTTGATAACGACCCACGCTATATTTATGTGGATACCGATATCGAAACGGCAATAGCCGATGATCCCTGGAGCGCCTTGTTTTCCGAACAATGGATCGAAGCGGAGAGGGCCTCCAGGTTCGGCAGGTATGATGAATTGCGCAGGATATTCGATTCCGTCAAAGATAAATACGTCAAGGTGGAGTCCTCCGGGTTATTATCCGTTTATAAAAGGAAGGCGGTAACTCAATGAGCGAAAAAACTGTTTTTGACCAGTTCGCCGATACCTACACCGAAGGGCACGCGAAGGCGATAAAGAGTTCCGGTTATTCGGTGGATTTTTTTCACGAATATAAGATAAAAGAAATGACCGCTTGTCTATCCGGGACTGATCTGTGCCGTAAGAAGATAAACATCCTGAATTTCGGATGCGGCATAGGCAGCAGCGAGAAATTCATCAGAAAATATTTCCCGGAATCAGTTATTTATGGAATAGATATTTCCGGAGAGTCCATACGGGTGGCGAAATCGGCCAACAGTTCGCTAAAAGATGTGCATTTTTCCAGTTTTGACGGGGAGAATATCTCTCTGGGCGTGCAATTCGATATAATTCTCGCCGCAGGAGTCTTCCATCATATCCCCGTGGATAAGCGGGCGGCGGTATTGAAGAATATCCATAAGAATCTGCGGCCGGGAGGTAAACTGTTCATTTTTGAACTAAACCCTTTGAATCCGGCCACTATGTATATAGCGGCCGTAAATGACTACCGTTTTGATAAAAGCGCCAGGTTATTATCCCATCTTTCGCTGCGCAGGCTCGCGAGGCAGGCGGAATTCAGTAATTCCGGCATAAAATTCGCCATTTTTCTGCCGGGGATATTCTCGGCTTTGCGCTGGGTCGAAAAATACCTGTACCGGGTACCGTTAGGGGCGCATTATTACCTTGTCGCAGATAAATAACCGTCAACCTTTGCATATGAGAATTACTTCCGGCAGACCGTACGGTTTCTTAGGAAAAACCGCCGTTTTCATATTTTATATTCTTGCCGCAGCGGGTTTATTGTTTTCCGTATCTCTTTTCTTTACCAATTATTCTTTTATTGCCAGGCGTCCGGTTTCCTTATTGTCCCCGTTTTTTTTAGCTTCAATATTTTTTTTATGCCTGGCCGCGCTGCTTTCCCGCGGGAGTTTTATGGAGACGCTTTCTGCGCGCACGGCAAGGCGATTGAACGCCCGTCTTATCCTTTCCGGGATGATCCTCGCTCTCGCCGTTATTATTTTCCTGTTATCCCTGACCCGCTATAATTCGTATTCCAGTAATTTTGACCTGGCGATATACGATCAGATTATCTGGAACACAGCCCACGGCAGACCGTTCATTTCTTCGATAATGGGGGATTATAATTCTCTCGGTAATCATTTTGAGCCGGTGCTGCTGCTTTTGGCTCCGCTATACTGGATATTCCCGAGCGTAGCCGTTCTTTTTGCCGTGCAGGCCCTGGCGCTTGCTTCGGCTATGATCCCGCTATATTGTATATCCAAGCGGATACTTCAAGACCGTTTGCTGGTTTTCAGTGTTCTAGCGGCTTATTTTCTTTCACGCGGCATTCAGGGAGCGGGGATGTTCGAGTTCCACACAGATTGTTTCCTGCCGCTTTTGGTTTTCTACGCGTATTATTTCCTGATTGACGGCAGGAGGCGCGGAACGGTTTGGATGTGTTTAGGGATGCTCTTATGCAAGGAGAATTCCGCCTTCTTGATCGCAGGACTGGGCATTTTTGCGTTTACCAGAAAAGAAAGCAGGCGTTTCGGGGTTTTTCTTATAGCAGGCGCGGTCGCGTTCTGGATCGCCGTCACTAAATTCCTGGTCCCGTTCTTTCTCGGAGATGGGGGGACGGAAAATTATCAGTATCTTGCCTGGCTTCCTTTCGGGCCGTCTTTGCAGGATAACTGGAAGGTATTTCTACACAATCCGCTTGGATTCCTGGCGTTGTTTTTCGATAAGCATAGGATGGTGTATTATTTTCAACTCTTGGGACCGACCGGCTTCCTGGCATTGTTCAGCCCGGCGCATTACGCTTTGTTTTTGCTTCCGGCGTGGATGTTCGTGCTGGGGAGCTTCGGGCATTTGGGATTATTGAATATAATGGCGCAGTATTCGGCGCATACCGTTCCGGCGATCTTTATTGCCGCGATAAGCGGTTTGTCATTTTTGCGGAAAAAACTCTCTGTTAAACTCCCCGGACATAAGGAAAGGATCGTTCTGATCCTGTCGTTATATACTGTTTTCTGCGCGGCGGGTTTCTATGGCAAAACTTCAGGGCATCGTATTAGTAAGTTCGTAAAAGCCGGACGGGAGAACGGGGCGCGGGAAATAAGTTCGGCCCTGGATAAATATATCCCCAAGGAGGCTTCGGTAACTTCCACCATAAATCTTTCGGCGCATCTTTCTCACCGGCAGAAACTTTATTTGCTGGAAGAAATGCAGGCGGATACAAATTATCCGCAATGGAAGAATGTGCGGGTTTCAGGCGCTCCTTTGCCGGAAAATGCTTTGATTTCCCGGCAGAGGTATGAGAGCGATTATATAGTCGCGCATAAAAAGTTTTCCGGGAATGATTTTGCTGATGAGATCGACAGGATTCTTAAACATAGATATGTTGAGGTCTACCGGGATAATTCCGGCGGCCTGCTGATCTTTAAGAAGAGTAGGAATCAGATTTTAGATCCTTCACTGCGTTCAGGATGACTGTTCAAGTGGACAACAATTCAATTCATTTCCGGGATCAGTTCCGTCTATAAGGGCATTGAAAGGTACAACGGCTGTGAAGCCGTGGGGTTCCATAACTATGGACTGTGGTCTGTGGACCATGGACTTTTTTATATTCCAGCATCCAGAACCAGTTTTTACATTTCCCCTTGACAAACCCGTTGTATTTGATAGAGTTAGGATAATAATATCTCATCCGGTTGAATATGCCAGTAACGGCAGTTTACGTTGACCAACGAGGTATTAAAATCATTCCATTAAGAAAAGCCGGATTATTGTTTATTTTTCTGCTGCTGCCGGTTCTTTTCCCGCTCCCGGATGCCTGTGCTAACGGGACAACAATCATACAAGGTAAAGTAAGAGATAGTTTGACGGGGAAACCGGTTGCCGCGGCGATAGTTTCTCTGCAGGATTTTCCGTTGTTACGCAAGAAAGTGCGGGTCTCCACGGCAAGCGGCGCGGACGGAGCTTTTCGCATCGAGTCGCTTTTGCCCGGAGGTATTTACCGGATCGAATGCCGCGTCCAGGGCTACCGGCAATATCAAGGGATGCTGAATGTTTCCTGCGGCCGTTCGCACAGTTATAATATTTCCCTTTTTCCTTTGTCCCGGCCCGCCAATCGCGCGCCGGTAATAAAAGCGGTCATCCCGGAGCAGGACACGGAATTCCTGGTGTCTGCGAAAGTGCGCGTCAGCGTCTGCGCCTTTGACCCGGAAGGCGGACCGCTGCAATACCGGTTTCTGGTCAATGAAAGCGTTGCGAAAGATTGGGGGGCCGATCCGGTATATCTCTGGCAGTCTCCCTGCGACCGCGCGGGAGAATTCAACATCCGCTGTCAGGTGCGTGATCGTGCCGGATTAAGCAGCGAAAAGGCAGTTCGCTGCCGGACCATTCAGCCGACCATCGAAGAAGTGCTGAATAAAATCAAATTGAATTACCAGGGAATAACCGATTTCAGCGCGCAGATGCGTTTTGAATCGCGCACCGGGCTGTCCAGGGGCAATACCGTTAAATATTGCCGGTATTATTTTAAATCGCCCGATAAAGAACGCACCGATACCTACGCTAAACCTTCCGCCACCGGCATGCCGGAAGAGACATTGATAGTAAACGCCGGCAAATTGATCTTCATCTCCGGCTCGCAGCGGAATGAAGCCGATTTACAGGGAGAATTCGCAGAGGCGGGAGCGGATATAAACCTGCTGAATATCTGTTATTGCCCGGAGGCGTTCCTTTCCGGGCATAAGGTAGACTTAAGCCTGCAGGTAAGCGACCCGCTTAACCTGATCATCGGCTTGGAGGCGGCGCCTTTAAAAGAAAACGCGCTCTATTCTAAATTGCTGCTGCGCGTGGATTATCGCCGGGGAGTGGTTATGACCTATGATATTTACACTCCCGTGGAAGAGGGCGTGGGAATGAAGCTCTGGCAGTCGATAAAGACGCTCAAAGTGGGTGAGTTCCCTGGAAAAATATATCTGCCTGTCGAAATGGAAAAGAAGATCTATTTTAGCGGGGGAACGATATATTCCAGGATAAGTTATAGCCAATTGCGTCTAAATTCGGGATTGAACGAGGAGAAATTTAAATGACTCCGGATACGGGTTTCAGGAAGACGGCAGCGCAATTCGGGTTGTGTTTTTTAGGGGGAATGTACCTGGTTTTTCTTCTGGCGATATTCATTCCTTTTCCGAAAGGTTATTTTTTAGAGGCGCTGGGTATGGCCCTGCTGCTTATGTTTTTCTCCTTTCTGAACGGGACGATACTGCTGGGCGCGCTCATCGCGATTGTCCTTGGTATTATCTGCGCCAAGTGGTTTCTCTGCATAAAGAACCGTCAGCCGGCGTTACCGGAAAAGAATATCCGGCGCATAAAATTTGTTTTTAACCTCGGCTTGTTGGTTCTCGGGATACTCTTGTTGGTGCCGGTTTATCATTTTGTGGGATATTTGTTAAATCATCGAGAACAAGTTTGGGAAGTAGATATTGATAGAAATGGAAAAATTGATAAGTGGGTGCATCAAGATATGCAATATAATTTAAAGGAAATAGATTATGATACAGACGGCGACGGGAAAGCGGATGTTTTTGAGTATTATGAAAAAAACGGCAAACTGAAACAAAGGACTAAGCAGGAATTAAGAAGATAATTTAAAGGAATACTTTAGCCAGGTCAACCGGGGAGGAATAAAAATGAACTTTAACGGCGCTTTCAAAAAAACGGCTCTGCAATTCGGATTGTCTTTTCTGGGCGGGTTGTATTCGGTATTTATCTCTTTATTGATGGTCCTTCCGCATTACGATAGCGTGGCTAAGACCTGGGGGGGGATCGCGTCGTATTTTTTCTATACGCTGCGGAATGGGACGGCTTTTTGGGGGCTCGGCCTGGCGATAGCCGTGGGGGCATTCTTCGGCTGGTGTTATACGCGCGCGCAGAAAAAGTGGCAGGGAACAGAAGAAGGAAAACTGAAGAAGTTGAAAATGTTGATCATTGTTTTCTTGTGGTTCGCCGGGATGCTTTGTTTTCAGCCGTTAAGCCGGATCGCGAGAGAACATAACTTAGGCAGGCTTCCTGTGATGGAAGTGGATGAAAATAATGACGGGAAGACCGATAAATGGATACACCGGGACGTGAACCAGCGCTTGGTCGAGATAGATTATGACAGCAACGGCGACGGCAAAGCGGATGTCTTTGAGTATTACGGAAAGAACGGGGAATTGGTCAGGAAGACCGTATTGAAGTCAAGACGCTGAAAACATTCGGTAAGGTGTCCGCGGTATCTTTGTTTGCGGGGCAAGAATAAGTCCGCCTAAAGCGGATGAAAACGGGTGCCGTTATCCCGCGGCAGATGATTATGGCGCGAAAAACGATTAGCCGGGTATGCCTGTTCCTCGCCTGTCTGTTTTTTGAATGTGGCGCGTATGCGCAGGTGCTGGATAGCTGGCAGGATAGCCGCGCCTATAAACCTGCGCCGGTGCTTTTTCTGCACGGGTTCGCCAAAGGCAGTCCCGCTGACTGGCAGGGAGTGATCGGAGGCCTGCAGCAGTATTTCAGCGCCTACCAGCCGCTCGGCAATTACCTGGAGACGCTTGATTTCCAGGACCCCAACGGCTCCATCGATACCTATCCCGCAGGCAAACTTAATCCTCAAGGCAATAACCGCGGCTGGTCTGATAAACTCGCCTTGAAGGTGGATGAACTGCTTTCTTCAGCGCAATACGGGCTCTATTGCGATCAACTGAATATTGTGGCCCATTCTATGGGCGGCCTGGCCGCGCGTTATTATCTGGCTACATATTCCCTTGCCGCTGTCCAGAAATTAATCCTGGTAGGCGTGCCTAACCTGGGCACGCCTTTATCTACGGTAGCTGATGGCCTGGGGCTGATACCTCAATTAGGCTGGAGCACTTTCCTGGGGCCGAGCGCGTATATCGTTACTTTAAACTACAGCGGCCTTGAAGCCTTATTTAATAATTTGTTGGAGATTGATTTTCAAGGGTATGCGGTCAAGGATATGGATAATTCTACCTTGGGAAGTGGCTTCTTAAAATATTTAAACAGTATACCTCAATCGGATAAGACTAATTATTCTATTGTAGTGGGAGAACATGGTAGTTTGTTAAATTTAATATTATTTCAAGGGTGGAGTTTAGGAGATTCTGTAGTTCATGCAAAAAGTCAGTTAGGTACGAATTGTATATCAACAAAAAATATTATTTACATAAAGTCCGTCCATTGGAAGGAACCTACGAACATCGCTTTGCAAAAAGAGGACCCTGTGCTGAAATTTCTGGATTCCGATGTCCCGGTGTTGGAATTAGATGAGCCCGGACAGAGCGAAATCGAGATTAGCGAAGGCGCAGTTACGCTTAAAGGCAAATTATTTAAAGAGTACTTGCCGGCAGATACTAAGTTGGTAGTCAATATCGAGAATGCCGAAAGCGATGAGTCCTATCCCGCGCAGGAATTCCCGATGCTGCCTTCGGATCTCTGGCAACCTAAACAGGCAGCTTCTCCGGTGGCGGAGTTTGCCGCGCAAGTGGTTTTGCCCGGCCAGGGAAAATTCGAATTGCATATTAAAGCGGTCAATCCGGCAGGTGTTAGTTCCGAAGAAATCAGTTTAGTAGTAGAGAGTATTTTTGACGGTCCGGTGATCGAAATTTGGCACCCGCAGGGAAGTATTTCCTATTCTCAACCGTCGATCTACGGCAGGGCGCGCGCGCAGGAGGACGCGGATATTGAACTGGAATCATTACGAATAGATCTGGACGGTTCCGCGCAAACGCTTACGAGGTCTTTTCTGGAAGATAACGATACGCAGGGTGGCGAGGCGTATTGCACACCATCGCAGCCTTTATCGGTCGGCAGGCATGAAGCGGTTTTTACCGCCTGTGACACGAACGGGCGCTGCGCCTCCAAGGAATGGACTTTTACGATGGTCGATCTCTTTAATCCTCAAGGCCCGGATGGGCTGGAACCTCCTGCCGGCGGCTATGTTTGGGCGCAGGTGGGAACGCTGGTATCCAAGATATATAGCACGCGTGCGTATCCGCCGCTTTGTTATTGGGATGTGAACTCCGATAATTTCGCGCAAAAATTAACGGCGGTTAAAGATGCCGGGCTTGCCGCCGCTCCGGAAGAATACAGCGATGGTAACGTGCAGGGAGTGACTATAATCTGGCAGGGGACACTCGGGACTATGTCGGCTGACGCCAACGTCCAATTGAACACCTGTATCATATCGGAACAGGTCACTCACATTTTTGAGATAGAAGACGGCAGCATCCCGGTTTATACTTCGGTCATCTTCGACTGTTCGCATCAGGACTGTTGTTCTTCGTATGTGAAAAGATTGACCATAGAAGCCGATGATAAATTCAGTTTGAGTCTGGACAAAAAGCTCCAGCAGGCATTATTCCGCAGGCCTGTTTCAAACTATCGTCCGTATAAGATCTCCCCGGTATTGCCTTACTACGGGCCGCAGGTAACCCTTAGATATTATTTTGACCCCGCGGAATACGGGCTTTCAGACAACAATTCCCCGGATCTCTGGCCGCGCTCGTTTGTCGTCAATGACCGCACGCATTTCAATCTCTACGCGGCGGTCTACGGCTGGAGGAAACAGTAAATATCGCACAAAACCGGTTCTGGGTGTTGGGTCCTGGGTTTTCGTAAAAGCATAACAACTTTAGAGTCGTTAAGTATTTAGCAGTCTGCCGAAAACGTTCCGATTGCGTCATTCTGAGGCCGCAGAGCCTGCCCGGAGCGGTTTTTTAGCGCCTATCTTGAACCGGACGTAAGACTCATTATAAACGGAGTCGACGGGCCGAAGAATCTCCGATGATAATGAGATCCTTCACTGCGTTCAGGATGACGTAGCAGGAGGGGAATCCATCTCTTAATGGTTTTTTCGAGGCCCCATAACCCGTTTTATTCTCCTACGCAGAAGACCACGGGATGAATACGCAGGGTGAACACGGAAAGGTATCGCTGAACAAAGAGGGTAACTGCTTCGGAGGAATTTAGCTCAAGCAGCAGAGAAACCCCGGACTTTACAGGCCGGGGAGCTTCATTTTCCGAGAAGGTGGATAAAGGGTTTGTTGTGTCGCTTTCAGAAGCTAATGTTCGATTGGCAGATAGAATTCCGGAAGTGCCATTCAGCGATCTTGTTAACTTTAAATGGAGCCCCACGGCCTGACAGCCATGGCACCTTTGAATCGCGAGGCAAGAATGATGAGGCGCGAACTGGAAATACATAATTAACTTGACAAATCATATTTGTATTGTATTATTTTAGTATGCGATATTACCCGCGGGATATGGAATCCGCTCTTAAAAAGGCCTCCGGCCAATTCCGGGTCTTGATCCTGACCGGAATGCGCCAGACAGGGAAGTCCACCCTTCTCAAACATCTTTTTCAAAAAACGCACAGATATGTTTCTTTAGATGATCCGCGCGATCTGAGGCTTGCAAAGGATGACCCGGAGCTTTTTCTCGATGAATATAAAGAACCGCTTATCATAGATGAAATTCAATACGCCCCGCAGCTTTTGCCTTATATTAAAATACGAGTGGATAAGTCGCAAAAGAGAGGGCGGTTCATACTGACCGGCTCGCAGCAATTCACGATGATCCGGGACCTGCGGGAGACCTTGGCAGGCAGAGCCGCGATCTTCCATCTTTTACCCATGGCCATCACGGAAGCGGAGAGCGCGACGCAGAATTATCTTTTTCGCGGCATTAACGGCTCATATCCGGAATTGGCGGTAAGGTCCAATCACGATCCCGAACGCTGGTTTGGATCATATATCAATACGTACATAGAAAAGGACGTCCAGCCGTTCTATCGGCTGGAGAAAATAACTCATTTCCGCGACTTGCTTTTTCTTTTGGCTGCCCGTTCATCCCAGGCTTTGAATTATCAGGCCCTTTCCAGTGATTTAGGTGTATCTATTCAGGCGGTAAAACTATGGATCCGGATTCTCGAGGTATCGCAGATCATATTCCTTCTTAGGCCATATTATGTGAATTTGGGCAGTCGTATCGTAAAATCCCCCAAAGTATATTTTACCGATATCGGATTGGTGAATTATTTGATAGGGAATAGATCGAAGACCGCTCTTACGCGCGGCGCGCAGGCAGGGGCGACTTTCGAGAATTTTGTGATCCAGGAAATACTGAAGCATTATTTTAATCTCGGATTAAACCCGCCGCTGTTTTATTACCGGACAAACAACGGATTGGAAATCGATATAATTATTGAAGAGAAATCCGGTGTGATCAGGCCCTGCGAGATCAAATTAACGAAAACTCCAAATTGTAATATGCTTAATTCTATCGAGAGATTCCGTGATTTAAATAAAAGCAGGAAATTATCTATACTTGACGGCTGTGTTATATCTTTTGCCGATAAGTCTTTCGCTCTGACAAAAACCGCCAGGGCATACAATTTAAAGGAATTCCTGTCCATTATTTAACCCGGAATCCGCATTAACATACGGCGAATATAGCTGATCTTTTCATAATCAGTATGCAACATTGCCGTACCAATTCAGTCATTCTGCCCCTGAACGAAGTGAAGGGTCAAAGTGACGACGCGAAAATCATGTCTCCTAATTATCTTTATGTCGACAAAGACATTCTAATTTAGACACAAGTGATAATGCAAAGTCCGGGTTAATGGTAGATACAAAAGCACGGTTATAGTGAAGTGTCCCTGTATGCTTCGCAGTACCCGGTGATTTTTAGGAAAAAGAAGGCATTCTACGGGCCGCAGGTAACCCTTAGATATTATTTTGACCCCGCGGAATACGGGCTTTCAGACAACAATTCCCCGGATCTCTGGCCGCGCTCGTTTGTCGTCAATGACCGCACGCATTTCAATCTCTACGCGGCGGTCTACGGCTGGAGGAAACAGTAAATACCGCACAAAACCGGTTCTGGGTGTTGGGTTCTGGGTTTTCGTAAAAGCATAACAACTTTAGAGTCGTTCCGTATTTGGTTTGTCGTGTTCTTTTTAGAACCTAAAAACCAGAACATAGAACCCGATTTACACGTATATGTTTCTGCCCGCTATACGGTTAGATAAAAAAATATTGTGTTTTATCCGAAAAGTAGTATACTGAATTCAAGAAACGGAGGTGTCTTATGACAAAAAAAGACATAATTCTTAAAGTCTCGGATGAAACCAAGTTGAAGCAAATAGATGTAAAGAAGGTCGTGCAAAAGACCTTCGATTGCATCCTTGATTCTCTCGTGCGCGGAGAGAAGATAGAACTTAGGAATTTCGGGATCTTCAAGATCAAAGAAAGAAAGAGCAGAACCGGCAGAAATCCCCGCACAGGGCAGACTGTCCCGGTCCCGCCGCGCAAGGTAGTGGTTTTTAAGCCGGGATTGGAAATGAAAAAACTGGTCAAATAGCCCGCCTCGCCTTTAGTTATGTTCAAAAAAGTACTGGGAACCAAAGACCTGCTGCCGGAAGAAGTGCGTTTATGGCAGAGCATAGAGAATACCGGCAGGGAAATTTTCGCATTATACAATTACCGCGAGATCAGGACTCCGCTGATCGAGGAGGCGGCGCTTTATAACCGCAGCCTGGGCGGTTCCACGGAAATCGTCGGCAAGCAGATGTTCCTTATCGAGCGCGGCGAGGATAAATACGCGCTGCGTCCGGAAGGCACGGCGTCTGTGGTCAGGGCTTATTTGGAAAACGGGCTGGATAAAAGCGCAGGGTTCGCGAAATTGTTTTATATCGGCCCTATGTTCCGCGCCGAGCGGCCCCAAAAAGGGCGTCTGCGGCAGTTTCATCATATCGGCTGCGAAGCGCTCGGTTCTTCGGACGCCGGGCTGGACGTGGAGATCATTTCCCTGGCAGACAGACTCTTATCCGGCTGGGGAGTCAGCGGACAGGAGATACTGCTTAATTCTCTCGGCTGCAGGCAGGATAAACAGAAACTCGCCGATTCGCTTAAGAATTCACTGCGTGATAAACGGGAAGAGTTATGCCCCGAATGCCGGCAAAGGCTGGATGGGAATGTCCTGCGTATCCTCGATTGCAAGAATGAAGAGTGCCGCCGGATAACTTCCGGGATGAACGGACAGAACAGCCATTTATGCCCGGATTGCGCCGGGCATTTTAACGCGGTATTATCCGGACTGGACGCTATAGGCGTAAAATATACGGTTTCCGCTTCGCTGGTGCGCGGGCTCGATTATTACACGCGCACGGTCTTCGAGATCAGCCATCCCGGCCTGGGGGCGCAGAGCGCCATAGGCGCCGGCGGCAGGTATGACAATCTGATCGCCGAACTCGGCGGTCCGGACAAAGGAGCGGCGGGTTTCGCTTTCGGCCTGGAAAGGGTTATGCTTGTTTCCCAGGCGCAGCCGCCGGCCGCAGGCGGTTTGCAGGTTTTCGTCGTCCCGCTGGGCGCGGAGGCGCGCGCGGAAAGCGTGAGAATACTCGCGGAATTACGCGGCTCCGGCATATCCGCGGAGACCGATTACGAAGGCAAGTCGATAAAAGGCGCGCTGCGTTCGGCTAATTCCCTGGGGGCCGCGCTGGTGATGATCATCGGGGAAAACGAACTGCGCGGCGGCACCGTATTGATGAAAAATATGTCCGACGGAACGCAGGAACCGGTAAGCCGGGATAAAATACTGCAGGCGGTCAAAGAAAGGTTAAATAGAAATGTATAGGACCCATACATGCGGGCAATTAAGGGCCGCGGATGAAGGAAAAGAAGCCACGCTTAGCGGCTGGGTGGCGCGCAGGAGAGACCACGGTAAGCTGATATTTATAGACATAAGGGACCGTTACGGACTGACGCAGGTGGTTTTCATACCTAAAGAGGCGCCGGAAGCTTACGCGCTGGCGCAGGAACTCCGCAGTGAATACGTGATCAAAGTCACCGGCCGGGTCAACCGCAGGCCGCAGAATACGCTCAACCCCAAGCTTGCCACCGGCGAGGTGGAGATCCTGGGACAAAAGCTGGAGATCCTCAACGCCAGCCTGACCCCGCCTTTCGAGATCGAAGACGCCGGCGAAATAAACGAAGAGATGCGCCTGAAATACCGCTACCTGGATCTGCGCAGGCAGAAGGTCTTCGACAATTTTGTGCTCCGGCATAAACTTTACACGATCATCAGGGAGTATCTTAACGCCGTAAATTTCCTGGAATGCGAGACCCCGATCCTGACTAAATCCACTCCCGAGGGAGCGCGCGATTATCTCGTGCCTTCCAGGGTCAACCAGGGAATGTTTTACGCCCTGCCGCAGTCGCCGCAGTTGTTCAAACAGATACTGATGGTTTCCGGCATAGAACGTTATTATCAGATCGCCAAATGTTTCCGGGACGAGGACCTGCGCGCCGACCGCCAGCCGGAATTCACCCAGCTGGACATCGAGATGTCTTTCGTGCAGGAAGAGGATATTTTTTCCCTGACCGAAGGGTTAATGCAGAAGATCGTGCGGGAACTCAAAGGCGTGGAGATAAAAGTGCCTTTTCCGCGTTTGACTTACGCGCAGGCGCAGGAGAAATACTCCAGCGATAAACCGGACCTGCGCCCGGACACCGGCGAGCAGTTCGCTTTCGCCTGGGTGGTGGATTTTCCGCTCTTTAAATTCAATACGGAGGAGAACCACTGGGAAAGCGAACATCATCCTTTCACATCGCCGCATCCCGAAGACATCGGTTCCCTGGAGTCGGCTCCGGACAAAGTGCGTTCGCGTTCTTACGATCTGGTGCTCAACGGCACGGAACTCGGTTCCGGCTCGATCAGGATACACCGGCCGGAACTGCAGGAAAAGATATTCAAGCTTATCGGCATCGACGCGGAGCAAGCGCAGAAAAGGTTCGGCTTTCTCCTGGACGCTTTCAAATACGGGGCGCCGCCGCACGGAGGAGTGGCCTTCGGGGTAGACAGACTTTTATCCATACTCGCCGGGGAAAACAGCATACGGGAAGTGATCGCGTTCCCCAAGAACAGCGCCGCCGTCTGTCCTTTGACGGGAGCGCCGTCCGAGGTCGAAGAACGGCAGTTAAAAGAACTGGGCATTATTCTCCTGCGCAGAAAACCGCAGGCTTAATCCTGGAGATGAATACGCGTAGTGAACGGAAAGGTATCACTGCATAAAGAGGGGGACTGCTCCGGAGAAATTTCGCTCAAATAGCAGAGAAACCCCGGGCGCCTGTCCTGAGCAAGGCCGGAGGATCAAACCGGGGAGTTTCATTTCTAAAAAAGAGTCGCGTTTAAATTGTCTTCTTAACTTGCGGGAGGGGCAAGGTAGGGAAAACGTTCTTTACGGAGCATCTTGCATAGAAAAATAAACTTTTGGTAGCGGCAAAAACTTTATACGGGAGGAGAAAAATGAAGAAGGAAACTATGATGTTGGGGATATTGACGCTGTCGGCATTTGTCCTTTCCGGATGCCTGGTAACGACCAGGACATATCCGTTGACGAAAGACCGCGTCGATCAGAGTCTCTCTTCCGGGAATAGAGGGTATTTAAAAGGCCAGGCGCCCGCGGACGCGGATAATAAACCGAGGAAGACCACCCGTGTTACCCAGGTAGTGGAGGTGGAATTCGGCAACCAGGCCGCAAAGCAGCAGCCGGCAGCGCAGCAAACTGCCGAGCCGGTTTATAGCGGGTCCGGGGAGCAGGAATCACCGGTATATCAGGAAGAACCGGTAGAAGAAGTCCCGGCCGTCACGGGGAGTTTCGAGAAGTATACGGTGCAGAAAAACGATACGCTGCAGAAGATCTCCCAGAAATTTTACGGCACGACCCGTAAATGGACAAAGATCTACGACGCCAACAGGGACGCTCTCAAAGGCCCGAATAAAATATATCCCGGTCAAACGATCAATATCCCTTCGGAAGGGATACAATTAAAAGAGCCCGGCGAAAACCTTAAATAAGCACCGTTATGCCGGCAGCATCGCAAAGGCCGGACTAAGAAAACTAATGGAAGAGAATATTCATATAGACAACCGCCAGGATATCCAGGCATTGTTCGGGCCTCATGACCGGCATATCCGGGAGATCGAAGAGGAATGTAAAGTGCGCATCCATCTGCGCGGCGGCAGCCTGAAGATAAAGGGCTCCGCGCGTAATGTGGAAAAGGCCAAGACAATCATCGACGATCTGCTTTCGGCGGAAGAGACCGGACGGCCTTTGGATGTCCGCTGTCTGGCAAGGAATATGAGCGCCGGCCCAAAAGCGGCGTATGATCTGGAAGGGATACTCCTTTCCGGCAAGCCGCAGCAGCACCTGCATAAAACTAAAGCCGTCGAACCTAAAAGCGCCGGCCAGAAAGATTATATAGAGGCGATCAAGGGCTATGATATCATCTTTTCCCTGGGGCCTGCAGGGACCGGCAAGACTTATCTGGCAATGTCCTGCGCCGTGGAGGCGCTGAAGAACGGCGAGGTGCGCAGGCTGGTGCTTACCAGGCCGGCGGTGGAAGCCGCTGGGGAATCCCTGGGGTTCCTGCCGGGCAATATGTACGAAAAGATCTCGCCGTACCTGCGGCCGCTTTACGACGCGCTTCACGATATGCTGGATTCTGCGAGGGTCGAGAAGTATATCGAGGCCGGGGTGATCGAAGTCGCTCCGCTGGCTTATATGCGGGGACGGACGCTCAACGACGCGTTCATTATTCTCGATGAAGCCCAGAATTGCACCGCTGAACAGATGAAAATGTTCCTTACCAGGCTTGGTTTCGGTTCTAAAGCCGTTATTACCGGGGATCCCACGCAAAGCGATCTTTCCGGAGGGAAACCCGCGGGACTGCTGGAGGCGCAAAAGCTGCTGAAGAACGTGGAAGGCATCAGTTTCGCATATTTGAACGGCAGCGATGTCGTCCGGCACCCGCTGGTCCAGAAAATCATCGAGGCGTATGATAGAAACGGTCCTGAAGAATAAAATCCGCATTCTTTTTTCAGCCGGTCTGCTTTTTGCGGCCGCGCTCTGTTTAGGCGTGGACCTGACAGTTCCGCCGCTCTTGCTGGCGCTTGTGGCCTGCCTTAAATTCTTCCGTAAAAAATGCGGTCTGGAAAATTACAACCTGCTTTACCTGTCGTTCCTTTTTACCCTGATCTTTTCCTGGAGTTATTTCGTAATAAAGAACGGGCTGTGCGTTTTTTACATACCTTTTGCGCTCATTCCTATGCTGGCCAGCCTGCTTTTTTCCAGCCTGGAGCTTTCTTTTCTGCTTACAGTGGCGGTCGCGTTCTCCGTGGCCGCCGTCTACGGCGGCAAACTGCATATCGCGGCTTTTTTTATGGTCAGCGGCATTTTCTCGGCTATCCTGGTCAGGGAAACCAGGCGCAGGATGGACGTGATCAGGGCGGGAGTGATCGCCGGTGGCATTCAAGCCGTCCTTTTTATCCTTATGGAAGGGTTCAGACTGAACGGCCCCTGCGGAATGGCCGCTCTTTTCCTCAACGGGCTGATCTCCGGAGTGATCGCGATCGGGATACTGCCGGTATTCGAGTACCTTTTCAGGACGGTCACCAATATCAGCCTGCTGGAACTGGCTGATTTCAACCAGCCGCTGCTGCGCAGGATGATAATGGAGGCCCCGGGCACTTATCATCACAGCCTGGTGGTCGGTAACCTCGCCGAAGCCGCCTGCGGCGCTATCGGAGCCAACGCCCTGCTGGCCCGCATCGGAGCGTATTACCACGATATCGGAAAACTCGCCAAACCGGAATATTTCAGCGAGAACCAGATCCCGTCTTTCAACAAGCACGACGTCCTTTCGCCTTCAATGAGCAAACTGGTGATCATGAACCACGTTAAGGAAGGCTCGGAACTGGCCGAGAAATATAAATTGAATCCCAAACTCGCCGCTTTTATAAGACAGCACCACGGCACCAGCATCGTTTATTACTTTTACCGGCGGGCGATGGAGAATGTGGACACCGCCAAACCTGTCGACGAAGAAGGTTTCCGTTATCCCGGCCCTAAACCGGACACCAAGGAAACCGCGGTGGTTATGCTGGCCGATTCGGTGGAAGCCGCGTCGCGGACGCTCAAAGAGCCGACCCCGGCCAATATCGAAGACCTGGTTTACAAGATCGTCAACAACAAATTCATAGACGGCCAGCTTGACGCTTGCGATCTGACCCTGAAAGATATCGAAAAAATATCCGCTGAATTCATCCGTATATTAAGCGGTATGTACCATAGCCGCATAAACTACCCCGAGAATAACGGCAAGTGACCCCTGTAAAAAGAAATAAACCGGTTTTGATACTCTCAAATTGGCAGAATAAAGTAACCCTGGGGGCGGCATTCACCGCTTCGGCGGCCAAAGCTGTTTCTGCCATATTCGCGGCCGAACGCTGTGCGCGGGGCGGAAGCGTGAACGTCTGCGTTATGGACGACAGCCGGATCCGCGCGGTCAACCGGCTTTACCTGGGGCATAATTACGCCACCGACGTGATTTCCTTTAATCTGCAGGGACGCAAAGCCGGCGCAATGGAGGCGGAGATCGCGGTCTCCGCGCAAACCGCCGCGCGCAATGCTTCCAAATACGGGAATTCAACCGAAAAAGAACTTCTGGTCTATATCATCCACGGTGTGCTGCACGCTATGGGATATGACGACCGCACGGAAACGGAAAGAGCGTTAATGCAGAAAAAGACGGACGCGGTGATCGATCAGCTTTTTCCGGCAAAGAAGAAAAGGAAAGCGCGGGAATGATCAATGCCTATACTTAAGACAGACGCGATCGTGATCAATAAACGTGATTTCCGGGAGACGTCCCTGCTGGCGGATTTTTATACCCGCGACCACGGAAAAATAAGCGGACTGCTGAAAGGCATCCGCAAAGAACCGCGTAAATTCGCCAGCACTATAGAACCCTTCTCGCATAATGAGATCGTGTTTTACAAGAGCAGGACGTCATCGCTGCATCTGGTCAGCCAGTGCGATATGAAAGATAATTTCAGCACTATCAGGCAGGATCTGAATAAGACCGCTGCGGGCAGCGTGATCATGGAATTGCTGGACGCGGTAATGCCTCATGAAGACAAAAACGAAGAGATATTCGACCTTACTGTTTCCGTGCTCAAGGAGATGTCCGGGGCCGTTCCCGCTGAAAAATTGTTGATCATTTTTAAGATCAAGATGCTGGCTTTGTCCGGGTTTAAGCCGAATTTCGATTCCTGCGTCTGCTGCGATTCCAGAATAAGTATGGGTGAGATACGCTTCAGCCTTTCCCTGGGAGGGCTGCTTTGTTCACGCTGTCCGCGCAAGGACCCGAAATCGCGCGCTATTTTCAGGGGCACTGTGGCCTCCATTCAGTACATACAGAAGAATTCTTTGCAGAACACTCTGGGCTTGGGGCTGAACCCGCAGATAAAGAAAGAACTGTGTTTTATACTGGATTCTTTCGTTACTTTTCACCTCGGCAAAAAAATAAAATCCCAGGCGGTGATGGAGCAGATAGGCAATGTTTCAATTAAATCTGCGCGTTAGGTCAAATGTTAACCGTTTCATAGCACACAGCCTAAAGAAAGGGTTCTGGGTTTTAGGTTCTGGGTTCTAAAATAAGTAAAAATAGTACATAGACCCATAGTCCGCAGTTTTAAGAAATTTTAATTACTGTTTCTGATTTTGCTATGGACTATTGACTGTCGACTATGGACTGTCTCTAAAAGAATGGATCCGGGGGTGCAGATGAAGATAGCGATAGTGGGTTCGGGAGCGCTGGGGTCGCTGTTCGCCGCTTTATTTTCCAGGGCAAAAGCGGATGTTCTGCTTTTCGGCCGCAATAAAAGCAGGATCGAAAAGATCACCCGCGAAGGCTTAAACGTGGAAGGCGCGGCGGGAAAATGGAAGGCCCGCGTTAAGGCCTCCTGCGCTTTCGAAGAAATCTCCGCGGCGGACCTGGTTATTCTTTGCGTTAAATCTTACGATACGAAAAACGTCGTTTCCTCTTTCGGCGGTTACCTGGGAAAAGAAACCGTTCTGCTTAGTCTGCAGAACGGATTGGGGAATATGGAAGCAGTTTCCGAGGCGGTGCCGGAAGAACGGGTGATCGGCGGCGTCACGAATATCGGCGCCACCTTGCTTGAGGGAGGGGGTGTGCGTTATGCCGGTAAAGGGGAAACGGTCATCGGCAGGGCGGACGGCAAAGTGACCGTAGAAATGCGCCCGATCAGAGAGTTGTTTTCTTCCGCCGGCCTGGAATTGAAGATATCCAGGGAAATAAAGAATATTATCTGGTCTAAGCTTGTGCTTAACGCGGGAATAAACGCTCTCTCCGCAGTGCTGCGTCTGCCGAACGGCGCACTGGTAAGATCGGAAGGAGCGAAGCGCATTATGCGCGCCGCCGTGACGGAAGCGGTGCGCGTGTCAAAACGCAAAAAGATCAAACTTGTTTACGATGATCCGCTGGCCAAAGCCGAGGCGGTTTGTGAAGCGACAGCTTCCAATATCTCCTCGATGCTCCAGGATATCCTTTCAAAAAGACGCAGCGAGATAGATAGTATCAACGGGGCCATTATACGCATAGCCCAGGAAGCGGGGATCCCTGTCCCGGTGAACGTTATGCTGTTCGATATGGTCAAGAGTATCGAAGATAATTATGCCGAGTAACGCGGAAATAGCCGCCATCTTCCGTAGAGTCGCTTCTTTACTGGAAGTAAAGGGCGGGAATCCTTTCCGTGTCCGGGCATATGAGAAAGCCGCCAGGAATATCGAAGCTTTCCCGGAAGAGGTCGCTTTGCTCGCCCAAGAGCGCCGTTTACGGGAGATCCCCGGTATCGGCGGAGATCTGGAAGCGAAAATACGGGAAATAAACGCCTCCGGAAAACTTGGATTACTGCTGAATTTGGAAAAAAGCCTGCCGCCAGGGGTTCCTTACCTGCTTGAGATTCCTTCTATCGGCCCCAAGACCGCACGGCTGCTCTATGAAAAAGCCGGGGTAGAAAGCATAAACGATCTGGAGGCGGCGATCGCCTCCGGCAAGCTGACCGGCATCCCCGGAATAAAAGAAAAAACCATCGCTAATCTGGCTAAAGGTATCGGGCTGGTAAAGAAAAATCTGGAACGGATGCCGCTTTGCGATGCGGAAAGCCTGGCGGAAGAAATCAAAAGCCGCCTGCCGGAGAATAGTATATCCGCTGCGGGCAGCCTGCGCAGGCGCCGGGACACGATCGGGGACATAGATTTTCTGGCCGTAAGCAAGGGAAAAACAGAAGCGTTCATCAAAAGGTTTATCGCTTCGGTTCCCGGAGCTGAAGTCATAGCCCGCGGTAAAACCAAGGTATCCCTGCGTACCGCGCAGGGAATAGAGGTGGATCTGCGTGTAGTGCCGGGTAATTCCTACGGCGCGGCGCTGGTTTATTTTACGGGGTCGCAGGCCTTCAACGTCAAACTGCGGCATTTGGCGCGCGAATCCGGTTATAAGCTTAATGAATACGGGTTATTCACTTCCGGGAACAGGAAAATTGCCGGAAAAACCGAAGAGGAAATTTTCCGATTTCTCAAGATGGCCTTTGTCCCCCCGGAGATGCGGGAAGACCGGGGAGAAATAGAACTGGCATTGAAAAATAAATTGCCCGCGCTGCTGGAAGAGCGTATGATAAAAGGCGACCTGCACGTTCATTCCCGCTGGTCGGACGGCAAAGCGAGCATAAAAGAAATGGCGGAAGCAGCCAGGGTCCTGGGATATTCATATATCGCGGTTACCGATCATTCCCGTAGCCTTAAAGTCGCCGGCGGGCTTGATCCGCGGCGGCTGGCCGGGAAACGCAGGGAAATAAAAGCCGTTAATGCAGCGCTTAAAGGTATACGCGTGCTTTACGGCAGCGAAGTGGAGATCGGACCGCGGGGAGAGCTGGATTATGACGACGGGATATTGGCCGAATTCGACGTGGTTGTGGCTGCCGTGCACACGGGATTGAACCAGACGGAGAAACAGCTTACGGACAGAATAGTCAAGGCCTGCAGCAGCCGCAGAGTGCACATTATCGCTCACCCCACCGGCAGGCTGCGCGGAGTCCGCGACGCGTATCCGTTAGACCTGAAGACGGTCTTCAAAGCCGCTGCGGACACCAATACCCATATAGAGATCAATGCTTACGCGCAGAGAATGGATCTGGACGATATCAACTGCCGTATAGCCGCGGAAAACGGCGTGCGCCTGGCGATAAATACCGACGCGCACCGTCCGGAACAATTACGGAATATGAAATACGGGGTGGATACGGCAAGGCGCGGCTGGCTTGGGAGCAAGGATGTCATCAATACACTTTCGCTGCCGAAACTTCTGGAGGTGCTTAAAAAATGAACGATCACGCTAAGTTCTTTTGTGTAATTGCCGCGACGGCCGTTCTTTTATCGGGCTGCGGCAGGGGACAAATGCATAAAGAAACCAGGCTGTTGATGGGGACTTATGTCGAGGTTATATCTTATGACGCAAGGGCCCCTAAGATCGCCTTTGCCGAGATCGACAGGATAGAAATGCTTTTAAGTAAATACCGCGCCGGCAGCGAAATATCCCGGCTGAACGCCGAAGGCAAGTGCAGGGTTTCCCGGGAGACTTACGATCTGCTATCGCGCTGCGTTGAATTCTCGCGTTTGAGCTCCGGGGCCTTCGATATCACCGTGGAACCGCTGGTGCGCGTCTGGGGTTTTAAAGACCGGAACTTCCGGGTCCCGGATCCAGCCGAGATATCCGCCATACTGCCGTCGGTGGGCAGCGAAAAAATAATTTTCCACCCCGCCGATAATATGATAGAATTTTCCGTCAAAGGTATGGCAGTGGACCTGGGCGGGGCCGGAAAGGGTTATGCCCTCGAGTGCGCCGCCAGGAAATTAAAACAGTCCGGTATAAATGATTTCCTGATCAATGCAGGCGGGCAGGTCCGCTGTATGGGGAAGGGGCCGGGAGGATTGCCCTGGCGGGTCGCGGTAAAAAATCCCCGGGAGGCCGGAACAGTCAAAAATCTGCAGATAAACGGCGGATCAATAGCGACATCCGGGGATTACGAACAGTTTTTTATTTACGGGAACAACGACAAAAGACGCTATTCGCACATCATAGACCCGCGCACCGGCTACCCGGCTGATTCAGGTGTGGCATCTGTAACGGTTTATTCACCAGACGGATTGACCGCGGATCTGCTCTCGACCGCGCTCTGCGTTCTGGAAAAAGACAAAGCCGAAGCGCTGCTTGAGCATTTCCCGGCGTGCAGGATAGAGGATGTGGAATACATTCCGAAGCAAGAAGAACGAAGCACGACATCCCCGGACTAATCCTTCGACTCTGCTCAGGACAGGCCTCCGGGGTTTCTTTCCGGAATTATTATCCGCCACTAATGATTTGGCGAGACTTTGTCCGCCACTAAAGCATTGTCGGGCTCCGCCCGTCATTAAAATACCGGCAACGGCTATGGTAACGCAGCCCGTATCGGTTTTCGGTTACGGTAACGTCAGAAAGCCGTAACCGTTACCGATAGACGATATTAATACCCGGCATTCGGGAATTCTGCGCTCCGATTAAAAATGGTTCTGGGTAATAGTGGCTGTAAAATTAGTTCTCAGTATGGCAGCGCACAGGGCAATCGAGAGCCGAAAATCGAGATTTGATTCGTATCTAACAATGCACTATGTTCTAAAAGCTAAGAACCTGTTTCGTTTTTAGCATAACCGAGAACCAAAAACCGGTTATTTTGAATATGCGGATAATTTCTAAAACATATTATTCTCCCGAGATCGTGCGTATGGAGGTCGAGGCGCCGGAAGTGGCCGCTAAAGCCGCGGCCGGACAATTCGTGATCCTCATTCCTAAGGAAGGAGGGGAACGTATCCCTTTGACTATCTCCGACTGGAATAAGGACCGCGGCACTATCACTTTGATCTTTCAAAAAGTCGGCTTCTCCACCAATACCCTCGCTTCCCTGGAGCCGGGCGATAATATCGCCCATTTGCTGGGTCCATTGGGCAAGCCTACGCATACGAATGGATATTCCGGGGTGATCTGCGTAGGCGGAGGAGTAGGCATCGCCGAACTCTATCCGGTAGCCCGCGCTTTTTATAAAGCCGGCAGCCGCGTTACTTCCATTCTCGGAGCGCGCAGCCGCGAACTGCTCATATTGGAAGACGCTATGCGGGAGGTCAGCAAGGAATTGATCATCGTCACCGACGACGGCTCTTACGGCAGCAAAGGGCTGGTTACCGATCCCCTGAAAGGCATCCTTTCCTCGATGGAGAATTCCACTCACAATGTCTACCCGGGACTGGTTTACGCTATCGGTCCGGTGCCGATGATGCAGGCGGTCGCGGGGCTTTCTTTAGGCTACGGGATAAAAACCATAGTCAGCCTGAACCCTATTATGGTCGACGGCACAGGTATGTGCGGCGCCTGCCGCTGCACGGTGCACGGAAAAACCGCTTTCGCCTGCGTGGAGGGGCCGGAGTTTGACGCTTCCGGGGTCGATTTCGAGGAATTGAAAACACGCCTAAAAACCTACCGCCGGAAAGAGAACCAGATCAACGATAGAACAGGACAGCTATGAGGCAAAAACCGGCAAGAGAACCGTCATCTGTAAGGATAAATAATTTTTCCGAAGTTACCCGTGTATTCTCTTCACAAGAGGCGCTTGTAGAGGCTTGCCGCTGTTTGCAGTGTAAAAGCGCTCCTTGCAGTAAAGGCTGCCCGGTGAACATCGATATCCCGGGGTTCATAAAATCGATAAAAGAGGGAAAGCCGGCTGAGGCGCTGGCGAAAATAAAAGAGCGCAACAGCCTGCCGGGCATCTGCGGCAGGGTCTGTCCGCAGGAAGAGCAGTGCGAAAAAGCCTGCGTCTTGAATAAAAAAGGAGCGCCGGTGAACATCGGCGCGCTGGAGCGTTTCGCTTCCGACAGCGGGGCCTGCGTTAAAACGCCCCCGGTGATCAAAGAATACCAAAAAACAAGCCCGGCTTTATCGGTGGCCGTGATCGGCAGCGGGCCTGCCGGGCTTACCTGCGCCGCCGAATTAGCCAAATCGGGATATATAGTGGAATTATTCGAGTCCTTGCATTTGCCCGGAGGCGTGCTTAGTTACGGTATACCAGAATTCCGGCTACCCAAAAAGATAGTTGCCGATGAAGTAGCGTATGTGCGCGGCCTCGGAGTAAATATCTCCACCGACACGCTCGCCGGTTACACGATCTCCCTGGAGGAATTGCTGGGCAAACGCGGTTTTTCCGCGGTGTTTATCGCTTCCGGGGCGGGGCTGCCGCAGTTCCTCGGCATAAAAGGCGAGAATCTTTCCGGGATCTATTCGGCTAACGAATTCCTCTGCAGGATAAATTTAATGAAGGCTTATGAATTCCCTTCCCTGGCCACGCCGGTCAATGTCGCGCAGGAGACCATCGTCGTCGGAGGTGGTAACGTGGCCCTGGACTGCGCCAGGTGCGCCAGGCGCCTCGGAAGCCGCGTCAAGCTGGTTTACCGGCGTACGGAAGCGGAAATGCCGGCCCGGCGGGAGGAAGTTGAGAACGCAGCGGAAGAAGGGATCGAATTCTGTTTTCTTACCCAGCCTCTGGAATTTTTGTCTGATACCGCCGGGGGGGTATGCGGAGCAAAATGCATTAAGATGCAGCTCGGCGAGCCGGACGATTCGGGAAGGCGCAGGCCGCTGCCCTTGCCGGGTTCGGAATTCATAATAAATGCCGGCACGGTAGTGGTGGCTGTCGGGCAAAATCCCAACCCGCTGCTGGCAAGGGCTTGCCCGGGATTGAAAACCGGGCCGCACGGGACGCTGGTGACAGACGGAAAGCTGATGACTTCCATCCCGGGGGTCTTTGCCGGAGGCGATATTGTCAGCGGCGCGGCCACGGTCATTTCTGCAATGGCCGCCGGTAAAAAAGGCGCGGCGGCGATAGACGCGTATTTAAAAGAACTGAAGGGATGAGGCACGAAGCATGAAAGACGAAAAAACAGTAACTCCGATTGCGATAACACAAAGTAAAAATACGCGCAAGATCGCAATGTTGACCGCGTATGATTATCCCACAGGTTTGATGCTCGACCGGGCCGGCGTGGATATAGTTTTAGTCGGCGATTCGCTTGCCAACGTGGCGCTGGGGCTGGATTCTACCAGGGATATCAGCCTGGAAGAAATGCTTCATCACGCCAAAGCCGTCTGCCGGGCGGTAAAGAAAGCGCTGGTACTTGTGGATATGCCGTATTCAGCCTGTCAGTTTGATAAGAACGGCAGAGGAATCTCTGTTCAGGAGGCCTCCGACAACGCGCTACGCCTGAAAAATGAGTCCGGGTGCGGCGCGTTGAAAATAGAGTGGTTTGAGCGCTGTATAGAGATTACCTCCGCGGTCATCAAAAACGGAATACCCGTTTGCGGGCATATCGGCCTTACTCCGCAGACAGCGGAAGATACCGGAGGATTTAAGGCTAAGGGAGTATCGGCAGAGGAAGCACTGCGGCTTTTAGACCAGGCTATATCTCTGGAGAAGACCGGTTGTTTCGCTTTACTGATGGAGTGCGTGCCCGAAACGGTCGCCGGTGAGATAACGCGTAGATTATCCATCCCGGTAATCGGGATCGGCGCCGGCCGCTTTTGTGACGGACAGGTGCTGGTGACCGGCGATATTCTCGGATTGACCCCAGACTTTAATCCCAGGTTCGTGAAACGTTATGCCGGGCTTTATGACGAAACCGTTGCCGCAGCCACAGATTATGTCAGAGATGTCCGGGAAGGGACATTCCCGGAACAAAAGCATACTTTCAGGATCAAGGATGAAGAATTAGCCTCTTTCCGGGAAAAGATGGAAAAGATTTTTTCTTAGTTGTTTTTAGGTGTCTTTTTTTTTAGAACCCAAAACCCAGCACCCAGAACCCGTTTCTTTAGGGGTATATTCTTGACACGTGCTTTCTTTTTTGTTATTATTCTCCTACGCAGAAAACCCCAGGCTTAAGCCCGGAGATAAATGCGCAGGGTGAATGAAAAGGTATCACTGCACAAAGAGGGTGACTGCTTCGGAGGAATTTCGCTCAAGCAGCAGAGAAGCCCCTGGCTAAAACCCGGGGAGTTTCATTAGCAAATTAAACGGTAAATACTCAGTTCCATCGGCCGCTAAAGGCGTCTGCCGCAGGCGGTTTTCAAATTTTTTCGTACAGCCGACATCACCGCATAAATTTTAGCATTACGCCGGGAAATCAGGGGAGAGGTCTTTTTCGCGTTCGCGCCGGCGCAAATAGAGGCTTTTAGCGGATGATAACGCAGAATTTTCACGAACAAAGACTGGCTTTCCGGGTTTATGTGGGCATTCCGATGACTTACCGTCTGCCCGCGCAGCTTGACCCTCAAAGCAGCCTTAAGAAAGCGCTTGTCCAGAATGTCAGCACGGAAGGGATCTACTTCCGGCTGGAAGAGATCATCCCGATCAGGACGGAATTGACGATTTCTTTCGAACTTCCGAATAAACACCCGGTCAACGCGACCGTGCGTATTATGCGGATCGAGTTCCTTGACAAAGAAAACAAGTACGGCATCGGCGCGTCGTTCTGCGAAATTAAAGAAGAAGACCGTAATGAGATATACCGGCAGCTTGTCGAGAAACTGGACATCAACAACCTGTTGAAGATGACCATTGACAAAAAAGCCTCCGATCTTCATCTCCTGGCCGAGCGTCCTCCGGTAATGAGGATAAACGGCGAGATAATTTCCCTGGATGAACTGCAGCCGCTGTCGGCCGACGACATCCCGCGTTTACTGTTCAGCATTATGGGCCAGGAGCAGATCAGGAAATTCCAGGCGGACAAAGAACTGGATTTTGCCCTTCAATACGACGCGGAACACCGTTTCAGGGTCAATCTGCATCAGCAGCGCGGCCATATGGAAGCGGCGTTAAGATTGATCCACACCAGGATATTCTCTTTTGAAGAATTGAACATCCCCTCGGTGGTCAAAGACCTGGCGCGCCTCAAAGAAGGACTGGTTTTGATAGTCGGTACCACCGGGGCCGGAAAGAGCACCACAATGGCGGCGATGGTGGATCTGATCAACAAGGAACGCAAAGGGGTGGTGATCACCCTTGAGCGGCCGATAGAATACGTTTACGTCAACGATAAATGCATCATTAAGCAGCGCGAAGTGGGAATAGACACTAATTCTTTCTCGGCCGCGTTGAAGAGCACCTTGCGCCAGGACCCGAATGTGATCATCGTCGGGGAACTTGACGACGCGGAGACGATCAGGACCGCGCTGATCGCCGCCGAAGCCGGGCACCTGGTGATCGCCTCATTTCACGCGCCGAACACCATACAGGCGGTGGACCGGCTGACGAGTATGTTCCCGGTAGAGCATAGAAAACAGGTGCTTTTCCAGATGGCCAACGCGCTGAAAGGCATTATCTGCCAGGTGCTTTTGCCGTGCGGAGATAGGAACAAACGGCTGCTGGCCACAGAAGTGCTGATCGCCAATGACGCCGTGAAACACGTTATCCGTAATAATGAGCTCTTGCAGCTTGCCACTCTCATACAAACCGGCGCTTCCCAGGGGATGGTTTCGATGAAAGACGCCATCTGGAAGGCTTTCGAGATGGGGCAGATCGACGGAGAGACCGCCAACGCTTACGCGGAAGAATTCAAAGTGCCGGGAAGGTAGTGTGCTGTCGGATCGATTTTTTAAGACAGCACACGGAGCAATCGAAAATCGACAATTGAGAGTAGAACATAAACTATAGAGCAAAATTTTAGATTGCGGTCAATTTTCTATTTTCAATTTTTCAGTGTTTTAAACAGCGCACAGAGTTCTGCCATAGGCAGACGATCTGTTTTTTATTATCAGAAACTTTTGTAAAAATGTCGTAGTGTGCTGTCGGATCGATTTTTTAAGACAGCACACGGAGCAATCGAAAATCGACAATTGAGAGTAGAACATAAACTATAGAGCAAAATTTTAGATTGCGGTCAATTTTCTATTTTCAATTTTTCAGTGTTTTAAACAGCGCACAGAGTTCTGCCATAGGCAGACGATCTGTTTTTTATTATCAGAAACTTTTGTAAAAATGTCGTAGTGTGCTGTCGGATCGATTTTTTAAGACAGCACACGGAGCAATCGAAAATCGACAATTGAGAGTAGAACATAAACTATAGAGCAAAATTTTAGATTGCGGTCAATTTTCTATTTTCAATTTTTCAGTGTTTTAAACAGCGCACAGAGTTCTGCCATAGGCAGACGATCTGTTTTTTATTATCAGAAACTTTTGTAAAAATGTCGTAGTGTGCTGTCGGATCGATTTTTTAAGACAGCACGCGGAGTCCGCCGCAGGCGTACGCTTGCCCTGCATTCGAACGAACATATTCAATTTAGTTCAGGTGTGTGTCCTGAGCGTAGTCGAAGGACGGAGTGAGTAGTGCAGGGGGGCTAGTTTTCTATTTTCAATAACAGGTATTAAATAACTTTTGTAACAATAATAGGACAACATTATGCAGAATTCCGCAGACAATAAACTGATGGAAAAGGTAGTGGCGCTCTGTAAACGCAGGGGGTTCATATTCCCCGGCAGCGATATTTACGGCGGACTGGCCAATTCCTGGGACTACGGCCCTTACGGAGTAGAACTTAAGAACAATATTAAAAAAGCCTGGTGGAGAACGAACGTCTACCTGCGCAACGATATCTACGGAATGGACGCGGCGATCATTATGCATCCCAAGACGTGGGAGGCTTCGGGACACGTCAAGAATTTCGCGGACCCGCTGGTTGATTGTAAGAAATGCAATGCCCGATTGCGCGAAGATCACTTAATTAAGCAATACGTATGCAAGTGCGGGATAATAAATCTTCTTCCGAATTCCGATATAATCGAGCAACTGCGTCAACAATGGGGTAATGCCGTTACACAGGAACAGCTTCGGGATATCGATAGGATTTTAAAGAATTGTCCGAAATGCGGGCAAGCCGTTGAAATAAGGCCGGTTTGTCCTGTATGCAAATCAATTAATTCTTTTACTGTTTCGAGGCAGTTCAACCTGATGTTCAAGACTTGTATCGGACCGGTAGAAGATAACGCCAACATAGCTTACCTCCGTCCGGAGACCGCGCAGGGGATGTTCGTTAATTTCGCCAATATCCTCGATTCCCGCCATCCCAAGCTTCCGTTCGGACTGGCCCAGATAGGTAAATCTTTCCGTAACGAGATCACCCCGGGTAATTTTACTTTTCGCACCCGCGAATTCGAGCAGATGGAGATCGAATATTTCTGCAAACCGGAGGATTCGGACAGGGTTTACGAAGAATGGGTGGAAGCGCGGAAGAAATGGTATCTTGATCTGGGAATTAAACAGGAGAATATCCGTTTCCGGCAGCATGCAAAAGACGAACTGGCTCATTACGCCAAAGGCTGTACCGACGTCGAATATCTGTTCCCCTGGGGCTGGTCGGAGCTGGAAGGTATCGCCAACCGCACCGATTTCGACCTAAAACAGCACTCCGAATACAGCGGCAAAGACTTGAGTTATTTCGACGCGGCCGAAAAGAAACGCTTCTTCCCGTATATAATCGAGCCTTCCGGAGGCGTGGACCGCTGCCTGCTGGCTTTTCTCGTGGACGCTTATTACGAGGAACAGGTAAAGGACGAGACACGCATCGTCCTGAAATTCAGTCCGCAATTGGCCCCGGTAAAGGCCGCGGTGCTGCCGCTGCTGAAGAACCGCGACGAGATAGTCGGAACCGCTAAAAAACTGGCGCAGGACCTGAAACAGGAAATGAACACCGTTTACGACGACACCGCCAATATCGGCAAGCTTTACCGCCGCCAGGACGAGGTCGGCACGTTATTCTGCGTTACCGTGGATATGCAGACCCTGGAAGATAAGCAGGCGACGGTGCGCAACCGGGACACGATGCTTCAGGAAAGGATCCCGCTGGAAAAGATTAAAGAATATATTACGGATAAGCTTCACGTTAACGCATAACCTTGCGCGCGCGGCGCGGCAAGGCAATTTTTAATGAAGAAGGAGAGGGAAAGAAGAAATGGCAAAAAAGTACGTGTATTCATTCGGTGGAGGTAAAGCTGACGGTAACGAAAGTATGAAAAATCTCCTGGGCGGCAAAGGCGCCAACCTCGCGGAGATGGCCGGACATAAAGATATGCGTTTGCCTGTCCCCCCGGGGTTCACCTTGACCACCGAGGTTTGTACTTATTATTACGAAAATAAGCGCTCTTATCCCAAGACCCTCAAAGAAGAGGTGCGCAAGGCATTGGATAAGGTGGAGATTCTGATGGAGCGCAAGTTCGGCGACCCGGCGAACCCGCTTTTGGTTTCGGTGCGTTCCGGAGCGCGTAAGTCTATGCCCGGGATGATGGAAACGGTATTGAACGTCGGCTTGACCGAAAAAACCATTCCCGGACTGATCAAGCAGAGCGGCGGCAACGCGCGTTTCGTTTACGACGCTTACCGCAGGCTGATAATGATGTATTCCGATGTGGTTATGGAGAAGGCCGCCGGCATAGAGCCGAAGGATTCTGAATCCGGCATCCGCAAACAGCTTGAGCACGTGATGGACGGGTTGAAGAAGCAAAAAGGCTACAAGAGCGATACGGATATGAACGAAGAGGATCTGAAGACTCTTTGCGCCCAGTTCAAAGTGAAGATCAAGGAAGTGCTGGGAAAAGAATTCCCCGACGAGCATATGCAGCAGCTTTGGGGCGGCATCGGCGCGGTATTCGCTTCCTGGAACGGAAAGCGCGCCATCAGCTACCGCAGGATCGAGGGTATCCCGGATGCCTGGGGAACGGCAGTGACCGTGCAAACCATGGTCTTCGGCAATATGGGAAATGACTGCGCCACCGGCGTGGCATTTTCGCGCAATCCCGGCAACGGGGAAAACGCCTTCTACGGCGAGTACCTGATCAACGCACAGGGAGAGGACGTGGTCGCCGGCATACGCACGCCGGGCCCGATCAACCAATACTCCAAATCCGAAAATAATAAAGATCATACCACCCTGGAAAATGCAATGCCCGCGATCTATAAGCAATTGTATGAATTCCGCTCGCGGCTCGAGAAGCATTACCGGGATATGCAGGATATCGAATTCACCATCGAAAAAGGCAGGTTATTTATGCTGCAGTGCCGCGTCGGAAAACGCAACGGGCCTGCCGCAGTGCGCATAGCGATGGATATGGTCAAAGAGAAATTCATCAAAAAGGAAGAAGCGGTGATGCGCGTAACTCCGGCACAGCTGGATGAATTACTGCATCCGATCATAGATCCCAAGGCCGAACTGTCCAGCAGGCCGCTGGCAAAAGGCCTTCCGGCCGGCCCGGGCGGAGCCAGCGGACAGATAGTGTTTTCCGCGCTTGACGCCGTGGAGTGGAAAAAACAGGGTAAAAAACTCATCCTGGTCCGCGAAGAGACCAATCCCGAGGACGTCGAAGGTATGCGCGCCGCGGAAGCGATCCTCACCGCCAGGGGCGGGATGACCTCGCACGCCGCTCTGGTCGCGCGCGGCTGGGGAAAATGCTGTATCGTCGGATGCGGTACTTTACATGTCGACTATGCCAAAAAGGAACTGCTTGTCGACGGAAAAACCTTCAAGGAAGGCGATTGGCTGACGCTTAACGGAACCAAAGGCACGGTTTACGCCGGGCAGCTGCCGATGATGGACGCCGGAGAGGAAAACCGCGTCTTGAACGATTTTCTCAAGATATGCGGTTCCGTCAAAAAATTAGGCATCCGCACCAACGCCGACACCCCGGAAGACGCCCGCAAAGCCCTGCAATTCGGCGCCGAAGGTATCGGGTTGTTCAGGACCGAACATATGTTTTACGGAAAAGGTTCTGACCAGGCGCTTTTCCTGCTGCGCAAGATGATCGTTTCCAAGACCAGGGAAGAACGGGAAAAAGCCCTCAATGAGCTCTTTCCGTTCGTCAAAAAAGACATCAAAGGAACGCTGGAAGCTATGGACGGCTTTCCGGTGGTCATCCGTCTTCTGGACCCGCCTTTGCACGAATTCGTGCCGAGAGACGCGGAGAAACTCCAGATGCTGGCCAAAGAACTGAATATCAGTATGGAAGAACTCGCCAAGAGGGCCGAAGGACTGCACGAATCCAACCCGATGATGGGACACCGGGGCGTGCGTCTTGGGATCACTTACCCGGAAGTCAGCGCTATGCAGATCCGCGCGATCCTGGAAGCCGGGGCGGAGTTGATCAAAGAAGGAAAGAATCCCTACGCGGAGATAATGATCCCCGTCGTCTGCGACGTCAAAGAACTTAACGACCAGCTGGCGATCGCCAAGGGGATTTACGCCGAGGTGCTCAAGAAATACAATATCAAAAAGATCAAGCATATGTTCGGCACGATGATCGAGATCCCCCGCGCGGCGGTATTGGCGGACAAACTCGCCGAAGTCGCGCAGTTCTTTTCCTTCGGGACGAATGACCTCACGCAGATGGGCTTCGGTTTTTCCCGCGACGATATCGGAGGGTTCCTGCCGGATTACATAAAGAAAGGAATCCTGCCGGAAGATCCCTTCCAGAGCATCGACCAGGAAGGTATCGGCGAGTTGATAAAAATGGGGATACAGCGCGGCAGAAAAACCAACAAAAACCTGGAGATCGGTATCTGCGGCGAACACGGAGGAGAAGCCCGTTCGGTGGAATTCTGCCACCGCATCGGAATGAATTACGTCAGTTGTTCTCCGTTCCGCGTGCCTATCGCCAAACTGGCGGCGGCGCAGGCGGCGTTGAAAGATACAAAAAAGAAATAATGCCGGATCAATGGCGGGCTCGTCTGCCGCGGAAGCGGCAGACGGTCCCGTCCTGTTTGTCCCCCGGCGGTATAACCGCGGAGGGAAAACCGGCAATCCGGATACATACGCGTAATCCGGATCCCAAGGAGCCTGGAGGAATATGGAAGCATTAAAAACATATTTAAAAGAGATCCGTTGTATACCATTGTTAACTCCTGAAGAGGAATTGGATTACGCGAAAAAAGTCAAAAAAGGCGACGAGCAGGCCAGGAAGATGATGATCCGTTCCAACCTGCGGCTGGTGATCAATATCGCCAAGAAATATATGTACCTGGGAATCCCTCTTCTGGATCTTATCGAAGAGGGGAACCTCGGGCTTATGCGCGCCGTGGATAAGTTCGACCCTAAAAGAGGGTTCCGTTTCTCCACTTACGCGGCATGGTGGATCAAACAGGGGATTACCAGGTCGATTTCCGAACACTCCAAGACCATCCGCGTGCCGGTTTATATGAATGACTTGATCGGCAAGTGGAAGAAAACCAAGGAGCGCCTTTCCCAGAAGCTGAAGCGCATACCCAGCAACGAGGAGATAGCAAAAAGACTGGGATTGAATAAAGCTAAAATGGACCATATCCTTTTCTGGCTTTCCACCAGCACTTCTTCTCTTGACGCCCCGGTGGGCGACGAAGGAGACAGCCAGGTGCTGGACCTGGTGGAAAACCAGACCGCGGTTTCTCCGGACAGCCAGATAGAACATTTTATGGATAAGGAACGCGTCAGCAACCTGATGGAGATAATGTCCGAGCGCGAACATCAAATACTGGATATGCGTTTCGGGCTGGCCGACGGTAAGAGCTATACTCTGGCGGAAGTCGCCCTGGCTTTGGGCGTATCGCGGGAACGCATCCGCCAGATCGAAGAAGCTGCCCTGGATAAACTAAGGAAATTCGTGCAAAAACAGGATGGATGACAATGACGAAGAAAAGTTCCGATTCTCTGCGCGAGCATATCCGCAGTATCCCTGATTTTCCCAAAAAAGGCATATTATTCCACGATATTACCACGCTTATAAACGATCCCGGGGCTTTCCGCAAGACCATCTCGGGCTTGACGAAGCCTTACAAGGGAGTTAAGATAGACAAAGTCGTCGCCGTGGAATCCCGCGGCTTTATATTCGGCGCGGTGCTGGCTTATAATCTCGGCGCAGGGCTGGTGCCGATAAGAAAAAAAGGCAAACTTCCTTATAAAACGGTTTCCGCAGGGTATTCCCTGGAATACGGGGTCAGCGAACTGGAAATGCACGCAGACGCCGTGTCCGCGGGAGAGAACGTCCTGATCGTCGACGATCTGCTGGCGACCGGCGGGACGGTAGGCGCGGTCATCGATCTGCTGGAAAAATTCAAAGTAAAGATAAAAGGCATCGCTTTTGTCGTGGAACTTCCCGACCTGAAAGGCAGAAGCAAATTAAAGAAATATCCGGTTACGTCGCTGGTTAAGATCGCCGGAGACTAAAAAACGGGTTCTGGGTGTTAGGTTCTAGGTTCTGGCTCATATAAAATAGATTATATTACACAAAAAGTTTGCTTTTGTTCTTTTTAGAACCCAAAACCCAGAACCTAAAACCCGAATTTATTGCCCCTGTAGCTCATAAGGATAGAGCGGCAGTTTCCTAAACTGTGTGCGGCAGGTTCGATTCCTGCCAGGGGCACTTTTTAAATAAAAACGGGTTCTGGGTGCTGGGTTTTAGGTTCTAAAAACTCCGGGATACGAGAAATGAAGCAAGAAGCATGAAAGATATTAGTACAAAAAAAGCTTCAATATTTTTTACGCTATTAACTATGGTCGATGGACTATCGACTATGGACTTCTTTTCGTAAATGTATAATCTGCATTGTCATTCGATATTGAGCGACGGAGTGCTATTGCCGTCGGAGATCGCCGTGCGTTATGCTGCCGCCGGATATAGGGCGATCGCCATAACCGATCATGCGGACTACAGCAATATCAAACAGACTGTTTCCGGAGTGCTGGCATTTACGCGCAAATGGCCTAAGAAATCATCGATCACGGTGCTTTCCGGGGTAGAGCTTACTCATTTACCGCCAGAGCAATTTAAACCTTTGGCCGCCTACGCGCGCAAGCAGGGTATTCAGGTCATCGTTGCGCACGGAGAAACCCCGGCTGAACCTATAACAAAAGGCACTAACCGCGCGGCGCTCTCTGCGCAGATAGATATACTGGCGCACCCCGGTTTGATCACCGAAGAGGACGCGCGGTTGGCCGCTCAAAAGGGGATTTTCCTGGAAGTGACTACGCGGCGCGGACACAAGGAAACCAATCAGCACGTGATAAAACAGGCGCTGCGCTGCGGCGCAAAACTGATGCTGAATACCGACAGCCATCTCCCGGAGGATATCATCAGCCCGAAAAAGGTCATCGCCAATGCCGTCGCGGCCGGGTTGAACCGGACGCAGATTGCTCGAATACAATTGCAGACCGGTGCATTCATCGACAAATTATTGCGGTCTAAAAACAGGAGGAGAGATGCGTAATAAGACCACGGGTATCTTTTTTGTAAGCCTGTCGTTATTTGCGGCTTTCGCGGCAGGCTGCGCCACGGACAACTATAGCAGCACAAAAGGCTCGGATACGCAGTTGATCGAACCCCAGAATATCTTTAAATTCAGCGATTTGCCTATCCCGGCCGGTTTTAAACCGATGGCCAAGGATTCATATTCTTTTGAAAGCGCCGGGGTGCGGGTCGCGGTGCTGAAGTACCGCGGTAAAGGCAACCGGGACCTGATCAACGGGTTCTTCAAAGAACAGATGGCAATATATAAATGGAATCTGTTGAATATGGTGGAGTACGGCGATACGATAATGAATTTCGAGAAAGAGAACGAAACCTGCATCATAACTCTTTCTCCCAGAGGCGGAACGATCATTGCTTCGATCTCCCTGGGGCCGAAGTCGCCCAAAGCGGCCGCTAAAAAGACCATCGCCGACACCTATAAACGGACAGAAAGCGATAATGAACTTTTGAAATAACAAATCCGATACTCTATACACACAACTCAATGCGCGATACGCAGAAAAAAGCTTGACAGTACCCGTGATATATGTTAAAAAAATAAAGAATCGGACTATACCACTGGAGTTGATTTCACTCTGTGGGCGGAGAGGGGGTGAAGATACGCTATAAGCCTGAAATCAAGCCAATCCGGTGATATAAGCATAGATGGTAATTCTCTAGGATGTAACGCAAAAAAGCCTAGTTCATATTATAAAGGCATCCATAATTCATCTCGTTAAAGGAGGAAGCAGAAATGATTAAACGTTTATCAGTTTTGTTGTGCTTGGCCTTGGTAGCCGGGCTGGCCTGCAGCGCTTACGCAGAAGTCCAGAACGTCAAGGTCGGCGGAGATATCACCGTGCTGGGAGTAGGCAGGAGCAATTTTGACCTGTCTAACGGAAGCGAAGGCGATAAAGAGAACGATCAGAGAAGCCTTTTCGCAACCCAGACAAGGGTCAGGATCGACAGCGATCTGACGGATAATGTTACCGCCACCTTGCGCCTGATCAACGAAAGAAGCTGGACCACTGAAGATAACGCTTCTACCGATATTGATCTGGACCTGGCCTATGTTACCTTGAAAGAGTTCTTGTATTCGCCTCTGTCTTTAAAGATCGGGCGTCAGGAACTGCGATTCGGCAATGCCCTGATCATCGGATCCGTTAATACATACGATGCCGGAGTGTTGAACGGCGTGCCTTCAGACTTGAGCATCAGAAAATCATTCGATGCTTTAAGGGCGACCTTGAATTACGATCCGCTGGTCGTAGATACCTTCTACGCCAAGATCAACGAAGGGACATCTCAGGTAATAAACGATGACACCGACCTCTACGGCGTGAATGTCGCTTATGATTTCGGCACCAAAGGCGCCAAGGCGGAAGTTTATCTGTTCAGCAAGAATGATTCCAGCGCAGACAAGAACGACAAAATCAATACCGTCGGCACCTTGCTTTCCGCCCAGTTGGTGGAAAACCTGAACACTTCCTTGGAAGTGGCCTATCAGGACGGCTATGACAGGAGTTCCAGTGTAAAACGCAACGCCTGGGCAATGCAGGCCATGGCTGACTACACCTTTGCCGATGTTTCTATGAAACCCAACGTCGGCCTGGGTTACACCTATCTCTCCGGAGATAAGGATTCCAGCGACAGCAAGAACAAGGCCTGGAATTCAATGTATTACGATCAGGCGTTGAACAATATCACATATGCCATACTGCCTTTCAGCAATTTAAGGGTAGCTAACCTTAAGGGCGGATTGAAACCGATGGAAGACCTTTCCTTGTCGGCTGTTTACGGCTATTATATGCTGGACAAGAAAACGGATACTTTCGGCGGCTATTCAATGAACTCCAAGAAAGACCTGGGCAATGCCCTGGATATCACCGCAACTTACGATTACACCGAAGACGTGCAGTTCGGCCTTACCGCCGGAATGTTCGCTCCCGGAAAAGCGTTCGCCAGCAGCAACGACCGCACGGCAACGCAGTTGATCGGCTCGATGAAGGTTTCCTTCTAAGAGTAAACGCAGCTATGATACAACCCCTCGGAAGAAGCGATTCTTCCGGGGGGTTTTTTTAGAACCAAACCGGGGATGAATGCGCAAAGCGAAGTCCGCCAACGCATAAGTGGCGGGCGGAGCCCGACAATACTTTAGTGGCGGGCGAAGCCTCGCCAAATCATTAGTGGCGGATAATAATTCAGGAAAGCAACCCCGGACGCCTGTCCTGAGCAAAGTCGAAGGATTAGTCCGGAAGTATTCATTGTCTTTTCACTCTATACCCGGAACATTGTACTCATAACCCGACCCTTTCTTTAGTTATGTTAAATCTGGCCTTCATCTACCATATGCACCAGCCGTATTACGTTAATCTGCTGACCAGAGAGACGGAACTCCCCTGGGTGAGGCTGCACGGCATAAAAGATTATCTGGATATGGTGCAGATCCTCGCCGGATATCCGCGCGTGCGCCAAACATTCAATTTCGTGCCTTCCTTGCTGGAGCAGGTGGAATCGTTCGTTAATTCCTCCGTGAAGGATAAATTCATAGAAATGACGCTGCGGCCGGCGGATAATCTCACCGACGGAGAAAAGAACTTCCTGCTGGAAAACTTTTTTATGATCAACGCGGAGAATTGTATCGCCAATCATCCGCGTTATTACGAGCTTTTCTTGAAAAAACAGGCCGGTAAACATTTCAATACCGCGGATTACCGTGACCTGCAGGTCTGGTTTAACCTCGCCTGGTTCGATCCCACTTTCCTCGCCGAACGTCCTGAATTAAAAACGCTGATAAAAAAAGGCCGCCACTTCGATGAATCCGACAAACGGATAATGCTCGATCAACAGATACGCATCCTGTCGGAAATTATCCCGGCATACCGTAAATTCTCCGCGAGCGGACAGGTAGAAGTGATCTTAAGCCCCTATTATCATCCGATCCTGCCGCTGCTTTATAACACAAATATCGCAAAAGAAGCGAACCTGAAAGTGAGCCTGCCGGCACGGAATTTCTCTTATCCCCAGGACGCCCAAAGACAGATCAAAGAAGCCGTGGATTTCTACAAAGAACGTTTCGGCAGGCCTCCGGCGGGTATGTGGCCTTCGGAAGAAGCGGTTTGCGAACATATCCTGCCGCTGCTGATCAATAACGGCATCAAGTGGATCGTTACCGACGAAGCGATGCTTTTCCGCTCGCTGGGCAGCAAAAAGAGGGACACCGCGCTTCTTTACCAGATGCATACGGCCGAAAGGCCGGACGGGCAGCTGCATATGGTCTTTCGCGACAGAAACCTCTCCGATCTGATCGGATTTACCTACCATAAATGGGACCCGAAAGACGCAGTATCCGATTTTATGCGTCATCTTGAAAACACGGCGGAAGCTTTTAAAGGCAGAGATATCCTGGTAACTATCGCTATGGACGGAGAGAACGCCTGGGAATATTACAAGAAAGACGGGCATCCTTTCCTGAATATGCTGTATGAAAGGTTGTCCGAGAGTAAAGTGATACGAATGGTGACCGTCGAGGAATACTTGCAGCAGCACAAACCGAAAAGCAGGATAAAACGGCTGGCCGCCGGTTCGTGGATCTACGGGGAGTTCGGCAAATGGATCGGGAATCCTTATAAAAATAAAGCCTGGGAATACCTTATAGACGCCAGAAAAGAATTCGACGCGTTCCTTGCCGCCGGTACCGCTTCGGAAAACGACAGGGAAGCGGCCTGGAAGCAGATGCTCATCTGCGAAGGCAGCGACTGGTTCTGGTGGTACGGGGATTACCAGTACGATTTCGACCGGCTCTACCGTGTGCATTTGTCCAACTTTTACACTATTATCGGCAAGCAGCCGCCTGAATACCTGAAACATTCTTTGTACTCCGGCCCCGGGTAAAGATTGACACCCGCTGGATTTTGTGTTATATAAAATATGCATATTATGGAAAAACAAGATATCTACGAACATCTGGCCGAGATATACCTCGACGCCTCACTTACAAAAAAGAAGAAACCGCGCGGTTGGACCATTAAAGGCATTGCCGGATGGGCGGCAGCCGGAACCGTCGTCATCATCGGGTTTGTCTTTTTTACCTTTTCGGTCCCGCACAAAAAACCGCCGGTTTCAGAAAATGCGCTGTTGCTTTCCAGCAATAATCCTGTTAAAATAATTTATAATTTTACTCCGGGCAGCAAGGAATTAACATCTTTGTTCCTTAATAGTCTGAACTTACAGGCGTTCAAGTCCCTGGCTTTCGCGGCCAGGTCGGACGCGCCGCCCGGCTCTATGCCGGCGATAGCCGTGGAAATAGAGAACAAGACCGGGGAAAAGACCCTGGTTTACGTCCGGGACGCCGGCCGGAAATGGCAGCAATACACGATCCCTTTCTCCGATTTCAAACCTGCCATAAGCGACTGGACACAGGTTAAATCGTTGTCTTTTATCGTGGAAGAATGGAACAGCCCCAGGAAAAAAGGGGTTGTTTATATCGACAATATAAGGTTCCTTCGCTGACAAATTGCCAAAAGGGGAGGGCGTAAAAATGAGGATCATTTCGGTTACCAACCAGAAGGGCGGTTGCGGCAAAACAACCACGGCAGTCAATCTTTCCGCGTGCCTGGCGGCCAACGAAAAGAAAGTGCTGCTTATAGATCTGGATCCTCAGGCCCACGCTACCCTTGGCTTGAATATCCGCAGCGAGGCCAGTATTTACAATGTCCTTTCAAAGATCGCCAGCAAAAAATCCTCCCTTGAAGGAATAATCAAAAAAGTCACTCCCGGTTTCGACATCGCGCCTTCGGCGATAGTGCTTAGCACTCTGGAACAGGAACTGGCCGGGGAAATCGGCCGGGAATCGCGCCTTTGGGAAGTATTGCAGGAATGCAAAGCCCTCGGCAGATACGATTATGTGATCATCGACCTGCCGCCTAACCTGGGGATACTCACCGTCAACGCCATCCGCGCCTCATCGGAGATCATCATTCCGGTGGAAGCGAGCCGTTTCTCCCTGGAAGGGGTCAACCAGCTGCTCAAGATCATCGAATTGATCAAGGACCGGCTGAACCATAACGTTGCCTACAAGATTCTCGTGACTAATTTCGATTCAAGGCTGCGCCATTCATTCTCTATGCTGGACCAGATAAAATCTTCCTTTACCGGACGCGTTTTCGGCACCATCATCCACGTCAACGTCAAACTCAAGGAGGCGCAGAGTTACGGCACCCATATTTTGAGTTACGACAAATACAGCCGGGGCGCCAAGGATTATTTCACGCTTTCCCGCGAAATGATCTCCGGGGACGCGCACGCGGCAGCCGCGAGCCAGGAGAAAATGGTTTCCCTCGATAAAAGGATGAAAGAGACCATAAAAGAGAATATGCCGCGCCTTAAGGAAGTTGTTTTCGCGGGAGCGTTCCCGCAGGCTAAAGAAGTACACCTGGCCGGCGATTTCAACAGATGGCAGGTCTCGGAAAACAGCAGAATGACCAATAGCGACGGGAAGTGGATCAAGAAAATGACGCTGGAGCCCGGTTCTTATCACTATCGTTTTGTGGTGGACGGTTCCTGGATAGACGATCCGGAAAATCCGGAGAAAGAAACCAATCCTTTCGGACAGACAAATTCCCTGATACATATTCAATAAGAAAGCGGATAACGAATGACTACGCAGGCGGACACGGAAAAAGAAATAATGGAAGGCAAGATTTATGCCGTAATGTCGTATTGGTTCTTCCTCTGCATAATTCCTTTTGTGTTAAAGAAAGAGAACAAATTCGCGGTTTTTCACGGCCGCCAGGGGCTGGTGCTGTTTATCTTCCTTTCGATCGGCTTCCTTTTCAGCATCCTGCCCTTGATCGGAGGGCTTTTTTATAAACTCACCCTGTTCATTTATATGCTTTGTCTTCTTTTCGGAACATTACAGTCTCTACGGGGAAAATACAGCAAGATCCCCATAATCTATCAGGTATCGCAGAAGATCAATATTTGAGAACCGGCCGCGGGGGAGAGGGGTCTAACCCGCGTTCAGGCGTTGGCTGTTTGGATGAAAAAAAGGAGGCTGAATTATGCGACTTTCCGAAATCGAGAATAAAGCCAGACAATTAGGCGTCAAAGATACCTGGAGATATTCCAAGAAAGAATTAATTCACCGCATCCAGAAACAAGAAGGTAATTTTGACTGCTTTGACACTACAGCTAAACAGAATTGTAATCAAAACTCATGCTGTTGGCGCCCTGAATGTGTGCGTTAAAAGAGCATAACATTCTATACCGCAATAGGTAACATACTCCACAGTAAAAAGAAGTAAATTCCAGATTTTTACTCTTGAAATTTATCCTATTACTGTATACACTTTAAATAAGTTTTGTTACTTACTTATTAAACTATTTTTCAAAGTTGCAAAGACTATCTATACAATGCCTATTTTCTATAGGCAAGCCACGGTTCCAGAAGATTTCAAACAGTTTTCTTACTTTTCCGTAGTTCATCTTTAACGGTAAAGTAAGGCATAACAAAACGGAGGGAAGTATGCGTATCCCGCGTAAATTATTGCTTTTAACGCTGATCTTTAATGGACTACTACTTACCACCACATTGATGATCACGGCTAATGCCCAAACGCATGTTAATCCCGCGCGGGCCCTAATGACCGCTGCTGGAAACTGCGATTTTAAAACAGCAAGAGATATTATGTCGGCGCATGGTTTTGCACCAATGGCAAACCCCGCGAGAACTTTAATGACCGCCGCTGGAAACTGCGACTTTAAAAAGGTAAATGAAATCATGTCCCAAATGTTTGGCTATCCAGGGCAAACAAACCAAACAAGGACATTAATGAACAACTTCGCTAACGAAGATTCTTCCGCAAGGACAAGCATTAATTCCGGCTCTACGGACGTAGCGGCTTTAGCAAGCAGATTCGTTAATGGAGATTTTTCCGCAGCGACAAGCATTAATTCCGGCTCCACGGACGTAGCGGCTTTAGCAAGCAGATTCTTTAATGGATATTCTTCCGCAGCGACAAGCATTAATTCCGGCTCCACGGACATAGCGGCTTTAACAAGCAGATTCTTTAATGGATATTCCTCCACGGATAGAAGTATCAATTCCGGCTCTACAGATGTAGGGACTTTAGCAAACAGGTTCTTTAATCGGGATTACGCAACGGTAGGAAGTAATTCCGATTCTGCGGATATAGGGAATTTAGCAAGCAGATTCCTTACTAAAACACTCTAATAAGAAGGAAAGTAGATTCTGGATTATAAAACGTAAAAGGCATTACCTAACCGGACACCGTTGACGCCAGGCTGTCCGGTTTATCCTACTCCTCCAGCTTCCTATAATATATCTTAAAAAAGTATAACTCTTTGTAATACAAGAGTTTGCAAATCACCGGACGTTTTGTAGCAAATGCTACATGGCGTCCGGTTTTTTGTTGCCTATCTGTCCACAAAAGAGCTGTCACGGCGTGAACATGAACCGTGTAACAAGGAGTAATACAATGGCTCGGGCAGCTAAAGCAATAAAGACCGCAAATTTTTTATTAAATACCACACTCCACTTGCCAGAAAGACTCTCCGGGAATTGCGGCCCGGTGAAGGCTGCCCAGCCCTGGTAAGTGGAGTTTTTATTTTTGGAGGGCGCAAATGCACGACAGGATGAGCGACGAAGAGCTCGCTGAGTATTTCCGGAGGCTTTACGGGAAGAAATGCGAGAGGAAGGAAATACGGGAGGCCAGAGGGCGTATGAGATTGGCGGCGTTCGTTGCCGTTATCGGCCTCATAGTTTTGGTCGCGGTTGTTATATGCGGAGTATTGTTTATCACGAGAACGCCTGCTCATGCAGCCGAAATAGTGCCTTCCTGGTCTCCGGAGCGGACGAAAGCCGGCGACTGGCTGGCGATATATTATATCTTCGGTCTACTTCTTTTTGGTGGAGTAGTTGGGATATTCAGGTTTTTATTCAAAGTAGATTAACGGAGGAGATGAGATCATGGGAGGAGCAATGAAGAACGGCAAAAGAACGGAGCAGCAGAAAAACAGGGCTGCTGGAGAAGGTAAAAGATATGTTTAAAAGGAGGTAGTCGGTGCCGAACAGAGACGTTATCGATATGGAGATCGTGAAAGAGATCGAGAGTTCCGGCAACCCAAAGGCTTTTAATAAGGCGAGCGGCTGCCGCGGGCTGTATCAGATATCCGAGATTTGTTTTAAGGAATTCGGGCAGTTCCACCCTGCGCATAACTGGACCTTGGATGATCTCTTCAACCCGGCGGTGAATACCTTTATTGCCCGCTGGTATATGCTCTGGCGGCTTCCGGCCATGTTTAAAAGCTGGAAGATATATCCGACAACAGCGGTCATTCTTGCGGCATATAATTGGGGCCCGGGTAATGCGCGCGGTTGGTGCAAGAAAGGGGGATCTATCGGTGACCTGCCGCAGGAGACAAGGGCCTATATAAATAAGTATTTGCGGCTCGAGGAGGAGAAGAACGCATGATCGCAGAGGCAACAAGGGAACTTGTTAAGGACAGATTAATACTCTTTGGGGCTCCGCGGTCCCGGGAGTGGATCCAAAACAAACTCCCCTGGAAGATAAAAACAGTTCCGCTAAGAAAGGAGCATCAATATGCAGCTGGGCAGCCAATACCGCCGCTTGCCGCAAGGGGCGAGAGTAGCAGAGAAAGAAGGGGTAAAATATCCGTCTGTAACTACCATACTATCGGCGGTGTATCCGATAATATTCCCGGAGTATAAGCTTAGGCAGTATGCGGCACGGGGATGGATCGTGCATGCGCAGATAAGGCATTTCCTGCAGACAGGCAGGTGGGAGCGGGACCTGATGAAGATTCCGCGCACTGAAGATGAAATGCTGCGTATGTGCAGGGATATCAACATTATCACTTCCGGCAGCCTGGGGTTAAGTTGGGAGGATTGTAATTTTCTGGGGTTTTGGGAAAAGCACGGTAAGCTTTTCAAGCCGTGGAAAGAGAAGATCGGAGAAGAGATTTGTTTTAACGACCAGTATAGATATTCCGGTACGCCTGACTGGCCGTGTTTATATAGAGATGAACCGGCGATGGTGGATTTTAAAACATCGATGCACTATCCCGCGATAAGGGTGGATAAGTTTTTCAAGCAGACCGCGGCATACGCCAAATGCGAAGCTGGAGGAGAAATAAAGCAACTGGTGATCGCACCGATCAACCCGGGCAATAAGTGCGGCTTTGGGAGGCCGATGGTTGACAGATCTGTGGATGACTATTTTGGTTGGTTTGTGCGGGACAGAAGGATCTTTAACAAAGTGTACGGGCTATAACAAAGGGGGAGAAATGAACGGACAGGTATTGAAAGTGTTAAACGAAAGGTTTGATCTTAAGGGAGCCGCAAAGGATATATCTACGATCCTGTCGGCACAGAAGGTACGGATAGTCAAGGTTAAGGAGTTTCCGGAGGAGCGGTTTATCGATATGAAGAACGGCACGGTATTGGATACCTGGTACAACGAATATATCGTTACCCTTCCTCATACCGATCTGCCAAAACATTTCCGCGAGGATATGCCCTGGGAGGAAGCGGGGGTGGCGTGTGCCGAGTTGAAATTCGCAGGTCACACAGGATGGTTCCGGCCGAGTCCGGTATCCGCATATTCTCTTGTGAAAAACAATCCCACAGGATCGCAGATAGACACCAGTATCTTTAAAGACACAAAGGAAGCCGGCTACTGGACAAATGAAAAGGTTGCCTGGAATGAGCGCGGCGTGCGCGTGGTCGATTATGGCCACGGCTACGTGGGCTACTACGATAAGGGCAGCAGATGTTATGTGCGGCCTGTCCGTCCCGCCAGTGTTTAGAATATTTGACAATTAGCTTTTAAGGAGAAAAGCATGGAAATTATTGTACACAAGAAGATAAACCCGACAACTCAGATCTCGATCAAATTTGACGGGGAGAGGGACATAAAAGAGGCGCTGCTGAAAGCCACGCCATTTATGGGGTTGAAGGGGGAGTGCGGTCTGTGTCACAGCGATCAGGTGGACCTGCAGGCCCGGCAGACCAAAAACGGGCAGTACATTTATATTGAGATGGTGTGCCGCAAGTGCGGGGCGCAACAGCAGTTTGGTGAATACAAGACGCCAAAAGGGGCGCTTTTTCTTAAGAGGTGGTCCAAGCGGCAAATGGAGGGCGCCGGCGAATGAGAGAAAAGGCGTTCCCGTTAATCATTATAGCTTTGAGCGTATGCGCTGGGATTATCTATCTATTGGCTGGCAACGTGCGTAAGGGCTTGTTTTGGTTATTTGCCGCAGGGGTTAATATCTGCGCGACATTCTGATCCCGGAAGGTGGTCCGGAGGAGGGGAGGGGCGGTCGGGGGATGGCAGCCCCTATAAAAACAAGGCGCCATGGAGGGGCGCGAACATGGATAAACTGATCGGATATTACGATCCAAAGAGGTTTGAGAAATTACCAGACGGCTGGATCAGGGACTGGCGGGAACAGCGCGAGTGGGGACCGAGTTGCGAGGCCATCCTTGGTTCGGAGGAACGGAGGAAGTTTTGCGAGGATCACGGCGGGCGAGAGCCGGATGGGGAGGAATTGGCCTCTACTGTTAACTATAGGGGCAATGATTGCTTCTTCCCGATATTCGCGGACACAAAGACAGACGATTGGTATGCGACCGCTGAAAAGGTTGCCTGGGTTGAGCGCGGCGTGCGCGTGGTCTATTATGACGGCGGCTACGTGGGCTACGGCGATGAGGACTACAGATATTATGTGCGGCCTGTCCGTCCCATGCCAGTTTGATCTTTTGACTTTTTGCGAGGTATAAATGGAAAGCGCATACGAGAATCTTCCGATCTATAAGGCTGCTTTTGACCTTGCCGAGTATACAGACCTGATCGTTACTCACTTCGCCAAGCGGCATAAGTATACTATTGGCGCAAAGCTGCTTAATTTCTCTATCGAAGTGTTACTTCTTATTACTGAAGCTATCAACAAGAAAGACGAGAGGGGGCGTTGCCTTGCGCAGGCGCGCGATAAATTAGAGTCGATGAAGGTTCTCTTGCGGTTTTCCAAGCAAAGAAGGGCGTTCAACAGTTTTAAAAGTTTTGAGGTGGGAGTACGAAAAGTTGTTGGGGTATTGAAACAGTGCGAAGGATGGCTTAGGTGCCAGAATTCCCCAGGGGGTAGATCTTGAGGGAAGTGCGCGGTTTCTGTAACTCACTGGGCGCTTACGCCGCCTAAACGGCATAAGAACACAGGGGATGGTACCTTGTCGGATCCGTCCCCGAAGAGCCCCTTGCAGGGGCGTCAAGTGTGTAAGCAAAAGGTTGCCTGGAATGAGCGCAGCAACGTGCGCATAATCAATTATGACAACGGCAACGTGAACTACAACGATAAGGACAACAGATATTATGTGCGGCCTGTCCGTCCCAGCCAGCGGCTTACAGAACAACAGGTTCTCTTACAAGAATATATACACTGCCTATCTCGATTGCCGGAAGAAGAAGCGTAATACCTTTAACGCGCTGAAGTACGAGATAAAGGCGGAGGAGAACAATATTAAACTTGAGCAGGATCTTAAGAACCAAACTTACCATCCTTCGCGCTCGCTTCTTTTTGCAGCCAAGAAGCCCAAAGTAAGAGAGATATTCGCGGCAGACTTCCGCGACCGTGTAGTACATCACCTTTTAGTTAGAGAGCTGGAACAAGTCTACGAACCGGTATTTATCCACGATTCATACGCCTGCCGTGATAATAAGGGAACCCATTCCGCAGTAAAAAGATTGCAGAAATTCCAGCGTCAAATAACAGGAAACGGGCACATCCCCGCTTATTATCTCCAGCTGGATATCAAGGACTTCTTCACTTCGATAGACAAAGAAGTGTTGTTTTCGATCATAAGACGAAAGGTTTCTGATCCTAATCTTCTTTGGCTTGCGCGGACAGTTCTTTTCTGGGACTGCACTAAATCATATGCTTTGAGAGGTAATAAGCAGTTGCTTTTTAATATACCGCCCAATAAAAGCCTGTTTGGTAAGAATAACGAAGAAGGGCTCCCGATCGGCAATCTCACAAGCCAGTATTTCGCAAATATCTACCTGAATGAATTGGATCAATACGCCAAGCATGCCTTAAAGGCGCATTACTACCTTCGTTATGTTGATGACTTTGTGCTGCTTTCCAGAAGCCGGGATGAATTGCTTGATTGGAGATCAAAGATAGAGAGTTTTTTACATGACAACTTAAAATTACAACTACACCCTAAGCGGCGCAAACTTCTACCCATATCAAACGGCATCGACTTCTTGGGATATATCGTTAGGCCTCGTTATATTCTTGTGAGGAGGCGTGTTGTCAATAACCTAAAACAAAAAATCAGACATATCCGGGAAGGAGGTAAGTCTGCTGCAAAAATCCAGTTGTTAAATTCTTATTTGGGGCATTTCCGATATGCGAACAGCTATCGATTAAAAGAGGCTGTTCTTAAATGGTAAAAACAAAGGGGGCATAATGGCTTTAACACCGGAACAGATCCAGGGAATACGCGACTTGCGGCTTAATGGCAAAAAACAGCCAAAGGAAATAATCGCATTGTTCAAAGAGAAAGGGGTTGAGGTTAAGGGTTGGGAGGTGTCGTATCACTGCCGCCCGGTAGGTAAAGCGACAGGAAAGAAGTCTTCTGCGAGAAAACCTGTGGTGGGGGGGGCGCCAATAGTGCAGGGGGATCCGGACAAAATTAAATCCCTGGTGGATCAGCTGCGCGCTGAACTTGACGCGTATGCCGGTTACGTTATCCGTAAGATCCGGGTTGAGTTGATAAAGGCGGTGGCCGCAGCCAGGCAGAAGCGGATTGAAGCGGGGGAAGATGTGGAAGCGCTGGAAGAAGAGGAACTGATAAAAGGACAAGGATGAAAGACGCAAGAAGAAAAGGGTATTGATTTGGGAGGAGTTCTGCGGAGTGGTGGGGTAGAAAATAATTTCTCTCTACAATACCACGGATTGCCAGGTTTTAACCGTGGGAAATTAAAAATTATTGGTGAGTGCGTGGTCTAACACGGCAAAAGGCCCTACGGGGCTAAAAACAGGCAAAAACATAGAAAGGAGAAAAATGAGCATAACAAAAGAGGTTTGCATGGCAATGAAAGCCCGCAGGACCCGGTCAAAACGGGTTTGCGAAAACTGTCGCAACAGGAGGCGGTGCAAAAATAAAGAACTAAACGATCACATAGGGAGTTAATCCCGGGGGATAAATGGCCTGGATAGAATCACACACAGTGTTAATTAGGCACCATAAAGTGGTGGATCTGGCGAAGGATTTACGCCTGAAACCCGTTTACGTTGTGGGGCACCTTCACGTTCTCTGGCACGCCGCCCTGGAGCAAGCCGAAGATGGCGACTTATCGCGATGGAGTGATGAGTTTATTGCCGCTTCCGCCTGTTATCCCGGTGACGCTCCTCAGTTCGTCTCCTTGCTTCAACTACACAAATGGCTGGATGGCAAAATAATCCACGATTGGCTTGATTATGCCGGAAAGTATCTTGAGGCAAAATACCGCAGTAGTAAGCCGGAGAGGTTAATTGCTATCTGGGCTAAACACGGTATTGAGTATAACAAGGCTTTCGGCAGACAGGCTAAGCCTGGCTGGATAGCATTACGCAAGGAGATATTGGAGAGGGATAGTTATATCTGTCATTACTGCGGCAAGACTTCCGATTATATGGAAGTAGATCATCTTGTGCCGGTAAGCAATGGCGGAACAGACGACCCTTCTAATCTTGTGTCCTGCTGCCGGAGTTGCAATCGGAAAAAGAATACTAAGCCATACGAAAGCCAGACTAAAGCCAGTCTACCTAACCAACCGTACCAACCTAACCGTACCAACCTAACCATTAAGCCTTCGGCAGCCGAAAAACCGGCTGTTACTGTTAATAAGTCTGTGGACAATCCGCAGGTTAAGCAAGCGATGGATGAGGTCTATCGTGCCGGCTTTAATATTTATGCGTTGATCGGTAAAGTTAAGAAGCGGCTTAACTGGCCGCAGAAGCGCCGGTTTCCTGATGATGTGATTTTGCGCATCTGCGCGCAATATCGCGACAGCAAACCGGTGATAAGCGAGCATTGGCCTTGGTTCCTGCGGGTGTTAAAAGCGGAGAGTGAGGCTTATTACGCAGAACAGGCGCAGAAAGAGCATGCACGGTTAAAATCTGGCAGTGGGGGGTGTAGTCTCAAGGATATTTTACAGTTAGCGTCCGAGAAAAGTTAAATCCAAGGGGGGAGCATGGCAGGTGAGATAAAGCTTAAAAGCGGAGTGGTGGTAACTCTCGGCTCGTTTGGAAAAGTAACCGGTAAATGTAAATATTGCGGAGCAGATATTTTATGGTGCGTCACTAAAAAAGGCAAACGTATGCCGGTGGCAAAAGATGCAAACGGAGAATATCTGTGTCATCTTAGCGAATGCCGGGGTAAAAAATGCGGACAATAAGAGCCGCAGATTTATTTTGTGGCGCCGGCGGAACATCGGAAGGGCTTAAGGAAGCTTGTGAGGCTTTAGGATTAAAGCTTAATCTACTGGCTGTTAATCATTGGGATATTGCTATCGCCACTCATTCGGCCAACCACCCCTATGCTGATCATATTTGTGAAACTCTGGATAGTATAAACCCGCGTAAAGTAGTCCCTGGGGGACATCTTGATCTGCTTGTGGCTTCTCCGGAATGCACACATCACTCAAACGCCCGCGGCGGGAAGCCTTGCTCCGATCAATCGCGCGCCTCTGGATGGCACATTTTACGCTGGGCCGAAGCTTTAAAGATAGACAATATCCTTATCGAGAACGTCAAGGAATTCCAGTCTTGGGGGCCTCTGGGGTCAAATGGTATGCCTTTAAAGAGCCGCAAGGGAGAGACCTTCCGGGCGTTTTTGGTAGCGTTAACGTCTTTGGGTTATAAGGTGGATTATCGGGTGCTAAATGCCGCTTATTACGGGGATCCTACCACGCGAGAAAGGTTATTTATTATCGCTCGGCGTGGCCGCAGGCCTATTGTATGGCCAGAGCCGACACATACACCGGATGGTGAGGCTGGATTGTTTGGCAGGACAAAGCGCTGGCGGACGGCCAGAGAAATTATCGATTGGTCTATCCCGGGGCAGAGTATCTTCGATCGCAAGAAGCCGCTTGCTCAGAATACAATGAACAGGATATTGGCAGGATTGCAGAGATTCTCCGGAAAAGAACTGGAGCCGTTTCTGGTACAGCTTTACGGTACCGCAGAAGCCCGATCAATTAATCGTCCTGCTCCTACCGTTACAGCCAATGGGAATCATACAGCTCTATGTCAACCGTTTTTGGTTAAATATTACGGCGCAAGTAAAGTGCAGGGAGTTGATAGACCTATCCCTACACAGACTACCCGGGACCGGATGGGGTTATGTCGGCCATTCTTGGTGCATTTTAGCCACAACGCAGATGGGAAATCGATCGATAAGCCGGTTCCAACCCAGACCACAAAAGAGAAATTAGGACTGTGTGAGCCGTTTATTATTAACAAAATGTGGGGCAGGACCGGAAGATCCGTTCCACGCGGGATGGACAGGCCCATCCCTACAATTACGGGGCAAGAAAGTCTTGCGCTTATTCAACCTTTTGTCCTTGGCCAGCAAAGCTGTTCCGCACCCCGATCGGTAGATAAGCCTATTCCGACAGTCGCAGGAGCCGGAGCAATATCTTTAATCCAACCGAAGATCAACGGCCAAACGCTCGACATACACTTCCGGATGTTAAAACCGCGCGAACTGGCCCGGGCAATGTCTTTTGGTGATGAGTATGTTTTCACCGGTAACCGGGAAGCGCAGGTAAAACAGATAGGAAATGCCGTGCCGGTGATGCTGGCAAAGGCGTTGTGTAAGGAGTTGATAAGTTGAGAATCGCGAGAGTATTCCCGGTTAAAACCAGCATGTCTCCGGTGGATCCTGACGCTTATTATGGCGGTCCGGAATTATTTATGCCGAAATACGATGCAGTGCATGTATCTTGTCAGTTTACCTGGGATATGCCTAAGGCTAAGCGTTTGGTTATCGATTGGGAGCATATCGCTCCTGTGAAGCTTGGCGGTGTAGCCATAGACGGAGAAAGCGATAGGCCTTTTGTCGCGGGAATGTATTTACGAAAAGGGGTAACAATAACCTCACGCGGTTACGTCAATAACTGTTCTTTTTGTACGGTTCGTCGCGGGTTAATTGAGTTTGATGATTTTCCAGAAGGCAATGTCGTCCAGGATAACAACATCCTCGCGTGTTCTGTTCGGCACTGGCGGTTGGTGATGAGCATGCTTAAAAAACAAAAGGCGATTGAATTTAAGGGCGGGCTGGATAAAAACCGGATAACATCTAAGATCGTAGAAGATTTGCAAGGACTACGCATAAAAGAAATTTGGTTAGCCTGTGATCAGCCGCAAGGAATTAGATCCTTGAATAAAGCGATGAATCTACTTAAGAGGGCAGGTTTCACCAGGCGTCATATTCACTGTTATGTTTTAGTCGGAGATAATCCAAAAGAAAATGTTCACCGATTAAGGGAAGTTTATCGTATGGGGGCAATGCCGTTTGCTCAGCTGTATCGGGCTCCTAAAGACACGATTGAATATTCAAGATCCTGGAAGAGGCTGGCAACAAGGTGGTCGCGGCCGGCGGCAATAGAGGCGAGGACGAAATCCATAAAGGAGGTCAGCGAATGGCAAAAGAAATCCCGTTTGTTAAGATCGTGGTTGAAAAAGGTATTACGGTTATTGAGAAAAAGACTAAAGGGGTCAGGGTAGAACTGCAAAATAAAGATACTGAAGAGCATATATTTTTTACTCCAGCCCTGGAGGAGAATAATTGCGAAGATAAGGAGTGCGGCAATGAATAAATGTCCAGCGGGTCATTATATAGACAACATAGTTGTTTTGCACGGAGCGTTGCTTTGTTGCGGGGGTCTTGGGGTAGAGCGCTGTAAACATTACGAAACGTGTCTTAATGATCACGGAATACGGCTGAGCAAGAACGGCCGAAGAATCAGAATTCGAAAGGTGGGTAAGTAAATGTCTGCGTATTCACTGTTGCGGAGGATCGGCCGGCGTCCTAAGAGAAGTAAGTATGGGAATGTTAAGGTAACCAGCCGCGGGGTTAAGTTCGATAGTAAAAAAGAGAGCCGGGAATATATAAGACTTTTAGAGTTAAAGCAGTGCGGAGAAATAAAAGACTTCCAGCATCAGGTAAAGTTTGAGTTGATCCCGAAAACCGATTACACCAAGCCGTGTCATTACATTGCCGACTTTGTGATTGAACATCCTGACGGGAGCAAGGAGGTTGTGGACGTGAAATCACCGGCAAGTAGAACAAAAGAGTATATGCTCAAAAAGAAGTTGATGTATTGGCGGCATGGAATAAAAATTGCGGAGAGATAAAAAGTTCTTGACTTTTTGTATGGATTAGAGTAATAATTCTTAGCGTAAGACATATAAGCGGCAGTAGCCGCTTCAGTTTCTTTAAGCCCGTTCCGCAATGCGGGGCGGGTTTATTTTTTTGGAGTATAGCGCATGAGCAATAACGTAAAAATCCTAACCCCTAAAATGTTGCGCTTCTGCCGGGAATATATCATTGATTATAACGGTACCAAAGCCGCAATCCGTTCCGGCTACTCCCAAAAAACCGCCAACGAACAAGCCGCTCAACTCTTAGCAAAACTTAGTATACAGGAAGAAATCTCCCGCCTTAAAAATGAACAATACAAGCGTCTGCAAATGTCTGCGGATGAAGTGCTTGCGGAATTGTCTTTGATAGCAAGAGCAGACGCGCGCAAGGCTTATAACGATGACGGCACTCTTAAGCCCATAAATGAACTTCCGGACGAGATCGGGAAAGCCATTGCCAGTATCACTGTTGATGAGATATTCGACGGCAAAGGAGAAGACAGGGAGCTTGTCGGCTATACCCGAAAGGTAAAGATATTCGACAAAGTCCGCGCCCTGGGGTACCTCGGCGAACACTTTGGAATGTTTAAAGGCGAAAATGCTGGAGGCGTAGCCATCTTTACCCGGATGGGGGCTATAAAAGTCGGGGGAAAAGAGCTGAAGATCGAAATCGGTTAAGGGGGCACAAATTGGACAGTGTGACCCTTGAGGTCCCTGAAATGCTGGCGGATATGCCGCCAAAGCTTTGCCCGTTGCTTACAGAGATAAATAAGTACCGCTACTTCCTGGTGGAAGGCGGACGCGCGGGAGCGAAATCCCAGACTGTGGCGCGGTTGTTACTATGGTTGGCCGAGCAGTTAAAACTCAGGATCGTATGCGGCCGAGAGATCCAGAACACGATCGAAGAATCTGTATATACACTGCTCTCGGATCTGATTTCAAAGTATCATTTGTTCTTTGATACCTACAAGAACTGCATAACACACAGAGGTTCCGGTACAAAGTTTAATTTCCGAGGTTTCCGGGAACGCGGCGCAATCAACGTCAAGGGGATGGAAGGCGTTGATGTTGTCTGGATCGATGAAGCCCAGGCAATAACGCTTTTAACCTTGCAGGCGCTTATCCCCACGATCCGTAAAGAAAAGGCGAAGATTTTCTTTACGATGAACCGTTTTGTGAGGCATGACGCTGTATATGATTTCTGCGTGGGACGTCCAGATTGTCTACATATCAAGATCAATTACTACGACAATCCCAAATGTCCGGAAACAAGCAGAAGAGAAGCCGAGGAGTGCCGGATAAAAAGCGAGGAAGACTACAGGCATATCTGGCTGGGAGAACCGCGGGATAAATCCGAAGACTTCTTGTTTAGCATGGCCAAGCTTGATAAGGCAAAAATACTACAGCCGTTTGGAGATCTCTTCGTACCTCAAAGGGTGTTGTCTGTGGATCTTGCTGGAGCCGGTGGGGCGTTCTGCGTGGCGTCACTGCTTGAGCGCAAAAGCAATGTGCACTGGAAACTGACTGATCAGCGCCGCTGGAGGGAGGCTGACACAGATGTGAGCGTAGGCAAAACAGTGGCCCTAAATAGTCTTTGGGAGCCTGATCTTGCGATCGTAGATAAAGGCGGTCTGGGGTACCCGATGTACGTAAGTATTTCAAAGTCGGTACTGGACATCCAGGGATTTGACGGGGCAGAAGGTGCCCGGGAGAAGAATTCCGGCAACCAAAGAACCGATGGATATTTAGCCCTAAGAGACTTCATAGACCAGGAATGGCTAATCCTGGGGAAGTTTGATCGCGTCATAAAGCAGTTGGAGGGTATCAAACGCAAATTTCTGCGAGATGGCAGGGTATATATCCAGTCCAAACAGGAGATGCGCACGGAAGGTAAGGAAAGCCCGGATGACGCTGATTCGGTAATGATGGGAGTTTACGCGATAAAGTACCTGTTGGGCAAGGTACGCAGGACGGGGGACAGCGCGCAGCAGGCGATACGGCGTAAGAACGAACGGAGACAATGGACTTAGCTTTAGTACCACTCAGTTTAATGCGTATAGCTGACCAGAAATTGAAAGAAGGCTATACAAACCGTGAGTTGCGATGAGTGATTATCAGCGTACTTTCATAATCGTGTTCAAGCGGGCAGAGAAGAAGCGCTGGTGGATGAATTTTATAGATGAGCGTTTCGAGCATTGTTTCTTGATAACTCAGCTTTCGGGGCAGGGAAGCGTAGTAATTAATCCGAGTGAAGGCGGGATGGGTCTGTACCAATGTTCCCGGGATGCGCGCGAAATGGCGTTTGAAGCGATTCAGAAAGGCTGTATCGTAGCGAACCACACCGTCCGGGGTAAAGATATGCGCAAGCCGCGGGTAAAGTTTTTCAGAACCTGCGTGGGAATATGTAAGGATTTTTTGGGGATAAGGAAATGGTGGATCATAACCCCGAAGCAGTTGTACGAGGAGGTAATGAGCAATGAGCGACGTGTTTGAAAGCATAGGCGAGTTGTTCGGTATGAATAATGACGCGGCGGAAAATAATGCTGCGTCGACTACAGACGCAGAGTCAACCGTTACCACAGATCAGACCAAGGCTAAAGCTATACGCAGCGCTTTGTACGCTACTGCCGGCGGAGCAGCAGGCCAGGAACTTTCCCTTGGGCAGGTAAGCCGCAGGGGTACTCTTTACGGTAACTAAAAAAATGAAAAAAGACTTCCGAAATTACAAGGAGCTTTTTAATGGCCTCAAGACCAAGTGGGCCGAGCATCTACCTCTCTGGCAGAAGATCGCCCAGCTTGTGGCTATCTCCGTTGATCCGCAGTACGCGCAGTCGGGCAACGGCAGGGCTTCGGAGCAACTTGATCAATACATTGACGACCCAACGGCCGCGATATCCGTCAACCAGGCCGGAGATTATCTTTGGGGGATAATCTGGGGTAATGGAGACAATGCCTTTTCTCTTATGCCGAGCGAGGATGTTAAAGAGATGGCGGACCTGCTTGGTGAGGATGTTACCAGGTATTTTGAGTGGAGAACCAGGCGCCTACTGGGGCGCATGAACGATAGTCAGGCCGGCTTAGCCTCTGCCGGGAAAACGTATTCTTACGATCAGGTATCCTTTGGGACAAGCGGGCTTGGATCGTTCCTTAATGGCGGATACAAGGATGGTGCCGAGGAGAACATTTTTATTTTTCGTAATTACGGGGTTGACGGACTGATCATAGACGAGGGGAAAAGCGGCCTTGTGGACATCATTTTTGTCCCGTATCGTTGGACCGCAAACAGGATAGTTTCCGAGTTCTGCGTAAAGAATGGGAAAATTGATGGAGTGGCATTCTCCAAGCTTCCCGGAGATATCCAGAAAGCTTATGAGTCAAGTTATAACGATGAATTCAATATCGTCCACGGGATTATTCCCCGGGAAGATTACGATCCGAAGCTTAAGGGCAAACGCGGAGCAAAATACCGCGGTATCTGGTTTACGGAGGATGTCGACAAACCTTTTTTTGAAGAAGACTACACGCGCATACCCATAGGGGTGTGCAGGGCGGTGCGCGTCAGGGGAGACGTCTACGGACGGGCAAGCGGAACTATGCTTATCAGCGCCATACGCAGCGTGAATTATATGGTGGGCAAGACGATAGAGATACTTGAAAAGATCGGCAGTCCTTCTTTGGGGTTATGGAGCGGCAGTATCCTTGGCGATAACGTGCTTGATACTTCTGCCGACGGGCTTAATGTTTTCAATCCGGAGTTTAGGCAGGGAGAGGCTTCCCCGGTTTTTCCGTTACATGAGGTGGGGGATCCTACGGGAATCATAAAGTTCCTGATACCCTATTTTAATGACAAGATCTCAACGGCTTTTAAGATAGATATACTCCTGGATTTTAACGATAAATCCTCCAAAACTGCCACGGAGATGCTGCAGCGTGCCGTGATAAGAGACAAGGCCTTATCCGGCATGCTGCAACAGCAACGCGATGAAGCGCTAAATCCGGTGGTGCATCATTGCGTGGCGATCGAGGATGAGCTCGATTTAAGCGGCGTTAACCGCATGACGGCAAGAGATCTATACGACCAGCTGCTGAAGGCAGGAAAAACAGAGAAATTGATTCCGCAGTCCGTGCTTGCCGCCAAGGAAGCCGGCAAGCCGTGGTATCAGATCAAGTGGAATAACGCGCTGGATAAACTAAGCAACGCCGAGAAGCTTGAAGCCTTGGTTAAAATGCTCAATGTTATTCAGGCTGTCGCCGCCGTCTTCCCGGATATTATCGAGGCGGTAGACTGGTATAAGTTCCTGGAAGATTTCAAGGCATGCTTAAGCATAAAAGCAAGCTTTATGCTGACGGCCGAGGAATTTAAACAGGCAATAGCGCAGAAAGCGGCTATGCAGGCGCAGTTGATGGCTTTGCAGGGGGCGAAACTTGGATCAGACATTAAACGGAACATGGCGGGGGCAAAGCGCGATGAAGCGCAGGCTGTACAAACACAGTCTGCGCCTGTTGAAGGGGGGCAGCAATGAAAGTGCAGTCTACGGCAGAGAAGATGATGCAGATAGACGAAGTGAAAAAGAAGGTTGAAGAGGCACGCACGGAGGAGTTGAACGAACTGCGAAAATGCGCAAACAGGATATTTGCAAGTAAAGACGGCAAATTCTGGGCCAAGCGGGCGATAAACTGGCTGGGGGTCAACAAACGCGACCGAGGGGTATTCAGCAATCCGGTTCTTTTAGCCGCCCAGGAAGCAAACAGGCATTTCTTTCTGGCCTTTTTTAAGGAGCTATTGGATCCGGAGGTGCTATTAAACATCGAAAGGGGAGAGAGACAATGAAGCGGACATGGATGTTTCTGATTGGATTTGCAGGCATGGCAATGAATTTTCTGTTGATGGGGTTGGTTAATCTCGGTAACCGCGGCACTGTTGGGGCGGGTGGAGGAGGCGCCGGCGGATCCGGGGGTGACGGGGATGGTGGCGCAGGAGGAGGCGCCAATGACAGCGGATCAGGCAACGGAGGGGCTGGAGGAGGTGCAGCCGCCGCAGGCTCGGGTAACTTTGCAGTCCCGGAAGTTTATAAAGAGAAAGGCTGGGCCAAAAAGGTCAAGTCTCTGGATGATGTCTATAAGCAGCTTGATACGCTTGACTCTTTAGCCGGAAAGAAAACTGTAGTGCCTGACTTTGATAATGCCACTCCGGATGAAGTCGAGGCGTTTTTTAGCCAGTTAAGGCCCAAGGATAAGGCGTATAAGTTCCCCGAAAATTCCAACAAGGAAGTAGTGGAGGCGATATCGGAGGCTTTTTATCAGGCCGGGGCACCGAAAGCCATGGCAAACAAGATCATCGATGCTTATACCAAGATAGAGAAAAACATAATGGAGCAGAGATTCTCAAAAGATGGATTGCAGAAGATCCTAAAAGAGAGTTTCGGCAAGGACGGGGGAGACCACGCGAAGATCGCAGGCGGAGTAATCAATTTCACCAAAGGTATGCTGAATGATCAGGATCAACAGTTCATTGACAATCACATGCCGAACGATGTTCTGGGCGTGTTTTATCGGTTCGCGCATTCGGTAATGACTAAATACGGCGTCAAGGAAGGCACTGTGGAGGGCGGCGGTGGCGCCGGCGAACATGGCGCGCAGGATACGGAGGCGGACTTTAGTAAGAAGGCCGGGGATCTTCGCAAGCAGATCAGGGAGCTTTCCAGGAAACCGCACACCGAAGCGGACAAGAAGAGGTTAACGGACCAGTTGAGTAAACTGTATTCGGATCACAATAAAAACAAGTAGCGCAGAGGATGAAGGGGGTATTGATATGGGCATGTTAAGAATTACGGCAAGCGGAGCTTATTACAGCGGAGCGGGTAAACGCGGCAAGGATATAGTCGATTTCGAGAATGTCGTCGGACTTATACCGGTTATCGACAGGGAGCGCGTGCAGCAGGCGGTCATGTGGCGCATGATCCAGATTTGGATCTCCAAGGATAAGCGCTACTACGGTGAAGAGAATATCAAGCGGTTCGATCTCCTGCGCGTCTGCTATATCGATAAGATCGAGGAGGTTGACGGCAAGCCGGCTATAATCGGCAAGAACGTTAAGGACTTGGATTGGGAAGGTCTGCAGGATCTGGCGGTGTGGAAGAATCTGCGCAAGATCCCCAATTACAAGACAACCGATCTGCGCACGGCCCGGGAGACAGCTTACCTGGAGTATTCAAGGCTGCTCGGCCGGAAGATAGATCCGGACCGCAAAGGGTATGACTACGGAGCGCTCCCGGAGCTTATCATTGAAGACGACGATAGGGTAGCCGCGCCTCCTGTGACAAAAAGCAACGAGGAAGTCATAGCCGAGGAACAAGAAAACAGGTCGGCGGAGGAGGAAAAGACCTTTACCCTGGTAGAACTGAGAAAGATCGCTAAGGCCAAGGGGATAAAGCTGCCGTCGAAAGCGACGCTGGATGAAGCCTACAGGATCGTTATTAAGGGGGAGAAGGATGAATAGGTTGAAGGAGTTGTTTGCTCGGTTATTCTCCCGGGTATGCGGCAACCGCAAACGACGGAGGCCGGAAGTAAAGCCACGGGCAAGCTGGATACTATTTAAGGCGGTACGAATAAAGACTGCCAGTGGAATAGTGCTGCCGGATGATTCCAAACTTGACCAGGATCTGCTGAAAAACATAGTCAGAGGGGTGGGGGCTGGAGTATTCGGAGTTAAGCCGGGTGACGAGATAATCATTCTCCCCCATGCGCGGCTGAAGCTGAATTTTCCGGAAAGGGATATTGAGCCTGATCTTTTCTTGGTCAAAGAACAGGAGATCTGCGCCGTTATCAAGGAGTAGAGTTATGCGGGATAGTGTAGCCGGCAACACACCTGGCTCATACCCAGGTAATCGTGGGTTCAAGTCCCACTCCCGCTATTGCTGTTTGACAAGGGCAGTTGTAGAAAAATCGGGATATCTGGAATGAGAATCAATCCGGGGAAACTTATTACCCTAAAAGAATACCTGGAAGCTAAACATAATCCGGATAGGTTTGCAGAGTTAGCGGACGGTTGGATAGCAGATCGATTCCTTTGTTGTGATTGGTCCCCGGTATCTTTAGAAAAGAGAATGATACGGTGGAAAGCCGCCGAAGAGTACGCGGCTAAATACGGCCGTCAAGCTGATGACGTTGAGATGGAAACATTGATAGACCGGTCTCAATATGGACCGTCCTTGATAAAGGCAGCCAAAATCCTGGGTTTGGATGTTCGCAGTTGGTATTGGACGGGGCGAAGAGTTGTTGGACAGTTATCCTACGTTTTGTGCGCAGTTTTTTATTCGGGAAACATATTGAGTGGTCATGAAAGAGATAGCCATATAGTGCGGCCGATAAGGCCAAGCGTATTGAAAATATAATAGATTTGTTTCAAAAAAATGCTCGGACACCTTCTGTTAAAGAAGCCCGGAGCGAAAGGTCTTGGACATTCACCTAAGGAATGTCAAGAAAACCCGCTGAAATCGCGGACACTTTTCGACCAGGTAAGAGAGTTTAAACATCTTTAACAGGAGGCGTAAAATGGGATTAACATACAGCCCGAGCCTTGACCAGGGGCAGAGACAGTTATTTCAGGATAACTTTATCTCCCTGTGTCAACAGAAGCAGTCCAAGCTGGAAAAGATGGGCACCCTTGTCTATCTCCCTTCCAAAGGCAAGACCAACAACCTCGGCCGCATCGGCAAGATCGAGCTGGTTGAGGTAGGTACCCGCAATCCCGATAAGCAGTACGGCGATTACGATCTGGATAATCGTCAGCTCACCAAAAGACGGTTCACCAAGACCATCACTCTGGATAAGCTCTATGATATTAATGAGCTTATCTCCGATCCGACAAGCTCTATACTTGAGCAGCTCTCCAACGCGGTAGAGAGGCTTAAGGATAGGATAATCGCGTCCGCAGCCGGCGGCACGGTACTAGTAGGAGCTCCGGATGAGGCGCCGACAGAGATCTCGGCGGCAACCGACGGCGTAGTTACCGTTTCGGCCTCAGGAGGCATATCTTCGACGAGTATTGACAGCGTCGTACAGACGTTCATCAACAACGACGTCCCGGAAGATATGTACGAAGGCGGCGTCATCTGCGTCACCGGCAAGGAACACGCGCAGCTGATGGCTGATGATAATTTCATCAGCAACCTTTACGTCGACGACAAGCCGGAGGTCACCGGGAAGCTGAAGACTGTGCAGGGTTTCTACGTGACAAAGTTCGCCGGGACCGACAGCAACATCACGGTCTCCGATCCGATCCTGGCCGAAGCCAGCACCACAAGGACCTGCCTTGTCCTCTGTAAAGAGGCCGTAGGCATTTCCCTTGAACTCGGGGATCTTGATATATCCAAAAACCCGAACAAGGTCAACTCGACCGACATCACCATTGATTACTGGATCAATGCGATGAGGATCGAAGGTTCCAGGGTCCAGAAAGTCACCACCACGATATAAACTTGTTCAACCGGCCGGGGCTGTGGGTAAAAACCGCAGTCCCGGCAAACAAGGAGGGAAGAAATGGCTGAATACGATACAGCAGAGCAGGCTCTCGACGATAAGGACGCCCTGTTTGCCACAGGAGTTAAGTCCAAAATAGTGAGAGCCACGGTTACCATCACCAACGGCACCTCGGCAAGCGGTGACATTATACGCCTTGTCAAAGGGCTGCCTTTGGCGGCGAAGATCCTGGGGATATTCATTCCGAAGGCTACCGCTGCAATAGCGGGGCTCACAGATGTGGACTTCGGGTTTTATAAGTCCAACGGGGGAGCGGCAGTAGACGCCGATATCCTTGTGGACGGGCTCGATCCCCATGCGGGTCTTTCCGTAGGAGAGCTTATAGGGGCAAACGCCTATAAGAGCATCGGAGAGCATCTGAGCAAGAATAACGACCAGGAATACGCCGGAGGGGTGGATCTCGCGATAACCTTGAAGGCTACTCCGTCGGCATCCGGAACAGTGACGTTCTGGATAATCATAGCGTAAGCAAGGGATCAGCCTAAGCTTAGGTCAGGGGAAGAGGGTTTGTCCGGCCCTCTTCCCCGCCCCCTAAAGGAGCGCGAGGATGAATTCGCCCACTCAAATATGCAACATGGCTTTAAGCCGTCTCGGCAGCAAAAATACGGTAAACAGTATTACCGATCCTACTATCCCGGAAGAGCGCGTTTGCGCTATTTGGTATGATCCGTGCCGGCAGAACGTGCTGAAAAAGCTTATGCCCAACTGTGCCCTGGCGCGTAAGGTAGTGGCGAAACTGAGCGATGCGCCTGCGTTTGGCTATGCCTACGCTTACCAGTACCCGGGTGATTGTCTCAAGGTGCTGGGGATAGGCGACATCCAGGACAAAGAAAACAACTATGCCGTGGAAGGCAATATGATACTCACGGACGAAAATTACGAAGATGGCATGAATTTGCGGTATGTCAAAGACTTAACCGATGTATCGAAGTTCTCGGTGGAAGTTTGCATGGCAATAAGCGCCGAGTTGATGGAAAAGATCTCTATGCAGATAACGCAGGACGCTGAAAAACTCAAAGCGGCAAATGCCTTTATCAAAATAGACCAGAGCAACGCATCGGCCCTGAATGGGCAAGAGAATAGGCCGGTAAGGATCAACAGATCGCTTTTTAAGATGGCCAGGCAGTACGACAACCCGAGCACGTTCAATAAACGGTAGAAAGGCGGGGAAATGAAAAAGAGGCTTCTTTCTATTATCATTTCGGTGCTGCTTGCGGTAAATACGGCTTTTGCCGCCAAGATATCCACACCGTTCAACAACTTCTCCCGCGGGAAGCTCGACCACGACCTCAACGGCCGCTATGATCTGCCGATATATACCACCGGCGCCGACATTTTCAAGAATTTCTTCTCTAATTTTAAGGGCAACGCCTTCTACCGGCCCGGGTTTGAGAACATACTTGAGTTCCAGGACTGCCGGTTCGTGGAGTTTAAATTCTCCGATGAGCAGGATTACCTGGGTCTTTTCTACAACGGACATATAAAATTCCTTAGTTATGACGTTTCCGGGAATGTCGGTCTGGTGCAGAACGGCGGAGCTGACCTTAACGTATCGTCTCCGTACACTTTAGCGGACTGCAAAGAGCTCTCCTACGACCAGAACGCCGATGTGATGTACATCGCGCACAATGATTACGCGCCGTACAAGCTTACCCGCACAAGCGCCACAACCTTTACTCTCGCCACTTTTAGCCGCACAGCCGACCCTTTCGATAATCCTTCCGGAGGCTCTGTCGGCTGGCCGGCATGTGTGCAGTTCTACAAAGGCAGGCTTTGGTATGGCGGTCCCGGGCTGAAGCGGACTTATGTTTACGGCAGTATGGCTGGATCCTACGATGATTTTACCGTGCCGGCAAGCGACGTCGAGGACGACGATGCCGTGATATTCGCGATCTCTGACCTTACGGAGCCTATAAAATGGATCGCCGGAGGTTCCAATAGCTTGATAGTGGGCTCTTCCCAGGGGCTTATCGCGGTAAATGGCGGTGGCGTGGATACCGCAATCACTCCTACAACTGTCGAGGCGACGATTACCAATACGGACGGAGCGGACGCCACGCAGCCGGTACGCAAGGACCTTTATTTGTTCTATATCAATTCCATAGGGCGCAACGTGGAGTATTTCTCTTATGACCTGCTTACCGAGAGTTTTAAGAGCGAGGACGCCAATTTCGCCAGCTTCGACATCACGTCGGGAGGTATAAGCAAGCTGGTCTACATTAAGGACAAGAATGATTTCCTGTTCTGCCTGCGGGATGACGGGGTGCTGCTGGCGTTGAATTTCAATCAGCCGGAGCGTGTTGTAGGCTGGGCGGAACTGCCTACTGATGGCACTGTCCTGGATATCGGCAAGCTACATAATCCGTCAACCAACCAGGACGACCTGTTTATCCTCGTCAGCCGCGATAACGGGGTATTCATCGAGAGGCTTGCCAATGAGGTGTCCTTCCCGTTGGAGGAAGATTTTTTCAGCGATTCGGACAGCGAAAGCGATGACCGGGAAGCATACTGGCGTTATGTGGCGGAACTGATGAAAAGCTGCATATATCTGGACAACTCGGTGACGTACTCCGACCATTACATAAGCACGATCACGTTTAACGGCACGGACACCATAACATCAACGGCAAGCGATTTTTCTTCCGGGGATGTCGGCCGTCAGATCCATTACAAGACCGCGACCGGCCGGGAAAAGGGAATATTCGAGATAACCGAATATACCAGCGCGACCTCGGTAAAGGTGGACGTGATGCTTACGCCGTCCCAAAACAACTATTCCTCCTGGTATAAGAGTTTCAGCACGGTCTCTGGGCTTGCGGATTACGCAAATATGGAGGTTTCGGTGGTGGGAGACGGCGGGTATCTGGGGGAATACACGATATCGGCCGGAGGGGTGTTGACGCTTGACCGGGAGATCACTTCCGCCTGTATCGGGATAATGTACGAAGGACTGATAAAAACGTTTAATCTGGGGTTTACGGTAAGCGGGATAAACACGCAATACCTGGTGAAGAATATAAACAAGGCCAGGATACGCTTTATTGCCTCGGCCGGCGGGCTGATCGGGCCGTCTTTATACCGGATGGAAGAGGTTCAGCAGTTCGATCCGGCCGGATACTACGATTTGCCGCCGCTTCCCATGGACGGGGACAGTCGGGAGATAACCTTTGACGACGCTTTTGAAACCGAGAAATCGCTCTACATCAAGCAGGATAAGCCGCTGCCGCTGCATATAACGGCCGTATTCTGCGACGTTGATTACGGGACAAGGCTATGATCAGAGAATTCATCGACAAGGATTTGTTTGAAATTGAGGTAAACAACTCTTTCGGAGAGGGTGATCTGATGGAGAAGTTAAAACCGGTGATCGCCATGTATGAGGGCTGGACGTTGGAAAATCACGGGGCGGTCAAGGCAATACTTTTTTACCGGGCCTACGCGCCACAACATTATGAAGGGTTCCTGGTCTGTTCGGTCTATATGAGCGCCTTTGACGGCCAGGAGATCCGGGAATACATACGAAAACTGGCCGATAAGCTGGATATCCGCCGCATCGAAACCTTGAGTCTTGATTGCGATGAGTTGAACCGTTGGCACCGGTTCCTGGGGTTTGTTTGCGAGGGAACGAAATGCAGATTTCTGAACGGCCGGAATTATAGGATGTGGGCCATATTGAGAGAGAGGTAATATGGGTCTGGTAACGGCTTTAGTAACCACAGGGTTAGGCGTTGCGAGCATGTTTTCCGGGGCAAAGGCGGCAAATAAGCAGGCTGCTGCCATTGCGGAGGAATCCGCGCTTAAAACAAGCGCCAAGGCTAAAGAGACCACGGCTGTGGCCGCGGCGCAGAAGGTAGGTTTTTTGAGCAGCGGGATAGGCCTGACCGGGGAAGATAACTCAACTCCGATGAGTGTCATGTCCAGCACCTACGCCGCCGGTAAGGCCGACATTGACCTGATCGGAAAGAATTACGCTACTCAGATCCAGAATGTGTATTCCCAGGCCCGCAGCAAGCTTATAAAACAGCTGGGATCCACGGTGCTGGGAATTGCCGGGGCAGGGTCAGGGTCATTGTTCGGCGCGGCGGGATCTGCCGGAGTGAATTCTTCCCTTGCCGATTCCGGTTTTACGCTGGGCAGTTTAGGGGATTATGGATCTTATCAGTCGGCAGGATTGGTGCCTTAGGAGGAGTATAGTGCCAAGAAGACCATTGATGCAGCAAGAGGTGACAGAAGTGGCGGTGCCGCAGGACCAGACCGCGGAGATGTATCAGAGCGTTTCCGATACGGTAAGCGATTTTGCGACTATCCAGCGCAAGAAAGACCTTGCCAATATCAAGACGTATATGTCGCAGGCCAATGCCGATATGCTGGAGTTTACCAACCAGTGGCGCACATCCAACAACGAAGACCCTACCAATCAGGACGCGCTTGGCAAGCTGCAAGCTGGCTACGATAAAATATTGACCCAGTATGGCCAGAAAGTCGGGATGTTCGGCAAAGGAGACTGGCTGCAGGTAGGTGAACGGCTTAAGGCCCAGTACAGAAGCGACAATATAAACTGGGGAGAGCGCCAGACGGTAATAAACGCCGAGAACGGGATCAACGGCGGGATCGAGAAGGATATGCAGATATACCGGCAGCTTGGCCAGACGTTTGATTACGACAAGCTGAAAGGGTCGTATATGCTTTCCCGGGAAGTGCTGGCCAAGTTCGGTTCGCAGACAATCGGGAAGGCTAAGACCGACAAGTTGCTGCAGGATTATCAGTCAGACTCGTTGAGCATATTTATTTACGGGGCGACAGAGAAAGATCCGGACAAGGCTGAAATGCTGCTTAATCAGGAGAAGGTGCGGGCTGATATTGGGGATCCGGGGAAGATTGATACCTTACGGCGGTATATAGCCAGGCAGAGGGAGCTTAAAAAGCAGGGCGTGGAGCTGGCGATGAACGAGGCTGAGGATAAGCTGACTGACTCATACCTGCAGGACAAGTTGGATATTATGGGCGTCGACCGCGCGTTGAACGCCAAGCAGATCCGGCCGGAGTTCGCCAAACAGATGAGAGAGGCGCTTTTAAGCGATAAGGCGCCGGGGGCGATGACGGATGATAAGGAATTCGTGAAGGCGGTGGATATGATGTTTACACCTAAAAAGAAGCTGGAGGATATTAATAATTATCTATTGGCCAAGAGGGCGGAAGGAAAGCTTAGTGATGATGATGCGCTAGTTATAAAGACGTTTGCCAGTAATATAGGACGCAAAGGGTATACAAAATTTAAGATCGGCTGGGAACTTATGCCGGAAAAAGTGCATAAGAATATATGGGAGAAGCTGACGTGGTATTGGAGAGAGCACGAAGGAAATGAGAATCAAGCAATAGTCTCTATGTGGAAGGAATATACCGGATTGGTCGGTCAAGGCAAGTCTCCGCAGGATGCGCTTAATGATGTGATTGCGAGGAGAAAAATTATAGCTGGATACAAGATCGGAGATCTTAAAACCTTTTTTGGGAGGCCATTTAAGTGCACCGGATTCTACGATGACGGTGAGCCCAATTTTGAACCGGTAAGGTAATTACCAATCACTATTGCTATCAGATGGAGATTCGGCCGAGATTATTATGTCAGTTACCATGATTAGCATAACAATATTTAATACCACGGCTAAGAATCTGACAATTTTATTAAGATTCTCCTTATTCGCTATCACTAAATTGTCTAATTTCCAGCCGTCGGAATAGAATTTTTTATATATTGACGACCATAGGACGAATATAGATAGATAAGTAGTTGCAATTTTGTCCAGATTGCACCAGGATTCAGGATCAAAATGGATAGGGAGTACCGGGTTAAAGAATACAGCCATGATAGCAAATATCCATCCCCAGATTTTATGTTCTATTTTGAATGATTTATATGAGTAATAAGCAGTTGTGGAGCACACAAGAAAACGCAGCACTTGATAAAATCCGTTTGATAATAGTTCAGTCGTGGAGTAAGCAACGATGAGCATGATTATAGACGCGATTATCGCCAGGTTCCCGGCGGCCCAGGTGACTAAAGCTTTAATCTTTTGAAACATGGCAGTCTCCTTAGTTTTTTTATTTTTGTTGTTGTAACGGTGATGAGTTATCGGGGGTTCCGTATTGTTTAATAATATCTTCCATCCTTAAGCCATGAGGAGGATCAACATGATATGTGCCAGTATCCCAAACACCCCAAAAAGCATGTACGAATTCTACCGATGTAAAGAATATAAAGATATATTTGCAACATGCTAACGCAACATATATGCGTTTCTTTAGTATTGGTTTTGAAACCTTTGCCATTATATTTTTAACAGGTTCAGAGATCATAAACGCAATGAAGTAGAGCATTGATAAAGAATAGAACGACGACCAACTCGTTTCTTCAAACTCAAAGATGTAAAAAGGATTCAACAATACGGCTATTGTTCCGAGTATCCATCCCCAAATATGATGACCAGATACGATAGATTTGTAACAGTAGTAGAGCGAAGAGAAACAAACCAATAGATGCATAACTCTGACAGAGCCTTCTGAAAGATAGACCAGGTCTTTCGTGGCTAACATAATTATAGATAAAATTAGAGCCAAGTTGTTAGCGGCCCAGGTGACTAAAGCTTTAATCTTTTGAAACATGGCATCTCCTTTTTACGGTCTTAGTTTCCTGGAGTTTATTCTTGTGATCTTCGGGTCAACAAAATCAGGGTTATTGACGATGGTATTACAGGACAGGCACTTCCATACGGAATTATCGCTCAACGGTTTAAGAAGTATGAAGATTCCTTTTTCTTTATAACAAAGGGGGCAGAAATGGTTACCAATAGCATCAACGTAACAAGAGAGCCGAGTGCTAAATTCAACTTCTTTCGGCTGTGGATTGTCAGCGAGAGCTTCTTCTATGCCGCCAGGTACTGTTATAAGTTTGGAGAGTTTCTCGTCCATTGCGGAAAGCTTTTTATGAATCTTGGCCAGAGAGTCATTTATTTTTACAATGCCAAGTTTTATCGCTGATAATTCGCTCATCGTTCGGCTCCTTATTGCAGAATGTGTTTGAATATTGCGGCACGGCTGGATACCTGAAAAAATAGCACAAAAGAGGAAAAACGTCAATGAGAATAGAAGAGATCCTGGCTTCGGGAGGCCAGGGGATACAGACAGAAGAAGAGCAGCCGCAGGATCGGCAGGCGTCCGGCTCCATGCGTATGGGTGATCTGGCAAGCCTTGAGAGGGTTAATATTGACCAGGCCCCGGAGATAACGGAGGTCGACGAGGCCCAGCGGCAGACCTGGAAGAACAAGGGGCCGATAGGGTTTTTTGAACAGGCAAACAGGCAGGATAAGTCCGAGATGATACCTTTCAATCCGGAAGGCGCGGTGAAGGCTTGGCAGGTGTTCCAGGCGGTGAACAGGCTCCGGGCCGATAAATATAAGTCGGAGGATCTTACCGGCAAGGTGAATGATACACAGGCCGTCAACGACTATCTAAAGAGGGTTGAGGAGGAGCGCGTCCGCGGCTTTACTGTGGGCGGCCGGGTCGCCCAGGGGGTGGCTGCCATTCCCGGGTTCATGGTCGAGTTCCTGGCCACCGGAGGCGCAGCGGCGGCCGGGCAGCGGGCGGTAAGAGTGGCCATAAATCCGGCCATAAGGACGATTGCTAAGAACCAGGCATTAAAGTTCTCTGTGCGTGCGATCGGAGGCGTTACCGGGGCAGTTTACCGGACCGCCGTCATGCCGCACAGGGTGGCGGAAAGCGCCATTGAACGGCAGATAGACGCCAACCTTGAGTTTACGGATAAAGGCCTGCAGATAGCTCAGGAATCGCGGGAAAAGCCGTTTATTTCTCTTGCGAAGGGATTCGGGGATATGGTGATCGAAAATTTTAGCGAGGTCACGGGACAGGAGATCGGCAAAGCCGGCCGCGCCATTGCCGGCAGGATCATACCGCAGAGGATGGCTTCCGGGATGGCAACCTTATTCCGGAAACTGCACCCGAACGAATCGGTAAGCAAATTATTCACACAAGCCGGCTGGAACGGCTTCCTGGAAGAGATGGGGGAAGAAAGAGTCGGTAACTTCTTAAGAGCCGTTACCGGGGTGGAGGACTTCGGAGCGCAGGATCCTGACAGCACGCTGGACCGGGTAGTGGCGGCAATACCGAATGGAGAGCAGCTTTTGGTGGAAGCCGGGATACTGGCGGTTCCGGGGGCGACACAGGCAGGAATAGGGCAGGCTGTAGAACTTCTGCGGGGGCGCAGGAAGGCGTCAGGGCTTTTGGAAGGGGATGCGGCCAGGGAAAAGGCGTTAAGCCCAGAAATGGGCGAAAATGAGCTAAAGACGGTATGGGAAGCACCCGAGTTCGCCGGCGGCCGGGAAAGCGGAATAACCCGGGCCGGAGAAACAGAACTCTTGGTATTCAAAAACAACCTCAATGACTTGCGGTCTGGGGCATCCGAACAGGCGCATATTTCAGACTTACCGGTAGAGATAGCCAGCCAGAAGAAGATCCCGCGGGCAATTTACATTGATCAAAAGATTATCGGCAAGATAGAGAACAAACACGGATTGCCGGTAGACGACAGCTTTGTGGATAATCTCAATAACTCCGATTTTATGGTTTTTTACAAAGACGCCCCGAAAATAAATTTCGTTAAGGATTTAGGCGACAACAAGACGCTCGTGGTATCTGCGAAGAGATATAACGGCCATTTTGTGATTACGGGTTTTGAATCTTCTGATCCTGCTTATGCGGAGTCTCTAAAGAAAAGAGGAGAAGTAGTTAATCTTACCGGAAGGGCGGCAGTTCCTTCATCTGTCCCGGCGGAGCCGAGCAGGCCAGCGAGCCTTTCTGGCGTCAGTAAGACTTCTACTTCTCCCGAAAAGAATATACCACAGCCCGGGAAGCGTGTCAACGTGAAAGATGTAATGCCGGATGCTTCCGGAGTAACGCCCTTGCAACGGCAGATACAGAGTCTGGAAGATCGCCAGGGCCGGGTAGAAGCCGCGCAATACGCCCTTGACGATATCGATACGGTCCGGCAGGGATTTCTGCGCAGGATCAGGCGGTATAAGGACGGCAATCTGAAGGAAGAGCTGACAGGCATACCGAAAAATTACATTACCAAGACGGGTGGGATCGCTCCTGATGAGGCTATGCAGGAGTTGCGGGACCGTTTCGGAGTGGATGTCACGGACGAAACCGGCCTTAAGGAATACCTGCAAAACCTCGAAGAAACGCGGAAGAACCTTCTGGAAGAGATCCGAAGGAACCGGCCGCAGACTGTGACCAAGAGAGAGACTACGCTTTTAAGGGAACGCATAAAGGCCACTGAACAGGGGATTAGGGAAGGACGGCTGAAGACTAAGCAGGAGATTGAAACCGTCCAGAATGAGGTTATAGACGCGATCGAGCAGGCAGATCTCCCCCTTGACGAACGGGCGAAGTTCATCCGGACTGTCAAAAATGTACAGACGCGGGTTGATCTGGCCCGGGAATTCCCGGAGATCTCCCGGCGCCTGCGGGAAGCAAAGAACAAGCAAATGAGGCAGGAACTGATTGCGGAGTTACAGAAGGCCGCGGAGCGCGCCGGTAAGTCCGCCGGCATAGCGGTTGAATACGCCGATATGATCAACAATATCGTTGGCGACATAGAATTCCAGGGTCACCGTCCGGAAACAATAGAATCCCTGAAGAACACCCGGAAGTTTATCGAAGAAAGTCTTGCCGTCGGCAAGGACGTGGAAATGCCGGAAGAGGTTCTGCAGCAATTGAAGATCCTCGAAAAGACGCCGGTGAGCGGATTAAATGAAAGCGATCTGGAGAATTTGCTTAATACCGTGGATGACCTTGAGCGTATGGGCCGCGCGAAACTGCGCCTGCGGCAGATGGAGGAAGAGCGCAGGAAGCAGGAGGCGCTGGCGGATCTCGCGCGGGATTCCAAGCCGTTGGATTACGAAAGTATACTTGATCCTCGTCCCGGAGTAGGCAAGGACCTGAATGCCGGGGAGAAGCTGAAGAATAGCTTTTATAAAGGCCAGAACGTTTATCGCAAGCTGGATCTGCTGAAGACTACCCCGGACAGGTTCTTTGATTGGCTGGACGGGTTCAAGAAATATAAAGGAGCCAACTATAATATATTCAAGAAGACGATCGATAAGGCCTACTCGGAATACCTGAAGATACGTGAGGAGGCCACTAAGGAAGTTAGGGCTTTGGCCGTGAAGCTGAAATTGACGCAGGACAACTTCGAGCGGATCGGTGTCTACGCCGTGGACAACCAGGCCGGCGGCCGGGACAAGCTGTTGAGTATGGAGTATACGGAAGAAGAGATCGATAATATTAATCTCAACCAGGCGGAGATGGAGTTCTACCTGTTGATGCGTGACAAGCTGGATATGTTTAGACCATATATCTCCGAGATTATGCGGCTGGTATATAACTTACCGTTCCATGCGGTGAAGAACTATTTCCCGTTTATGACCGATTTCGAGAAGATGAGCGACTCGGAGATGCGGGCCAGGTTTGGGGATAATGTGGAGCAGTTCGGCTTGGCCCCGCGCAAGAACGTCTCCAGAGGATTCACCAAGAAAAGGATTGGAAAAGGCGGCGGCCCGCAGCTGCATTTGAACGCCATGGCAGTGTTCTTAAGGCATGTGGACAACGCGGCGTATTTTGTGACTGTTGGCAAAGAAACCAAATGGCTGGGAGAGCTTGCCGGCACGCAGGAATATCAAGACCTTGTGGGGGAACTTGGACAGCAGCAGGTGAGGGAGTATATCGATCTTGTGGCACGCAAAGGGAAAGGTGTCGGCGAGAAGCTGAATTTTACCGATACAATCCGCAAAATAACAGGATCCTCCGTATTGGCGTTCCGGCTGTCTTCTGCCATGGCGCAGTTCTCTTCCCTGGGGCATGGAATGGGTTTTATCGGCAAATACGGGCTGAACGGGCTTATCAATATAGCCACTGACGGCCGCTGGCGCCAGTTCGTGATGGCAAATATGCCGGAGGTAAAGAACAGGATCGGAGACGACCCGGCATTCGCCAGTTTTACGCTATACGAAAGAACAGGAAAAGGTCTGCTTGGCAAGGGGAAAAGGATTGCTGGTAAAGCCGGAGAACTTGGGTTCGCGGCGCTGCAGACGTTCGATCGATGGACGTCATCGTTTATAGCCGCCGGCGCGTATCAAAAATACTGCGCGGAGCACGGTATCGATATGGACCTTGGAAACCCTGACTCCGGAGCTCTCGAATACGCGCAGCAGACGGTACGGCTTACACAGTCAAGCCCGTATTTCAAGGACATGGCGCCGGTGATGAGAAATAACTGGGGCAAACTGCTTTTACAGTTCAATTCTTTTGCGGTGAATGAGTGGAATATGGTACAGCACGACCTTTGGCGCGCGGGTATAATGGAAAAGGATTACGGCAAAGCGCGGAACATTGCTTTTGGACTTATGCTTGGGAGGCTTACAGAGACAGGGATTAAGGTTTATATTTCCGGAGCGATCACAGAGGGAGTCATGAAACTTCTGTTTGGAGATGACGATGAACGTAAGCGGGAGGAAGAAGATCCCGCGCTGAAGATTTTGATCTCTTTGGTCAATCCTGATTATGACCAGGACTACACGGAAGAAGAGAATTCTTTGGGTATGGAATTCCTCAGGAAGGCATGGGACAACATTCTCCCGCTCCCGCCGATGATGAACAGTTTTATGACTGCGTTTAAGTATGGTTCAAATCCTGTACCGTCGGTTGAGTTCACGAATAAATTCTTTGCCAGGATGGGGGCATCGGCAAAATCAAAGGATCCGGAAAAGAAAACACGGCACTTTTTGAGGGCGATGACTTTACTGGTCCCTGGTGGAAGTTCTGCGGAGCAGTTGTTGAATGCCTGGCTGAAGAGTCTTGAGAGTGAAGGCGAGTGGTAATTGCTTTTTAGCCAGGAATTAAGCTTCATTCTTAGGTTCTTTTTCTGTAATTGTTATGTTCTTTGAGAAGACCATATCCCGCAAGTAAATACCGCCGGCCATGAGCATCATGGTTAAATCCTTGCCATTCTGAAAGGCATAGTCTTTAACGGTGTTCAGGCGTGGATCATCCGACAGGGAAAGCATAACGCTTCTTGATATCGCTTCAGCATCGTAATTGGTTTGCGGTTTCTGAGATTCGACGTTCTTTATCAGCTCGTCCTTATTTGCATCAATGAAGTCCTTAAGGCCGCTTTCTTGCAGCATGGTTTTACCGACAGGAGTGAGCGAGAGAGGGCTTGCTGATTTGAAATATACATCATTGAGACCTGCGATGCCTTTTACGTTCTCAAGTTTCGCGGTCAAGCGGTTGAAGCAGTTAATTAAGGTATCAATCTTTTTGTTTATCTCGGAGTTCTCTTTGTTGAGGGAATCGATAGATTTATCGAGATAATCTATCGATTTGCAGTATTTACCGCTAAAAAAGATGATACGGCATAAGAAGATGAGGAATCCAGTGCCGAGGAAGAACGACAGCCATTTTAAACCGGTATCAGTCATTGAATCACCTTTTTCTTTAAGCCCGGGTTTTGTAATTCCAAAGCCTCAGATATTCTCAAAAGGGCAGCTACCATTTGGGGGAACACGCTATGCATTCTGTTGATCTTGTAAACGCAATGGAATACGGCATACAAGATGCCGAGAGCGGTTACATTAAATAGCCATTCGCAGTTGGATGGGGTATTTATTGTCATATAGAGGGATTAATTGCCCCAGTGATAGTGATAAGTTCCGGTTTTGTGGTTCCAATGCCCATGGTTTTCATCTGTGCGGCCGGAGTGAGCGAAAGCAAGGATGGGGGTGACGACCAAAGCGAGAAGAACGATTACGGTAAATATTCTTTTCATGGTCTGACTCCTTTTGCGGTAAGGGGTTGGGTAGAACGTATATATGCTATACAAAATATAAACAAAAGTCAACTTTAAACTTGAGGAGGAAGTATGAAGAACAGGGTTTTTAAGAGTATCACGGGATTCCTGGCCTTGTGCTTATTCATTCCGACGTTCGCTTTTGCCATGGTAGCCGATAATTACGAACCGGTTAAGTTGGCCGGTAACGGCACTACCACGGAGTTTTCCTTTTCCTGGCCCCTGGCGGCGGATGATAATATCCGGGTGTACTTAGAAGACGCCACTACCGGAGAACAGACGTTAAATACAGATTATACTGTCAGTTTCGATGATAAGATCCCCGGTGGGACAGTGACATTTACCACGGCCCCGACATCCGATTATTATGTGGTTATCGGCCGGAGCATGGCAAAAACCCAAGAAGTAGGCCTTACCACATCGGGAGGATTTCAGGCCCGGGTCGTGGAATCTATAGTTGACCGTTTGACGATGCAGATCCAGGATCTGCAGGAACAGGTTAACAGGGCGATATTGGTCCCTCTCGGCACCGCTGAAGAAGATGTGCCTGATTACACTGGTTTGATTTCCGATGCTGCCGAGGCGGCAACATCGGCAGCATCGGAAGCAGCTGCAAGCGCGGTGGCTGCGGCCGCCAGCGCTACCGAGGCGGAAAATGCTGCCGATGGAGTAGTCACGGAATTGCAGGGGTATGCCGATTCCGCAAGCGCATCGGCTACGGCCGCAGGTGAGAGCGCTGCTGCGGCAGATGCTTCAGCTGACGCGGCGGCCGCCAGCGCTGAAGAGGCAGCCGAAGCTGTGTTGGGTGTTGTAAAAGCAACGCAGGAAGAAGCAGAAGCGGCGACAAACGACATAAAGTATGTGACCCCTCTGCAGGTAAAAAACGAAGTCCAATATGCAGGGGCGGTAAGTATACCTGTTGGGAATATCTCCGGAGCGGAGGCAACGGCCAATAAAGATACAGATGGGACTCTTGCGGCTAATTCCGACACTAAATACCCATCGCAGAAAGCGGTAAAGACTTATGCTGACACTAAGACAACCTTGAACGCAGTTTATCCAGTAGGAAGCATATACATTTCCACCGTGTCTACCAATCCCGGCACTCTCTTCGGGGTAGGTACGTGGACTGCGTACGGAGAAGGCCGGGTACTGGTAGGAAAAGCAAGTTCCGGAACTTTCTCTACGGCAGGGGCGACTATGGGTGAAGAAACGCATACGCTAACCGAATCCGAAATGCCGTCGCATACGCATGGCTTGGGGACGCTTGCGGTCAACAGTGCCGGTTCCCACACGCACACATTAAATAGATGGACAAGTAACAATTCTCCAAGTGGGACATATATGCTCAGCGGCTCAGAGACCACTGGAGATTTTAACGGCACTACACATTCTACCAACTCAAGCGGTGCGCATTCGCATACTCTGAGCGGTTCTTTGAGCACTGCAGGATCTGGGTCAGCACACAATAATATCCAGCCGTCTATCGTGGTTTACATGTGGCAACGAACTGCATAAGGGAGGGAATATGGGATTTGATAACGGAACAAAACAGGTCAAAAGAACTGATGATCAGGATCAGGTAAAGGTACAGGCCGACTCATACAGGAAGAAAGTCTTATCTGAAGTCCAGAAGGCGAAAGAAGAGCTGGCCAAACTGGAAGAAGATATTGGCAAAAGAAGAGAAGCCGTGCAGGAAGAAATGTCAAGCCTGCTATCGGAGGCAGATACAGAGAAGCAGAGGCTTGAGGAGGTAAGGCTTGAGGTAAAGAAAGCCCGCGAAGATCTTGAAGCATTGCATGAGTCGATCAGGGAAGCAAAAGAAACCGCAGCAGCAGAACTTGAGGTTGCGGAGGAGAAAAAATCCGGTATTGAGCGCGACATCGCGCAGAAGTTGTCTCAAGCCGAAGAAGAGGCAAATACGGCCGCAGGAAGAATTAAAGAACTTAAAGAGAAAGCAACGTTCTTGCAGAAGGATCTGGATAAGGTTACCGGAGAGATCGAATCATCGAGCGCAACACTGGAGGAACTAAACAGGCAGGTTGCAGAGGCTGAAATAAAACTGAATGAAACCAGCCAGGATCTGGGTACAGAGAGGATATGTTACGACCAGGTAATCGGGAAGATTAAAGAGGCGCAAGAGCGTTTATCCGGAATAGAGCAGGAAATAACGTCTAAAGGAACGGTCCTGCAGTCCTTAACAGAAAAAACGGAGTCAATCAAGGCGGCAGCAGACCAGGTTGAGAGAGACAGGACAGAGAACGCCGAGAAAGCCGGCAAGCTGGCTGATCAGGCGCTGGAGCTAAAAATGAAAGAGATGGCGATAGAGAACCGGGAGAAAGCCGTGGCCAAGCGGGAAAAGGCCTTAAAAGAAGCGCAAGCGCAATTATAAAAGGGAGGGTATAAAAAATGGAAATTAAGCCTATAAACGCAAACGTGGTTGACCTGTTGCAGCTGGCAGGGGTAAGCAGTCTGGCCGTGGCAGGAGAGGCGGCAGTTGCCAGGTCGGTAGCCATACCGTTGCCGTTTGGAAACCCGAGTTTTTCGCTTGAATATCAGGCGGAATCAGGGGGAACGGTAGCCTTGAAACTCGAGCTTGAGCAGGGCAACGAAGAACTTGCGGAAGAAGGAACGGATGATGATAATTTTGTCGTTCCGGAAGCGGCGGCCGAGCTCGATAACGATCTTGCCGATGAACTCGTGCACATAAAGTCCTATGCCCCGGCGGCAACAGCATTCGCCAGGGTAAAGGTTACCGGACTTACCGACAACGATGCAACGACCGTTATCACCAAGCTAAAATTGGTTTATATAAAATAGGATCTGGAGGCAAGCCATGAAAAAGCTGCTCTTCTTTGCGTGCGTCTTATCGCTATCCTGCGGCGTCTGCCTGGCTGAATATGACGACGGCAGAAACATCGCAGACAACGTCCGGGTTGATACCGGCGGGTTTAACGGGACACTATCGATACTTGACGACACGGTGCAAAAAGCGTTAGAAGCCATAGACGGGCTTCTTTTGGGTAGCTTGCCAGGAAATAGTGATGATATAACGGAAGGGGATCTACATCTTTTTGTTTCGCCGGAAGAAAAATCAATTTTTAGCTCCCAGGATGCCAACCACGTTTATGCCGCACCAAGCGGTTCTGCCGGCAAACCCTTATTCCGGATACTTACATCTGCTGATCTACCTTCTGCGATATCCGCAGGCTCCATCGGTATTACGATCGAGGGAGAGGGATCGGTGATAACTACTGGCAGCAAGGGGTATATATATGTGCCTTTTGCCTGCACGATCACCTCGGCAACTCTGTTGGCCGATCAAGCTGGATCTATTGTGGTAGACGTCAAGAAATGCGCTTATGGGAGTTTCCCGTCTACGGCATCAATCACGGCTTCGGCGGCGCCCACGTTGTCCTCTGAACAAAACAGTCAGGATACGACATTGACAGGATGGACGACTTCTGTATCTGCAGGGGATGTGATCGAGTTTGAGGTTGTTTCGGTAGCTACAATAACAAGAGCAACGCTAATCTTAAAGGTGACGAAATGAAAAAACTATTTCTTGCGCTGGTATCAATGTTTTTTACCGTTAACTGTTTTGCCTCTACGTTTTATATAGACCCAGCGAACGGGAATGATAGTAACGACGGTTCCACCTGGGCGTTAGCCTGGAAGACCATCACGTCAGGTGCGACTGCCGCGCGCATTGCCCCGGGGGATGTTATTAAAATTGCGAAAAGTCCGGATCCGACGTCGTTGGGGCAAAACGCCACGTGGGCAAATGGCTCCAATACAGTAACTCTCACAAGCGCAGTAACGACAAACATTGATATGTGCGATTCTGCGTGGACAGCATCGACGAATGTAACGTGTTCAACAAATACTTCTGCACAGCGAGAGGGCAGCGCCGCAGCTACTTTTTCGATAGCATCAGCGTTTACAACCGGCAAGATAGCATATAAAACTTTACCGTCTACGCTGAATTTATCCGGATACCAGCAAATATCTTTTGCGCTAAACACATACTCTCTCACGCCTTCCGGAGTAGGTTTTACGATTAGGCTTTGTTCTGACACCACAGGAGATACTGTCGTAAATAGCTTTTCTATACCCAGCTTCCCCAGCTATACGCGTCAATGGCACAACATAACTATCAATTACGGATCTGCGTTAGGATCCTCAATTAATAGCGTGTCACTCGCTGTTACTTCTGACCCAGGATCGGGATCATTCTGGGTTGACGACATTATTGCTTGCAAATCTTCCTCAAGTGCAGATAGCCTAACTTTACAAAGCTTAATATCAAAAAATTCTTTGGCTCAGGGAGGCGAAGAACCTTGGCTTCCCATTAGGTCTATAAATGCGACATCAGTAGTTTTATGGGGGGCATCTGGGGGGTGTGGGGAAAGTAGCGAAACTGTACCAGTGTACAAAAGGGAATCATTTGTTTCTCTGCCTACAATTACTGCGCATGTTGCCACTATCAATGATAGTGGCACTACGGATAATTTAATGTCTTTTGAAGGGGGTTATAATACTTCTACGGATGCTCAAGATGGAGAAACTTTCTACGATCGGATTAATGATATAGCTGATTATTATGGACTGTATATCCCGAATTCCGTATCTAATGTGACGGTTGATAGGTTAAATTTTATTCGTTATTATCGCGGAGCTCAGGTAGAAGGATCTAATAACACAATAAAAAATATATCTGTTGGAGGAAATACACTTGGTGTGTACCTATTGGGTAATAGAAATATCATAGAAAATTTGGGGTTTGTGGGTATGCAAGTTTCTGGCTACGGGATTACTTTTTCGGGAACTGGTAATACTATAAATTCGACAGGTAGATTATTCGGTTTTTATAATGCGCCAGGGATTTGTTTCTCTAACGGGAATAATTCTATTGGTGAAGTAAAATTCTTGGCTAATTGCATGGGAAGTTCTGCTTACGGTATATTTTTTGATATAGGCGATAATGTTATAAAAAAAGCGACTACTTCTGGCAATTCTTCTGGGGGTGTTGGTACTGGATCAGCAGGGAGATCTTATATTAAAGAATTAATTGCCTCGGATGATATTAAAATAGCTTTTGTGCCGGTAGATGGAAAAAGAGGCTATAGACTCTGGGTTGACAAATACCAAGGTGAAGCTGATCACCAATATATATTTACCGACGGCGGTACCATAGAAGCCCAAAAGGTTACCCGTCATATTGCGAGTGGTTTTGCCTGGAAGTTCTCTCCTGGTTCCACCCGGACATATTCTTATCCGTTAACCTTATCTCTGACCAAAGTGATCTGTTTTGCCAATAAGCTAACCACCGTCAGTTGTTACGTCAAGAAAGACGACGCCTCGGCTGTCGGAGCAAACCTTGTCTGCAAAGGGGGGCAGATAGCCGGGGTAACATCTGACGTAATCGCTACCGCGTCCAGCGGTACGGATTGGGAAAAACTAACGATATCTTTCACTCCCACGGAAGACGGCGTGGTTGATGTAGAGGGTTGGGGGTACTACGTTTCCGGGACCAGCTACGTCTATTTCGACGACATCTCGACCGCTATTGAAAACAGCCAGAATATAAATCTGAACTCGCTCGATTACTCTTGGCAGGGGCAGCCGTTATCAGTGAATACCGCAACGACGAGAAGTTTCACCTGGGTTAATTAAAGGGAGAGGACATGGCCAAAGACGATTTTCAGCCGCGTACAGCGTTTGAGGGGTATATAAAGGCAAAGCTGGAGAGTATTGAAGACCGTCTGGATAAGCTTCCCTGCGGAGAGAGTTTCAAGCGCCTTAACAAGTGCGAAAACAGTATCGCCAATATCCAAGGCCGGACAACGGTATTCAGCTCCATCTTGGGTTTCTGCTCTGGGTTAATCGGTAAGTGGATATTTAGATAGAGGGGGGGGGTGCAAGATGCATATTGAATATGCCGCATACATAGGTACGGCTTGCGTTATCTGGGGCCGAGCGGTCAAGTGGTATACCAGGGTTGCCAAAGTGGTTACGCCGATAATCCAGGCGGCCGAGGAAATGAGTAAAGACGGCAAGGTGGATAAGGCAGACCGGAAGAAGCTCGTTATGATGGCGATTGAAGGTATTGCCGCGGAAAGCGGCAAGATAAAGCTTAACTTCATCACCAGGATTATCGTAAGCAAGATTGTTGACAGGATCGCCGAGAAATTGCCGGATTTTAGGATATCCAGCCAGGCGGTAGACATCTTGAAAGCGCAGGCTCCCGGTGTCTTGGCTAAGTAGCCTTGCGCGGTCCTGGTGGCATGGGAAACTGAAAAAGGGCATCTTCTTTTCCTGGACGTTCCCCTGGCCGGGCGATGAGAAGAGGAAGAAGCCTATGGATCGGACGCACGTTGTGACCAAAGAAGAGATCCGGCAAGATTTTAGCCGGGCGCGGACAGCGCGAAAACAGAAAGAAGGTTGATATGGGGTTGGGAAGCTGGTTAAAAAGTTTGTGGGGTATTTTTGCAAGTAAAGTCAAAAAGTTGTGGAATCTGGCCAGTCCGTTCCTAAAGGAGATCTTGAGCAAAAGCGCGCAGGCCGTTTGGGCATCTTCCCAGGACATCCTTATCGAGGCCGTCCAGTATGTGGCCGCGCAGGGGCTTCCCACGGATGCGGAGAAGCAGGAGGCTTTTAAATCTTATTTAAAAACCAAGCTAAAAGATGAGATATCCGAACTGAAGACGAGTGAACTGAATCTTTTAATGGAAATGGCGGTTAGTATCGCCAAGAAGGCCGCTACTGCTGCGTAATATAAAACCAGTCGTAGCATAAAAATAACCTACCCAAGAGGGGCGGCATGTGGACGTTGGCGGAGCGTCTGTTAAATGCTGCCCTTTCTTTTTTTAAAAAATCCTTGACAGAAAAGTACCTATATAGTATCTTTTGAGTATCTAAGAAAATCAAACTGGAGGGTGCCATGGCTGAAAAGGTGCGGAGATACACGGAACCAATACTCGTACGTCTTGACAAAAAGACAGCTGTTTTACTAAGAAGGGAGTGCAAAAAACGGATAATGAACGAAGCCGTATACGGACGAAAGGCTATTGAGTTATGCCTTAGAAAAAATCTTATCAACGGAGAGGCGCACTAATTCCACTGTTTACGGCCACGGGTAGTCAGTGAAAGCAAGGAGTTGGAGTGATGTCGGAGTTTCAGCAGGACTTCATCGGGATTGATAACGCGGCAAAAGGAGCCAAATGGGCAGTATTGCCGGCAAGGTGTACTGAAGAGGAGAAGCGGGACATTTATTTACATTGCAAAGCTGTTATCAAATTGCCTTATTCAGTGGTGACGCGACTGATCTGGCGCAGGATAATCTCGGAATACAGATCAATGCCGCAAGCGGCGAGATTTGATGCTATGCAGGATGTGGATCAAGCCGCAGATTACGTGATTGCGCACATCCCGGTGGTAAAGAGACAGATGCCGTATGTCCGCAGAGGTTTTTTTTAAAAATAATTCTTGACAGCTTTCTGTGGAGGTGTTATACCTTAAATCGTTATACAGTTCTTTGTGGGGATTGGCAATATCCTTAACGCCTGATTAAACGTCCGGCGGCTTTTTTAAGATGCTTCACTTCCTATAATATATCTTATGTTAACTACCTGAACCAACAGTTCAAATATACCCAATGTTTTTAGACCTGTCAAGAGTTTTTTCTGTCTCTACGTTATATTCACGTTTTCTTTCTTCCGCCGTTACCGAATAAGGCGCGTAAGGAACTCTTCCGGAGAATTTCTCCATATTCAAAGTTTTACTCATATTCCGTTCATCCTGCCAGACAGGATGTCGCGGATCCTTAACGCCGCGCGGGATAATCTCAAAATATATCCACCAGTTGCCATCAATGTTATTCAGGGCCACGGCAAGCCGGGTTATTACTGTTGCAGTTACGCTGGCATTGTGGTTACGCAGCATAGTTATATACTGAGGAGTCAATCCCAAGGCCCTGGCCATAGCCGCGTCTGTCTTCCAGCCTTTTAACGCCTGGATCTGCCGGACTGCATTCTTACGGAATAGTATTCTGTATTCAAGATTAGGATTTGGTAAAACAGATTTACTTTTTTGCGGCTTTCTACGAAAAAATAGATTGAGCATTCATCTCCCCCTTTTTATGCGATAAGCATATCTTGTCATAAGAGAGGAAGCAAGGCTATTTAGTGCTTTTTAGGGAAGCGTTTTCTTGGAGGAAACTATAACCAAATGGCGGCTAAAAAGAAGTTGACTTGAAAGGATTATCCGGTTTATTCGGGTGAAATCAAGTCCGTCCTTTTTTAAGGATCTCCTTGTTTTTTGCCAGGCCTGGAATCTTATAAGTGGAATAAGCAATGCGGCGATAGAGCGGTCTTTGAAACTCGACAACACCTTTTCCACAGAGAATCCGGTGTCAGACAATAGAAATTCGAGCTCATGGTAGCGATAAGGGACAATGTGAAGATTGGGTATCGTTTCTTTAGGATTGTGCGCCTGATCAAGGGGCGGCTCCCGGAAGTATTCGTATGACCCTTCAAATAAAAAACGCAGACGTGATTTAAGGTTCAGAATATTAGGTGTTGAAATAATAAGTCTACCACCCGGCTTTAAGACGCGGTTTATCTCCGCCATCACAGAGTACGGATTCCGCAGGTGTTCAACCACCTCCATCAGCACTACATAGTCGCAGCAGGCGTCAGTAAAAGGCAACATCTTGGTTATATCGCATATCCTGAAATCAATCTCTCCGCGGTATCTGAACCGGGAGATATCTATATCTCCTGCCACGACCTCAAAACCGATCTCCTGAAGACGCTTCGAGTAATCTCCGTGGCCACAACCGAGATCAAGCACTTTGCCACGAGGCATACTTGAAAGCGCTTCGACAACAGATTCAAAGAGGTGGTTTCTGGATTCCTTTAACATAGCGATAAGATACCCGATGAAGACGCCTTTGTCAATAAAAAACACCCGGCCCATATTGAGCCGGATGTCATTATTGTCTTTACAAACAAGACGCAACTTTTACTGCTGTCGCACTACCGCCATTATTTCCTTGGCCTGCTGACTGACTTTATAACTGGGGAGCTTGTCGGCGATCCGGTCAATAATAATGCCGGCGATCCGGCGGGTAAAAAAGTTGAGCCTGATATAACCCTTGGCCTCCACCAGGGACAAAGCCAGCGTTACGATCCGCTTGCGGTCGGCCTTATCGATGACTCCGTCCTGAGCCATCTTCTCGGCCTCTTGGATTAGCGGTGTAACAACAGGCGATATCTTGGCCCATTTATCCACGCACCAGGCCACTATCACCCGTACCCGGGCAACAAAAGCCACTATGCCAGCAATTACTGCGCAAAGCTTAGTCATATTACACCCCCTTAAAATTTCACTTCCGCTTTTATATATCCAACCCCAAACCCGTATTTCGGCCGCTGGGGATTGGTCAGGAT